>Ga0207939_1000027_pt1 | contig 66274 bp, 61 predicted proteins | sample LakMenEpi02Jun12_FD_150663 | JGI IMG/M metagenome (GOLD analysis project Ga0207939, IMG submission 150663) | Freshwater microbial communities from Lake Mendota, WI - 02JUN2012 deep hole epilimnion (SPAdes) | ecosystem: Environmental > Aquatic > Freshwater > Lentic | place: Lake Mendota, Madison... | reverse complement strand
AGCCTCTTCTTGAGGGGCGGGCGCGGGGGGTGGCGCTTTGGGAGAGGGCGACGCCGGAGTCCCGGTCGCTGGGCGATCAGGCCTGTCCAGCGTGCTGTTGGTCCCGGTGCTTCGCGGCGGGGCGACCGCGGGCTCAGCCAGGAGCCCCAAAAGGATCACCTCCAGCCAGAGCCGGGGTTGCACGCTATGGCGCAACTGCTGTTCACTGCCCTTGAGTCCGGCGTGCCATTGCAGCAAGCGCTGTTTGCCGATGGTCTTCGCCAGAGGCGGAAGGGCGTTCCTCAGGTGGGGAGACACGCTCGTCAGCTCCAGCCGCCCTGGTGCTTCCCCCGCCAGCAGCAGATCCCGAAGCAGACCCACCACGCCCTGCAACACAGCGGTGGGTTCCCGTCCCCGCTCCAGCAGTTGGCGGCTGGATTCCACCACCGCCAGGGGGTCTCCCCCGGCCATGGCTTCGGCAAGGGTGAGCAATTCCTCTTCAGGAACAGCCCCCAGCAAATCCCAGACGGCCGCGGCTTCGATGGGGGCAGGCAACAGGCTCAGCTGGTCCAGCAGGCTCTCCGCATCCCGCAGACCCCCCTGGGCCCTTTGGGCCACCAAGTGAAGGGCGTCTGGGGTGATGGCGATCTTTTCCTGTTCCGCGATCCACCCCAGGTGGGTCTCCAGGGCTGCCAGGGGGATGCGCCGAAAATCAAAGCGCTGGCAGCGGGAGAGGATGGTGGGGAGCACCCGCTGGGGATCGGTGGTGGCCAGCACGAACACCACCTGCGGTGGGGGTTCTTCCAGGGTCTTCAACAGGGCGTTGAAGGCTGCTGTGGAGAGCATGTGGCACTCGTCCACCACATACACCTTCCAGCGGGCCTGCACGGGAGCAAAGCGGGAGCGCTCAATCAGCTCCCGGATGTTGTCGACCCCGGTGTTGGAAGCCGCATCGATCTCAATGACGTCGAGGGCTGTGCTGGAACCAATGGATCGGCAGAGCTCGCAGCGTCCGCAGGGTTCGGGGGTGGGGCCTTCGCTGGCCAGGCAGTTGAGGGAACGGGCCAGGATGCGTGCACTGGAGGTCTTTCCCGTGCCCCGGGGGCCACTGAAGAGGTAGGCAGGCGCAATGCGACCGCTGCGCAAGGCGTTGCCCAGGGTGGCGGCGATGGCTTCTTGCCCCACCAATTCATCGAGTCGCTTGGGGCGGTATTTGTGGTGGAGGGGTTGATAGGCCTCGGTCATCGGAGCATTGTCGCGTAGACCCATGGATCCCCATGGGTCGGGATCAGCTGGATGGGCACATGGCCATGGCTGACTGCGGGGTCATGGATGTAGGTCTCAATCAGAGGATGATTTGTTTTTGGCTCAAGAAAAGAGCGTCTTTGCTCCGCATGAAGCATCATGTTTTTTGACTGATCCTCCGTCCGATGGTTGAATGGTCAAATGGAGTTAATCCCAACATGAAGCCGGGTACAATAACTGTTATTATTCCCTGTTATAATTGCCAATCAACGATAGCCGAAACCCTCGCATCCATTGCTGCTCAGACGCTGCCTCCACAAGAGGTGATCCTTGTCGATGATGGCTCATCCGATCAGACTTGGGAGGTTTTGCATGCGCTGAAGGCTAGTGATTTTCCCGGAATAATCATTTTATCCCATCCCCACCGTCTCAACTATGGGTCCAGCATGGCCCGTTGTCTTGGCTTGCACCATGCTTCAGGTGAATTCGTCGCCTTTCTTGATGCGGATGATCTCTTTGCCCCCCAGAAGTTGGAACAGCAGTTGGCAGCGTTTAGGCGATATCCCGAGATCGTGATGTGTCACACCGCAGTGAAAGTGATCGGGGATCCAGGTCAGGCTGATTATTTTGAGTCTGCATTTTCTGGGAGCCCAGAGGTTCCCTATTGGCTTCGGAGTCAAAGGGATTATCTGATCAGAAACAGAATCTGTATCTCGTCCTCATTGGTGCGTGCTGATGTGCTTCAACGTGTTCCTTTTTCCTTTGTGGGCAAGCAAGGAGTAGAAGATTGGCTGTGTTGGTCTTTGCTTGCCAGTCAGGGCCCCTTCCTGTTTCTGCCTGAGCAGCTGACCCTTTATCGCGTCCATCCCGCCTCCATCACCTCCCGTCTCACGGGATCTTCCTCCAAGGTCAAGACAGTCGCTTCCATGTGGCAGTCCAGGCTGCGCGGGATCTACGCGGGCCTTGAATTCAAGCTGGCGTTATTGGCACGCTCTGACTCCTTTCCGCATAGCCTGAGAGTGACGGGATCGATCCTGGAAGATCTGCGCCAAATTCTTATTGCCTATCATTGGTATCCTGGTAGTCAGCCAAACAGCAAAGTCGCGATTAAAGCCAACCTCTTTGGTCGGCTTTTTATCGGAGGTTCACGCTTCATCAGAACTTTTCTGTCCCGACTTGGTTATGTGGAGAATCGCTGATCTTGAGGCTTTCTTTCCTGGCTAGCATCCCTTCGATTCGCGCTTCCATTTCCTCTACTTCGCTCAGCTGATCCGCCAGTTTCTGCGCGGCCAGCCGGAGTCGTACGAACTGATCGCTGGGTTGCTCACTGGTGCCCCAGCGCAGCTCGGCCTTCGCCAGTTCCTCTTCCAGACGGGCTTGTAGACCCTGGCGCAGCCCATCCAGCTGCTCCAAGCTTTTGAGGGCCAGTTCCCGTCCTTTCTCCAGATGGCCCGGTTCCAACGTGATGCCGTGCCGGAGCAGCATCCTGGCTCCCGTGAGCACGGCCGCTGGAATGAACTGACCGAAGGCCAGGGCCCCGAGGCTGCCCGTGTGAAGCCAGTCCTCCACTTGGTTGCTGCGATGGCGTCCGGTTTTGCACCAGTAGGCAAAATGCTCGCAGTTGTTAAAGAGCAGATTGTAATTTTGTTCGCCCAATCGTCCGCGGGCTCGCTGCAGCGTCTCTTCGGTAGGTGAACAACTCTCAGCTGGATAGTCCACCGTTGTGATCGTCAGACCCCGGCTGAATTCGGACTGGGAACTGCGCAGAATTTCCCGTCCCTCCAGGTAGTGCGCCACTGTGCCATCTCCAAGGTCGATGCCGTGGTGATTGAACAGGCCATGTTGACGGGGCACCTGCAGATGGTCAGCTGCGGCCAAGGGGATCAGATGGGGGCTCGATTAGCATCGCCCCCCTTCCTGACGAGTAGAAGGGAGGGTGAGGTGGGGATTTCCGTTCAGGCGCTGGCCTGGTTGGTGTGATCCGTTCGCCCGTTGGCACTGGGAATGGGCAACACGTTGGACCGGCTCCGTTGCTCCACCAGATCCCGGGTCACCGTGAAGGTCTTGATGTCCCTTTGGGAGGGGAGGTCGTACATCACCTCAAGCATCAACTCTTCCACGATGCCCCTCAGGGCACGGGCTCCGGTTTTGCGCCGATGGGCTTCGGCGGCAATCGCTTCCACGGCCCCTGGCTCGAAATCCAAACGCACATTGTCCATGCTTAGCAGCGTCTGGAACTGCTTCACCAGGGCATCCCGGGGTTCGGTGAGGATGGCTTCCAGGGCCGAGGTGTCGAGGGGCTGGAGCAATGCCGTCACCGGCAAGCGGCCGATGAATTCCGGGATCAGGCCATAACGCACCAAGTCGTCGGGCTCAAGGTGCCGCAGCACCTCAGCTGCATGGCGATCTTTGCTGGATTTGGGCCGACTTTGGCCATCGGCAGGCAGGAAACCAATGGCATTGCGACCCATTCGCTTCTGCACCACGTCTTCCAGCCCCACAAAGGCACCCCCACAGATGAACAGAATCTGGCTGGTGTCGATCTGAATGCAATCCTGGTAGGGATGTTTCCGCCCACCTTGGGGGGGCACGTTGGCCACGGTCCCCTCCAGCATTTTCAGGAGAGCCTGCTGCACTCCTTCGCCCGATACGTCGCGGGTGATGGAGGGATTTTCACTCTTGCGAGCAATCTTGTCGATTTCGTCGATATAGATGATGCCCCGTTGCGCCAGATCCACATCCAGCTCGGCCTTCTGGAGCAGTCGAAGCAGGATGTTTTCCACATCCTCTCCCACGTAGCCCGCTTCGGTGAGGGTGGTGGCATCTGCCACGGCGAAGGGCACATCCAACAGTTCCGCCAGTGACTGGGCCAGGAGGGTCTTTCCACATCCCGTCGGACCGATCAGAAGGATGTTGGATTTGTGCAGGCGGGTGGCGCTGCGGTCCGTTTCCCCTTGCCCATCTCCTTGCCAGGCCAAACGCTTGTAGTGGTTGTACACCGCAACGGCCAGCACTTTCTTGGCTTCCTCCTGGCCCACCACCTGCTCATCGAGAAAGGTCTTGATCTGCTGGGGTTTGGGGATGGAGGCCAGGGTGGGGGCGGGCTTGGGTGCCTTTTTTTGGGGGGTTTTCCGACTGGCTTCGGCTGAGGGACGACTGCTGTGCCCCTGGCCCTCCACCAGCTCCTCATCCAGGATCTCGTTGCAGAGATCGATGCATTCATCGCAGATGTAAACCCCAGGCCCGGCAATGAGTTTGCGCACCTGATCCTGGGACTTGCCGCAGAAGGAGCATTTGAGGTGGGCGTCGAACTTTGCCATGTCCTTGGTCGGGGGGGGAGCGTACGGGGCGGCCCCGCTTTTAGGATGCCCTCAAGCGCCTGCAGGTCTGCGGTCCTTAAGGATCAAACCGGGCTGGGGGAGGGAATCCCCTCCACGACCCTATCTATCAAGCCGTATTCAACCGCTTCTGGCGGAGAAAGGAAATAGTCTCGATCCGTATCTTCTGCGATTTTTTCCACTGGTTGTCCCGTGTGCTCTGCCAGGAGGCTGTTGAGCGTTTCCTTGAGATACAGGATTTCCTTGGCCTGGATTTCGATGTCCACCGCCTGGCCTTGAGTTCCACCCAGGGGCTGGTGAATCATGATGCGTGCATTGGGTAGGGCTAGGCGTTTGCCCTTGGCTCCCCCCGAGAGCAAAAATGCACCCATGCTGGCAGCCAGGCCGTAGCAAATGGTGACCACATCAGGGCTGACTTGCTGCATGGTGTCGTAGATCGCCAGCCCGGCTGTCACGGAGCCACCCGGGGAGTTGACATAGATCTGGATGTCTTTTTCTGGATCTTCGGCTTCCAAAAACAGGAGCTGGGCCACAAGGGAATCAGCCACTTGGTCATCGATCCCTGTCCCCAGGAAGATGATTCGTTCACGCAAGAGGCGGGAATAAATATCAAAGGCCCGGTCCCCCCGACCGGACTGCTCCACAACGGTGGGCAGCACACCGGGTGAAGCTTCCGGGCCCATCCTGGCTGCCCAGGGTCGTGGCCCTTGCCAAAGGCTGTACACGGGGTGAGGAAAAACCTGGTTCACACGCAGGGAGCGGGGGTGTAGGGGATGTTCCTTTCAATCTATGGGCAGCGTGCCCTCCACCGCTTAGGGGGTGGCCGTCTTGTCCGCTGCCTGATTGCCTTCAGCCTTTTTGGCTTTCTTCGCCTTCTCTGGTTTTTCATCCACCGCCTCTCCTTCGGTGGCCGGGGCGCTCTCGCTCACGGTGGCATGGGCTTCCAGCCACTCGAGGAGTTTTTCCTGGAGGAGGTCGTCGGCCACGGCCAGGCGTAGCCTCTCCTCGTCCAGGTTGGGCTGGTTGCTCAGTTCGAGCCGCACCTCTGTCACTCGGGTGGCCACCTCAGCGGCGGGCACTTCGATCTTTTCCGCGACGGCCAGGGCCCGCAAGGCCAGGCTGCGACGCAGGCGTTTTTCTGCCTCCGGCCTGGAGGTGTCCATCAGGGAGCGCACCACATCGGCGGTGAAGACTTTCTTCACATCCATTCCCTGCTGGGCGATCTGGCTGGCGGTCTGCTCCACCAGGTTGCGCATTTCCTGCTGGATCCGGGTTTCCGGCAGTTCCACTTCCAATTGCTCCACCAGCGCTTCCAGGAGCGCGTCCTGGCGATTGGCCCGGTGCCGCCTCTCCGCATCCTGCTTCAGGCGTTCTTCCAGATCGGCCTTGAGCTCCTCGAGGGAGGCTTTGTCGCTTGCTTGCTGGGCGAAGGCATCGTCGAGTTCGGGCAACTCCCTTGTTTTCAGGTCGATCAGGGTGATGTTGAAGGTGGCCGGCCGTCCTGCGGCGTCCTCCTGGGGATAGGACTCCGGGAACGTGCAGCTGACATCGCGGCTGGCCCCGACGTTTAGTCCCACGATGCCCTCCACGAAGCCGGGAATCATGCGGCCCTCCTCCATCTCCACATCCATTCCGTCGCTGCTACCGCCCTCAATGGCTTCGCTGCTGTCGGCAAACACCCCCGAGAAACGGATCCTGGCCACATCCCCCATGGCTGCCGGCCGTTCTTCCACGGGCACCAGGGCTGCCAACTGGCGGCGTGACTGCTCCAGAAGTTCGTCCACCCTGGCGGGATCGAAGACGACCGAGGTGGCTTCCGCCTTCAGCCCCTTTGTGGTTTTGAGGGTGGGAGTGGGTTCCACATCCATCTCGAGGGTGAGCACCAACTCGGACCCAGGAGAAAAACGATCCAGCACCGCTTCAAAGCCCTCCTGCAGTTCCGGACGGCTGAGCGCCTCAATCCGCTCCTGCTCCAGGGCATCTTTCCACACGCTCTCTACCAGATCTTCCAGGGCAGTGGCCCGGACTCTCAAGGGCCCCAGCTGCTGGAGCAGAACAGAGCGGGGCACCTTCCCTTTGCGAAACCCGGGCAGCTTCACGCTGCGACTGAGCTTGTCCAGGGCAGCGTCATAGCTGGCCTGGCTCCGTCCGCCAGGAATGGCAACCTCCACGGCCAAGCGACTTCCTGGGCGCGGCTGCGTGCTCACTTTCAGGCTGGAGGCCTGGCCGGTGGAGGGGCTGGCGGCTGGGGTCATGGACAGGTCCGGACGGCTGGCAATCCCTCATCCTAGAAAGTGGCCTTGGGCTGCCTCGCCCACGTATTGTTTGCAAGACGGTTAAGTCGACTCGATATACCCCCTCGAAATCCATTTTTTTGTTCTCGTCTGGCGCCTCCAACGGGAGCCATCTCCCTTCCTGAGCCGCTCCTGATCTCCACCACGCCCCCAGGCCTACCCCTCGTCCGCCCCTCGGTGACCACCCTCTCCAGTTTCGGTTCCCAAGCTCAATCTGCCGGCTCACCGATGGGAGGTTTGCCGTCCCGACCTCTGCGGATTGGCATTCTTGGAGCGACGGGTGCGGTGGGCGAGGAGATCCTCAATCTGTTGAGGGAGCGCCAATGGCCCGTGGAGGATCTCCGTTTGTTGGCCTCCCCTCGCTCCGCCGGTCAGCAGGTGGTGTGGGGCGAGGAATGCCTCACGGTGAAGGCCGTCGAGCCGGACAGTTTTCAAGGGTTGGATCTGTTGCTGGCCTCCGCGGGGGGGTCCGTTTCCAAAGAATGGGCTCCCCAGGCCGTGGCCAGCGGGGCCGTGGTGATCGATAACTCCAGTGCCTTCCGCATGGACCCTTCGGTGCCCCTGGTGGTGCCCGAGGTGAATCCAGGCGCGGCCTTCTCCCACCGGGGGATCATTGCCAACCCAAACTGCACCACCATCCTGTTGTGCCTGGTGCTGGCCCCGCTGGAGGCCAGGCGTCGCATCCGTCGCGTGGTGGTGAGCACCTACCAGTCGGCCAGCGGAGCCGGAGCGCGGGCCATGGAAGAGTTGCGGCAGCTCACGCGCACCATGCTGGAGGGAGGGGTTCCCGAGAGTGAGGTGCTCCCCTTTCCCCTCGCCTTCAACCTCTTTCTCCACAATTCGCCCCTCCAGGCCAATGGCTACTGCGAGGAAGAGCTCAAGATGCTGAACGAAACCCGAAAAATCATGGGGCGTCCCGATCTGCAGTTGAGTGCCACCTGCGTGCGCGTGCCCGTTCTTCGCGCCCACTCGGAGGCGGTGAACATTGAATTTGAGGCTCCCCTGTCCGTGGATGAGGCCCGGGGCTTGCTTGGGGAGGCTCCGGGTGTTGTCCTCATCGAGGACCATGCTGCTAATCGCTTTCCCATGCCCATGGATGTGACGGGCCAGGATCCGGTGGCCGTGGGCCGGATTCGGCAGGACCTGAGCCATCCCCAGGCTCTGGAGCTCTGGCTTTGCGGGGATCAGATCCGCAAGGGGGCAGCCCTCAATGCGATTCAAATCGCTGAGCTTCTGATGAGAGCAGACGGAGGTGAGCCTTGAGCGCCTACCCCATCGCGTGCTCTCCCTGCTTCGGTCGGGTGCTCACGGCCATGGTCACGCCCTTCACGCCAGATGGGGTCCTGGATCTTTCCCTGGCCGAGCGTCTCGCGGATCACCTGGTTTCCCACGGCTCCGATGGCCTGGTGGTGTGTGGCACCACGGGCGAATCTCCCACCCTCAGCTGGGAGGAGCAACATGCCCTGTTTTCAGCCGTCAAGGGGGCTGTGGGCGCTCGCTCAGTGGTGTTGGCGGGCAGTGGCAGCAACTGCACGGCTGAGGCTGTGGAGGCCACCGCCAAAGCGGCTGCCCTGGGGGCTGACGGCGCCCTGGTGGTGGTGCCTTATTACAACAAACCTCCCCAGGAGGGGCTGGAAGCCCATTTCCGGGCGGTGGCCCAGGCGGCTCCTGAGCTCCCGCTGATGCTTTACAACATTCCTGCCCGCACCGGTTGCCATCTCGCGCCTGAAACCGTGGAGCGCCTGTTGGATTGCTCCAATGTTGTGGCGTTCAAGGCTGCCAGCGGCACCACAGAAGAGGTGCAGCAGCTGCGAGGGCTCTGCGGTGACCAGCTGGCGATTTACAGCGGCGATGACTCCCTCACCTTGCCCATGTTGTCCGTGGGCGCCGCCGGAGTGGTGAGCGTGGCCAGCCATCTGGCTGGGGACACCATTCAAGCCATGGTCCAGGCCTTTTTGGCGGGCCGTAACGGAGAGGCACTGGCCCTTCACGAGAAGCTTTTGCCCCTTTTCAAGGGCCTGTTCTGCACCACCAATCCCATTCCCGTCAAAGCGGCCCTTGAGCTTTCCGGTTGGGCCGTGGGTGCCCCGCGCCTGCCCCTGTTGCCAGCTGATAGCCACGTTCGCGAACGACTCTCCTCCATCCTCGATGCCCTGCGTCCTACCTGACGCCAAGGCTTCGTCCAGACCAAGACCGCGTTTTTTATTCCTTTACTTCATGACAAGTTCTCACGGACATCCGACCAAATCCACGTCATCTTCTGGGGCTAAGCAGCCCGCTCTCCGCGTGATTCCCCTGGGGGGATTGCATGAGATTGGCAAAAATACCTGTGTCTTCGAATACGGTGACGACCTGATGCTGGTGGACGCTGGTTTGGCGTTCCCCAGTGATGGGATGCATGGTGTCAATGTTGTCCTGCCCGATACCAGTTATCTGCGCGAAAATCACAAGCGCATTCGCGGCATGATTGTTACCCATGGCCATGAAGATCACATCGGTGGTATTCCCTACCACCTGAAGAACTTTAATATTCCTGTCATCTACGGCCCCAGGCTGGCGCTCTCCATGCTGACGGGAAAGATGGAGGAGGCCGGGGTGACCGATCGCACCACACTGCAAACAGTGAGCCCCCGCGATGTGGTTCATGTGGGACAGCACTTCAAGGTGGAATTCATCCGCAATACCCACTCGATTGCCGACAGTTTCACCCTGGCGATCACCACCCCTGTAGGCGTGGTCGTGTTCACGGGTGATTTCAAGTTTGACCACACACCTGTGGATGGAGAGGTGTTTGATGTGCAGCGTCTTGCCCATTACGGGGAACAGGGCGTTCTGTGCCTCTTCAGCGATTCAACCAACGCCGAGCTACCAGGATTCACGCCTCCCGAGCGGGCCGTCTTCCCCAACCTTGATCGCCATTTCGCCAAGGCCGAAGGGCGGGTGATCGTCACGACCTTCGCCAGCTCTGTCCACCGGGTTTCCATGGTTCTTGAACTGGCCATGAAGCACGGTCGCAAGGTGGGTTTGCTCGGCCGCTCCATGCTCAATGTGATCGCCAAGGCTCGGGAACTGGGTTACATGCGCTGTCCCGATGAGTTGTTTGTGCCCATCAAGCAGATCCGGGACCTGCCAGATCGGGAAGTTGTGTTGCTGATGACCGGGAGCCAGGGGGAACCCTTGGCTGCGTTGAGCCGCATTTCTCGCGGTGAACATCCCCAGGTTCAGGTGAAATCCAGCGACACCATCATTTTCTCGGCCAGCCCCATTCCTGGGAACACCATCTCGGTGGTCAACACCATTGATCGTCTGATGATGTTGGGCGCCAAGGTTGTGTATGGCAAAGGGGAAGGTATTCACGTGTCCGGTCATGGCAGCCAGGAAGATCAGAAATTGATGTTGGCGCTAACGCGCCCCAAATTCTTTGTTCCCGTCCACGGGGAACATCGCATGCTGGTTTGCCATTCCAAAACAGCTCAGTCGATGGGAGTTCCTGGAGACAACATGCTCATCATTGACAACGGCGAGGTTGTGGAACTCACCCCCGACTCCATCCGGCGGGGCGAGGCGGTCAAGGCAGGCATCGAGTTGCTCGACGCCTCCCGCAACGGCATCGTCGATGCCCGGGTGCTTAAGGAGCGTCAGCAGTTGGCGGAGGATGGGGTGATCACCCTGTTGGCAGTCATCAGCGCCGATGGCGTCATGGCGGCTCCGCCCCGGGTCAATCTTCGCGGGGTGGTCACCACCGCCGATCCCCGCAAGCTCTCCGTCTGGGCTGAACGGGAGATCCGCTGGGTGCTGGAGAACCGTTGGAACCAGCTGTCGCGCAACACGGGGGGCAAGGCCCCCGACGTGGACTGGGTGGGTGTGCAACGGGAAGTGGAGGTGGGCCTCCAGCGCCGGCTGCGCCGGGAGCTCCAGGTGGATCCCCTGATCATCTGTCTGGTGCAACCTGCTCCAGCGGGGAGCCCTGCCTACAAGGGTCAGTCTGAAGCGGAGCCTGACAATCGTCCTGTTCCGAGAGGCCGACAAGGCGGTCGCGATCGGGATCGGGATCGGAGTCGGGATGGGGGCTCTGAGGCCCGTCCCCGTCCAGAGCCCGTGGCTGCGGTCAGCAAACCCAATCCCCAGCCCGAAGAGCCGGAACTGCAAGCCGGCCGCACCCGCCGCCGCCGGTCCGCTGCCCTGGCGGGCTGAGGCTTAGCCCACCACCACCAGCAGCAGGCCCGTTCGCAAGTCCCCATCCTCCTCAGGCTCCCCATCCTCAGGACTTTTGGGGTCCTGGGCGACGTCGTCCTTGATCTGCAGATCCACCTCCTCCGCCATGGAGGGGGTGGCTTGGTGGAGCTCGATCAACTCGGGCTCCTCCACCACCTCGGCGGTCCAGGTCTCGCTGATCTTCTGCTTCACCCAGGGCAACTCCCCCACCGGACTCCCGTCACGCTCCTGCCTTGGGCCTGCTGATGGCTCCCTCAGCCAGGGCATCACGGGCAGGCCCTCGTCTTGCAACGGCAAGGGACCCTCCCCGCTGGCACCAAAGGGATCCGCCGCCACCCCCAGATCGCTCTCCGGTTCAGGGGGGATGTCAGGGGGTGACTCGGCCTCTGGGTTGGCCTCCGATCGGACGGGAGGAAGGGGCTGGAGGGGCATTTGTGAGGCCGGGAAACGGCCCCTGGAGGGCTCGGAGCGGGCTGCGACGTCCTCGTCGTCTTCCAGATCGGTTCGCTCCGCATCAGGAAGGAAAAGGACGGGAGGCGAAGGGGCTCCGCTGGTGTCCTCCCCGTCCTCCTCGATGGCCAGGCTTGAGGGGAGGGGTTGATGACAGAGATCCAGACCGTCTTCTGCGATCTGGCGGAGGGTGGACTCCGAATCACTGCTGCGAACCACCTCGTAGAGATCTTCGGCTGCATCCCGATCGCCATAGCCATGGAGCAGCGTGTGGGCCATCAGGAGCTGCATGCGATGGCGCAGCGCCTCGACCTCAGGATCCCCACCTGCGTCCAGGAGTTCTCGCAGCAGGACCGTGCCGTTCTCCATCACCGCGGCCCAGCGGCCCTGGCAATAGGCGTTCTCGATCCCCCCGTAGCGCTTTTGCCAATCGCTGGTGTCAACCAGGTCTGCCATGGTCCGTGGGTGGGAAGAGAAGCAGGCTGCAGCCCTCCCATCGGAGGTGCCAACCCTTCGCCAGATCATGCCGTCCCGGCCCCTGATCCAGCGGTAGCCGAGCCAGCAGCCGCTCCAGGCTCCGGGCTTCCAAGAGGCTGCCCCAGTGGAGGCGTAGCCACTGCTGCATCAAGAGCCGTTGGTTCGCTGGCTGCAGGGCGGCCAGGGAGCGACGGTTCAACGCCGTGATGGCTCCCTGCTGATCCGGGGCCATCGTCAGAGATCCCAGGGCGATCGCGACGATTTCCTCTGACTGCTCTTCCTCCTGCGCCAACCGTTCGGCCAGGGCTGCCATGCGGGTTGTGGCTCCTGGGTGGAGATCCTCCAGCACGGGCAACACATCGGCCCGCACCCGATTGCGGCTGAACCGGGTCTCGGCATTGCTGGGATCGATCCAGAGGGGCAAGGCCATCTCTTGGCAGATCCGGGCCGTGTCCTCCCGGGTGAAGGGCAGGAGCGGACGCACCAGTTGGATGCCGTTGGCCAGGGGGCGACGGGCCCGTAGAGCCCCCAGGCCCCGCCGGTGGCTCCCGCGGGCCAGATTCAGCAGGAGGGTTTCGGCCCGATCCGTTGCGGTGTGGGCCGTCAGCACATGGCTGCAACCGAGGGCCTCCGCCTGCTCCAGCAGGCACCTGTAGCGCCACTTCCGGGCTTCCGCTTCGGTGGCTGGAGAAGGGTCCGCCCGTTGGCCATGCAAGGGGAGTTGTTGGCGTTCTGCCCAGGCCTTGAGCGCCTGGGCCTGGACCGCGGCTTCGGAATGCCAGCCATGGTTTCCGTGCCAGAGGGTGAGATGCCAGCCATGGAGCGATTGCAGGTCTCTCAGCAGCCCAAGGAGGGCCATGGAGTCCTGCCCCCCGGAGAGGGCCATGAGCAGGCGGCCCCCTTTGGGCAGGAGGGCGGGCTGGCGCAGCAGGTGCCGGTGCAGCCGGTCCTGGTCCGGCCCCCAGCGCCGCCCTGGTGGCGAGGCATCGGATGGGAGAATCACCGTCACAACCTTGCGTGCCTGCAGATGTCGCGTCACTCCAGCCTGCCGGTCTCCCTGCAGGAGGCCCTTGGACAGCGTCGGCTGCTCAAAGTGATCGCTGGTCTGACCAATCGCAATTCATCCTCCGTGGAGAGGATCGCCCGGGCCGCTGCTGCAGGTGGGGCCGACCTTCTCGATCTGGCCTGCGATCCGGCCCTGGTGCAACACATCCAAGGGCTTGTCCCCGGGCTGCCGCTCTGTGTGTCCGCCGTCGACCCGGAACTGTTCCCCCCCGCGGTGGCTGCTGGGGCCACGATGGTGGAAATCGGTAATTTCGATGCGTTCTACGCCCAGGGCCTGCGCTTTGAAGCGGAGGAGGTTCTGCGTCTCACTCAGCGCACCCGGGCTCTGCTTCCGGAGGTGGTGCTCTCGGTCACCGTTCCCCATGGGCTTCCCCTTGACCAACAGGAGCAGTTGGCCATTGCCCTGGCCCACGCGGGGGCGGACTGGATCCAGACCGAGGGGGGCACCAGCGCCCGCCCGGTAAGCGCGGGCGTTCTGGGCCTGATCGAGAAATCAGCACCGACCCTGGCCGCCACCTTCGCCATCAGCCGTGCCCTGGCGTCGGCCCAGGTGCCCTTGCCCGTTCTGTGTGCCTCGGGCTTGTCGTCCGTCACGGTGCCCATGGCCCTCGCTGCTGGTGCCTCCGGTGTGGGGGTGGGCTCCGCCGTGAATCGGCTCAGCGATGAGCTGGCCATGGTGGCGGTGGTGCGGGCCCTGCGGGAAGCCGCGTCCGGTCTCGTTGCTCCCCTTGAGCGCCATGCCTATGGTGTCGAAAGTTCTGTTTAAGTGGCATTCATGGTCGGTTCCCTCCTCTGGTTGCTCCAGTGGCCGATTCGAGCTGCCATCCTTCTGCTGATTTCCAGGTTGCCCCTGGGCGTGGAAATGGCCAACTTCCAGGTCGCCCTGCTCTCGGCAGGTCTGATCGGCCTGCTGGGCACCCTGTTGATGTGGCCCTTGCGGTTTGTGCTGGCCCCCCTCCGGCTGATCGCAACCCTGGGGGGTCTGATCCCCGTCGGTTTCCTGTTCGATTGGCTGATTTCCATCGTTCTTTTTGGTCTGACGGCCTGGTTGATTCAGGGTTTCCGCCTGCGCAATGGCTTCACCAGTGCCGTTCTCGGGGCCCTGGTGTACAGCTTCATCAGTTTCTTTGTCCTTCGAGCCCTCGGGCTTGAGGTGCCCCTCACCCGGGCCATCGCCCTGCTGTTCACCAACGGACCTCTGGCCTAAGACCCCATCTCCCCTCAAGAAGCCCCCAAAATGGGGGCATGGCGTTTCAGCTCCAGGCTCCCTACACCCCCCAAGGGGATCAACCCACCGCCATCCACGCCCTCGTGAAGGGCGTGGATGGCGGCAAGCGTTACCAGACCCTCCTGGGGGCCACGGGAACGGGCAAGACCTTCACCATCGCCAATGTGATCGCCCAAACGGGACGACCTGCCTTGGTGTTGGCCCACAACAAGACCCTCGCTGCCCAGCTGTGCAACGAGTTGCGGGAATTTTTCCCTCGCAATGCCGTCGAATATTTTATCTCCTATTACGACTATTACCAACCGGAGGCCTACGTTCCGGTGTCGGACACTTATATCGCCAAGACGGCCTCAATTAACGAAGAAATTGATATGTTGCGCCACTCAGCCACTCGCTCGCTTTTTGAGCGACGCGATGTGATTGTGGTGGCCTCCATCAGTTGCATCTATGGCCTTGGCATTCCTTCGGAATATCTGAAGGCGGCCGTGAAATTTGAGGTGGGTGCCACCTTGAATCTGCGTGGCTCACTCCGTGAGCTGGTGAATAATCAATACTCTCGCAATGATCTGGAGATCAGCCGGGGCCGTTTTCGGGTGCGAGGAGATGTGCTGGAGATCGGCCCGGCTTATGAAGACCGTCTGGTGCGGGTGGAGATGTTCGGCGATGAGGTGGAGGCGATCCGTTATGTGGATCCCACAACGGGTGAAATTCTCCAGAGCCTCGAAACCATCAACATCTATCCCGCCAAGCATTTCGTGACCCCAAAGGAGCGGCTGCAGGCGGCGATCCAGGCGATTCGTTTTGAGCTGGCTGAGCGGCTGGCTGTTCTCCACAGTCAGGGTCGACTCCTGGAAGCCCAGCGCCTGGAACAGCGCACGACCTATGACCTGGAGATGTTGGAGCAGGTGGGTTACTGCAACGGGGTGGAAAATTACGCCCGTCATCTGGCGGGGCGACCTGCTGGAACACCTCCCGAGTGCCTGATCGATTATTTCCCCAAGGATTGGCTGCTCGTGGTGGATGAGAGCCATGTCACCTGCAGCCAACTGCAGGCCATGTACAACGGCGACCAAAGCCGCAAGCAGGTGCTGATCGAACACGGCTTCCGGTTGCCCAGCGCCGCGGATAACCGGCCCTTGAAGGGGGATGAGTTCTGGGAGAAGGCCCACCAGACCATTTTTGTCAGTGCGACACCTGGCAACTGGGAACTCGGCCAGAGCGGCAGCGAGGTGGTGGAGCAGGTGATTCGCCCCACCGGCGTGCTCGATCCGATCGTGGAGGTGCGGCCCACGGAGGGCCAGGTGGATGACCTGCTCGCGGAGATCCGGGATCGGGCGGCTAAGCAGGAGCGGGTGCTGGTGACCACCCTGACCAAACGGATGGCCGAGGATCTCACCGACTACCTCGCCGAGCACGGTGTGCGGGTGCGCTATCTCCACTCCGAGATCCACTCCATTGAGCGGATTGAGATTCTCCAGGACCTTCGCAATGGCGAGTATGACGTCCTTGTGGGGGTGAACCTGCTGCGGGAAGGCCTCGACCTGCCTGAAGTGTCCCTCGTGGCAATCCTGGATGCGGACAAGGAGGGATTCCTGCGGGCTGAGCGCTCCCTGATCCAGACCATCGGCCGTGCGGCCCGCCACGTGGAAGGCATGGCCCTCCTCTATGGCGACAACCTCACCGACAGCATGGAGAAGGCCATTTCGGAAACAGCTCGCCGGCGCACCATTCAGGAGGCCTACAACGCCAAGCACGGCATCACGCCCAAGCCGGCAGGCAAGCGGGCCGGGAATTCAATCTTGGCGTTTCTTGAAGTGTCCCGTCGGCTCAACGATGAGCAGCTGGAAGAGGCCACCGAGCAGGCCGAGCACAATGCCGTGCCCCTGGATTCCCTGCCTGAGTTAATTCAGCAGCTGGAAGACAAGATGAAGGCCGCGGCGAAGAACCTGGAGTTCGAGGAGGCGGCCAACCTGCGTGACCGCATCAAGAACTTGCGCCAGAAACTGGTCGGGAAGGGTTGAGCCCTCAGATCGGTGCCTCGCTTCCCTTCGCCTCGATCGTGGTCGTCCCCCCCAGCTCAAAGGCGGCATGCACCGCCTGCAGGGCTCGCACCCCATCGGCCTCGGCCACCACGCAGCTGGTGCGAATTTCACTGGTGGCGATCATTTCAATGTTGATCTCCGCATCGGAGAGGGCCCGGAACATGCGGGCGGCGGTTCCGGCGGTGGTGGCCATGCCTGCGCCCACGGCGCTGACCCGGGCAATAGCGGATCCCTCCTCAAAGCTCGCCCCTGGCCATTGCTTGAGCAGAGCGGTCAGGGCGACCTCCGCGCCAGGACGGTCGCCCCGGCGCAGGATGAAGCTCATGTCCCGACTACTGGTGGCCTCCCCAGCTGCGGCGGGTCGCTGCCGTTCGGATTGCACGATGGCATCCAGGCTGATGCCCGAATCCGCCAGGGAACGACAAATCGCGGCCGCCATCCCGGGTTGATCGGGCACGCCTTTGACGGTGACCTGGACCTGATTCAGGTCCAGGGCCACCCCCCGCACTGCGGGAGCGGTGGGATCGGCAGGCAGGGGTCCCTGTCGCAGCTGCATCTCCCCAAGTTCGAAGGCTTCCGCCGCGGCGCGAAGGGCCTTGCTTCCCTGGCTCCCCTCCACCACGCAACTTACTTTGACCTCGCTTGTGGCGATCAGGCGCAGGTTGATGCCCAGACGGGCGAGAGTGTCAAACAGCCGGGCTGCCACGCCGGGTCGCCCCATGATGCCTGCCCCGGAGATGCTGATCTTCGCCATCCCTCGCTCCGCGCTGAGCCTGGCCCCCTGGGCGCCGAAGGCGTCCAGGAGCTGTTGGCAGACGACCCCGGCCCGCTCCAGTTCGCTGTCCGCCACGGTGAAGGCGATGTCATTGCTGGCCCCTTCATGGCTGGATTGCACGATCAGATCCACGTTCAGGCTTGCTTCCCCAAGGGCCTCAAACAACTGGGCCGCCACCCCTGGTTGGTCGGGAAGGCCGGAGAGGGCCAGCACGGCCTGGTCCCGTTCCAGGTCTGCGCCGTCGACGGGTTTGCCGAGTTCCAGCCCATCGCTGCCCACCGGTCGGCTGACCCCACTGGTGAGGGTGGTGCCGGGATCCTCGCTCCAGCTGGAGCGGACTACCAGGGGAACGCCGTAATTGCGGGCAATCTCCACCGCCCGGGGATGGAGCACGGCCGCCCCCAGGCTGGCCAGCTCAAGCATCTCGTCGCAGCTGACCCGCGCCATCAACTGGGCATCGGGCACCTTCCGGGGATCGGTGGTCAGCACCCCAGGGACGTCGGTGTAGATCTCACAGGCCACGGCTCCCAGGGCCGCTGCCAGGGCCACGGCCGAGGTGTCCGAGCCCCCGCGCCCCAGGGTGGTGATCTCTGGGATGCCGGAAGGGCCGCTGCTGGTTCCCTGGAACCCGGCCACCACCACCACATGGCCTTCCTCCAGGTGTCTCCAGAGCCGTTCCGTCCGGATCTCCAGGATGCGAGCTCTCCCGTGGGCCGATTCGGTGATGATTCCCGCCTGCAGGCCGGTCATTGAGACCGCTGGCACCCCAAGCCGCTGGAGGGCCATCGCCAGCAGGGCAATGGATACCTGTTCCCCGGTGGATAGGAGCATGTCCATCTCGCGTGGTGGTGGCGCGGTGTGGATGGCTCTGGCCAGGGTCGTGAGCTCGTCCGTGGTGTGTCCCATGGCCGAAACCACCACCACGAGTTCGTGGCCGGCCTCCCGGCTCGCGGCGATGCGGCGGGCCACGGCCTGGATCCGTTCCACGTCGGCGACGGAGGTGCCTCCGAATTTCTGGACGAGGAGGGCCATCCCTGGGCGGCTGCGGGTGAAAGCCAACTTATCGAGACGGCCTATCGCGAAGGGTCAAGGGGCAGCAGCCAGGCGTCACGGAACGTTTCCCCGGGGTCGCCACCCCGCTTGAGGGCGGCCTCCGCCTCCAGGAGCTGGCGCAGAAGGCGCAACAGATGTTCGGTGCTGCGGCCGCGCAGTTGCTTGCGCAGTACGTAGATCCGCTTGGGGTTGCCGATGCCGGCGGCCTTGGCGATGGTCGCCACGTCCTGCTCCCCCTGGGCATCCAGCAGTGCCACCCACAGCCAACCCCGGATCTGGCTGGACAGGGAGGCGATGATTCGCAGCGCCGGCTCATTGGCGGCCAGCAGGGCATCCACCAGGGCGATCGCCTCGGCGGGCCTGCCAGCCAGAAGGGCCTCCCCGACCGCCAGGGAGGTGCTGCTGCGGCCCTCCACCAGCTGGGCCACGGAGGCCGCTGAGATGTGCTCACCGCCATAGAGCCGGAGTTTTTCCAGCTCGCTGGCCAGCCGGGCGCTGTCGCTCCCGATGGCCGTGGCCAGCTGTTCGGCAGCCTCCGGCTCCAGCATGAGCCCCAGCTCTCTTGCCGTACGGCGCACAAGCTCGAGCTGGCCGGCCCCATCCCAGCTGGCGGGCAGCTGGAAGCTTTTCTCCTCGGCCACGCTCCGCAGGGCCTTGGTGGTGCGCAACCTGGCATCGGGCTTGCCACTGCTCACCAGCACCAGATGGGTGAGCCCCGGGATGGCCTGCAGGCTGGCCTCCAGGGCTTCGGCCAGGGCGGGAGGGCAGGCGCTGCAGAAGGGGCTGCGTTGCAGCACGATCACCCGTCCACCGGCGCCCAGGGGAGGCGTGCGGGCCTCTTCCAGTGCCCGGCGGGCCTGCTCCCCATCCTGCCCATCCAGCCGGCTGACATTCATTGTCGCCCAGGTGGGATCGAGGGTGCTTTCCAGCAGTTCCTCCACGGCTCGGCTGCGGGCGGCCTCGTCGTCGCCCCAGTAGAGGTGGATGGGCATGAGCGCCAGCCTTGAACGATCTCGACCACCCGATCTTCTCCGAAAGCCTGCGTCGCATCCGCCATTGGCTGGGAGACACGGGCCTCAGTGGCCATGAGCGGGATGTGCTGGAACGGCTGGTGCACAGCAGTGGGGATCCCAGCCTGGCTCCCGATTTGCGCTTCAGCCCCGGAGCCTGTGAGCTGGGGGCCCTTGCCCTGGCCGCGGGAGCCCCGATCCTCACGGACACGGCCATGGCTGCGGCAGCGGTGAGCCCCATGGCCCGGCGCACCTTTGCCAATCCCGTCCACTCCGTGCTGACCTGGGCCCCGGAGGTGGCTCCCGAGGGTGGCACCCGGGCTGCGGAAGGCATGGCCGTCGCCCTGCAGAGCTTTCCCGGTGGGGTGGTGCTGATCGGCAGTGCCCCGACGGCCCTGGAACGGCTGCTTGCGCTCACGGCCTTGGGCGCCGTGCCCCCGCCGGCGCTTGTGATCGGCATGCCGGTGGGGTTTGTGGGAGTGACCGAGAGCAAGCGCCGGCTTGCAGCCAGTGAACTGCCCCAGATCCGTCTGGAGGGCAGCCGTGGGGGAGCTGCCCTGGTGGCCGCGGCCGCGAATGCCCTCTTGCGTGGGGCCTGGCTGCAGCTTTCCTAGGCTCAGACATCGGGCTGATCAGTCGACACAGGACTTTCAGCCACATGCGAATCACTCGTCCCGCCTCGCCTTCGGCCACTGGCGGCGGCGCTGCGCGAGGAGGGCTACGGCATCTCTTCGCTTCGGGCAGTCCTAGGCCCGACCCAGGGCCACATGGCTGTTGGCCTCGATGCGCCCCAGCACCTCCCGCGCCCGCCGCACCACCGTCGGGGGCACACCCGCGAGCCGCGCCGCCTCGATGCCGTAGCTCCGGCTTGCCCCTCCTGGCACCACCTGGTGCAGAAACACCAGATCTTCGCCGGTTTCCTCCACGAGCACCTGGGCATTGGCCACATTCGGCAGGAGCGCGGCGAGCTCGTTGAGCTCGTGGTAATGGGTGGCGAACACCGTGCGGGCCCCCAGGTTCTGGGCCAGGGCCTCGGCCACGGCCCAGGCGATGGCCAGGCCGTCGAAGGTGGCCGTGCCTCGCCCGATCTCATCGAGCAGCACCAGGGAATGGGGGCTGGAGTGGTGAAGGATGTTGGCCGTTTCGGCCATTTCCACCATGAAGGTGGATTGCCCTTTGGCCAGGTCATCCACGGCGCCGACCCGGGTGAAGATCCGATCCGCCAGGCTGAACCGGGCCGATCGGGCTGGCACCCAGCTACCGATCTGGGCCATCAGTTGGAGCAGGCCCGTCTGCCGGAGATAGCAGCTCTTGCCGCTCGCATTGGGTCCGGTCAACACCAGCAGGTCAGGAGCCTGCTCCTGACCTGCCCCCAGGGCGATGGGATTGGGGGTGAAGCGCGTGTCCACGAGGAGTTGCTCCACCACTGGGTGCCGCCCGGCTTCGATCGTGAGCTCCCGTCCAGCCACGATTTCGGGACGGCAGTACCCCTCGGTGGCGGCCACTTCCGCCAGGGAGGCCAGGGCATCCAGCTCGGCCACAAGCCGAGCAGCGACCCTGATGGGCTCGGCGTGGTGGCCCACCTGCTGACGCAGGGCTGTGAACAGTTCGTATTCCCTCTGAGCGGCCCGGGTGCGCAGCTGCAGGATGCGACCCTCCCGCTCCTTGAGGGCTGGGGTCACGAAGCGCTCCTCATTGGCGAGGGTCTGCCGTCGGATCCAGTGGCTGGGCACGGACGCTGCCTTGGCGCGGCTCACCGCCAGGAAATAGCCAAAGGTGCGGTGATACTGCAGGCGCAGGTTGGCATTGCCGCTCTCTTGGCGCTCCTGCCGTTCCTGATCGGCCAGCCAGCGCTCCTGATCATCCAGTTGGTTGCGCAGACCATCCAGGCGAGGATCCACCCCGTCGTGGATCAGCCCGCCTTCGCTCAGGCTCAGCGGGGGGGAGTCCACCAGAGTGTGGCGAAGGTCGGCGGCCAGAGCTGCCAGGTGGGGCTGGGGCTTGGCCAGAGCCTGAAGGGGGGCGCTTTCCCCACTCCGGAGCAGCTCCGCCAGACGGGGAAGCCGCTCAAGCCCATCGGCCAGCGCGACCAGATCGCGGGCGGAGGCGCTGCCTGCCCCGGCCCGGCCCGCCAGCCGCTCCAGGTCGGCCATGGGCCGAAGCAGGCGGCGCACCGCCAACCGCAGGCTCCGCTGGTGCACTAGCTCGCTCACACCCTCTTGCCGTTTGAGGATGGGGGCGATTTGCACGAGGGGGGCCTCCACCCAGCGCCTCAGGCAGCGGGCGCCCATGGCTGTGACCGTGCGATCCAGGGCCCAGAGGAGGGAGCCCTCAAACCGCCCCCCCATCTGGGTGCGGGTCAGTTCGAGGTTGCGGCGGGTTTGCACATCCAGCACCAGCTGATCGCCTGCGTGCCAGAGCCTTGGCCGCTCCAAGGGAATGGATTCCCTGCTGTCCCCCTCCCCTTCCACGTCGGGTTGGGTGCTGTCCAGGTAGGCCAGCAGGCCCCCGGCTGCTCGCAGGGCCAGGGGGGCCTCTGCCAATCCCAACCCCTCTAGGCCTGCCAGGCGGTAACGCTCCAGCAGCCGGTGTCTGGCCTGGGGCGTCTCAAAGGGGGTTCGGGGTTGGGGGGTGTGCCGAAGCTCCTTGGGGCACCAGGACGGAGAGCCTGTCTCCGCCCCTTCCTCCCCAGCCGGCTCGGGCCAGACCACCTCCGCCGCCTCCAGCTGTAGCAGTTCCTGGTGCAGGGCAGCCAGACCCTCCTGCTCACTGACGCGAAATTCCCCCGTGCTCACATCCGCCACGGCAAGCCCCCAGCGGGCACCCTGGGGGAACACGGCACACAGCCAGTTGTTGCGCCGGGCCGCCAGCATCCCCTCCTCCAGCACGGTGCCAGGGGTGAGCACCCGGGTGATTTCCCGTCGCAGCAGGGTGCCTTTGGAGGGGGTGGTTTCCACCTGATCGCAGAGGGCGACGCATCGCCCCCGTTGCACCAGCTCGGAGCAATAGCGTTCTGCGGCGTGGTGGGGGATGCCCGCCATCGGCACACGGCCGATGGATTTTCCGCCCTCCTTGCCCGTGAGGGAAAGCTCAAGCAGGCGCGACACCGTGATCGCGTCCTCAAAAAAGCATTCGAAGAAATCCCCCAGTCGATAAAGCAACAGCCTGTCCGGATGGGCCGATTTCAGGGCGACGTAATGCCGCAGCATCGGAGTCAGGGCCTGGGGATCCACCAGGCTGTGGTGATGCCAGCGGGGTTGATCGTCCAGAGGGTGGGCTTCCAGCGAGCCGCTTTGGCCCTCGCTTCCCGTTCCGTCATCGCTGGGCGCTGCGGCCATGGTGATCGCCCGCCGTTGTCGGGGGCGGGCCGCCCCATCGGCTTGGAGGACCCCATCCTCCAGGGACTCGGGCAGGGGAGCGGCCGCGCACCCGCCAGGGGCGTCCTTCTGGAGATCAGCCGCAGACACCAGGAGGAGTTGCTGCGTGCTGGCTCCGGCCATGACACTGAGGGTAGTGGTTTTTAATGTTAACGGACCCCAGCGGTAGTGGCTCCAGGGGTGCCTCGCCATCGTGACCAGATGCCGGGAGGGTTGTCCTCCGACAACTTGTGAAGGAAGGGAGCGTCGGGTTCCCTTTTAGCGGGGCCTTCGTGTGAGAATCCGGCCAGTGCCTGAATCGGCCGGCGCGCCTTTCACCCCATGCAGATCATCAACACGCTCTCCGTTTTTGCCCTTGTGGTGCTCTCTTTTGCGTTGATCGTGGCTGTGCCGGTGCTCTACGCCAGCAGTGAAGACGTGGGCCGTTCCAACAGATTGATCCTCATCGGGGGGCTGGCCTGGGTCGGGCTGGTGCTGTTGAACTGGGGCATGAGCTATTTCGTGGTCTGAGCATTGACCATCTACGAGGGAACGTTCACCACCGTCTCTGGCCTGCGCATCGCCCTGGTGGTCGCTCGCTTCAATGACCTGATCACAGGCAAGCTTTTCAGCGGCTGCCTGGATTGCCTTGCCCGGCATGGCATCGATACCTCCCCCCAAAGCTCTCAGCTGGATGTGGCCTGGGTTCCTGGGAGTTTTGAAATTCCCCTGGTGGCCCAGAAAATGGCGGCCAGCGGGAGGTATCAGGTGGTGATCACCCTGGGGGCCGTCATCCGGGGAGACACCCCCCACTTTGATGTGGTGGTTGCGGAAGTCAGCAAGGGTGTCGCTGCCGTCTCCAGGACCACGGGTATCCCAGTCATTTTTGGCGTCCTCACGACCGATACTCTCCAGCAGGCCCTGGAGCGGGCTGGCATCAAGAGCAATCTGGGGTGGAGTTATGCCCTGCAGGCGCTGGAAATGGGAAGTCTGATGGCCACCCTGCCCGGATAGGGCCATGTGGTGGCGAGCCCCCTGGATGCGTCAGCGTCGAGTGCTGGCCTTTCTCGCGGGGTGGGATGCCATCCTCGTGATCGGCTTTTACAACCTGATTTTCTTTCTGCGTCTGGGCTATTGGCCGGGCGTCACGAAATCCCCCTTGGCCTTGCTGACCCTATGGGTTGGGGTTTCCTATCTCTTTGGCCGCTATTCCAAGCAGGATTTCTCGCAATTCAGGATCTGGCGGCTACTGAGAGCCCCTGCCGTTGGACTGTTTGTTCTGGCCGTGGTTGTAGTGCTTTTGAACTGGGGGTTTCAGGTGGGAGATCCCCGAACCTTTCGCGGTTTTCTGCTGCCCGTTCTGGGAGGGACAACCCTTCTTTCGGCTGCGGCTCAGTGGATGGCAACCCGATCCCCCGCACGAAAAAATCGCTGGTTGATTGTGGGAAGTGCGAAGGAAATCAAGTTGTTGCGCAAGGAAATCAAGCGACTTGGCCTTCTGGATCTGCTGGATCTTCACTATTGCTCAAGCAGGATTCTAGCCCAGCACCATCTCTTCCATATGGATAACTTTGATGGACTTGCTGTGAGTGAAACGGCTGAACTTGATGATGGCCTCCTACAAGGTTTGTTGGCCAGCCGGGGGCGGGGCGCCTCCGTCTCCACCCTTGTGGCCTGGGCGGAGCGCCATCTACAGTGCGTTCCTCCCGAGTTGTTTTCAAGTCGCACCCTTCTCCACACGGAGGGCTTTGAAATGCAACCGGGCCGGTGGGGATGGCGCGTGAAACGGCTCGGGGATGTGGTGGTTGCCAGTTCCTTGCTTGTGCTGACGTTGCCACTGGTGCTTCTTGCCTGTCTCCTGATTCGTCTGGAAGAGAAAGGGCCGGTGCTTTACACCCAGATTCGTACGGGTCTGTACGGCCAACCTATCAGGATCTGCAAACTTCGAAGCATGCGGCTTGGGGCTGAGAATCAAGGAATCCAATGGGCATCCCGTAACGATCCTCGGGTGACCATGGTGGGCAAATGGTTGCGACGCTTACGGATTGATGAGCTACCCCAGTTGATCAATGTGCTCAAAGGTGAAATGAGCCTGATTGGTCCCCGTCCTGAAAGACCAGAGCTGGAAGCCTCTTTACAAGAAGCTATTGTCCATTACTCCGTTCGTCACTGGGTCAAGCCCGGCCTCAGTGGATGGGCTCAGGTTTGCTATCCTTACGGGGCCTCAATCGAGGACAGCAGGGCTAAACTTAGCTACGACCTTTATTACATAAGGAATGCGGGTCCATTGCTGGATTTTTTGGTGCTCATCAAAACCCTTCGTCTTTTGGCTGGGGCCAAAGGTTCGGAGCCCCACCAGCAGCTCTTGGGCTGATCTGCCGCCCTTTTTGGAACTCTGGTGATTGACGGAGTCCCGGGCGATGGGGCATGCTGGTAAAGTGAACGACCGATTGGTCGAGCGCCGTCCATGCGGATGTAGCTCAGTGGTAGAGCATCTCCTTGCCAAGGAGAGGGTCGAGAGTTCGAATCTCTTCATCCGCTTTTTTCCTTGATCATCAGCACCTGAGACTGATTGATCTGAAATCCCATTTTTTTGTAAAATCCCGCACTGTTCGTGGTCATCAGGTAGATCCGTTCGCAGGGGGCCAGGGCCGAACTTTCTATCAGCCTTTCCACCACAGATCGGCCCACCCCTCGACCCCCCACCTCTGAATCCACGACAAGATCCCAGATGGTTGCGCGGAAGATGCCATCACTGGTCGCACGACCAAAGCCCACCAAGGTCGTGCCTTGCCATGCGGTTACGCAGACCGCGCTGTTCTTGACCATGCGTCGTAAGTGGTGCAGGGGGCGATCCTGAGCCCAGAAGGCATTGCCATTCATCAGGTGTTGCAGCTGTTGGATGGCTTGCACAGGCCTGAGATCTGGACCCAGGCCAAGTCGCAAGGCCATGGCTCCAGGGCTATGGACCACGAGACGCACCGAGGGTTGGCAACCGTTCAGGTTTCCCAGTGATTCTTCTTGCCTGCCCACCGCAGGCCTGGCCTGACCTCGAGGAACCATTTTGCCTTGTTGCTTCCCTCGATGTCTCTTGTCAAAGTGTAGCCAGGAGTGGCTTGATTCAGGCCCTGATGACTGTCGCTTGAAGGCTCTCTTGAACTGTCTCTCGAAGTGGTAAGGTGGATTTAAGATAAGTCTGATGTGATCCATGCTCAAGCTGCTGCTGGGTGATCCAAATTCTCGCAAGTTAAAGCGCTATCAACCACTCGTTTCCGATATCAATCTCCTGGAGGAAGAAATTTCTCCCCTGAGCGATGATGAGTTACGAGGACTGACGGCGGAATTTCGGCAAAAACTGGACAAGGTCGATCAACCTGCCCGCAAGAAGCAACTTTTAGACGAACTCCTCCCTCAGGCCTTCGCCGTGGTTCGGGAAGCTGGAAAAAGGGTGTTGGGTATGCGGCATTTTGATGTCCAACTCATTGGTGGAATGGTGCTGCACGATGGACAAATTGCGGAGATGAAAACGGGTGAAGGGAAGACCCTTGTCGCAACATTGCCTTCCTACTTAAACGCTCTCACCGGCAAGGGTGTGCATGTGGTCACAGTGAATGACTACCTGGCTCGACGGGATGCTGAATGGATGGGCCAGGTCCATCGTTTTCTCGGCTTGAGTGTGGGTTTGATTCAGCAGGAGATGATGCCATCTGATCGAAAGAGAAACTACGCGTGTGATATCACATATGCCACAAACTCAGAGCTTGGTTTTGATTATCTTCGTGACAATATGGCTACAGACTTGTCTGATATTGTTCAACGGGATTTTCAGTATTGCGTCATCGACGAAGTCGACTCTATCTTGATTGATGAGGCGCGAACTCCCTTGATCATCTCAGGCCAGGTGGAGCGCCCCCAGGAGAAGTATCGGCTGGCTTCGGATGTGGCGGCTCGTCTCATCCGATCACCTGAGATGGGTAAGGATGGTATAGACCCCGAAGGAGATTATGAAGTTGATGAGAAGCGCCGTAATGTCACCCTTACGGACCAGGGCTATGCACATGCGGCAAATCTTCTCGGGATTCAAGATCTTTACGACTCAGCTGATCCCTGGGCTCATTTTGTTAACAACGCCTTAAAGGCAAAAGAGCTATTCTCAAAAGACGTTAATTATATCGTTCGCAATCAGGAAGTGGTTATTGTTGATGAGTTTACTGGGCGTGTAATGCCTGGCCGGAGATGGAGTGATGGCCTTCATCAAGCAATTGAATCTAAAGAATTGCTTCCAATTCAGCCAGAAACGCAGACACTGGCGAGCATCACTTATCAAAACTTCTTTCTGCTCTACCCCCGACTAGCAGGCATGACAGGAACGGCAAAAACTGAGGAGCTGGAATTTGAAAAAACCTATAAGTTAGAAGTCACTACAGTGCCTACCAATCGCATCAGTTCCCGGGTGGATTGGACTGATCAGGTCTACAAAACCGAACCGGCTAAATGGCGTGCGGTGGCCAATGAAACAGCTGAAATCCACGGTCGTGCACGACCTGTTCTTGTGGGGACCACAAGCGTGGAGAAATCAGAGGTGCTCTCCTCTTTGCTGGCTGAGCTGGCCATTCCCCACAACCTGCTGAATGCAAAACCGGAAAATGTGGAACGGGAAGCTGAAATCATTGCCCAGGCAGGAAGGGCGGGAGCCGTCACCATCGCCACCAACATGGCCGGCCGAGGAACGGACATCATTCTTGGGGGCAACAGCGATTACATGGCCCGTTTGAAATGCAGGGGAGTGCTCCTTCCCGTTTTGGTGCGTCCAGAGGATGGCCACGGGGCACCGATTCCCTATCAACGCTCCACAGACGCGGGCGGGGGATTTGGGGCAGAGTCCCCGACTGCACCGCCTCAGGCTGGCCGAGCCCTGGGAACGCTGTACCCCTGCGCTCTTTCGGACGACACGGAGAGAGATCTGTCCGCTCTGGCGAAAGAGTTGGTTCAGCAATGGGGGGATCGGTCTCTAACCCTGCTGGAACTGGAAGATCGCATTGCTCTGGCGGCTGAGAAGGCTCCCACCACGGATCCCCTGATTCAGAAGATGCGCGACCTTCTTCGGAGTATCAAGGCTGAGTATGACCTTGTCGTGAAGCAGGAGGAGGCCCAGGTGCGTGAGGCGGGTGGCCTCCATGTGATCGGCACGGAACGCCATGAATCACGTCGGATTGACAACCAGCTGCGGGGCCGGTCGGGTCGACAGGGTGATCCGGGAACAACGCGCTTTTTCCTCTCGCTAGAGGACAACCTGTTGCGGATCTTCGGCGGCGATCGGGTGGCGGGTCTGATGAATGCGTTTCGAGTCGAGGAAGACATGCCCATCGAATCAGGCATGCTCACCCGCTCTCTTGAAGGGGCCCAGAAGAAAGTGGAAACCTATTACTACGATCAGCGCAAAGATGTTTTTGAATACGATGAGGTGATGAACAACCAGCGTAAGGCTGTTTATGCGGAACGGCGTAGGGTGTTGGAGGGAAGGGAGCTGAAACTTCAGGTCTTGGGTTATGGGGAGCGAACCATCGATGACATTGTTGAGGCCTATGTGAACCCCGATCTTCCACCTGAGGAATGGGACCTCAAACGTTTGCTTGATAAAGTAAAGGAATTCATCTATCTCCTGGAAGACCTCACACCCGAGCAACTGCAGGGTCTTGGCATGGATGAACTTAAAGCCTTCCTTCAGGAGCAGATGCGCAACGCTTACGACATCAAGGAAGATCAGGTCAACCAAATACGCCCTGGCCTCATGCGTGAAGCTGAACGCTTCTTCATCCTCCAGCAGATTGACACCCTTTGGAGAGAGCATCTGCAATCCATGGAGGCTCTGCGAGAAACGATTTATCTCCGTGGCTATGGTCAACAACAACCGATCATTGAATACAAAAACGAGGCTTACGATATGTTCCTGGAAATGATGACGCAAATGCGTCGAAATGTGATCTACTCAATGTTCATGTTCCAGCCCCAGGTTCCCGAACAGGTGACGGCCTGACAATTCACCCGCGCGTGGATGAATGGGGTTCGTGTTTCTCTCCTTCGCTGCCTTCTTTCGTCATCGATTCACCTAGAAACTCGAGAATCTCCCGATCGCGGATGTTCTGAGCTTTGCCGCTGCAGGGCTCCTTCAACGGCCTTCCCGCAGCCACTTCTCGCAGGCAGTCCTGAAGGCGGTTGACCTCCGTTTCCAGTTGGTCGATCCGTTCCATCAGATTGCGGATCACGCCAGCTTCCGCGTCCGGCAGGGCAGAGTGGGCCAGGGGGTCGATGCGAACCCCGGACTGGTGCACCACTCTCCCTGGAATCCCCACGACGGTGCAATTCGCGTCCACATTCCGGAGCACGACGGAACCCGCCCCAATCCGCGTGTTGGATCCCACCGTGATGGCCCCCAGCACTTTGGCCCCAGCCCCAACGACCACGTTGTTTTCCAGCGTGGGGTGACGTTTGCCATGTTGCTTGCCTGTTCCTCCCAGCGTGACGCCCTGGTACAGCAAGCAGTTGTCGCCAATGACGCTGGTTTCACCGATGACCACACCCATTCCATGGTCGATGAAGACGCCGTGGCCAATCACCGCGCCGGGGTGGATCTCCACTCCAGTCAGCAGACGGGCCACCTGGCTCAGCAGTCGTGGCACCAGGGGGACCTGGAGCCGCCAGAGGCGATGGCTGATGCGGTGCATCACCAGGGCATGGAAGCCCGGATAGCAAAGGAGGATCTCCAGGGTGCTTCTTGCGGCCGGATCCCTTTCCCGGATCAGGGTCAGATCGGCCCGCATGGCCTGGATGAAGGCGTTCGCGAATCGCATCAGACGGCCAGAAGGCCGATTTCCTTGCGCAATTGATCAATCGTGGCACTGCCTAGATAGCTCTGGGCGCAGTGCACCACGGGCAGGCGCATCAGTTGCGAGCGGTTTTGGCGCAGGGTTTGCTCCACCAGAGGCAGGCTCGGCTTGTCGCAGAGCACATGGCTGGCGGCCCTCAGGAGCGCCAGCAAGCGGCTTCCCGTATCGGGGTTGGCCGTCATCACCAGCAGCTCATTGCCGCGCATGGAGTGCAGGATCACTTCGGCCGCCCGCAGGATGCCCGGGCTGATGCTCACCAAGCCCACACAGCTGCCACCCCGCAGCTCCTTGAGCAGGTCCAGCTCATGGCGGAAGTCGTTCAGGTCCACCGGCACGGCACGGACCCCATGGCGCTGGGCTATTTCCTCCACGGGCTGGAGGAAATAGCGACTGGTGACCACGGTGCCTTTGCTGGAGTTCTCCAGCACCGCTTCAAGCTCCTCCATCGGAACCACCTCCACTGGCACTTCCAGATTCGGTGTCAGTTCCTCAGCAATCAACATCGACGCCCCAATGTCCTCCCGGGGGGTGCTCACCAATACGCGGGCCCCGCAGCGGAGTCGCCAGTCGACCTCCCGGGTGAGTAGGTCGCGGGCCTGTTGCAGCGTGCAGCCCGCATTGAGCAGGCCGTCGATGCTCTGGCGCACTACCCGGTCGATGTCGGGCAGGGTTTTGGTGCGAATCCCTGGGGGTGGTTTGATTTCCCTTGGTTTTTGCTGGTCGCGCACGTAGATGCCGGAACCGGCCATGGCTTCCACCACGCCGTCCGTCTCCAGTTGCCGATACACCTTGCTGATGGTGTTGCGGTGCAGACCCGTCTGCATGGCCAGTTGTCGGGTGCTCGGTAAACGGTGGCCAGGGGGGTAGTGACGTGCTGCGATGGCAAAGCAAATCTGGTTATAGAGCTGGGTCGAGGCGGGAATATCGCTTTCCTGCTGGATGTGGAATCGCACGCGGATCAACGGTCGGATCTTGCGGCCACCCTACGGAGCTTTTGCCTCCGTGACAATTCCCCCCCTGTCATAGGACCATGTGCCGGTTGCCCTGGGGCCATGGAAGAAACAGATCGACCGGAACCCTTCTCTGCCGGCTGGCTCACCCTGGCTCCAGAGAGGCCCGATGAGGTGCCCCTGCGCAGTTGGTGGGCGCGGCCCCAGTCCGGCCAACTCAAGGGTGCTCTCTTGATTCTGCCGGAGATTTTCGGGGTGAATGCCTGGGTGTGCACGGTGGCCAACCGCTGGGCCCAACTGGGTTACGGGGCTCTGGCCATTCCACTGTTTGCGCGATCGGCTCCTGAGCTCAGCCTGGGCTATGGCCCTGCCCAGCTCCAGGAGGGTCGCTCCCACAAGGACCGCACGAGCGCCCGCACCCTCCTGGTGGATGGGGCTCGGGCCGTGCGCTGGCTCCAGAGCCAGGGGACAGAGGACCAACCCCTGGCGGTGGGGTGCATGGGCTTCTGCTTCGGAGGCCACGTCGCCCTCCTGGCCAGTGCACTGGAGGGCCTGGCGGGCAGCTGCGTGTGTTACGGAGCGGGTGTGGTGCAGGGGAGGCCTGGTGGAGGCCCCCCCACCCTGGAGGTCCTGTCCCGGCCTGGGGGCCGGGTGCTGTTCATCTATGGGCGGGAGGATCCCTTGGTACCCACGGACGATCTACAGGCCATCGCCACCGCCGTAGATCAGGCGAATGCCAGGGGGGAGGGGGAGCGTGCCCAGCTACTGACCTTTGCCGCGGGCCATGGTTTCCTCTGCGAGGCCCGAGACGACTTCCGGCCGGTGGAAGCCCAGGCCGCATGGAAGGCGATCACGGCGTTTTTTGCCCAAACTCTTGCCGGAAAAAGCTAGTCCTCAGCAGCTGGCGGGCTGGCCGGTGCGTTGGAGGAATTGCCAACAGCCGTGGCGGTTTTCACCGGTTTTGGGGTTTTCACCGGGGCGGTTTTCCCGGCGGCCTGCCGTTTAGGAGAAAGAAACATGATCATGTTTCTCCCCTCCCGTTTCGGTGGCTGTTGGAGTTCAGCGTTCTCCTCTAGGTCCTTGGCCATCCTCATGAGGAGCGCTTCGGCCAGGGAGGTGTGTTGGATTTCCCGGCCTCGGAAGATCACCGTGCACTTCACCTTGTCGCCCGCTTTCAGAAAGCGACTGGCTTGGCCGATACGGACCTGATAATCATGGGAATCGATTTTGTAGCGCATCTTGACCTCCTTGACTTCGGTCTGGTGCGACTTCTTCTTGGCTTCCTTCGCTTTCTTTTCCTGCTCAAACTTGTATTTGCCGTAATCCATCACCCGGCACACGGGGGGATCGGCCTTCTCGCTCACCAGCACCAGGTCGAGCTCCCGCTCCTTTGCCACCTCCAGGGCGGCCTCCCGTGTGATGACTCCGAGCTGACTCCCATCGGCATCAACGACCCGCAGATTGGGGTAGCTGATGCGCTCGTTGATGTTGGGAAGCTCCCGCACGGGAGCACGGCGGTCTACGCGGGGGCGGGGAGGCATTCAAAAGGGCGGATTGTTCTTTACCCTAAACCTTGCTGTGACCCCTTCAAGGCCATGAGGGCCTGTTGCATCAGATCCTCACCTTTGAGCCAGATGGCCTGGTGTTGGCGGCGAAACCAGGTGCGTTGCCGTTTGGCGTATTGACGGGTGCGCTGTTCCGTCAGGGCAATGGCCTGACCTTCCTCCAGTTCCCCCCGCAACAGGCCCCGCGCTTCGGCATACCCCATGGTGTCGAGGAGGGGGCAGCTGTCCCCATGGCGGCTGATCAGGTCGGCGGTTTCCGCCACCAGCCCTGCCGCAAACATGTCCTTCGTGCGCTGGCGGATCCGCTGGTGGAGGTCTGCAGGGTCCAGTCCCAACTCCAGGATCGGCCAGGGGGGAGGGATGCGTCTCTGTTGGGAGGAGATGGTCTGCCCTGTGGCATAGAACACCTCCAGAGCCCTTTGGGTGCGAGAGGTGTCGGCAGGGGAAATGCGGGCGCCGGCCAGGGGATCACAGCTTTCCAGCAGGGCGTGGCACAGCGGTTGGCCCATGGCCCTGAATTGGTTCCGGAGCTGGGCCTGGGGAGGCACGGCGGGGGGAGTGAGGCCCTGGAGTAAGCCCTGCAGGTAGAGCCCACTGCCCCCCACCAGCAGGGCGAGACCGCAGCGCTCCAGTTCGGCGCGGATGGCGGCGCGTCCCAGGGGCAGAAACTCCTGCAGCGTGAGGGGTTGGGTGGGGGAACGCAGGTCGAGAAGTTCGTGCCGCACCCGCTGCCGTTGCAGCGTGGTGGGCTTGGCCGTGCCGATGTCCATGCCCACATAAACCTGGCGGGCGTCCACGCTGATCACCGCCAGGTTCAGCGCTTCGGCCAGGTCGAGGGCCAGAGCCGTTTTGCCGCTGGCGGTCGGGCCCATCAGGGCGACCACGAGGTTTGCCCCGCCGGCGGCATCGGTGAATGGAGCGAACGACGATGTCATCCCTTCACTTTGTTCCTGCCCAGCCCCCATCTGGACCCGCTCACCAAAGGCAGTGCATCCCCACCTGGAATGCGGCCTCAGAAGCGGCTGGCTGGCGCAGGGAGAGGCGAATGGTAGATTGGGCCTCAAGCCAAAGCAATTTTCCGCCCAAGCCTTATCTGCGGCGCTTCTGCGGCCCAATCTGGCTGTTTGAATCGCCTGACATTTCAGCCCCTCCATCCCCTCTGAGACCCGCCTTCGCATGAGCGACGCCTCGCGAGTCCAATCCGCCTACGGCGCCGAACAAATCCAAGTGCTGGAAGGCCTGGAGCCGGTTCGTAAGCGGCCTGGAATGTATATCGGCTCCACGGGGCCGCGGGGCCTACACCACCTCGTTTACGAGGTGGTGGACAACTCCGTCGATGAAGCCCTCGCTGGCCATTGCGACGAGATCTCGGTTGTCCTTCACGAGGATGGGTCCGCGAGTGTCACCGACAACGGGCGTGGGATTCCCACCGACATCCATCCCCGCACCGGGAAAAGCGCCCTGGAAACGGTGCTGACCGTGCTCCATGCGGGCGGCAAGTTTGGCTCGGGAGGATACAAAGTTTCTGGGGGTCTTCATGGGGTGGGGATCTCCGTGGTCAATGCCCTCAGCGAGTGGGTGGAAGTCACCGTTCTCCGTCAGGGCCATGAGCACAATCAAAGGTTTGAACGTGGGACTCCCATCGGTTCCCTGGTGGCCAAGCCAGCTGACGATCCCCAGCAAACAGGCACCCGGGTGCGTTTCCTGCCAGACACCGAGATTTTCTACAGTGGCATTGAATTCGATTACCAGACCCTGGCCGCCCGCCTCAGGGAACTGGCCTACCTGAATGGAGGGGTGCGCATCGTTTTTCGTGATGAGCGCCCCGGACGGAGCCAAGAAGCGGTTCATGAAGAGATTTACCACTATCAGGGTGGCATCAAGGAATATGTCGCCTACATGAATGCCGAGAAGGATCCCCTGCATCCAGACATCATTTATGTCAATTCCGAGAAGGATAATGTTCAGGTTGAGGCGGCGCTGCAGTGGTGTATCGATGCCTACTCAGACAATATCTTTGGCTTTGCAAACAATATTCGCACCATCGATGGTGGCACCCACATCGAAGGTTTGAAAACCGTTCTGACCCGAACCCTGAACGCCTTCGCCAAGAAACGTGGCAAGCGTAAGGAAAGCGATGGCAATCTTGCTGGGGAAAACATCCGTGAAGGCCTCACGGCTGTTCTCTCCGTCAAAGTGCCCGATCCTGAATTTGAGGGCCAAACGAAAACCAAGTTGGGCAACACTGAGGTGCGGGGGATTGTGGACACCCTGGTTGGGGAAGCCCTGGGTGAATACCTTGAATTCCACCCTTCGGTGATTGATCTCATCCTGGAAAAGGCCATTCAGGCCTTCAACGCAGCGGAAGCGGCCCGGCGTGCCAGGGAGCTGGTGCGACGCAAATCCGTTCTTGAAAGTTCCACCCTTCCAGGCAAGCTGGCGGATTGCAGTTCCCGCGATCCCAGCGATTCAGAGATCTACATCGTTGAGGGAGACTCCGCCGGGGGATCAGCCAAACAGGGCAGGGACAGGCGTTTTCAAGCCATTCTTCCCCTGCGGGGCAAAATCCTTAATATTGAAAAGACCGACGATTCAAAAATCTATAAAAACACGGAAATTCAGGCCTTGATCACCGCTTTGGGCTTGGGGATAAAAGGGGAAGAGTTTGATGAGAAAAATCTGCGATACCATCGCATCGTCATCATGACGGATGCTGATGTGGATGGGGCCCACATCCGCACCCTGCTCCTCACCTTCTTTTATCGCTATCAGCGAGCCCTCGCGGAGGGTGGCTACATCTACATCGCTTGCCCACCTCTCTACAAAGTTGAGCGGGGGAAAAACCATACCTACTGCTACAACGAAGCTGATTTGAAAAAAACCCTGGATGCTTTTGGCGAGAAGGCCAACTACACTATTCAGCGTTTTAAAGGATTGGGTGAAATGATGCCCAAGCAGCTGTGGGAAACCACCATGGACCCCAGCACGCGGATGATGAAGAGAGTGGAAATTGAGGATGCGGCCGAGGCGGATCGGATCTTCACCATTCTCATGGGCGATAAAGTTGCGCCGCGCCGGGAATTCATTGAGGCCCACAGCGCCGAGCTTGATTTTGCGCAACTGGATATCTGAATGCTCCTGACCCACCCCCGCCCCCCCACACTCGCCTGGGCTGCCCTGCTTGGCTTTGCATTGTTTGCCCCTGCGGCATTGCCCGCCGGTGGGGCCGAGCGCCGCCTGCCCGAGCTCAGGCGCAGGGAGTCTGCCCAAGAGCCACTGCTCAACCAGAGGAGTTGTTCCCTCCTGGCATCCCCCCGCTGTCAAGCCCCTGTGCTGACCTGTCTGGAGCCCGGAATTCCCATGCGGGTGCTACGCACCTGGCTGGAGCCCAGTGGGCGCCGTTGGTTGCAGGTGGCGACCGTAGGGCCATCGGGCCGTCAGACTCGGGGCTGGCTTCTGGGTTAGGCGTTGCCATGAGCGAACCCCCCGGCGGAGCTGAAGTCCTCGCTCATCACCTACAGCTCCTTCTTGAGGCGGGCAACTACGACGGGGCCAAGGTGCTCTTGAAACCCGTGCAGCCCGTGGATGGGGCGGAGGCGATTGGCAACTTGCCCACTACGCTTCAGGCCCTGGCCTTCCGCCTGTTGCCGAAGGACGAGGCCATTGAGGTCTATGAATATCTGGAGCCGGCTGTTCAGCAAAGCCTGTTGGAGCGCCTGCGCTCTGGAGAAGTGCTGGAGCTGGTGGAGGAGATGTCGCCGGATGATCGGGTGCGGCTGTTTGATGAGCTGCCGGCCAAGGTGGTACGGCGCCTGCTGGCGGAGCTGAGCCCGGCGGAGCGCCGCATCACGGCCCAGATGCTCGGTTACGAGAGCGGAACCGCCGGTCGTCTGATGACCACGGAGTTCATTGATCTCAAGGAGTTTCATAAGGCGACCCAGGCGCTGGAGATCGTGCGGCGCCGTGCCCGCGATACGGAGACCATCTACAGCCTTTACGTGACCGATGCGTCCCGTCACCTCACGGGCATTCTGTCCCTCCGTGACCTGGTGACCGCAGAGCCGGAGGAGCGCCTGGGGGATGTGATGACCCGGGAAGTGGTGAGCGTCTCCACGGACACCGATCAGGAGGAGGTGGCCCGGTTGATCCAGCGGTACGACTTCCTAGCCGTGCCCGTGGTGGATCGGGAGCAACGCCTGGTGGGCATCGTCACGGTGGACGATGTGATTGATGTGATCCAGCAGGAAGCCACGCGGGATATCTACGCCGCAGGCGCTCTGCAGGCCGGTGATGAGGATGATTACTTCCAGAGCAATCTGTTCACCGTTGCCCGGCGGCGGGTGGTCTGGTTGCTTGTGCTCCTGTTGGCCAACACCGCCACTTCAGCCGTGATCGCTTCCGAAGATGCAGTTCTCAAGAGGGTGGTTGTGCTGGCGGCCTTCATTCCCCTGCTCATTGGCACCGGGGGGAACGTGGGGGCCCAGAGTTCCACCGTGGTGATCAGGGGCTTGAGCACCCAGCGCATCCAGTCCCTCGGCCCAGCTATGGCCGTGGGGAGAGAGGCCGTGGCCGGGGCCCTGCTTGGCCTGCTGATGATGTTCGTGGTCGTGCCCTGGGCGGGATACGTGTCCCATAACTGGGTTGTGGCCTGGGCTGCGGGGATCAGCCTCCTGGCCATCACCACCCTCGCCGCGACGGCGGGCTCGGCTCTCCCTCTTCTGTTCAACCACTTCGGCCTTGATCCGGCCCTGATGTCCGCACCCTTCATTGCCACAGTCACGGATGTGGCAGGGGTGTTCATCTACCTCCAGACAGCGTCCTGGCTGCTGGAACGTTTCCCGGGATCCTGAGCGGTAGGCAGGCCCGTCCGGGGACCAAATGCGCAAGATGAGAGGCAGTTACACTTTGTTAGGTTAGGCTTTACACATCTTTAGGTTTCGGCCGATGGGCCCCGTCTTCTCCGTCGATCTGTTGCCCGCTGAGCGCACTGAGCTCCCCACCGTCCCGGCTCCGGCTCGCGAACTTCCCTCCATGGATGCGGATCTCGTCCGCTCCTACCTGCGGGACATCGGCCGGGTGCCCCTGTTGACCCATGAGCAGGAGATCACGCTGGGGCGCCAGGTGCAGGAGCTGGTGGCGCTGGAGGAGCTGGAGTCGGAGCTGACGCTGCGGGCCGGCGGGGAGGCTCCGAGCCCGGAGCAGCTGGCGGTGGAGGCGGGGCTAACGGTGCCGTTGCTGAAGCGTCGGTTGCAGGTGGGACGCCGGGCAAAGGAGCGGATGGTGGCGGCGAACCTGCGTTTGGTGGTGAGCGTGGCAAAGAAATACACCAAGCGGAACATGGAGTTGCTGGATCTGATTCAGGAGGGAACGATCGGCCTGGTGAGGGGAGTGGAGAAGTTTGATCCGACGAGGGGTTACAAGTTTTCCACCTATGCGTATTGGTGGATCCGGCAGGGGATCACGCGGGCGATTGCGGAGAAGAGCCGCTCGATCCGGTTGCCGATCCACATCACGGAAACGCTGAACAAGCTGAAGAAGGGCCAGCGGGAGTTGAGCCAGGAGCTGGGGCGGACGCCGACGGTGAGCGAGCTGGCGGTGGCGGTGGAGCTGCCGGAGGAGGAGGTGAAGGATCTGCTGTGCCGAGCGCGTCAGCCTGTGAGTTTGGAGACGAAGGTGGGGGATGGGGAGGATACGGAGCTGCTGGATTTGCTCTCTGGGGATGGGATGTTGCCTGGGGAGATGGTGGATGGGGAGTGTCTGAAGGGTGATCTGAGGGCGCTGGTGGAGCAGCTGCCTGAGCTGCAGGGTCGGGTGTTGAAGATGCGGTATGGGATGGAGGGCGAGGAGCCCATGAGTCTCACGGGCATCGGCCGGGTGCTGGGCATCAGCCGGGATCGGGTCCGCAACCTCGAGCGGGATGCCCTGGCCGGTCTTCGACGCCGCAGTTCGGCCATTGAGGACTACATGGCCAGCTGAGGACGCTGGCGTCAGAGGGCCTAGCCTCGCTCAGCGGTGCCCCCTGCCCATGGCTTCAGAGCCAGCCTCGAGCATGGAGATGCTCACCCTGTTTCCCCGCTATGTCCTGAAGGGGAACCTTCCACCTGAGCTTTTGGGGGCTCTCAACCGCCTGGCGGGAGAGGTTGTGGCCTCCCCGGAGGCCAGTCCGGATGCCTCCCTGAAACTGGCGGGTCAACTCTTCCAGCAACGGGAGCTCAATCCCCAGCATCCCGTCGTTCAGGAGCTCTGCCAGCAGGTCATCCTGCCCGGATGTGAGCGTTGGATTCGTCATGTCATGGATCTGCAGCCACCTCAGGGCCGGGGACCCTGGATGCCGGGCCGCTATGGCCTCAGGTTGATTGACCTCTGGCTGAATGTGCAGCGGGCGGGGGATTACAACCCCACCCATACCCATGGGGGCAGTTTTTCGGGCGTGCTGTTCTTGCAGGTGCCTCCCCAGATCACTGGCGACCGGTTTGATGGACAGCTCTGCTTCCATGGGCCCGAGGAATGGCAGATCCAAACCTTCCGTACCGGGATGGCCCATTACGTCCTGCCGATCCCAGGCCAGTACTACGTGTTCCCCGCCTGGCAGCCCCATTCTGTGGCGCCCTTTCGCGGGGAAGGGGAACGCTGGTCGCTCGCGTTCAATGTGGTCGCCCAGCCGGGGGCGCCCGCGTCCGGAACGGCCCTCCCGTCCATTCCTGCCAATGTGTCCCTCTCCAGTGCACGCCCCCGCCCGGGGGGCTTCGGGTGAGCCCAACCTGGCAGGGTGGGGCCACCCCCCTGCGGGCGCAATTGCTGAACTGGTGGCAGCAGAACGGCCGCCACGCCATTCCATGGAAGCTGCGTCCCGACGGCAGCCTGCCCGCTGACGGGGAAGAGCTCGATCCCTACGGCGTGTTCGTGGCCGAGGTGATGCTTCAGCAGACCCAGCTCCAGGTCGTGCTGCCTTATTGGCATCGGTGGATGGGGAGGCTGCCCGATCTGGCGTCCCTGGCTGCGGCCGATGGCCAGACCTTGCTTCAGCTTTGGCAGGGCCTGGGCTACTACAGCCGGGCCAGGCGCCTTCAGCAGGGGGCAAAGCGGCTGCTGGAGAGGCAGCAGGCCGGGCATTGCGGCGCCGATCCCTGGCCCCGCACCCTGGAGGGATGGTTGGAGCTTCCAGGCATCGGTCGCAGCACGGCCGGCAGCATCCTGTCTTCCGCCTTCGACCAGCCCGCCCCCTTGCTGGATGGCAACGTGCGGCGGGTGTTGGCGAGGCTGATGGCCCATCCCCGTCCTCCCCGGCAGGATGAGCGCCTCTTCTGGAGCTGGAGCGCCAGCCTCCTCGATCCACTCCATCCAAGAGCCTTCAACCAGGCCCTGATGGATCTGGGGGCCACTGTCTGCAAGCCCCGTCGTCCCCTCTGCCCCGCCTGTCCCTGGAAGGAACCCTGTGGAGCGTATGCTTCCGCGGAGCCCGGTCAGTTCCCGGTGAAGGAGCCTTCCCGTGCGGTGCCATTCCAGGTGATCGGTGTGGGTGTGGTGTTCGACCCATCCGGTCGGGTGCTGATCGATCAGCGGCTGGAGGAGGGTCTGCTCGGTGGCTTGTGGGAATTCCCGGGAGGCAAGCAGGAGCCGGAGGAACCCATCGCCGAAACCATCCGCCGAGAGTTGCTGGAGGAGTTGGCCATCGAAGCGGAGGTGGGAGAGGAACTGGTCACCATCGACCACGCCTACAGCCACAAGCGTCTCCGTTTTGTGGTCCATCTCTGCCATTGGCGCTCGGGCGAACCCCAGCCCCTGGCCTCCCAGCAGGTGCGGTGGGTCGATCCCTCAGATCTGCAGACCTACCCGTTTCCAGCCGCCAATGCCCGGATCATCGCGGCGCTTTGGGAGCGGCTGGGGATGTCTCCCTCCCAACCCTGACGCGCGCCACCCTTCCCTCCCCTGCAAGGTCCAGTTCCACCCGCCAGCAGGGCGCGGGCACGAAGCTCAGTCGCTCAGGCCACTCCACCGCCAGAAGGGCACCCTGGGCCAGGGCTTCTTCCTCCTCCTGGGCAAACAGTTCATCGGCAGCGGCGGGATGCTCCAGCCGATACAGATCCAGATGCACCAGCGCCGTAGGGCCGTTTCCCCTCGTTCCTCGGTAGTGGTGGGCCAGGGCAAAGGTGGGGCTGGTGATCGGTTCGCTGATGCCCAACCCTTCCGCCAGTCCCTGCACCAAGCAGGTTTTTCCCGCGCCCAGATCCCCCTGCAGCAGCAAAATCGGAAGCTGATCTGCGGCGGTTTCCTCCAGGAGCCGAGAGGCCAGCCTGCGGCCCAGGGCGCGGGTGGCGTCCGCATCGGCGAGTTGGCACACCTCCATCACAGCTTTTGAACACTTCCCTGTAGATTCTCTCGAAGCGAGCCCGAAGCCTCGGCGTCTCCGCAAATATTTCACGTCACTTTTCCGGAGTTTTTCCATGGTTGCGACGCCTGTGGCGCCCGCAGAGGTCTTTCCTCATTTGCAGGCCACTAATTCTTATGTGATCGCCGACATCGGCCTTGCCGATTTTGGCCGTAAGGAGCTCAATATCGCCGAGACCGAGATGCCCGGTCTGATGGCCCTGAGGGACAAATACGGCGCTGAGAAGCCCCTCAAAGGAGCCCGTGTCTGCGGTTCCCTTCACATGACTGTTCAGACCGCCGTTCTCATCGAGACCCTTGTGGCTCTTGGTGCCGAAGTGCGCTGGGCTAGCTGCAACATCTTCTCCACCCAGGACCATGCGGCTGCCGCCATCGCCGCTGCGGGCATCCCGGTGTTTGCCTACAAGGGCGAAACCCTCGACGAATACTGGGCCTTCACCCACCGCATTCTGGAGTGGGGCGATGGGGGTACTCCCAACATGATCCTGGACGATGGCGGAGATGCCACCGGCTTGGTGATCCTGGGCAGCAAGGCTGAGCAGGATCTCTCCGTTCTCGACAATCCAGGGAGCGAAGAGGAGATTGCCTTCTTCAAATCCATCCGCGCCAAGCTTGCGGTGGACCCCAGCTTCTACTCCCGCATCCGCGCCAACATCCAGGGTGTGACGGAAGAAACCACCACCGGTGTGGCCCGTCTCTACCAACTCCAAAAGAGCGGTGAGCTTCCCTTCCCGGCGATCAACGTCAACGACTCGGTCACCAAGAGCAAGTTCGACAACCTCTATGGCTGCCGGGAGTCCCTGGTTGACAGCATCAAGCGTGCCACGGACGTGATGGTGGCCGGCAAGGTGGCCCTGGTGATGGGTTACGGAGATGTGGGCAAGGGTTCGGCTCAGTCTCTGCGTGGTCTTGGTGCCACCGTGATGATCGCTGAGATCGATCCCATCTGCGCTCTGCAGGCTGCGATGGAGGGTTACCGCGTTGTGCGTCTGGACGACGTGGTGAAGGACGTGGACATCTTCGTGACGGCCACCGGCAACTTCCAGGTGATCCGCCATGAGCACCTGATTCAGATGAAGGATCAGGCGATTGTTTGCAACATCGGCCATTTCGATAACGAAATCGACGTCGCTTCTCTGAAGCAATACACCTGGGACAACATCAAGCCTCAGGTAGATCATGTGATCCTGCCCAGCGGCAATCGCATCCTCCTGCTGGCTGAGGGCCGCCTTGTGAACCTGGGTTGCGCCACCGGCCACCCAAGTTTCGTGATGAGCAACTCCTTCACCAACCAGGTGCTGGCTCAGATCGAGCTCTTCACCAAGGGCTCCGATTATGCGAAGGAGGTGTACGTGCTGCCTAAGCACCTCGATGAGATGGTGGCCCGTCTCCACCTCGACAAAATTGGTGCGAAGCTGACCGAGCTCTCCCCTGAGCAGGCGGCTTATATCAACGTGCCGGTTGAGGGGCCCTACAAGTTGGAACATTATCGCTATTGATCAATCAATAGCTTTCTTGTTCGGGACTGGACCCAAAAAGTCCAGTCCTTTTTTCTTTTCAAGCCATGCCAGGAGCGGCATCCTGTCTCGAGTTTGTGGAAGAATCCAATCCCGTGCTCAATGATCAGTGGCTATTGAATTTGTCCAGCAACTTCCCGTCTTCATTGGCGAAGCGGTGGAATCGAATCCATGGGCTGGCTATGGAGCGATTTTTGCAGCGATGTTCCTGGAAAATCTTTTTCCGCCCATTCCCTCCGAGTTGATCATGCCCCTCGGGGGGTTTTATGTGCAACAAGGCAAGCTTGCGTTGATTCCTGTCGTTCTTGCCGGACTTCTCGGCACCGTGCTGGGGGCCCTGCCCTGGTACGGAATCGGACGCCTGGTCAACGAGGAGCGAATCGAAGACTGGCTCTCACGCCATGGCCGTTGGATTGGCATCAGCCCCCAGGAACTGCGGCGATCGCGCACCTGGTTTACTCGGCACGGTACGGCCCTGGTGTTCTGGGGACGCCTGGTGCCAGGCATCCGCACGTTGATCTCTGTCCCTGCGGGGATCGAGATGATGCCGATGGCTCCTTTCCTCCTCTGGACCACCGCCGGCAGCTTGATCTGGACCCTGCTGCTCACGGTGGCCGGGCTCCTTCTTGGCGAGAGCTACACCCGGGTTGAGCTCTGGATTGAGCCCGTGGCCAAGCTGGTGAAGATTCTGCTTGTCCTGGCTGTCCTTTCTGTCCTGGCCTGGTTGGGACTGCGCATCTGGAAGAAGCAAGGATCTCGCTAGTTCGGGGATCGGGTCATCCATGCAAAAAGCGCCCCAGAGGGGCGCTGCGCTGGTGAAGGATCTAGCCCGAAGGCGGACGAATCGATGGTTTCAGAACGGAACTTCCTCATCACTGGGTTCTCCGCCGCCAAAACCCCCTTCACCGGTTTCGGCGTCGCGCCGGCTGCCGAGGAGTTCCAGCCGATCCACACGGATGACAGGTTTGCTGCGCTCTTCGCCGCTGGTGCGATCGGTCCAGCGGTCGAGCTTGAAGGAGCCGATGATGCCGAGCAGGGAGCCTTTGCGGACATAATCCGCGGCCACCTGGGCCTGCTTGCCCCAGATTTCCAGATTGAACCAATCGGGTTCGTCGTCGCGGCTGCGGCGGTTGACGGCCAGCGTGAGGTTGGCCACAACGCTTCCGGATTCGAAATAACGAACTTCCGGGTCGCGGCCGGCACGGCCCACAAGGGTGATGGAGTTGACGCCCATGGCGAAGGTTTCGGTGGATGAGGGATTCAGTGGTGGGCCACCCCGTTTGGGGGGCTTACTCCTCCAGTTCCACCACTGATCCAGGTTGTCACATTCTGCTGCACAGGAACTCTGGATTTCCGGCGAGCCAACCTTATGATCCGCCCTGACGCCTCCTGGTCGCGTGTTTTTCAGTCGCCTTCAGTTTTCCCGGGATATTGGAATCGATCTGGGTACCGCCAATACGCTGATCTGGGTTTCTGGTAAGGGCATCGTGCTCCAGGAGCCTTCTGTGGTGGCGGTGGATCTCAAGCAAAATGCCGCAACTCTGGCTGTGGGCGATAAGGCCAAGCCCATGCTGGGGCGTACGCCAGGAGACATCACTGCGGTGCGCCCCCTAAGCGATGGGGTGATCTCTGACACGGAAGCCACGGCGCGCATGCTCAAGGCCTTCCTGCAGAAGGTGCACGAGGGACGGGAGGTGATGGCTCCCCGGATGGTGATCGCCATTCCCGGGGGGGTGACGGCGAGCGAACGCCGGGAACTCAGGGCGGCCAGTGAAGCCCATGCCCGCCAGGTGTTCATGGTGGATGAAGCCGTAGCTTCCGCCCTCGGCGCCGGGATGCCTGTGATGGAGCCCGTGGGCACCATGATCGTGGACATCGGAGGAGGCACCACCGAAGTGGCGGTGCTCAGCCTCGGACGCACGGTGTTGAGTGAATCGGTGCGGGTGGCAGGGGATGAGCTCACCGATGCCATCAGCATGCACCTCAAGAAAGTGCACAATCTCGTCGTGGGGGAGCAGACCGCAGAGGACATCAAGGTCCGTCTGGGCTCTGTTTTTCCTGATGATGCGCATGACCAGCTCACCATGGACGTGCGAGGCCTCCACCTCCTCTCCGGACTTCCGCGCACCATCAACGTGCGGGCCGGTGAAATCCGCGAAGCGATTGCCGAGCCCGTCAACGTCATCGTGGAAGCTGTCCGGAGAACCCTGGAGCGCACTCCCCCCGAGCTGGCCGCCGACATTGTGGATCGGGGCATCATGATTGCCGGTGGTGGTGCACTGGTGAAAGGAATCTGTGATCTGGTGAGCCAGGAAACGGGAATCCTGAGCCACGTCGCCGAAGACCCCCTGCTCTGCGTGGTGCGCGGTTGCGGCATGATCCTCGACGATTTCAAGCAATACGAGTGGGTGGTTGAGGTTCCTGATTTCGCCAGGCAAGCCGCCTGATCCATGCCCCCCTCCCGCCGGCGACGCCCCGCAGCGCCCCGGGGGAAGCTGCAATGGCCCCTCCTCCTGCTGTTCCTTCTTCTGCTCCTGGGAGTGCGCCTGAGCAAAGGGGCCCTGCTCACGGATGCCTTTGCCGCCTTGAGCCTCCCGTTCTGGCCTGGCCCTGCCCAATCGGAGTGGTTGCGTTCCGCCCGAACCGCGGAGGATCGAGCCAGGATTGAGGCCCTCACCCAGGACAACCTCCGCCTGCGGGAGATGCTCGCCCTGCAGCAATCACGGGATGGTCAGACGGCTGGGCAGACGGTCTCGGCCCCTGTGATCTCCAGACAGACCGGGGGCTGGTGGCAACAGCTGGTGATTGGCAAGGGTTCTTTGGCCGGGGTGCGAGCCGGCCAGCCGGTTCTCGCTCCCGGGGGGCTCATTGGCTTGGTGGCCAGTGTCACCCCTGCGACGGCCACGATCACCCTGCTCACGGACCCGTCCAGCCGGGTCGGGGTCTGGCTGGGTCGCACCAAGCACCATGGCCTCCTCACCGGGGTTGGGACGGCCCGTCCGGTGGTGCGATTCCTGGACAAGGATCCCGAGGCCCGCCCTGGGGATCTGGTGGTGACTTCCCCTGCCAGCACCCTCGTGCCTCCCAACCTGCCCGTGGGGGTCATCCAGAGTGTGGATGGTTCTGCCGATCCTGCGCCGACGGCTGTGGTGCAACTGATCGCTCCGGTGCAGGCGGTGGATTGGGTCCAGGTGCTCCGACCTTGATGGAGCTCCTCAATCGCCAGCCCCTTTGGGCCACCAGTTTGTTGGTGGTGCCCCTTCTCACCCTGGCGGCCCCAACCTGGTTGGCCGTGGCTGGTGTTCCGCCGTGCTGGCCCGTTCTCTGGCTGCTTCCCTGGGCGCTCGCCGATGGACGGCGGTCGGCCGTAATGCTCGCTGGCGTGTTGGGACTGCTCATGGATGCCGTGCACCATGGCCCCGTTAGCTGGCTTCCTGGGCTTCTCCTGCTCGCCTGGTGGTGGGGGCCCCTCAGCACGCGCCGGCCGGCCATCGAGGGGCCTTTCAGCCTCGGGCTGCTCGTCTTGACGGGAACCGTTCTGCTGAATGCCACCCTCATGCTCCAGTGGCTCGCCTGGAGCTGGCGCTTCCCCTTTGGCAGGGGGGAAGGGGGCCCCGATCCCTCCGACCTGGCCCAGCCCGGGTGGACCTGGCAGGATCTCTCCACCTCCGGCCTTCATGTGCTCCTGGCCCAGACCCTCCTGACGGCCCTTCTGGCTCCGTTGATCTGCACGCCCCTGTTGCGGTTCTGGCGACGGGCCCACCCAGGCTGGCGTGGTTGATTCCAGACCCTCGCTGAAGCGCCGTGCGGTCCTGCGCCACCTGACCCTCGGTGGCCTGGCCATGGGCAGCGCTGCCTGCGGGGTCGGTCGTTCCCGCGCGCCCCAACCCCCGTCCTCCCTCCAGTTCTGGACGCTCGATCTGGCTCCCAAGTTCTCGGCCTACATCCAGGCTGTTACGGCGGCATGGGAGCGGGAGCGCCCCCCCGGGAGCCCCATGGGCGTGCGCTGGACCGATGTGCCCTGGAGTTCCGTGGAACGAAAGTTGCTGGCCTCGGTCTATGCCCGCACGGCCCCGGATCTGGTGAATCTCAACCCCATCTTTGCCACGGGGCTGGCCAGCAGGGGTGGCCTGGTGGATCTCGAGCCCTTGCTCCCCCCGGGGGCCTCCACGTCCTACTTGCCGGGAGTGTGGTCGTCCGGCCAGCTGGCCGGTCAGCAATTCGCCATCCCCTGGTACCTCACCACCCGGTTGACCATGGCCAACCGGGGGCTGTTGCGACAGGCCGGTTACGCGGCCCCGCCCCGGCGCTGGCAGGAGGTGCCGGCCTATGCCGAAGCCATCCGCCGCCGCACCGGCCGCTATGCCCTCTTTGTCACGGTCGTTCCGGAAGATTCGGCGGAGCTCCTGGAATCCCTGATCCAGATGGGTGTTCGCCTTCTGGATAACCAGCACCAGGCGGCTTTCCTCAGCCGCGCCGGCAGGGACGCCTTTGCCTTCTGGACGGACCTCTATCGCAAAGGATTGCTCCCCAGGGAAGTGGTGAGCCAGGGCTATCGACGGGCGATCGAGCTCTATCAAGCGGGTGATCTGGCCCAGGTGGCGACGGGTCCCGACTTTCTGCGCAATCTGCAGACCAATGCGCCGGGGGTGGCCTCCTTGAGTGAGCCCCACCCTCCTCTGCGGGGGGCCTCTGGACACACCAATGTGGCGGTGATGAACCTGGTGGTGCCGCGGGGCAGCGCCGTTCCGGCTGCTGCCGTTGATCTGGCGCTGTTTCTCACCAATGCCACCCATCAGCTGGCGTTTGCGGAAGCGGCGCGGGTGTTGCCCTCCTCCCGTGAGGCTTTGGCGGAGCTAGAGCGCAGGCTGGGGGCCCAGAAGCCCGAATCTCCCCAGGAGCGGTTGGTGCTGGAGGCACGCCTTCTGGCCATTCAGTCGCTGGCGGGAGCGCGGGTGCTCGTGCCCCCCACCCCAGGCCTGAAGCGCCTCCAGACCATCCTCTACACCCATTTGCAGCAGGCCATGCTGGGCCAGACCTCCAGCGACCGGGCCCTGGAGTCGGCGGCCCGGGATTGGAACGGTTATGCCGCGTCCCGTTGGCCAGCCGGCCTTCCGTCCGGCGATGGGGGATCCGCTAGCAGCCCTTCCCGCTGACGTCTGTTTCGGTAGAAATGCTTAAAAATCCCCCCATCCCACGCTGCGCTGAGGATTGAGGGGATGACCTCAGGAACGGCTCAACGGTATGGTTGCGATTCTTCATCAGGCGTCCCGCCCATGAGTCTGGAGGATCGTCCCGAGCTGTCCTCTTCCCCTTTGGATCCCTTCCGACCGGATCCCCTGGACCCAGCCGATGGGCTCCTGGAGAGGGATCTGGCGGGTGGGGATTCGGGCTCGACCCCCAAGCCCACCCTCCTGGTGGTGGATGACGAGCCTGCCGTGCGCAGGGTTCTGGTGATGCGGCTCCAGTTGGCGGGCTACCGGGTGGTCTGTGCGGAAGATGGAGAGCAGGCGCTGGAGCTCTTCCACAGCGAGCAACCGGATCTGGTGGTGTTGGATGTGATGCTTCCCAAGCTCGATGGCTTTGCGGTGTGCCGCAGGCTGCGGGCTGAATCCTGTGTGCCGATCATCTTTCTCTCCGCCCTCGATGCCATTGCCGAGCGGGTGGCTGGCCTCGACCTGGGGGCCGATGATTACTTGCCCAAACCCTTCAGCCCGAAGGAGTTGGAAGTTCGCATTGCCACCATCCTCCGCCGGGTTGGCCGGGGCTCTGCGGCCACCGAACCCCGCGATGTGCCGGCAGGAAATGGCGTGCTCCGCCTCGGCGACCTGGTGGTGGACACCAACCGCCGCCAGGTGAGCCGGGAGGGTCAGCGCATCGCCCTGACCTACACCGAATTCAGCCTCCTCGAACTCCTCTTCCGTGATCCGGGCCGGGTGGTGCCTCGCGCGGAGATCCTGGAGCAGCTCTGGGGCTATCCCCCACGCCGGGCGGCCGATCTGCGGGTGGTGGATGTCTACGTAGCCAGGCTGCGGGGCAAGCTCGAACCCGATCCTCGCAATCCTGAGCTGATCCTGACGGTGCGGGGCACGGGCTACGCCTCCCAGCGGATGGGGGATGGCCCCCTGGCGGCGGCCGGCTGAGGCCTCGGCCCGACCGGCGGTCCTTCAGGATGGCCTTCATCTCCTGAACCCCCTGACGCCTTGTCGGATCTGCGCGCGACCCGCCTGGAGAAAGCCCGAGCCCTTGAGGCCCATGGCCACCTCCCCTATGCCTTCAGTTATGCCCCGAGCCACCGGGCGGCGGAGTTGCAGAAGGCCCATGCCGATCTTCCCAATGGGGAGGAGCGGTCTGAGAAGGTCTCTCTGGCAGGCCGGCTCCTGGCCCGGCGCGTGATGGGCAAATTGGCCTTTTTCACCCTGGCCGATGAGAGTGGCCCCATTCAGCTCTTCATCGAGAAGGCCTACCTGGAGGCGGTTCACCCGGACCAGCCGGATGGGTTTCTCCATCTCACCACCCTCACGGATATTGGCGATTGGATCGGGGTGGAGGGAACCCTCCGACGGACCGATCGGGGCGAGCTCTCCGTGAAAGTGGCTCAGTGGCACATGCTCAGCAAGGCCCTCCAACCCCTGCCCGATAAATGGCATGGGCTGGCCGATGTGGAGAAGCGCTATCGGCAGCGCCATCTCGACCTGATCGTGTCTCCCCACACCCGCGACACCTTCCGTAAGCGGGCGGTGCTGGTGAGCACCCTGCGCCGCTGGTTGGATGAGCGGGGGTTTCTCGAAATCGAGACCCCTGTCCTGCAGACCCAGGCGGGGGGAGCGGATGCTCGTCCCTTTGAAACCCATCACAACGCCCTCGATCTGCCCCTCACCCTGCGCATTGCCACCGAGCTCCATCTCAAACGCCTGCTGGTGGGGGGCTTTGAGCGGGTGTACGAGCTTGGCCGGATCTTCCGCAATGAAGGGGTCAGCACCCGCCACAACCCGGAGTTCACCTCTGTGGAGATTTACCAGGCCTATGCCGACTACCACACAATGATGGAGCTCACGGAGCAACTGGTGGCGCAAGCGGCCCAGGTGGTCTGCGGCACCACCTCCCTCACCTACCAGGGCACGCCGATCGATCTCACTCCCCCCTGGCGGCGGGAGACGATGCACACTCTGGTGCAGCAGGCCACCGGCCTGGATTTCAACGCTTACACCAGCCGCGACGAGGCGGCGGCGGCCCTGCTGGCCGCTGGGCTGGAGGTTCCGGAGGCGGCGGACAGTGTGGGGCGGTTGCTGGTGGAAGCCTTTGAGCAGGCTGTGGAGGGCTCCCTGATCCAGCCCACGTTCGTGCTGGATTACCCCGTGGAAACGTCCCCCCTGGCCCGTCCCCATCGCTCTAAACCTGGCCTGGTGGAGCGCTTTGAACTGTTCATCGCCGGTCGTGAGACCGCCAACGCCTTCTCCGAGCTCATCGACCCCGTGGATCAGCGCAGCCGGCTGGAGCAGCAGCAGGAACGGCACCGGGCAGGGGATCCGGAAGCCCAGACCGTGGATGAAGACTTTCTCGATGCCCTGGAGGTGGGCATGCCGCCCACGGGTGGCCTCGGGATTGGCATTGATCGGCTGGCCATGCTCCTCACCGACAGCCCTTCCATTCGGGACGTGATTGCCTTTCCCCTGCTCCGCCCCGAATCCCCCCAGCGGGAGGTGGCCGATGCAATGGGATAATGGGGTGTAGTAAGTTCTCTCCCCCAGGATGAGTGGTGAGCGGGTCGGTTTTCGCTTCAAGCACGCCGATGCGGTTGTGAAGCGCAACCCCCAGGGGCGATCCCGTCGCGGCTGGGTGATGGAGCCCGTGGAGCAGACCACGAGCCGGGGCACCAAGATGCCGGCCTACCGCATCCGCTGGCGCGACAGTGAGCGCCCGGAGATCGTGCTGCAGCACATGCTCATCGCTGATCCTGACCCCACTCCCCCGCCGGAGGGTGTGAGCCTGGTGCCCCCTGCCCCCAAGGGGTAGGGGGCACCTCACCCCTGCATCTTCTGCCGGAGGGCGTCCAGCTCCTGCTGGTTTTCGAAGGCCGCCCAGTCCGCCTCCAGGTCGGGGCCGGAGGTTTGCGCTTCGGGCTTGGCTTCTGCCCCCGCCGCTGCTCCCGAGGCAGGGCCGCTGGGGTTGCCGCCCAGGTGCTGCAGCTCCCGTTCCACCGCCGCAAACCGTTCCCCCAGCTCATCGAGGGTTTGCCACCGAGCCCGCCCCTGGTCCATCAGGGTGGTGATGTGAGCTTCCGCCCGCCCCGCCAGATCCAGGGCTCCCGCCCCCTTGGCCCGATCCACCCGTTCCTGCCAGCAGCGAATGTCCTCCGCCAGCCGCAGGAGGCCCTGGCGCTGGAGTTCCGCTTCCGCTTTCAGAGCCAGCCGATCCCGGCGCAGCTGTTGCTGCCGTTCCCTGGCCGCCTGTTCCGCCAGCAGGCTTTCCTGTTGGGGATTGGCTTGGAGGAAGCTTTCCAGAGTCTGCTCCAGACGGGCCTCCAGCTGATCGAGCCAGTTTCCTGATCCCGCCATTAGGCCTCCTCCGTTGGACGGCTGCCCGGCGCATAGGTGATCAAGGGCGCTTCGATCTCCTCCTGCAACGGCGTGATGGCGGCCTCTCTGGAACGCAGCAGCAATTGGGTGAGGCGGGCGATGGCCCCCTCCCCCAGGTCCATGTCACTAAGGCGATCAAAGGCTTGGAGGTACAGCGACTCGAGCTCCTCGATCAGACCTTCGCGCACCAGGCGCACGGCCTCCCGTTGTTCTTCGCGGCTCATGGGTGAATCCTTTGGGCTGCATTCGGCATGATCAGCCCTCAGTCTGCCCGCTCCAGCAGGTGGAGGGAGAGATCGTCGGCGTCATCGCTCCATCGGGCGAGGGGGCGCCACCCCGCTTCCCTGGCCAGGGCGAGAAACCGCTCCGGGGAATATTTCACGCTGTATTCGGTGATCAAGGGTTCACCGGCAGTGAAGGCATGGGTCTCTCCCGCCAGCGTCACCTCCTGTGCCACCTGGCTTACCAGGGCCATGGCAATGCGGCTGTTGGCTGCGTCCCAGTGGGCGCGATAGGCAAAGCTCTGGGGAGCAAAGGTTCCCCCCAGCTCCCGGTTGAGCCGATGGAGCAGGTTGAGGGCGAAGGCGGCCGACCACCCTGCCGCGTCGTTGTAGGCCGCCTCCAGTCGGCCTGCGGCCTTGGGTTGGTCGAGCCCAATCAGGAGTCGGCTGCCTTCCCCCAGCAGCCTGGCGAATTGCTGCAGAAGGCGCCCTGCCGATGCGGGATCGAAATTGCCCAGGGAACTGCCTGGGTAGAAGCCGATCAGGGGCGGTTGGATCAGGGGATGGGGCGGCAGGGTGGTCAACGCGCTGTAGTCGCAGCAGATGCCAAGCACCGGGATTGAGGGATGGCGCTGCTGGAGCCGTTCGCAGGCGTCGACCAGGTGTTCGGAGCTGATATCCAGGGCCACGTAGGCACTCTGTTGTTGTGCTGCGAGCAAGGGGCTCACCTTGCGGGCGCTCCCGGCGCCGAACTCCACCAGGGTGCCGCCACCGAGGGCCGCGGCCAGTTCAGGCCCCAGCCGTTGCAGCAGGTCGGTTTCGGTGCGGGTGAGGGAGTATTCCGGTTGCTGGCAGATCAGCTCAAACAGGCGGGAACCTTCCTCGTCGTAGAGAAACCAGGCGGGGAGTTGCTTGGGCGTGCGCGCCATGCCCTCCCGAACTAGCCGGGCCATGTCGGCGGGCTCCGGGTGGAGATCGAGCAGTTCGGGTGGGCGGAGGGCAACCTCTCTTGGAAAGGGGGTGCTCATGGGGTGTCGGTGGCCAGGCGCAGCCCACTGGCCATCCAGCGGCTTGCTGGGCTGAAGAAGTTGCGGTATGTGAGTCGGGCGTGGCCGGGAGGCGTGAGGGTGGCGCTGCCGCGAAGCACGAACTGGGAACTCATGAATTTGCCGTTGTATTCCCCCACCGCTCCAGAGGCCGCCTGGAATCCGGGATAGGGCCGATAGGGGGTCCCTGTCCATTGCCAAAGGCTTCCGAAGGATCCCTGAAGGAGCCCCGTGCTGGCCGCCACCTCCCATTCCGCCTCACTCGGCAGCCTGGCTCCCGCCCAGCGGGCGTAGGCATCGGCTTCAAACCAGCTCAGGTGGCGCACGGGCTTCTCGCCCTGCAGGGGCTGGCGCCCTGCCAATGTGAATTCCCAGTCCCCATCCCGCCAGTAGCGGGGTGCGCTCCAGCCCCGCTCCTGCAGCGTTCCCCAGCCCTCACTCATCCACAGCTCCGGCCGGGAATATCCCCCATCGGCGATGAAGGCGGCGTAGTCGGCATTGCTAACAAGCCGCCGCGCGATGGCAAAGGGTTCCAGCCAGACCCGGTGGCGGGGTCCCTCATTGTCAAAGGCGAAGGCCTGGGGTTTCCCATGGCCCATCTCCAGCAGGCCGCCGGGATGGTCCAGCCAGAGGGGCCCTTCCTCCCCGATCGGGGGTGGATCCAGGGAGCCTTCGGGGCCCAGCCCGTAGGCCGGCTCCAAGGGGTTGCGACTGAAGCCATCCAGCACATCCATGAGCAAGAGCTCCTGGTGTTGCTGTTCGTGGTGCAGGCCCAGCTCGAGGAGCTGGAGCGGTCGGGCCGCCTGCTCTGCTGACGGCTCCTCAAGCTGGCTCAGCAGATCATTCAGCCCCCTGTCCACCCGCTGGCGCCAGGCCAGCACGGCCTCCATGGACGGCCGGGTGAGCAGACCCCTCTGGGGACGCGGATGGCGGGCGCCGACGGCGTCGTAATAGGAGTTGAACAGGAAACACCACTGCCGATCGAGGGGCTGCCAGCCCTCCAAGTGGGGGGACAGGACAAAGGTGTCGAAAAACCAGGTGGTGTGGCCTAGGTGCCATTTGGGCGGGCTCGCATCCGCCATCCCCTGCAGGCACAGATCCTCCGGCTCCAGGGGGGCAATCAGGGCCTCACTGCGTTGGCGCACCGCCTTCAGCCGTGCCCCCAGGCTCGAGGCACCCATCGTCGGGGTGGCAGGGACGATCGCTGGCACCATTGTTTCTGAAGAGCCTAGGGATAGTCCCTACGATCCTCGGCATGCACATGCCAGTCACGGCCAACGGAATGGGGGGGATCACCGAAGGTTTTTCCGGCGCTGTGGGCCGCACACCACTCATCCAGCTGCGGGCCCTCAGCGAGCTGACGGGTTGCCAAATCCTGGGGAAGGCTGAATTCATGAACCCGGGTGGCTCCGTGAAAGACCGGGCGGCGTTGGGGATTCTTCAGGAGGCGGAGGCCAGTGGCCTGCTCCAACCAGGGGGCACGGTGGTGGAGGGCACGGCGGGCAACACGGGGATCGGCCTGACCCATCTGTGTAATGCTCGGGGGTACCGGGCCCTGATTGTGATCCCGGAAACCCAGTCGGCCGAAAAGATCGGCCTGTTGCGCAGCCTCGGGGCGGAGGTCCGCACCGTGCCGGCCCTGCCCTATTCCAATCCCAACAACTACGTGAAACTCTCCGGCCGCCTGGCCGAGGAGATCCCCGGAGCCCTCTGGGCCAACCAGTTCGACAATCTCGCCAACCGACGGGCCCATTACGCCACCACTGGCCCGGAGATCTGGGAGCAATGCGAGGGTCGGGTGGATGCCTGGGTGGCCGCCACAGGTACCGGTGGCACCTATGCCGGAGTGGCCTTGTTCTTGAAGGAGCGCAACCCTGCCGTGCGCTGCGTGCTGGCCGATCCCTATGGAAGTGCCCTCTACCACTGGGCCACCTCGGGGGACCTGCGCAGCGAAGGCAACTCGATCACCGAGGGCATCGGCAACAGCCGCATCACCGCCAACCTGGAGGGAGCGCCCATTGACGATGCCGTGCGGGTGGTGGATCAGGACGCTCTCCAGACGATTTATCGCCTCCTCTGGCAGGAGGGATTGTTCATGGGGGGGTCCGTGGGGATCAATGTGGCCGCGGCCGTGGAAACAGCCCGTCGCCTCGGCCCGGGCCACCGCATCGTCACCGTTCTCTGCGACAGCGGGGATCGCTATCGCTCCCGCCTGTATGACGCCGATTGGCTGGCCTCCAGGGGGCTGAGCCAACCCCACCGCGATCCCATGCCGGTGGCTCAGTGATGGGTCCCACACCCTCTGCAGGCCAGTTGATTAGCGGGCGCTATCGCCTGGAAAGCCCCCTCAGCGAAGGCGGTGGCGCCCAGGGGGATCTCTGGCAGGCCAGCGATACCCTGGCTGCCGATGCCCCTGCTGCAGTGCGTTGGCTGGGGCCCGGCAGCCATCAGCAGCAGGCCCGCCAGCTCTGGGCCCGGCTCCAAGGGGTGTTGCATCCCCAGGTGCCCAGGGTGGGTGCGGCGATCAGCGAGGGCGAAGATCTCTGGCTCGTGCGCGAGTGGCAAGCCGGACGCACCTATCAGGAGTTGCTGGCCACCCGTCAGGAGCGCCAGTTGGTGTTTGGAGCGGGGGAGGTGTTGCTTCTCCTTCGCCAGCTGCTCCCCGTGCTGGTGGCGCTCCACAGCCAGGACCTGCTCCACGGGGATTTGACACCCGCCAATCTGCTGCGCCGGGATCGGGATGGCCAGCCGGTGCTCCTGGATTTCGGCCTTCTTGGGGGTGCGGAAGGGGGGCTGGTGGGGGCGACGCCGGGCTACGCCCCGCCCGAGCTTCTCCGGGGTGTCTCCCCCCAGCCCTGGATGGATCTCCATGCTCTGGGCGTGACGGCCTTGGTGCTCCTCAGCGGTGATGGCCCGGAGCGTCTGCTCGATCCCCAGACCCTGGAATGGCGCTGGCCCTCCGCCTTGGATGCAGAGCCGGCCTTTCGACAACAGCTGGCGCGAATGGTGAGCCCGGATCCGGCCCAACGGTTCGCCAGTGCGGCCGAAGCGCTGATGGCCCTCCAGGAGCTGCCCATGCCGGAGACCACGGGGCCCGTGCCCCGTGCCGACCGCACGGTGGTTCTGGTGCCCACTTCCCCTCCCCCGGCTCCCCCTGAGGCCCCTTCCGAGGCCCAGCCTGGTGTTGCCTCCCCCACCCCCACCCCGCCAAGCGAACCGGCCACAGCCCCCGACGACGATGGGGATGGGGAAGACGACCTGGCGGACGGTGATCGGGAGCCGGTGGGCCCGATGCCACCTCAGGAGTCCTCCCGTCGACGGCGTTCCGCCCCGCCCACCCCTGCCCGGGCCCGCCAGCTGGAGCGGGAGGAGCAGGCCGAGGGCGGACTCTGGCCCGTGCTTTTGGCCCTGATCGTGTCTGCTGTGGCAGGCACGGCCCTCGGTTGGTGGTGGCTGAGTCGTGGCGGCGGAGTGCCCCCCAGTCCCGTGGGCGCCCCCTCCATCACGGAGGCTGCTCCCAGCCTTCCTCCCGGAGAGGTGGATCGGCGGGAGCAACTCATCAGTCGCCTGCGGGCCCTGCAGATCGACCGTGGCTGGTTCCTTGATCTGGTCAATGCCAGCCTCCTGGCCCAATACCCGGAACGGCGCGGTCGGCTTCCCAGTGATTCCCTGGAGGATGCTCCCCTCCGGAAGGCCTGGAACGGCCTGGCGGACGACTGGCTGGCCCGGGTGGAGCAGCTGCCCATGGCGCTCCGTCGACGGCTTGGCAGTATCTCGGGGGGCGATTGGGATCAGCGGCAGAGGACTCTGGCCCAACAGGGACTGAGCTCTGAGGTGTTGCAGCAACTGATTTCCGGCAGTGCCCAGAACCTGCTGCCCGGCCGATCCAGCGGTGGAATCCCTGAGGAGCCCTACCGACAGCTGTGGTACGCGGCAGCCATCCAGATCCTGGAAAACCTCTCGATTGAGCCCATCGAGGCCCGTCCCCAGGTCACCCAGTTGCTGGCCGCGGATGTGCCGGCCAATGGGGCCCGGCTGTTTCCCATTCGCCTGCCCCAGGGCCACGCCTTGGTGCTGGGGGTGAATGGCACCCCCTTGCTGCAGATGAGTGTCTATGCCGCCGATGGGCGCTCCCTGGCCCCTCGGGGTCCCCTGCGGGTGGTGAATCTTGGGGTCCAGGACAGCTCGCCCGTCCAACTCCTCGTGACCAACGAGGGGGTTGCGCCGTCCCGGATCAGCCTGTCGTTAAGAGCGGATCCCACCGTGGCGGAACCCCCCACTCCCTCCCAGACGGCCCCAGGGGCGCCGGGCGCTCCGGGAACCCCTGCGGGCGAGGCGGTTGTCCCTGGTCCTGGCCCTCTCCCAGCCCCGGAGACTCCCGGCGGGGTCTCATCCCCCAAACCTCCGGCCCCTGGAGAACCCTCTCCCTCTACCTCCCAGGATCCGGAGCCACCCCGCCCCACCAGCCCGCCCGCCGTTCCTCCTTCCAGCCCAGCCGCCCCTCCATCCCCCCAGCCTGAGCCCTGAAGCCGGCGCCGTTGGGTGGCCAGGCTGGGTTAGATCCGGGCGATGGCCGCCCGTGTCTCCTTGACCTCCTGTCGGCGTTTCTCTTCGTGGCGTTTGTCATGCAGCTTGCGTCCCTTGGCCAGCCCCAGGGTCACCTTGATCCAGGACCCTTTGAGGTGAAGGTTCAGGGGAATCAGGGTCAGTCCCTTCTGCTCGAGGGCGATGCGCAATTTGTCAATTTCCCGCCGGTGCGCCAGGAGCTTCCGCACGCGCAGGGGCTCATGGTTGAAGAAGCGACCCGCATGGCTGTGGGGAGAGATGTGCACGTTGTGTAGCTGCAGTTCGCCGTTGCGGATCAGGCAGAACCCATCCCGCAGGTTGCACTGCCCGGCACGGATGGATTTCACCTCCGTTCCCAGCAGTTCGATGCCCGTCTCCAGGGTTTCGAGAATCTCGTACTGGTGGCGGGCCAGGCGGTTGTCAGCCAGCAGGCGCTGGGAGGGATCTCCCTTGGCTGTGCCACCCCGCCTGCCGGGCCCCTTGGCCATCGTGCCTCCGTGGATGGCTTGACGTTAGGTGAGCCCTGCGGGGGGGCAGGGCTCTGGCTGGGCCCGTTACCCTCCCTCCATGGCCATTGTTTCCTCCCAAGCCAGCCCATCTCCCTCGTCCAAGGGACCTTCGGGGGGATCCTCCCGTTCTGCGGAAGCGGCACCCAGGCTGGTGGATCCGCTGGAACGCAAGGAGGATCAGGAGGCTGATCGGGACGGGCAGCGACGGGAGGACGGCCTGCGACCCAAGCGCCTGGCGGATTACATCGGCCAGGAGGATCTCAAGCAGGTGTTGCAGATCGCCGTGGCCGCCACCCGGGGCCGGGGTGAGGCCCTTGACCATGTGCTCCTCCACGGCCCCCCGGGACTGGGCAAGACCACCATGGCCCTGGTGCTGGCCGAAGAGCTGGGGGTGCACTGCCGCATCACCAGTGCGCCGGCCCTGGAGCGCCCCCGGGACATCGTGGGGTTGCTGGTGAACCTGCACCCCCATGACCTGCTCTTCATCGATGAAATCCACCGGCTTAACAGGGTTGCGGAGGAGATTCTCTATCCGGCCATGGAGGATTTCCGTCTCGATCTCACCGTGGGCAAGGGCACGACCGCCCGCACCCGCAGCCTGCCGCTCGCTCCCTTCACCCTGGTGGGCGCCACCACCCGGGCGGGGGCGCTGAGTTCCCCGTTGCGGGATCGTTTTGGGTTGATTCAACGGTTGGAGTTCTATGGGTTGGAGGATCTCCAGGCGATCGTGGAGCGGGCCGCCCGGCTCCTGGCCATGGATCTGGAGGTGGCAGCAGCCCGGGAGGTGGCCCGCCGTTGTCGGGGAACGCCTCGCATTGCCAACCGTCTACTGCGTCGGGTCAGGGATTACGCCACCGTGCAGGGGTTGCCATCGATTGGGGCGGAGGTGGTGGCCACGGCGCTCCAGCTCCACCGGGTGGATGCCAGGGGGCTGGATGCCAGCGACCGGCAGCTGCTGCGCCAGCTTGTGGAGGGCCACGGCGGTGGCCCCGCTGGACTCGATACCCTGGCGGCAGGTTTGGGCGAAGATCCCACCACCCTGGAAACCGTCGTGGAGCCGTTCCTGTTGCAGTTGGGTTTTTTGCAGCGCACCCCCCGGGGCCGGGTGATCACGGACGCGGGCCGCACCTACCTCGCCGAATCAGGAGGACGGTCTGCATGAGCCTGAGCCAGGGCCTGAGGACCGCCCTGATGGGCCTGTTGGTGCTGTGGCTGGCCCTGGCTTCGCCCGCAGCGGCGGCTCAGCAGGGGCCTGCGGTGGCCGGGGGGGCGGCCCAGCGGTTTGAGCGGGCCCTGGCCGCCACCCGGGACGGACGGCTTGAGGATGCCCTGACCCTCTGGTCCCAGGTGGTGGAAGTCACGCCGGGGGATGCGGCGGCCTGGAGCAACCGGGGCAACGTGCGCCTCCTGCTCGGGGACCCGGAGGGGGCGATTGCGGATCAAACCCAGGCCATGGAGATCGATCCTGCCCATCTGGATCCCCATCTCAATCGGGGCACCGCCGAAGAGGCCCTGGGGCGCTGGCAGGAAGCCGCCGCAGATTACCGATGGATCCTGGCCCGAGACCCCCAGGAAGCGGCAGCCCTCTACAACCTTGGCAATGTGCGGGGCTCCCTTGGCGATTGGGAGCAGGCCCGCGCCTGTTTCAGTGCTGCTGCGGAGGCCCGCCCTGGCATGGCCATGGCCCGCTCCAGCGCAGCCCTGGCCGCTTTCCAGATGGGCGACCTCGCCACCGCCGAACACGACCTGCGCTCCCTGATCCGTCGCCACCCTCTCTTTGCCGATGCCCGGGCGGCCCTCACGGCCGTGCTCTGGCAGCGCGGGGCCAGCGGGGAGGCCGAAAGCAACTGGGCCGCGGCCTCTGGGCTCGATCCCCGCTACCGCGATGAGGAATGGCTGCGGCAGATACGGCGGTGGCCCCCGGAGGCAGTGCAGGCTCTGCAGCAGTTTTTCTCCCTTTCCGCCTGATGGTGCAGCACCCTGCCCTGCCGGATTGGTTCACCCTGGGCCTGGAGACCAACCTCCAGGAGGCCCTGCCCGAGCTTGTGCAGGTGCGGCGCCACCTCCATCGCCATCCGGAGCTGAGCGGCCATGAGCAGCAGACCGCTGCCCTGGTGGCCGGTGAGCTGCGCCGCTGGGGATGGGAGGTGCGCGAAGGGGTGGGCCGCACCGGGGTGATGGCGGAGCTGGGCCCCAAAGGTGCCCCCTTGGTGGCCCTTCGCACCGATATGGATGCCCTGCCCATCGAGGAGCGCACCAACCTGCCCTACGCGTCCTGCCAGCAGGGGTGGATGCATGCCTGCGGCCATGACATCCACACCACCATCGGTCTGGGCGTGGCCCAGCTCCTCGCCCGTCGGCAGGAACTGTTGTGCTCCCGGGTGCGCCTGCTGTTCCAGCCGGCGGAGGAGACGGCCCAGGGCGCCCGCTGGATGCGGGAGGCGGGGGCGATGGACGGGGTGGAAGCCCTGTTTGGGGTGCATGTGTTTCCGAGCCTGCCAGTGGGCACCATCGGGGTGCGCACGGGGAGCCTCACCGCAGCGGCCGGCGAACTGGAGATCGAGGTGCTGGGGGAGAGCGGCCATGGGGCCCGGCCCCACCAGAGCACGGATGCCATCTGGATTGCGGCCCGGGTGGTGAGTGGCCTGCAGGAGGCGATTGGCCGGAGGTTGGATCCGCTCCATCCGGTGGTGGTGAGTTTCGGGCTGATCGAGGGGGGCAAGGCCTTCAACGTGATCGCCGACCATGTCAGGCTGCTGGGAACGGTGCGCTGCCTGGATCTGGAGGTGCACGATCGGCTCCCGGGATGGATCGAGGACACGGTGCATGCGCTCTGCCGCGGCCATGGCGGTGAGGCCCGGGTGCACTACCGCTGCATCTCGCCTCCCGTGCACAACGAAGGGGGGCTCACCCAGCTGGTGGCTGATGCCGCCGAGGATCTCCTGGGCCGCGAGCAGGTGCTCTGGCTCGACCAGCCCTCCCTGGGTGCGGAAGATTTCGCCGAGCTGCTGCAGAGCACTTCCGGAACGATGTTTCGACTGGGTGTGGCGGGCCCCAAGGGATGCACGCCGCTCCATAGCAACACCTTTGCGCCGGATGAGGGGTGTCTGTCGGTGGGGGTGAAAGTGCTCACTCTCAGCCTGTTGCGCTGGGGAAGCCTGCGGTCATGAACCAGCGCCGGACAACCCCCTCCCCAGGTACAGCGAATCTGTTGGCCCTCTCCTCCCCCCTGCTGATCCTGCTGGCTCTGGCGGCCATGGTGTTCGGGAGCCCTTCGGCCCGGCCCCAGGCCCTTCCAGCCCTGTTGATCGGTTGTGGATTGCTTGTCTTCAGTTGGTGGCGCCGCCGTCGTCGCCGCTCCATGCTGCTACGGGTGCTCCGGGAACCCGGCCCTGACCGGCCCTGAGGCGATTGCTAGGCTGAAAAACTTGCCCCGTTTGGCCTCCACATTGGCGACAGATCTACCAGCCATTCGTGAAGCTATCGCTTCGGCTGATCCGTCCCGAGCGATGCCGGCCCTGGTGGGTCTGAGGGATTGCACGGTGGAGGAAGCCACGCCCCTGTTCCTCTCGGGGCTGGAGCAGAGCGCCTTTGTGATTCGCTCCATGAGTTGTGCTGGGTTGGGGATCAAGCGCAGTGCCCAGGGCCAGCAAGCCCTGGAGCGGGTGCTTCGGGAGGATGGCGATGCCAATGTGCGGGCGGAGGCGGCCAATGCCCTGGCCAGCTATGGGGTGGAGGAATCCTGGCCGGTGCTGAGCCAGGCTTTCGCTGCCGACAACCAGTGGCTGGTGCGCTGCAGCATCCTGGCCGCCCTGGCAGAGCAGCCGGCGATGAGCCCGAGCCGCCTGCTTGAGCTAGCCCGCCTGGCCTTGGAGGATGGGGATGGCACGGTGCGGGTGGGGGGCGCGGAACTGCTCGGGCGGATTCTCAAGGAAGCCCAGGACCCCAACGATCCCATCGTTCAAGACGCTAGAGAGGCGATGCACACCCTCCAGAAGGATGGGGATCACCGCGTTGTGGGTGTGGCGTTGAATTCTTTGGTGTCTTAACTCCCGTAGGGTTCCGGCGGCCGACCCCTGCCCCGTGCGTTCAGGATCGCCTTCAGGTGGATTCCATGGCGGTGGGAGACACGTCCGGTTCCATGTCTCCGAAGCGCCGGCCAAAGGCCAGTTTGGGGTACACCTTGCTGGTTATGGGCAAGGGCACTTCCAGCAGGGCGGGCCCATCCATGCTGAGGAGCGCACGGAGCGCGGCGGTGCTGTCCGCACCGGCTTGCAACCTGCTGGAAGGGATGGAGTAAGCCTGAGCGATCGCCACAAAATCCGGCGTGCTGTATCCCTTCGCTGTGGATTGCAGGTTGCCATTGAAATAGGTCTCCTGAAATTGGCGCACCATGCCGTGGCAATGGTTGTTGAAGAGAAGGATTTTCAGCGGGAGATGATTGCGGCGCACGGTTTCCAGCTCTTGGATGTTCAACTGGAAGCCCCCATCGCCGCTGATCAATACGGTGGTGGCATCGGGCCGGGCCAAAGCCGCGCCCATGGCGGCTGGTAGCCCGAATCCCATGGCGCCCATGCCACCGGAGGTGAGAAAACGATCCTGGCTGGCAAAGGCCAGGCTCTGGGCCGCCCACATTTGGTGCTGCCCCACATCGGTGATGTACTGACAGGGACCGGAGATCAGGTGGCTGAGCTGCTGGAGCAGGGACACGGGGTTGACCTCCCCGGGTTCTGCGACGTATTCCTTCGAAGCGGGGAATTGGCTCCGCAAGCCATTGATCTCCTGGGTCCAGTGGGGGTGATCCAGCTGGGGACGCTCGCCCGTGGAGGCCAGTGCCCGGGCGGCCTGCTGAATCGAGCAGCAGATCGCCTGTTCAGGTTGGAGGCGAACGCCCATTTCGGCCTGGTCGACATCGATCTGCCAGATCTGTTTGCCGGCGCAGAAGCTGTCCAGATCTGATCCCGTTTGGCGAATATCCAGCCGACTGCCTACGACCACCAGGAGATCCGCACGGCCGAGAACCTTGTTTGCCCATCGATTGCCGTAGGAGCCAATGAAACCCACCCGCCGGGGGTGACGTTCCGGCAGCACATCCACACCCATCAGCGAGAGCACGGCAGGAATGTCGAGGATCTCGGCGATCTGTAGGGTGGCGGATCGGTTGGGCACGGCGGCGCATCCTCCCCCCAGGAGAAGCAAAGGCCTTTGGGCCTCCCGGATGGCCTGAAACAGCTGCTCAAATTTCAGCTTCAGGCTGGGGTTCCCTGGGGCCAGATCCCCGGCAAGTTCCGCCGCCTGGCCAAGGTCTGCCGCCTCTCGGAGGGCTGCCAGGGCCACCGTTTCTTGCAGGCTTTCGGCCTGCACATTCATTGGGAGATCCACAAGGCAGGGGCCCGGCCTGCCTTCGAGAGCCAGGCGAAAGGCTTCCTTGAGCACCGCAGGCAGGTCTTCCGCCTGTGTCACCTGAACGGCCCATTTGCAGATGGGCCTGGCCATCGTGACGATGTCTGTTTCCTGGAAACCCAGCTGACGGATTCCCCGCTCACCCTTCAGTTCATGGGTGTTCACCTGTCCTGTGAGGAAGACGGCGGGAGTGGAGTCGAAAAAACAGCTCCCGATGCCGGTGAGCAAGTTCGTCGCGCCTGGCCCGCTGGTGGCTAAGGCCACCCCGGGCACTCCCGTGATCCGGCTATACCCTTCAGACGCAAAGGCTGCCCCCTGTTCATGGTGGCAGGACACGATGTGGATCTGGGTCTGGCGGCTCAGGGAGTCGAGCAGGTGGGTGATCATGCCCCCCACCAGTTCGAAGGTGTGGGTGACACCACGGGCCTCCAGATATTGCGCCACGAAGTCGGAGGCTTTCATGCGTCGGCGGGGCGAGGGCCGTTTCGGCTGATGGCTTCTGAAAGCGAGACAGTGCCGCTCAGGCCAAAAGCCTTTTGTGCTTTTTGAAGATCAGGAACATAACGATGGCGAACAGCTCCAGGGCTGGCTTGGCCAAGGATTCGAACCGGCTTGTTGGGAGCCAGGAGGTCCCGCACCAGGTGGGCAAGATCCGCGATGCTGATCACCTCATCCGATCCCACGTTGTAGGCCTGGCCAGGACAGCCCTGGTCCAGCAGGGTGAAGAGCCAATGGGCTAGGTCCGTCTGATCCAGATAGGTGCGGAGGGGCGAGCCATCGCCGAAGACGGTGATGGCGTCAGCAGTGAGGGCATCACGCATGAAGTTGCCGATGGCGAAGTGCACATTCAGTGGCAAATCGGGGCCCACGAAGGCAAAGCAGCGGGCCACCACCGTTTCCAGTCCATGCTGCTCGCCCAGCAGCGCGCAGAGGTGTTCAGCGGCACGCTTGGCCTGGCCGTAAGCCGTGCTCGGCTCGTCCAAAGGCGGACTTCCAGGCCAATCTTCAGGAATGGCCTCCAGATCGGCGGGCTGGGGGCCGTAGATCGCGCCGGAGCTGGTAAGCAGAAAACGATGGGCGCCTGTGGCCACGGCCAGATTCAGGATGTTTCGAGTGCCCTCCACGATCTGGTCGTAGCGCTGCAGTGGGGTGAGGCTGGGGCCGATGGTGGAATCGGTGGCGGCGTGCAGCACATGGGTGAAGGTGTGGCTCAACGGGAGGGAATCACGATCTTGGATGTCTCCTTGCAAGAAGGAGATCTGCCGGTGCGAGCCAAACTCCGGATAGGCAGACAGAAAGTGCTCCGGGTTGCGGCTGAGCACGACGACAGATGCGTCAGCAGATAGGCCAGTGGCCAAGACATGCCGCAAAAGAGCTTTGCCAAAGAATCCGGTACCGCCAGTGAGGAGAAGACGCATCTATCGCTCTACGAAAGCATCGATCACCTGAATTTCCTTGGCCAGCATCGCTTTGGTGAGCCCCGGATAGGTGCCCAGAAACAGGGTGGTTTTCATGATCTCGTCTGATCCACTCATCTCCCCTACCACCCGCAGTGCCTCCGGCCGATCCCGTCTCAGCTGCACAAAGGCAGGCTGCCGTAGCAGGTTGCCGCCAAACAGCATGCGGTTGCCAATCTGATGGCGATCCAGCTCCTGAGCCAGCTCGGTGCGGCTGAAAGGGGCATCCAGCTTGACGGCAATCTTGAACCCAAACCAGCTGCAATCGCTGCGGCAACCGCTCTCATCCCAGGAAAAGCCCGCCTCGCTGTCCCAACCCGTGGCGTGGGTGGGCAGGGCAAACTCCAGCACGTCCTCATGAGCAGCTAAACCCCGGCGCAGTGTTTCCCAGTTCTGCTTGCGGGCCTCGATGAACTCCGGAAGCCGCTTGAGCTGCACCCGCCCGATCGCCGCCTGGGGATCGAGGGGCTTGAGGTTGTAGCCCAGGTGGCTGTAGGTGTACTTGTGGTCATACCCCTCCGGCAGTTCGCCCAGCTGCCAGCCAAAGCGCTTGCCACAGGTGTTGTCGATGCCGCTTGGGCACCAGCAGTCGCGGCCCCAGTCGCGGAAGCTTTCGGCGATCACCTTCAGCTTGGCGTCCCGCACGATGTTCACCGCTCCCCCCTCCCCCATGGTGAGGTGATGGGGCGGGTAGAAGCTCTGGGTGCTCAGATCCCCCCAGGTGCCCGTCCAGCGCACTACCCGATCCGGGCCCTCATCGAGGCCAGGGCTGTTTTCCCTGAACCCCAGGCTCTCGGCCAGCTCCCGTGGCATGGAATAGCTGCAGCCCAGGGCATCGCAGTTGTCCTCCACCAGCCACAGATCGTATTTGCGGCAGAAGGCCAGGGTGGTGGCCAGATCAAAGGGGTTCCCCAGGGCGTGGGCCATCATCACCGCCTTCGTTTTGCCCGCTCTGTAGGCCAGCTCCAGCTGCTCGCAGCGGGCATTACCCGTGATCGGATCGGCATCGATGAACACCGGCACCGCCCCCACCTGCACGATCGGCGCCACCGTGGTGGGAAAGCCCGCCGCCACCGTGATCACCTCGTCGCCCGGTTGGATCCGCCGCTCTTCCGGCAGCTTGGGCGAGGTGAGCGCTGAAATGGCCACCAGATTGGCGCTGGAACCTGAATTCACCAGCAGGCTGTGGCGCACCCCCAGGAACGCCGCTAGCTCCTTCTGGAAGGCTTCGCCTTCACTGCCGAGGGTGAGCCAGAAGTCGAGGGTGCTGCTTACAGCTGCTTCCACCTCATCTTCTGTGAACACCCGGCCGGCGTAGGGGATGGTGGTGCCCTCCTGCCATGGAGCCCGATCCGGGTCGGCGGCGGGGCGGAAGCTGGCGTGCACCTGGAGGGAGTATTCGCGGGTGAGGCGAAGGATCTCCTGCTTCAGGGCGGAGGGATCGGTCATACCGGCGAGTTGGGCAGCGGGGTTGGATGGGCCTGATAGGCGTTGAGATCCGCCAGGCAGCACTCAAGAGGGCTGGCCCCCTCGTGCACCGCCCGATACCAGGCCACGGTGCGCTCCACCGTGGTGGCGAAATCCCAGCGGGGCGCCCAGTCCAGTTGATGGTGGGCCTTGTCGATCACCAGGTTGAGCAGGCTCGCCTCGTGGGGTGCACCGGGATCGCTCTGGTCGTCCCAGCGGCCGGGCCAGTGGCGAAGGGCCTCCTCTACCAGCTCGCGCACGCTGCGGTTGGCCTCCAGCTGAGGGCCGAAATTGAAGGCGCATGCCAGCGAGGCATCGGAGCTCAGCTGCTCAGCCAGCAGCAAGTAGCCGCCCAAGGGCTCCAGCACGTGCTGCCAGGGGCGCGTAGCTACCGGGTTGCGGACGCCGATCGCCTCTGCCTTGCTGAGGGCTCGTATGGCGTCGGGCACGATTCTGTCGGCCGCCCAGTCGCCGCCGCCGATCACATTGCCGGCCCGGGCGCTGGCCAGGCGCAGATGGGGCGTTTGGTGGGCCTGGTTCCCGCAGAAGCTGGCTCGCCAGCTGCCGATGGCCAGCTCGGCTGCCGCCTTGCTGCTGCTGTAGGGGTCATGGCCGCCCAGGGGGTCGTTCTCCCGGTAGCCATAAAGCCATGTGTTGTTGCGGTACACCTTGTCGGTGGTGATCAGCACTGCAGTGCAGAGCCCGTCGAGCTGGCGCAGGGCCTCCAGCAGGTGAAGGGTGCCCATCACATTGGTGGCCCAGGTGGCCATGGGCTCGGCGTAGCTGAGGCGCACCAGCGGCTGGGCTGCCAGGTGCAGCACCACCTCGGGCTGTGTTTCCGCCACCAGCTGGGAGAGGACGGTCGCATCGCGGATGTCGCCCTCGCGGTGAGCGAGCCGCTCTTCCAGCTTCAGCTGGGCGAAGAGGCTGGCATCGGAGCCTGGCGCCAGGGCCAGGCCGGTGACCTCTGCCCCCAGCTCATGCAACCAGAGGGCCAGCCAGCTCCCCTTGAAGCCCGTGTGTCCTGTGAGGAGCACCCGCCGCCCCCTCCAGAAGTGGGGATCGGGAGTGCGCCATGATCCGCGGATCGCCATCCCGTCAGCTCCAGAGCTTCCAGGGGGCCTTTCCCTGCTGCCATAGATCTTCCAGCAGTGTCTTGTCCCGCAGGGTGTCCATCGGCTGCCAGAAGCCG
>Ga0207939_1000021_pt1 | contig 77665 bp, 98 predicted proteins | sample LakMenEpi02Jun12_FD_150663 | JGI IMG/M metagenome (GOLD analysis project Ga0207939, IMG submission 150663) | Freshwater microbial communities from Lake Mendota, WI - 02JUN2012 deep hole epilimnion (SPAdes) | ecosystem: Environmental > Aquatic > Freshwater > Lentic | place: Lake Mendota, Madison... | reverse complement strand
TTTGTAGCAGACTCAAGTGCTTTTGCTCTCAACTCTTTATCATCACCCGCCAACATAATACCCGACAATGTACCTGTCAAGAATGTAGCAATAGGAATAATCAATTCAAAAAACTTATTGTCTACTGGACTCATGCCATTCATTGGCTGAGTAACAAAAATAAGACTATAGAGAACAACGAACACGATACCAAAAAGTGTCAGACCCAAAACAATACCAATAAAAAACTTCAAACGAGCATTCAACTCTTCAGTTGTATATCTTTCTCCTGACCATAATTCTCTAATCATCTACATTCTCCTCTGATAGGTGCCGGTATCATGCCATTAGGCTGACCAACTTTATTTTTTTCGTAATGTGTCAAATCTTCAGGGCAAGTTCCGTTTGCACTGCAAAATGGTTTTTTACATTGTTGTGTGTCCCAATTTTCTGGGTCTTGGCAAGGATAACGAAATCGTTCTTCACATGCTACCAACAATGGAAACAATAGAAGTACAAAATATTTCATCAGTGAACTCCTAACACATGAAGAGCATGCTCGTAATGTTTGATACGATCTTCTAGCCCAATGAAACCACCATTGATCTTGCGTGTCATTGTTTTGATGTCGCCTTTATCGGCTTCAACATTCAGTTTGTTTGTTTCCCAGAACCAACATGCTGATTGTGCTGCACCCTCAAATGTTTGTGTATATTCGGCTGCTTCTTCTGGTGTAATCTCAAGTGATGCTGCAAACCATGTATAGTTCGTTTTGCCGGTCAATTGAATCAGACCACGACCACGGTATTTCCAACCATCGCCCGATGCTTCATTACCATTACCCATTCGGTCGGCATAGATTTTGTTTGCAATCTTTTCTGGTTTCTTTTCGTAAGCCTTTGCAGTAGCCATATCTTTGAAGTATTTTGGAAATACTTTCAAAAGACTCTCTGCTTTGTAGTTTAGATTCTCTGTCAGAAAAACAAAACCACCAGACTCATGGGCGCACTGAGCAATAAATGCCGCAATGCGTTGTGGTGTATTGATTTCATAATCGGGCAACAATTGACTCAGTGCTTTGTGCCACTGGTCAATGTAAGGATTCTTTGGAAGTAATTCTTTTAGTTGTTCTTTTGTCAATTCCATATTATTCCTTTACAAATAACGATTTTATTTTTGTTTGAATATCTTTAGCATATTGTGGTTGAGGAAAATTCCATCCTATGAAGGCACCAACTAAAATCCAAAATAGAGTTTCTAGCATGTTCTCTCCTTATTTTACAGACTCAAATATCTTTTTTTGTTTTACATGCCAATCATTCCACTGTTCAACTTTCACAGCACACTCATGATATAAAGTATAGTTTTCAACTACAGTTTTATGTAAATCTACAATTGAAACTGAATCTGATTCAATCTTATTCAAAGGTGGACATTTTTCAGTCAATGATTTAGGTGCATCTGGAAACTTTGCTGTTACTGGTACAAGTGTTGAACAACCCGTAAGTAAAGCTAATGATAGAATTGCAAATAGTTTCATTTTAACTCAGCCGCTTTGTTATGTTCTTCTACGATAATTTTTGGTACTGGACAATTCTTGATTGAATCTAATAGTTCTTTTTGTTTTGCTTCAAAAACTGCTCTTTCTTCAGCAGTCATATCTTTGACAATCTCTACAGTTCTACCTTCAACAAGACGATTGATATATTCAACTCTTGTCTTGCCTTTTTCACGAATGAGTTTTGTTTTCTCAAGTGTTTTTGCTTCTATCTCTTTGTTGGCCAATTGTGCTTGCTCTTCAGCCTTTTTTACCTTGGCTTGCATTTCTTCTACTCTTTGGCGCCACTCTTCTTCTACGTCAAGGCCACCTTTCAAGTATAACCCTACGCAGAATAAAGCAATAGAAATATATTTGATGGGAGTTAGGTAAGAACTGATAACTGGTATCTTGCTCCCAAAGAAACCCAGTACAATACCAATAACACTACCGATTAGTGTAGCATTAATAATGAATTCTAAAAACCCTGTAGGTAGAAAACTAAGAAGCCACATTTGATTTTCTCTTTATGAATGAAATGAATGTTGCTGTCTTGCGTTTCTTGACACCAGGTTCACCTTGTGGACCAACGCCAAGACCTGCAATTTGCCCACCAGAAACATTGTTTACTGGAGAACCACCTACCATACCATCACTTTCAATGACTGGTTTTGACTTTGTTTTGTTTTCCATCTGCCTTAACTTTCTATGGTACAACTCATTTAATGTTTCTTAAAGCCTCTGCTATTCTCATATCAACAGGTATCGTTGACGAAACTATATCATGTCCTTTTATACTTTTAATTTTTTCGGGCATACAACTCAGAAATAACAAATAGGTCTTTAAGGCAGAATAATCTTCCTTGGACATTTTGAAGAATAGGAGTCTAGAAGCGACTTCTGGACCGAAAACATTGTAAAGAACAATTAGGTGATTCAATACCAATTGTTCCCTCAATTCGTTCAACTTACGATATCTACGAAATAATCTCTTCAGATAATTAAATCGTTTCATATCATCTTTGAATTCACTCATGATACAATTAGGTTTTTCATAGGCCTTAATTGCATACATCATTACATTCTCATTATTTAAATCATCAAAAAGCATTATATTTCTTCGGTTTCTTCCTCTACGTCAGAAAGGAGTTCATTCATCCTATTTTCATCACCTACTTCCGCAAAAAATTCATAAACAGCATCTTCTTTTAAATAATATAGAATGTAAATTCTCCATTTATCAGTTAAATCTACAGCCAATTCATCGCCTTCTGATTCAAGGTCGTAGAGTGCTGGAAAATCAAGTCCGTATAAATGCAGCACTCTACGAATCCTCTGTATGCCAGATTCGGGAGACAAATAAGGTTCATCCATCTCATAGTATAGGCGACTATTTAAGTTTTCCAAATTTACTTCAGAAATAGACGGAGTTGGAACTGTTTCCATTTCCACTTTATCTCCAGTCATTTTTAAATAGTCTCTAAGATTCATTATTAAGCGTCAGGGAAGTAAGCGTCATCCGAACCATCACCTCTCATAGAACCCATAGCAACAACAGTTTCAGTCATAACACGGTTAGCACGACCACCCATTGTTACTGTGAAAACTGCATTACCTGTATTAGGTCTAGCTGTTGGTGTAGATTCGTAAACACCACCACCTGTCACTGTAACACTGACAATGTGGAATGTGGAGTTTACAGCTACAGTTGCTGTTGCTGGTGTATTGCTTGTACCACCACCAGAGAATACAACAGAACTGTTTACTCCTGTTGCTCCACTGTTAGCAGTGATAGTAACAACAGGGCCTGTTCCTGCTTTTCTGATTACCCAGCCGGCATGCTGAGCTCTTGTTTTTGATGAAGCTGTTCTAGAAACGCCTTGTTCAGTTGTATCTACACCAAACATTCCGATAGCAGCTTTGTCGATGTAAGCTCCCACCTGATTGTTGGCAAAGTATACCTGTGTATTTGGTGTCACTGAGCCGGTGTTTCCACCGTATCCAGTAGTATCACCTTGTTTTGGCGCATTGTTAGCAGCGTCTAAGTTACCCCATAGTGACATGTTTTTTTCTCCTAATCTGTATTTGTTTGATAATGTATTTATACCTCAAACACTTTAATAATTTTTTGTTATAGTTGTTGATAAAACTGGATCTGCTTGAAACTTGTCTGAAGGTTCTTCTTTCTTTTTCTTTGCAGCGTTCTTAACAATCTGCGCTTTTACAGATTGACCGTTTTCTTCATCAACTTTATATTGTCTATCTCTTGGTGATGCCACATGAGAGGCCTTTACCATATGAGGGATGACAGGTCTAAATCTGCCTTTATCACGGTGTTGCTCGTCAATTTTTTCTTTTGTGTCGCCATACTTCTTCATTGGCTCTTTATTTGGCTTGGTCTGATATGTTTCAGATGCTGCAGAACCATAACGGTCAACAGATTCTTCCATAACACTTTGCATATAATTGGAAGCGACTACAATATAATCTTTTGCTAAGGTAATTTTAGATTGTACCCATTCTGGCATGTTCTCATCATCTTCTAACATATCATGTAATTCTTGTGCATTTCGAATGATAGTTTTCAGTTGAGTTTTTGCCATGTCTCCTTCATAATCGTATTCACCTTCATCTTTCTGTTCGCTCACAGATTTCCAACCACCACCCATTTCTTTGTATTTCTTTGCAGCCCAACCGTTCGCATAAGCACTAGGGTAAACATCAAACTTAGCCTTTGCTTGTGCTTTGGCTCTTGCCCATTTTTCTGGAGAAGTTGGAACATTCTTTTCTTCCAAATGTTCCACTTCTTCTTTGACACTATACTTCTTCTTCAGAGAAGATTGATGCGCCATACGTTCACTGTCATCTTTAATATCGTAAGATTTACCCAACTCTTTATAGTAATCGGGATGAGGTAAGCCACTCTTCTTACGAAGTTCTTGCTGTTTACTATGCAATTTTTCAGCTACACCTTCACGTAGCTTTCTAAATCTTAAATTAGGCATAATTAATCCTTTTTAGCCATTTTGGTAGCTGTGGCATACATAACCGACTTAGCACGTTCACCATAACGAGCTTTGAAACCTGATAGTCCTTTCTTCATACCTTTTACATACTTTTCTTTTGTTTCTGCTTCACCCTTTGTCAATGTACGCTCATCAAGTTCAACTTCTTCGGTTTCTGAAATAAAATCATCCGGATCAACATCAGTTTCTTCAGGCATTTCTTTTACGCCCTTAGTTGCTGCTGCAGCAACAGATGGCTGTTTTTTCTTGCCTTCCATTGAAGCCTTCTGATCTTCAAACTCTTTTGTAAATTGCTCATTGTCTGGTTCTTCAACAACCAACATAGAGTTAAGTGCTTTCAGACCACCTTCTTGGTAAGCTTCCAACATTTCAGTCATCTTCATTTTTTTCATGTGGTCTGGATTATCAGAGCCTTTTCCAATCATCCTTTTGCGGCCAGCTGGTTTTGGTGCTTCATACTCGGCATCCTTTTCAGTATGTTTCTTAGTATAAATTGTACCTTTTGAAGATTTTTGTTTTTCGAATTTGCTTGACTCAGCATCTTTCATTCTTTTTGCTGCATCAGCAACAGTTGGAAATGCTTCATCAAGTTCTACTTCTTCTTTGTTGTATTTCTTTTTCAAATATTTGTCCACTTTACGTGCATATTCATCTTTCACTTCCTCTTTCATACCTTTTTTAGCACGAAGGAGTTTGAAGTCGTGTGAATCAATCTTACCATTTTTATTGGCATCAATCTTGTGTTGATTGCCTTTTAGTTCTTCTTGTTGCATGATTTTTGCTGCTGCTTCTGCTACACCTTTCAGTGCTTTGTCATTGAAAATTGACATGTTACTCTCCTATTAGTTTTTGTTATCTTGTGACTTCTTCCCAGTCCATCGAACCATACATGTCGGCACCGTTGGTACTTGCCGAAGCGACTAATGTTAGTTCATATGCTGTGTTTGCAAAACTATTTCTTTCTAATTGAAACTTGAATAATGCTTCTTTGAGAATATCAACCGGTGATATACTTTGAGTGGTTGCACCCGTAAATCCAGATGCTAATATTCTACCACCCGTAACTGATCCACCGTCAAGTTTGTATTCTACAGCAGAATCAGTTCCAGCACTTACCCATGTTCCACCACCCGATGTGTTTGCATTTGATCTTACTTGCCAGTTGTAATATGCATTATTCGTTATACCTAAAATTGATAGTGCGGTTAGAATAACAATCGCATCTAAACGATTCGATTTTAATCGTATTGAAACAACTGGATAATATGTTCCTGCTGTTGGTAAGTCTACTGGCGCAGTAATTGTTGTACCCACTGCTTGCTGTGAACCGTACAATTCATAACCACCCTCAGAAATTACAGTAGAGCAAATCTGACTTAGTGTTGAATTGCTTGCAGTTATTCCAGTATTTTTTATCTCTAATCTTAACGGTAATGATGCCGTTGTCATGTAAGGCACAGTGTTTCTATTATCGTGATGAAATGTGTGTGCCGGTATCAATTTTCCATCTACGACAAAACCGCAACGAACGTCACCAACACCTAACCATTCAACATCCATCCAAAAAATATTTGTTTTGCTTACATCTAATCCGCCTGCGTGTTCTGGTCCGCCAATTTGTGATGAGTAACCTGTACCATCAAACTTATCAACGTTCCAATTTGATTGTGCTACTCTTGTCTCTGTAACTGTGCTTGAAGTGTTTGTTCTCACTATAAGATAATTTGTATTACCATCATTCTCTAAGTAAATGCCATTACTTTGACCAAAATATCCAACTCTTTGACGGACATTTGCTTTTGGTGTGTTCATTGCAAATGTATTCATAACCAACAATGATTTACCTGGTTGGTATGAAAACACTTTTGTTGTTTCACGAATGACTTCAGCATTTGCTGTCGTGCCAACAGTCATGTCAACTGTACTTTGATTTTCTACGAATGTATGTGAACTATTACTTGCTGTGTTTGATGTTACCCATAAACCGTTATCATTAAATCTATGTGAACTATCAAAAAGCGTGAATGGTTGAGTGACACGTAAGCGACCGAACGCATCTGTCAATGTGCCAGATGGTGATAGACGATCAGACATCATATTCACTTCATAACGAGTGAATACTTGTCCTGAATCTATCTTGTTTAAATCGGTCCTAAATTGTGCCATTTAGCAGTTCCACTTTCTCAATGCTTTATTAATACGTGAATCTGGATCACGTGCCGTCTTTGCTGATGTGAGTCTGCGTTTCATGCCACCCATTCTGGCACAAAATGACTTACGACGATTTGCTGCTTTAGAACCAGGCTTCAACTTTGATGGCTTTGTTGTAACAGCCATTGATAACTTTGAACCAGGATTTTCACGGCGATATGATTCAATACCTTTACGATTCAATCCACCCGATTCAGATTTACCTTCTTTACGTTGCCACGCTGCAACTTCATCAAGTTCAACTTCTTCTTTTACACAAGAGCCTTTTGAATATGCTTTTTTACCTGGCGTTTCTTTGTATCCTGGCCAGCATCTCTCATCTAAATGTTGTTTAAATGTTTTCATTTTTATCCTATAAACTTTTTAGATTTAAATGTTTTTAAATCAATGCCTTTTTTCTTTAATTCATCTTCTTTTTGGGCGCCAATACTATAGGTTGTTTCGTCACCAGTTAATTCTTCTAAAGGCTTCTTTAGTGATTTTACTTTTGTAGCCGATCTTCCTAAATTTTCACCCGATGTTGCCATAGAAAGACCTGGTTCAATGTTCTTATCAATTGATTCAACTATTTTTTCTTTCTGCTTCGACCTGATTTCGGAGATGGAGATTTTTCTTCTTGAATCTCCTGAACTGGTTTCTCCACTTTCGGTGGCGAGTATTGTTCCACTCTCTGAGAGAAGTCCTCGTTCGGTGCTCGGGTCGCTCCTTCCAGTCCATGTTTTTCTGGACTCTTCGATCCAATCCCCAATAGTTCTTTTAGAAGCTTCAACATTTTCCTTTTCCTCTTTTAGTTTAACAACATAACCGTTTTTGTGTTTTAGAACTGTCCCTTGTTTTGTGTGAGCTTCTTTTGCAGCTGCTGCCCTTAACATAAAAACTCTAACAGTTCCGTTTTTATCCTTTAACAAATTATGTTTCTTTTCTTCTTGAATATTTGTAATCATGTCATTTGTAATTGTGGTATTTTCCATTTTTTCACCAAATGGCTGCATAGATTTACCAAGAGTTATTAGATCGTTTCTAGAATCTGAAAGAGCGTATTGTTCCGTTGTCTCTACTGGTGAATTAAAGTTATTGAAAAAATCTTTGACTTCTTCTACAGTATCTCCTGTTATGGAAACAGTAATTGATTCAGACAATTTACCTTTTCCAAAATTGGAAACATTTACAGGTTTACCACCTTTACCCGATCTATCTGCAACAGGATCATGGCGGCGCTTAGCAGCAACAGCCGACGCTCTTTCTTTCTTACTTAATTTAGCTCTTTTCTCGTTTGACATACACTTTGGTTTTGCTTCACCGGGTTCTCTAGCACACGGACCAATTGCTTCACCTTTGCTATTGATACGTTTCCAACCACCTTTTGGATGTTTCGGATCAAACCAATTACGCAAATCTTCAGAGATTGGTGATGAACCTGGAGTTGGAAGTTTTGGTTGCTTAGGTTCTTGTTTTGTGACCATGACTAAAGATCCATGTACTGATCGATGAGTTACTTCACCATCTTTACCATATCGACCAAATCCATAGTATTGCAATCCTAGTTTTCTCGCTTCTTCTGCTGCACCGGCATCTGAGTGTGGAACTTTTTCAGCACCATCCTTTGGTATTTCTAAAGTGTCTTTTTTGTCCATCTCATTTGCAACCCAGAATTGTGCTTCTGGTGATTGTGGTGGTGCCGCAGTAAATTCTTTTACCTGTTTAAACAGTTGAAGTAATTCTTGTTTCTTTTCTCTGACAATTTCTGGATCAGCACTTCTTAAATCTTCAGAGTTATCAAACTCCATGTAGTTATTACCAAACGTCTTAGCATATTCTGTGCGAGCATTTTGAACATTGTCCCATTTTTCTTTACGTATGGTTTCTGGTACAGTTCTACCACCTCTTTGGCCACGTTCAATATTTCTTGCTGCAGATATCTCATCTCTTGTGTTTACTAATAACATAGAAGTATCATAACCAAGTTTTTCCAACTCATCTTTAATTTTTTTTGTTTTCTCTACGTCATCACCTGTGCCGTTGATGATAAGACCGTTTCTACCTAGAAGTGCTAGTCTTTGACGGAGTTCAGTAATATTTTTTGCACGACCACGAACTAAATCTCTCTTCTCTGTTTCGGAGGCTGGCATCATTTTATCCAGACCCTCTTTGTCCATCAAATATTCAAGAGCTTTATCCGAATTAATTTCTGTTAGACCATGGCCATCTAAAGTATTACTGAGAACATAGTCTTTACCTGAACCTGGTCCACCGGCTAAAAAAACTGCCTTAAAAATGGATTCATCATGAACACCTTCGTTTAATAATTCAACGAAACTTTCATTAATTTCTATAAATTCTTTTATACTCATACCCTTACGAACATCGTTGTATAGTTCTTTAGCATGATGGTCAGCAACATGTTTTGGAATGCCTTTTTTGAATTCTTTAAAATTACCAGAAGTTGCATGTCCTCTCATTTTAGATGCAGACATTCCTGTGGTGCCTTCGGCATCAGGATCACGTTCGCCTGCTGAATGAACTTCTATGTGTTTGAAATTGAAATGGCCATGAGCATCCTTTACACCGTTGTATTTGTGGAGGGTCTTTTTATATTCTTCAACTCTATCAGAACCAGCGACCATGTGTAGGTGTGTAACACCTTTTTTGTACAGTTCTGAGGCATGATGCAAGAAAGTCGGTTTCTCTTTACTTGCGGTTGAAATATTGGTGCCAGGGAAAAATCTTTTGGCGTGTTTGACCTTCTGTTCCGAGGACAGAGGATTTTTCTCGGTGTCTTGGCTATGGGATAAGATAACGTGGTGAGAACCACCTACGCTTTTAGCTACATCTTTTACTTTATTGACTAGAACCTCATGTCCAGTCGTTGGTGGGTTCATACGGCCAAAAGCCATGACCGCATGATTTTCCGCTTTCTCAGTAAGAAATTCTGTAAACCTCATTTTTCCGCCTCTGCAGCAGTTTATAATGAGGTATTTAGTATTTAACTGGTCTTGATAATCAATACTCCTTCTGATTTTTGCCCACCAATTTCCATTGGTTTCTTGACTCCCACATTGCCTCGATCAAAAACCACAATACTATCATAGACAGTCATACACTTTAGATTTCGTGTAAACCAGTCAGGTTCTACTTGAGCCGGACAATGATCCGCATTTATCTTATCGACCATTTCTTTTGAAATATTGTTGATTGATTGTGGATGATTTTTATCACCACCATGAGAACCCCAATATGCTGCATGAGTATCTTCAATGAAGTATGTTCCATTTTCTGAGATTTTTGGAAACAAGAATTGGAATGTTCTGTTCACATGGTCAACGTGATGGCTGCCATCGTCAATGACTAAATCAAATTCTCCAAATTCATCCACTAAAGTTTGTAAGAAATTCTCATCGGCTTGATTACCAATTCTGACATGAACATTGTTCTCAACATCTTCGTGATTTTTACAACTTGGATTTAAATCAATGCCAACGATCAAACTATCTGGATGAAAGTATTCTTTCCACATCTGTAGAGATCCACCATTTAAAATACCAATTTCAAGTAATTTAATTGGTTTATCCCTCAAAGAAGAAAAGTGTTTCTCATAAACCCAAAAGTAATGTGTCCACTTGGTAATTTTTTTACCAGTGTTATTTTCAAAATAATTCCATAGATCCATTTTCACCTCAGTAAGTTTCTGTTGCACCAGATCCGGCCACAATGCCTTCACAGTGTAGTTTTTCTAATTCTAAAAGATACTTCTTATCTATATGTTGATGATGAGCATGCTCGGTGTCAATTCCATGTTTGTTCACCGTTTCAAAGCATTTTATAAGTGTCTGACAGTAATCTGGAATTAAAGATGGACACATCGAATACATTCTTGTAATAAACAAATGGTCTGTTGTGACTGCTTGTTTTGTGGGTATCATCCATGAACCAATTTTTTTCTTAAAAACGTATTTACCATAGTGGTCATGTTCCTTCGGATCGAAATCATCATTCAAAAAAGTTCTGGCTGAAAACTTATAAATTCTTTTTACAGAATACATCATCTTTTGCAAATCTGGATTTTGTAATAAAGATGAAATCGATTTAAGTAAAAGAACTATCTCTGTCTCACTCTTTCTGCCAGCTGAAGATAAGGCCTGAATATCAGAATCAAAATTCCAAACGGCTATAACATCTAGAGTTTTTAAATCATGGAGTTGTTGTAACCATTCTTGTGGTATTTGATTCGAAGATCCATCTGTAAAAAATATGTAATCATTTGGGAAATGTTTACGTAAAGATTTTATAGACTCAAGGGTTTGTTTGAATCTTTCTTCTGGCGAAACAGCGCCTTGATTGTTTGGAACCAATGCGGAGGTAAGTAGTATTAAATTTTTATTTGGCAATAAGCTCATAATTTTGTCTCATAGTTTCAATCATTAACTTTTCAATGTTTTGATTAGGTCTCCATCCCGTTATCAAAAAGGCGTTACAGAAAGAACCCAGAGCAAATTTATTTACCTCCCGTTCAATGGTCTTTTCTGATAAAGGCACTCCTTGATACAGTTCAGGATATCCACTCCAAAACTTTTTAGGTTTTTCAAATCTATAATCTAACTTCGTTTCAAAAGCCTTTTCAGCACACTGAATAACATCTCGAACGGATGTTAAAGTTTTGGTGCAAACATTCATCACTGCACCGGGCAGTCTATCGTTGTTTTTATCTAAACATCTCTCTATCAGGTCAACAACATCATCAACATGAACATAGTCTCTTTGTTGCAGGCCATTGGAGTAAAATGTCATTGGTCTTTTATTATAGTATTCCCTAACAATATAATTTATTAGAGGTGGTGATGATCTATGAATGTCTTGCCTTGGGCCAAACACATTAAAGAATCTGAGAGTAACGATATCCATACCATAGTTATCAATGAAGGACTTTATTACTTCTTCCATCAATTTCTTAGATAAGGGATAAAACAGTCTAGGATTTACTTTTAAGTTCTCTGTAAAGGGTGCTTCAGATTTTTCATTACATTCATATATTGCTGAAGTGCTCGCTGCAATAACTCTTTGGCCTTTTGAGAGTCTTGCAGCATTTAAAACTGAAGCAGTACCAGCAACATTTACATCTATACATTCAACCGGATCCGATTCACATTGAGGTAAAGATGTTATGGCAGCTAAATGTACAATAGCATCAGTCTTATAAAAATCTAATGCTTCTTTTAGTCGATTTGTTTCTCGAATGTCTAAGTTTAAAACTTCACAAAAATATTCACCATTTTGTTTTAGATTTTCTGGATAGCCATTGTTGAAATTATCGACAACAATAATATCGTAACCTTTTTTCTTCAACATTAAAGCTAAAGTAGAACCTATACCACCGGCACCACCAGTAATCATAATGTTCATAACATTTCCTCTAGATTATCTTCATCTCTACGAAGGTTAATTGCAACAGCAGAAGGATATGGATTTGAGCTTGCAAAGTCATTGATTAACACTCGGCGTGCATGGTTAGTTTCCATGACCAAAACGTAATTCTTAAATCCAAGTTCATCTAATGTTTGTCTCGTATATGCTTCATATTTGTTATTTCTAGCGGTGCAGAAAACAAACATACAACCACGTTCTTGTTCTTTCAGTAGAGCCTTCACATTATTCATCAGAGGCTCATAAGGTTCATCATGAAACGTCTTACTTAAAACTAATGTACCATCTATATCACAAAAGTATGTTGGTTTATCATTGAACTTAAACCAATCTTCTGCGGTACCAACATCGACAAAATTCTCAACATCTTTTTCGACAAAAACTTTGCCATTAGAAATCATGTAGTCAATGATATTTGAAACAAAAATCTCAGAATCTTTTTTCTGTAACTCTTCAAATGCCTTGATATATTCGTCAGCACTTTCGAATTGATAACCACCAACACAAAAACTATCACTTACGATTTGTTTCTCCACGACAGTTGTGATTAAACCTTGTTCATTTGTGATGGTGTAACTTTTGGCAGGCGCATTACGAATATCTGGATTTTTAGATAGTTTTGACACATAGACGGCATTACCTTCTACAAGGTCGGAATCATAAAACCCATCACAATCTTTTATAAGAATTGAATCATTTATTCCCATGACCTTCAATGCTTGATAAGCTGTGTCTGCTGGGCCAGAAGTTGGTTTTTCCAAAACGGCTATTCGTACTTCATCACCAAAAGCTTCTCTTAACTTTTGCACAGCACTAAACTTCTCATCATGCTCTCTTAGAATGATGATTGTAACAGGATATTTTCCAATAAAGTTTTTTGCTGCACTCTCAATCATCAATCTTCTATTGTAATCTGTAAGAAGATATTTTGGCCTCAGATTAGGAAATCTTGTAGATAGTCCTGCACATGGCATAATTATTTCCATAACTTTTTCACCCCGTTCATCAAGTAATCTTTATCTTTTTCGTTTTTAGTATAAGGCAATACTCTCATCAACATTAGTATTAATAGGTAATTATTTTCAAAATACTCATATGATTTTAGATTATCATAGATCGATTGTAACTTAGAATCTAAGAATACCGAATCATTTCGAATGAACCACTTACATACCAAGTCTTGTCTTATTTTCGCTAAGTCAAATATATACGAATCGTACTCGGTTGTCAAGGGGTCAATCAAAACAAACCTTGAATTATTGGTGTCGTATAGTACATTTTCCAATGTAAGATCACCATGGTATTCAGTCCAAGGTAAAGTTTTAGGTAGTTTATCGATTAACTGTTCACAGGTAAATGGCAAATCATATTTCGAAAAATCAAAAGACGAAAGTTTTTTTTCGTATGTTTCGGTGTAATCTTTCTCTATTGATTTTTCTTTGAGTTTGTCTATCGTTTCTTTTAAAAAGTTTACTATGTTCGTTGTTGGATTTATAGACAGATATTTTTTCATCTCCAAACAAGAGATGTATTCCATATCATAATAACTACCAAAAACATTGTAGATTTTTGGTAGAGACAAACCTATGTTTGTTAATGAATCATATCTTTCTATATTACGATGAATATCTCCCGTTTTTCTGACAAAAAACTTTTCATCGTACATCAAGTGAACACTAGACTCTGAGTATCCCTTTAATTCTTTGACTAATTTTACCACTTTTCAAAATCATCTCTCATTAGTGAGTGCCAAGTTCCATTGTGTGGACCTGGTGGAAAAGGATGATTCATATCACAATAAACTAAGTTCTCACCAACAAGGCCAGTTGTTTTCCAATTCATGCTCATCATCTCTTCACCGATCATCGTTGTACCTAAATCATAAAACTCATCGATGCGGTTAAAAACATTACAGTATTTGTCCATGTTTCTTGAAGAAGAAAAAGCAAACTGGTCATTTCCAAAATCTCGACCTGGTGTTCTTCTACAATTCGGTATGTAAAGTTTTTGATTGTCTAATTCTTCAAAAAGAATTTCTACATTCAAAGTAAAGTCATATCTCGAACGAATGACCCAATCAAACACCATTTTATTTTCTTTCTCATATTGCATCTTCAATTTATTTGCCATATTCAGCGAATAAAATTGAGCATAAGTTGAAAGAGCTGGATCTTTAACTTTCCAGTTTGGTTGTGGTGGTGGAACTCTAGTGTACTTTGATAAGTCTGGCGTAATAGGTGGTTCCACAATTATGTTTTGTGGCTTGTAAAGTTCTTTTAACTTTTCAACACCAGAGAAATCCCATACGTGGCAAAAAACAGTGATATCGTGTTTATCTAAAAGGTTTTTCTTTACGTATTCATATACTTTGTCAAAGCATCTGGCTTGCCCAGATAGACATAATGCAATTTTCATTTTTCACCTTTTAATCATGACTGGTAAATCTACAACTATGTATGGCGTATCTGTTTCAAAGTAATTTCTCATACACAGCATATGAGGACAATATCGATTCTCATCATGTAGTTTTATATCTCTTTGACCATTTTCCCACCAAAACTTTACTGAGAGCCATTCTTTATACTTTTTACTGAATCTTGTAGAAAGTATCTTTTCTGCTCTCGGATAAAAGAAGTAGTTATTGGCATATTTCCAAGGAATAATGGCAAAAATATCCGAAACCATTCCGTACTGTTCATTTGTAGGTGTGACCACAACATCAGGATAAGTTTCTACCATATTTCTCACTTTAAAAGGATACAAATGCGTATCAAATCTGGTAAAAACTACATTATCATATTCTTTATCGATCAACTCAAATGCTTTTCTGCGAGCAAAATGCATTGATAGAGTAACATGATTCCTATCTGGAGTAATTAAATCTTTTGGATTTTTTTCAGAGATTCTAGATTCCGCATCTAAAAATTCCTGTGCATAGATTTCATTTCTTTCTGCAGCCCATTTTACTGGATTTAAATATTTTACCGCATAATCAATATCTTCTTGATTGCCTTCATCCCAAACGTACATATAAACATCGAGTTCATTTAAAGAAATGAAATGTTTCAATTCTTCACAGATGTTTCTGAAAGTTCTTAGATGTCCTGATATAACAAGTGCATTAGCCATATTTCGCCTCAATAATTTTACGCCATTCTGGAACCCTATCGTACTGGTGAACAATGTAGTAAGGATTTCCTTTTGATGTAGTTACAATGTCATCCTTTAATATAGGCGATTCTTCCAACAAGAAAGGCCTAAAACTTTCTACTTTTGATGGATCTACTGTTGTACCTAATTGGCATGCCCAACCATCTTCTGACCTACAATATTGACTGGTCGTTTTATATGGATGCATTGAGATTAAAAAGTTAAATGTAGATTGGTCACAAATTGGTATAGGTCTGTTTATGGCAGTAGAGAAAATGTTTATTGCTAAATCACGTATCGCAAAGCCGTGACCAGCAAGAACGCCAACATTAAAAATTTCATTATGCTTAAAAATACTGTGTATATAATCACCGTATGTCTCATATAGATTCTGATTACCCCATGGTTCATCCTTGTAAAGCATACTTTCAGATGAAAAAACTAAATGTTTTGAAATGAGATTGGCTTCTAACCAATCAATTGGATTTTGTTGAAAGATAACATCTTTAACATCCGTTGTTATCACATAACGATAGTCATTATTTCTTAGATACTCATAAATGTGGCCAAATCTTTCAACATGAACAGGAATTTTTGATTCGTAACGAAGATTGCCTTCGTTGTCTTGATTGAAACCGATGATTTTAAATCCTGCTTCGCTGACCTTTTTCACTGTGTCAGCATCACAGTTCATCAGAATAAGAACTTTATCGCCATCAAAACCAGATTGGTTGATGGAGTTTATCCAGTATTTTAGTTTAGGCCAATCGTAATTGGTACTGGCACCAATAATCAAATCTTTCATAACAAATCTCCATTATATTACTTAGTTGTCTTGTAGTCTTTGAATTTAGTTATACTTTGTCCAGGTGTATCTTTTCTATAAGTGTCTGCCAATTCTTTGGTGCCCCATTGGCCTGCACCAGATTTTGGTAGAATATCAGGCTTTATATTTTGCCTAATTTCTTTTTTGGGTCTAGGTATTCTTATCATGTTAGATTGTAAATGAAGAACCACAACCACAAGTTGCGGTTACGTTAGGATTTTTAATACTAAAATTGGATCCCATAAGCGTTTCTTCATAATCGATTACAGCTTCATTCAAATACTGCATACTCATACTATCTATGATAACACCAACACCATCTTTTTCAAATACAAAGTCATCATGTTCTGGGGGTAATTCTTCTATTGAAAACCCATACTGAAATCCTGAGCAGCCTCCACCCTGAACAAATATTCTTAACTTTAAATCTGGATTTTCTTCGTCGATTACAGATTTAATTTTTTTCGCAGCACCAGAAGTTATTTCTACCAATTTTAACCTCTTGTCAAATTTAGAATCTTCTGAATCTGTGCTTCAAGAATTGGCCTTCTGTTTGGCCATTTGATGATTGGCTGATCCGCAGTTTTGAGAAGTTTGGTTAAAAACGGAAGAATAAGTTTTTCAACTTGTACTAGTCTTTCTTTGTATTCTTCCACAGTCTCTTCTTTTTCCGCAATTACTGAAGTATACTCTTCTTCGTCGATGGCGGTAAAACCAAAATCATCTTCGTCGTATTCAGCCAAGATGGCCGTTAGATCAAATTTCTTTTCCATTTATTTGTCCCATGCCTTTGCTGCATTAAAATTGGCCTGACTAAACTCTAGTCTATCGACAAGTTTAACAGCACCACCAGTTATTGTTGATACAGCAACAAATCCTTCTGGATCGGTTACTTTAAAACCATTTTCTGTTCTCAAGAAAGTGTGTGTTACTTGTTTCATCTCTTGAAGTTTTTTAATGATTCTATTTTTAGAGTCAACTAAAAGATTCATTAGTGTAAATATCTGAATTAAATCGGAAGCAGAACCTCTGAAAAATCTCATGACATCCGTTTTTTCTTTGATTCTTTTCTTTCGTGTATCTTCTTTTTTTGCAGATAAAACTTCTTTGTTTAATTTATCTTCTACATAACGAATTAACTCTAAAGTATGAGCTCTCGGGTCTTTGATTTGTGAACCGGCTCTTATCTTTGCATTATTAAATGTTTTGATGTAATTTTTAAACACATCACTTGTAGCAATTCGATTTAATGTCAAAGAATTTATTGTGTTAAATGTTTTGCCTGCTGAAGATAATATTTTTGTTAAATCTTCAGTTTCTTTTTCGGTAAAAGATGCCATACCAGATGCATCAGTAAATGTAGCATCTCTGAACCAAACATCTTTTGTATGCGTTAGATGACCAATATCAATGTTAAAAGATGCCTTCATATCTTCCATGGTTTTACCAGTGTATGAAGTATGAAAGACAACTCCTAATTGTGCTGTCATCATTTTAAAAGCCAAAGGTGAATCGAAAGGTACTGCATAAACAATTGTATTTGGCTGAAAAATAGCATATTGCATGCCATCAATATTTTGTTTCTTTATGTCACCTTTGGTGAAAAGCATATCACCTTGAAGAACACCTTTTATTCCTAGTTTGGGTAAATATCTTAAAGCAACTTTGAGTTTATGATTCAATCCTTCAGCAGGATGGTTGTTATCGATATCTTCTTCAGTGTAGTTTAGTTTGGCGTTTTTAGCAAACACACCTTTTGTGCCAACAAAAAATTTACCATTTTCGGGATTAACTCCTGCAAATATGGCTGGTGATCCATCCCATTTTGTTGTGACATTTATTTTAGTTGAGGATTTTCCTGCTAACATGTCACGTAGAGATTGTAGAAAGTTTATAGCACTTCTGGCACCAACAACACCGCCATTGAGAACCTCATCTTCGAGATGTTCCAGATGCAGGTTTTTACCTTCTTTTCCTTCTTTTAAAAATTCTGTGAATTTCATTTTTTCATGTTCATGAATGGATTTGTTTTCTTTGTGCCTGGTGCTACAGAGTATTTACTGTTTGGCATTTTTTTAATTTTAATTTCTGCTTGAACTTCATAAAACTCAGAGCGGGTCGCTACACGAACTTTAAAATCACCAGAACCACTTAAAAGAGGAACACCCGTTAACTTCAGAGGATTTGTTTTTGAGATTAAATAGAAATCATCTCCTGCTTGCATGTAGTATGCAGGCTCAGCTTTACCTTCTGTGTAATGCTCCGTCACCAATTGTCCTAAGTCTCTATTTTCATCATTAGCAATATAACGGTTAATACTTGGCTGATCAAAATAAGACTTCATAACATGAAGTGGTACAGCACCAGGCTCTTTGAGTCCGGATTTTGTAGTTGGAATTTTTATCTGTTTTTCCGGAATGCCAGAAAATTTAGAAATAGCTTTTATAAAGGCCTTGGCCTGTGCAGACTTATTTAAGATATCTACAGCAGCTTTGGCTGTGGGTGTTTTATACGTAGTTTTCCATTTACCACCCTCATAATAAACTCTTGGGTTAGAAAGATTGTCAGTATGTGACATTTTAACTTCCACCCAAGTTTTTATGTTTTTATATTCAACTTTTACATCCGAGTATTCTGTACTTACTTTTGGCCTAGTGGCTTTTATTCCCGGAAGTTTATTGATAGACTTTGCTACATCTTGTTCGAATTTATCTGAAGCAACACTCATGAAGTCTCCTAAAGAGTTTTATGTATTTATGCCTATCGTATAATGTCTAGTTCAGTGTCGCCAGTCCAGACTTCAATATCATTTCTCAGACGATTCTCCGTTTTGAGATTTTCGTATCTTGTCGTGGCCTTTTTTCTCCACCATTCAATCACATTCTTCAGATAGAATTTATCATAGTTTTCACCTTTAGTCAAGGTATTCGATTTACCATTCACAAAGTCAATCATGTTACTGAATCCATAATCTGAAACATAATATCTCTTTTGTTCGTTTAGATTTTTGGCATTTTCAATCGTCTGTTTAAACTTAGCACCCTCTGGTGTTCCCTTCAGAGCAACATTGATATGTGAAACGATTGCATTAGATATTTTCAGTTTTCTACTAGAGGCACTTTCTGGTGCCAATGGCTCACCAATTATATTTTCAATATACTCTTTTAGGTCTGTATAAGTTTTACCATGTAACATGGGAAGAAAATCACTGTCGGTCAAACCTTTATAACGAATATAAGGTTTCATGCCATCATACTGTGATACGGCCTTAGTAGAACCATACAGACTAGTCGTTTCAAACAAACATGTGGTCATATTGTATTTTTTATTTAGCATTTCACGAACTTCATGTGTCGTGCAAATAGATGCCATCAATTTACCACCAAGATAATTAAATCCAAAAGGCTGTGCGGGTACAATCACAAAACCCATCATAGCACATTGATTGAATCTTTGAGCACCACCATCGACTTGTGTGAACACTTGACCCAACATCTCATTTCTTGGTTTACAGTTAATTACAGGAGAACCAAGACGAATAAAACCACACCACTTGTTCGTTGTAGTTTCTAAGACTGCCAATCTGAGGGATCGACCGGGAATATTGGTCATGTTTGAATGTGAAGAAATCATATTCAAATAAATGTCCCATCTCTCTTGAGGCAGTTCTACAATTTCGAAATTCATTTTCTCTGGCGAAACAGAAAAATCGGAAAACAAATCTTCTTCTGGTCCCATACCAGGCAAAACAAAAGGCCTCTCTGCCATAGAAGCCTTTTTCTGTTCTCTCATGTACTCATCTATTCTCGAAAACTTATCGAAATAGTTTGAAAAAACATTTGCACAGTAAACTGCCTGTTCCTTAGTCAAACTCATACTTTTAGACCACCAAAATTTTTATTAAATTTACGTTCACGATTACCAAATGTATTCAACGGAGGCGTATCATCAGGTTGCCCCGAATCTGTAATTCCATTTTGTGCATCAGGCTCCGTATCATACAGTCTCATTTTAGCCCTGTCAACCCCCACAACAAATCTTTTATAATCATTTGGGTCAGAATAACGATTTTTCAATTGTTTTACCATAATTTGATTCAATTGTTGCAACTCTTCATTTGTAATCAAAGCAAACATAAAGTCAGCAGTTGCAGGCAAACCAAAAGATTCTGAAGTATCTTCAAGACCTGGATCAGAGTTTGTAAAACCACTTCTTGTGGTTTGTGTTGCAGATACAATTGGCACATTGAATTCAACTGCCAAGCCACGAAGCTCTTCAGCAATAGATTTTACATATGTGTAAGAGTTTACACTTCCGCCAGGTTTTATTCTAGAAGATGAACAGATGTTCAAATAATCAATGAAGATAATTTCTGGAGTAAAATTCTTTTTCAGAGCCAATTCATTAAGCAAAGCCCTGAAATGTAGAGCAGAGGCAGAAGCAGTTGGATATTCTTTGATGATTAATTTGCCATTTGCCTTGTTTCTTAATACTTGAAACTTTTTGTCGTAGTCTGTTTTACTGATTGTTCTCAGTTCATTCAAATCAATATTTAAAAGATTTGCATCAATTCTTTCAGCAATTCTTTCTTCGGCCATTTCAAGAGTAATATATAAAACATTTTTACCCTGAGATAAACAAGATGCGGCCACATGACACATGAATAAAGATTTACCAACGCCTGTGCCAGCCAAAGCAATGTTCAAAGTTTTGACCGGTAAGCCACCCTTTGTAATTTTATTGAATATATCGAGATCGAATGGAACTTTAGCTTCTACTTTATGATAAAAATCATATCGTGAATCGTAGTCATTCATGTAATCATGACCGATGTGTTGGTCAAAAGAAACGCCAAGGGCATCACTCAGAAGTTTTGGAATTTCTCCTTTTGTTTTACCTTTGTTTCTATCATCAAGAATCTGGACAGATTCCATGATAGCATTGTAAATGGCTTTATCTTGACAAAATTTTTCAGTTTGTTCAATAAGCCATTTTTCTTCGACTTTTTCTTCTCGATTAGAGTGGAGTTCTTTTAGTAAGTCTATTGATCCTTTGACCTGGTCGCCAGTAAGAGTTTTACTTTCGGTAAAATTGATTACAAGGGATTCGTATGTTGGAAGATTTTTATACTTGTTTACAAAATCAAAAACTTCTTTGAATACAATTTTTTCTGTGTTGTCTGAAAAATAATCTGATCTTATGAATGGTAATACTTTTCTGGTATAGGCCTCATTGTATATCAAATTCTTCAGTATCGTTTGTTCCAGTCGATTCATGTTGTTTATAATCCAAAATAATTTTACTGAGAATATCCCCCATTATTGTATGAAAATTTTCATCTTCTAACAAGGCCTGCATCTCATGTTTTCCAGGAGTGATGATGACATAACTGAATCTAAGTTTAGCTACACCTTCATCTTCAACTGCACCAACTTTATGGTAATGGTACATTGTACCTTGATATTCTTCCATTAACAACTCTATACCAATAACTTCGGTATGACTGAAGTTTATGAATTTATAATCAATATCTTCTTCAAGCTTCATTTTCTTCGACTTCTTCCAAAATGTCATCTTGTCCCATAATACTGCTATAAGTGATTTCATATCTTTTCTTCACATAGTCTTTGAATGAATTATTTTCTAAAATATCTCTCCAAAATTCTTCTGTTTGTGTATCAGCAAAGCGTTTCTTATCTAAGACTTCACCAGTCTCCTGGTCAACTTTAGCATACCAACCATTACTTGGTTTGGTTACAAAATTGCCTTCGAGAGCGATATCCATAAGGCCAGACCACTTGTTAATACCACCATCAAAAGATACAGTAACAGGTATTTTAGATTTTTCTCGAACATATCTTGATTTCTCTACGTTAATGATGAAATTGTATCCAACAATTTCTGATCCTTCTTTTTCTTGTTGACGACCTAAAATGAAGATATTGTCAGCAGAATAGTAAGAACCTGTTCCACCACCAACGATATCTTTAGGAAACATTCCGATTTCTTTATAAGTGTGATTCACCACAACCATAGGAATATCTTTTAGATTTAAATGTGGTGTAATCATGCGGAATAAACTTTTTACTTGTTTTGCTCGTGACATATCAGCAACAGACTTCTGTTCAAGAGCATCTTCAACTTCTTTCTTTGATGCGAGATTACCAATCGAATCAATGACAATGATAACACGATCACCTCGATTGATATTTTCCAACTGAGCCATAATATCAAACTTTAATTGTTCAATATCAGTAATTGGTGAATGAATCACTCTGTCAGTGTCAATACCAAAGGTATCAAAGTATGACTGTGGAGTTCCAAATTCGGAATCATAAAACAACAAAACAGATTCATCATACTTGTCCATATAGGACTTAGCCATCAACAAAGAGAAGGCTGTCTTAAAGTGTTTAGAGGGACCTGCCCACATTGTTAAACCAGGAGTAAGACCACCATCCAATCTTCCTGACAAAGCAACATTCACCATAGGAATGGCAGTTGGAATCATATCTTTTTCTGTAAACAACTTTGATTTAGATAGAATAGAACTATCTTTGATTGTAGAATTCTTTTTAATCTTTTCAAGTAAACTCATTTTATTCTCCGTTTAGAATCAGTAAAGTTTCCGTATCACCAAGAGTTCCTTTAAAGAAAATATTAAAGGCGATAACACATCTTTCGATACCTGAAATATTTCTCGAAACTTCGTGTGTTAGATGAGATGGAAAAATTAGTATGTCATTTATTTTTGGCGTTACAACCCAATCAACAGAACTAATTCTGTTTTCTTCCTCAACATCAGGACAAACAGAAATTGGCCAAACATTATATGCCCTAGAATCACGAACAAACTTTATGTTACCACTTTTTTCATCGACATTAACATATAAAACACCACTGAAAATACTATTACTATGGTGATGTGGTTGTGCCCAATCACCTCTCTGGTGTTTTACTGCCCATGATGATGTAATGTATACCTCAACATTTTTTACAACTTTCAAATAATCATATACATAATATTCAACTTCTCTGAGAATCAGGTGTTTGAGATCAGAAAGTTCTGGAAGATCGAGAAGTTTGGCATCAGTGAACAAACCATTATCGTTTCTTACGTATTTACAGTTCATTACAAAGCGTCTTGTGTCCTCATCAACGAAAATATTATTTCTATACAGAGGAACAGGAAAAAGTTCAATTACTTCCCTCATGGTTTTGAATCATCCTCAAAATTGGCAATTTTTGATTTGTGTATTACTTCGTGTTCTGTATCAACAAAAAAAGAGTCTAAACTATTAGCGGGCTGTTTGTCAATCTTTTTCCTCTTTCTTGCCTTAATTTCTGGTAAAATGTCCACTTTATCAGCTGCATATTTTCTATAAGTTTGATTTGATGCTACTAACAGCAAAACAGCAAGTGGATCAAACACGATAATAATAATAAAAATTACCAGTCGAACTGCTTTATCAATCAAATCACGGTCTTGTGTACCATATACTACTTCTGCCACGTATTTGATAGGTCCCAAATCTGATTCAGCCTTCTTAACTTCCAAGGATAAAGGGAGTTTTTCTTCCGTGAGGTTTTGTATTTCTTTTTGAAGCCTTGCATTTTCAGAAGCGATTCTCTCACGGTCTTTCTGTTGGGCCTTGCGTATCTGTGATGCCCTCTCGGCGCCCCTTTCGTCTTTCGACCTGCCCATAATTTCATCGACAGATGCATCATACTGACTAAGGTTCTTGTCATTCCTCTCAATGGTCGCTTGGAGTGCTTCAATCTTTTTGTCATAAATTTCTACCTTTGCGGCTAAAGGTGATATGTTTGATGAGTGTTCAATATGGGCCTTTGATAGGTAACCAAAAATACCCATTGAAGTAATTGCCATAAGCAATATCACTGCAATCAAAAAATAAAACTTGAGTGCAGAGAATGTTTCTTTCCAATGATTATGTAACCATGATACTGTCACCAATTTTGCTATTTCTAAAACTGTGCCCATGATTATAACCGGCCAATAAGATCCAGGAAATATCTGTGCAAGTCCTATTACCGAATAATAAGCCGCCACGCCCGAAAGAGCAATGGCGGTCAAAAAAGGTAATATAAATTGTGTCATGAGAAAAAGCTGTCTAATGAATTGGTTTTTTCTGTTGTCCATCCCATACAGTCGAGAATCACTTTAATTGGTTCCAAAAATGACTTTTCAAACTGCGTATCATAATCAACAAAATCATGGAGACCAAACTCTGGTGGCAATCTCGTTGGATAAGAAATGACCATATCTTTTAAAGGATTCGGTTGTTTTAGGTAAGTAAATTTAATTTTCTCACCTTCTTGAATCCTTGGATATTTTTTATCTAACTTCAAAGATTCCAACCGATTGTTGTATAGTAAAGCACCCTTGACATGAATCGGTGTCCCTTTTTTATATAGAGTAGCGGTATCAGAATAATCTTTCAAACCATTCAATCCTCTGGGAAAAGATACTTCTTCAGGAGGCAATTGTTTAAACTTCTCTCTAAATTCTTCAATGAAGTCATGAATATCACCTTCTTTACCATTCAACATAATGTGAATAGCCTGTTTCATTTTTTCCCGAATAGCAGCAGGCGTTGAAGATTTAACCATCTCCATACCCATAACTTTCATTTGAGGTTCTTTATATTGAACACCTTCATTGTTGTGTACGTTTAGAATATATCTTTTCTTTGCAGTCCAAATGCCACGATCAGATAATGCTTCACGTTTCATTTGCATTTTTTGGGCGTATGCACGAACATACGTAGCAAGATCCTTGTAACTTTCATCAATGAACGGTTGTATCTTCTGCTCGCAGACTTTATCCATGAACTCGATGATCTTGATTCTAGATGAAGGAACTTTTTCTCCCGCAACATACACCTTTTTAACAAGCGGACCAAGATTAAGATAAATCGAATCTGTGTCTGAGGCGATAACGTAATCTTCATTATTTGTACTTAATAACTTATTTAAATATTCATTTAGTTTATTTTCAATCCAACGAATGGATAATTGGCCCGCTGTAGTAACGCCAAGTGCCATTCTCAAATCATAAAAACGGAAGTATTGACTACCAAGAGCACCGTAAGCAGAATTGAGGGAGACTTTCTTCGCTAGTTGAAGATTATCATATCGTGCAATTCTTTTTTCGATTTCATATTTCTTTTCATCGTCATTTTCTTTTTCATATTCTTGTTTCGCCTGCAACATCATCTTCTTAAATTTTTTACGACCTTCATACATTTCTTCCAACATCTTAGGAAGAAAACCTTGAAAGTCAGTTCTAAAAAGTTGACCGTTTGGTGTAATTGTAGCATCAATGAGTTTTGAAGTGTCAACCTGTCTCATTAATAGTTTCTCGACATTTACGCCTGCTGAAAGAATATCACGCATTTCATCCGTGTAATCCTCTGTATCAATAAGAGTTTCTGGTGAAATGTTGTACATCATCATCAAGTGTGGATAGAGAGAGTTCAAGTCAAATGAAGCAACATATTCATGAACACCGACTTGGGGTTCTTTCACATAAGCACCCTCAAAAGCCGAACTCTTATTTTTTACCGTTTTTGGTGGAACAATGATATCTTTGTCTAAAAGATAATTATAGATCAAAGAATCCCACATTCTCGTTTGTGCGAAAATGTCCTCATAGTTTGTTTTTGTATCGTAAGCCAAAGTCAAACCCAATTCAATCAATTTAAGTTTTTCTTCCAACTTCAGTACAAGCTCAACGTCTTTAATGTTATAATCAATAAACTTTTGAAAGTTTAAACGATATAATGAATGTAAGTTTTCATATTCGTCATATGAAAGTTTGTTCTCATTCAGTTCAACGCTGGCGATGTGATCTAGCCGATAAGATTCTTGTGACTTACCAGCCGGAGCGTACCATCTATACAGTTCGATATAATCTAGTGTTGGAACACCAAGTAAATCATAAACATCAAGGTCACGATTAATCTTTGTAATCTTTTTTGTGTTTATGATACCCCATGGTGAAAGTTTCTTTACTTCTTCTTCACCCAAAAGGTTATTGATTCGATTGACCAGATATGGAATATCAAAGAAACGAATATTCCATCCACTGATTGCATCAGGACAGTTTTGTTGCCAATCATCGATGAATTTTTTACACAGGTCGATTTCACTCTTACACTTGATGTAGGTAACATCATCACGTTGATTGTCATAGTCACCACAACCATAGACAATCATTTTTCCATTAATATATTTTATTCCAATGGCAGTGATAGGCTCTGTGACTTTGTATGGGTCAGGAAAACCATTTTCTGATCCAACTTCAATATCGATTATAGCAATAGAAAGATCATCAAAGTTCCAATTAATGTCACCTTTGAATGTATCAGCAATGAAAGCGTATTCATAACGGTCATTACCAAAGATTTTAAATCCTTCAACGTCATTATACTGACGAACAAAGTCTCTCGATTCACGAATGGTCTGAAACTTTATTGTCTCTAAACTCAAACCATCAAGAGATTTATACTTGCTAGGTTTATTTGATTTCAAAAACAAAGTCGGCGTGTAAGCAACTTTATACTTAACACGCCGGCCGTCTTTAACACCTCGGAAGAGAATATTACTTCCGAGGCATGAAACATTTGTATAATAATTATTTGTCATTCATTATAATTTAGGAATTGAAGAAGCGATTTCGATACCAGAACCGAACATCTTATTATACTGATTTTCGAGTTCTCTTACAGGCGAACTTGTAAATAAAATGTCGTTATTATTAATTACAAATCCAGTTTTAAAGTCCTCACTAAAGTCAACAAACGGAACAAAACCCATCATTGGGCCATCTTTTGTTGGCTGAACAACAACTTGAACTGGTTGTTTTATTTTTACACCAACATTACCTTCATCAACAATTTCTCCGATGAGAGTGTGGTTAGTTTTAAGTGTAATTAATTTAACGGTCATACATTGACTCCCATATTAGCATCTAGAACTCCCAATGTAACCCACCGATTTGGAATGAGCATTTCTCTTCCATTGAAATCAGAAGCATTAATCAAAGGGTCTTGAACCCAACCCAAAACTTCTACCATGTTATCATAATCACGATAATATAAATCATACTTTTCAGCATGAATCATTTTGTTATCGATAGCAAGTTTTTTTGCTAGTTCACGAATGTTCATATTTTTCCTTAACAATAAAAATAATATTATACAATATACAATTCAAAAAAGTGGCAATTAAGCACCAATTTCTTGTTTGTATGCCTCAAGAGTTTTCTTAAACTTACCTGCATGGCTGCGTTCTGCTTTTGCTAGAGTTTCAAACCAATCGGCAATTTCTTCGAAGCCTTCTTCACGAGCAGTTTTAGCCATACCTGGATACATGTCGGTATATTCATGAGTTTCACCTTCGATGGATGATTCGAGAGCCTGAACAATGCTCTTTGCAGGCATTCCTGTTGCAGGATCACCAGCACCGCCTTCGATCAAGTATTCCATATGACCGTGAGCATGACCTGTTTCTCCCTCAGCAGTATGGCGGAAAACAGCTGCTACTTCTTGAGCGCCAGCAATATCACACATGTTAGCGAAATACAAATAACGACGATTCGCCTGCGATTCACCAGCAAATGCTTCTTTCAAATTCAATTCAGTTTTAGTACCTTTTACCTGCGACATAACTTCTCCTTATAGTTTATTAATATCGATATTACATTTTTTAAGAAAATCTATACCATCTTGTGATCTGTATTCATTTTTATAAAAAACTTTTTTAATGCCAGATTGATATATCAATTTAGCACACTCAATGCATGGTGCATGTGTGATGAACATAGTGGAGTTTAAACCAGATTCGTTACTTCTTGCTAATTTGGCTATAGCATTCATTTCAGCATGAAGCACCTCTGGTTTTGTTTTTAACGTACCATCTTCATTAATATTTTCACACACATTATCCCAACCTGATGGCATTCCATTGTAACCTATACTAATGATACGATCATCTTTGACTACAATGGCACCAACTTGCAATCTCTTTGCCGATGACTGTCTAGCAAAGATTTCAGCCACACCCATATAAGATTCAAGATATTTTTCTTTCATGATAAAAACGCTAAAGGAACTTCGATTTTCCTTAGCCCATTAGCGTACATAAAGAACGGAACGAACCTTTCATTTAGAAATCCAGGATATCTCCATGGAAAAGGTTCAGAGCAGTGCCAACTCCTCTTGTTTTTATCCGGATATACTTCTTCGCAATTTTGCCAAATATATTCCATGATGGCAAAATATTCACCAAACATTTTCTTGAACCATGATTTTGGCATTACATAAACACATTCATAGTTACAGATACTATAATCTGTGAACCAAATCATATGTCGTTTGTATTCAGGAAAAAGAGTTTCTATACCTTGTTTGAAAAGAAACCAATATTCTGGAAGTTGTGATTCCAAATATTGTCTTTCAATTGAATTGTGCATCATTCTAAATCTACTACAAACTACATCAGCAGATTGTAGATAATCTAGAGCACGATTCATCTGAGAATCAGAAGTTAAAAACCTGCATGAATCTTCATTAGCAGGAACTTCTAATTTTTCTCCTGTATAACCAACACCATTCTCAACTGCCAAATATCTTCTATATGAACCACATCCAATGTAATCAGAATCTATGTGATTAGCAGCATAATATTCTGTTGATTGTTGACCCATAGCTTTAAGAAATTCTAATTCACTTATGTGTGAATAATACTTGTAAAATTTCTTAATGGTGTTTTCTCCTTCGTACACATTGGTAAAATTACCAACAGAAGGATGCCATTCATTTGGATCGGAAGATGCGGCGTAGAAATACTTAACCCACTTCGAATCAAAATTGAAAGCGTACTCTTTATGAGTATGAACCAGCATTGTTATTGGTGTGTTCATAATATAGATGAGGCCGAAGCCCCAAGAAATTAAGCCGTTTGTTTTTCTTCTTGTAGAAGTTGAGGTTCAAACGTCTTTAGTTCATTGCCAATTTCAATCTTACGTGGTTTCTTATGCTCTGGAATGATGTTCTCAAGTCCAATGCGTAGAATACCATCTTTGAACTCTGCACCTTTTACTTCAATGGTGTCAGCGATTGTGATTGCTTTAGTAAAAGATCGTGTGCCAATTCCACGGTGTAGGTATTGAACATCGGGTGTACCGACTTTCTTATCACCTTTGATAGTCAAAGTATTATCCTGCACTTCGATATCAATTTCGTCTTTACTAAAACCAGCAACAGCAAGTTCTACCACATATTTGTTTTCATCTGCTTTGATGATGTTATGTGGTGGAAAATTGTTTGTTGGTCTAGAATCATTTAGAATTGCTTCAACGTCACGAATAAAATTTTCAAAACCCAATGTCTGATTAAGAACCATTGGACCAAATCGACCAGTAATAGTCATATTTTCTCCTTTTTTTAAGCAAGTTAATAAAGTGGCCCATTAGGCGCCACTACTTACTTGACAACCACAAAAGCCTGTCGGTTGACAAGAAAAGTTCGGTTAGGATTATGTGATTCGAAAACACGAATAAACTCGTTGTTGCCGTCTTTAACCACATTATCATAGTCTCTTGTGTACACTTCTTCTTTAGTATATTTATTCACTAACTTGATAGATTTGTTTTTCACTTTTGTCATAATTAATCACCATATTAGTAATCTTGTGATTTTTTGCCTATATTATATTTTGTTATCAGTTCCCACTGATCTTTCTCTTTAAAAGAGATAATTTTAATTTGATGCAGTGGTGCTATATTATTTTCTAAAATAGATCGGTTCATAATTTTAACTAAACCCCACTCTTCTAGCAAATTAGCAATTGCATTTCTTCTTTGTATATCATTTTCAGAGAGATTTGAGGGTTTACCATCTAATGCAAATAACTCTTTAAAATGTACAATGTAATACTTGCCTTGTTTATGTAAAATGTGGCAAGACTGATACAGGACTTTTTCTTTTCTGGATGATACTCCAATCCTAGTCAAAGTTTCTCTTACCTTTAGAAAATCGTCCTGTTCGTTGAGTTTCACCTCAACAAACTTGGATAAATCAACCATATCATTTCCTTAATCCACCGATCTCGGTTTGTTCTTTTAGTTGTTGGATTTGTTCATTGCTAAGTAGGCGTAATGCCTCACGGGATTTTGAGTCAGAGAAACCATAGACTAATTTAACACATTCTATATCTTCACTTTTTTCACGCTTAACCCACTTAGCAAAAGTCCTTTTCTGGGACCTGATGGTATTTAGAAGGAAATCATTTTGTAATTTTTTATCTAAATGGTGCCTCCGATTCATCTCATTTGCATAGAACACACAGTCTTTATGATAAGACAAAGATCGGTTTACTAGAAATGGTTCGTATCCTTTCTCAGTTATATCATCAACAATTAGTTTTTCTTTACTCTTTAATATAGCATTTACATAATCAAAAGGGTTCATGTCAACATCCTAATCAGTCCAAATGTATCTATTGCAGTTATGAGCAAATAGTTAGCCAGCATGCCAAACGATTTCCTAGAATAAGCAGCCCAAGAATACATGATGCAGCCAGTAATCCAAGCAGGGTAAAGAGTGAGGAGTGGAGGATTAGGGACTGTGATCGCCATAGTAAGGCTACACCCAATGCTAATGCCCCAAGCCAAAAGCTCAATGACAAAACGGGCAGGATGGGAATCAAAGTCATCACGTATCCATTGGAAAATAGCATTGGTTTCTCCCTTCACAACAAATCTTTCACGATATAAACATCGAAGTCTTTTCGGTCAATCATTCTAAACTTCTCTGGCTCTTTTCCTCTCCAAGTTCTGACATGTGATTCCACAGGAGATTTTAATATAGAATTTCTGTCTGTGATGGCAAAACTTGTAAAATCTTTATTGAACATTACAAAGTACATATTCAAATTAAGATACTCTTCTTTGTAGAGGTATCGACCCTTTCTCTCTTCAAGATACGATAGTCTTTTCCAAGGGAAATTTACAGTTTTCCAAGAGTGGGAAGTTTCAACCTCAATGTAGGCCACAGGAGAATCTTCACTTTGATATCCAATCAAATCTATACTGTATTTGTTTGGGTGCTCTTGAACTTCAACTATCGAGTCAATGATTTTTGGAATCACCAACTTAGCAAGTCTTTTAGCAGGTTCGTCAAATACTTTTAAACCTTCTTCAATTGTGATATCGCTTCTGTGTAAACTCATAAAAACTCGCAATCGACCATGATTTCCGTGAGCATAGCCAAAGTATTTATCTCCTGGTCAGCGACAAATGCCGCTTTATACTGATAATCCGCTAAAATAATTATGGCCTGCGGAACGGATTGCGGCTTTAGCAACTCATTTAGCGAATCGTAAATCTTCCTGTACATGGTGGCAGGATCAATGTCATGGCTGGCCACCCACTTCCGGACATTAGAAAAGTCTTTCGACTTCAGGTAGCCAATCAGCTCAGTAAGGGTTATATCACCAATCTGCGACAGGATACCAGTATCGATCTTACCAAACTGAGAGTAACGCTGCAGCTCATTGATGATACGGCGAAAGTCTGGAAAGTGTTTCTTGATGAGCTCAGCCAGGACCTTGTCATCATACTCGACTTTTTCACTTTGCAAAATCGATTGAATTCTCATGAAAAAGAGAGAAGCCATCTTAGCCTTCTCACCATTCTTCAAATTGAATTCAACGACAGCACAGCGACTATGCAACGGCTCAATGATTCGATTCTTGTAGTTACAAGTAAAGATGAAAGAGCAATTACTTGCAAACTCTTCTATAGCATTACGAAGAGCAGGCTGTGTCGAATTTGGATTCAGATAATCAGCTTCATCAATGATGATGACCTTGCGGCCACCAGACAAAGACATAGATGAAGCATAGTTCTTAATCGTTACACGAAATGTGTCGATGTTTCTTTCATCAGAACCATTGATTACGATGTAGTCGCAGCCGATCTCGTTGCACAGAGCTTTCGCTACTGTTGTTTTCCCAACGCCCGCTCCACCACTCAAGAGAAGATTTGGAATGTTTTGTTGATTGACGTACTCCTGAAACGGCTTCTTTAGCCGTTCCGGGAGAATACAATCTTCGATGGTTTTGGGACGATACTTCTCTGTCCACAATAGATGTTCCATTTTTAGTCCTCACGTAAATCATAATAAAGTGTAATTGTATCAGTTGTTAGAGTTTAATGTGGCAATTACAGTTAAGTAATTCTCTCTAACTTGGTATGTAATACTATTTGAGGTAAAAATATTCGTGACAGCATCAAGTTCATTTGTATCAGGATTAGGATACAATGTTTCATACACGGCTACAACATAGTCAGAGTTGATAGCGATAGTGTCTGATGCATTACCTTCAAAAACATTTGTAAAGTTATATAAAGCCATTATTCAGACCTTTCGAATTTGCTTCCAGATTCAGTAGTGATCCAGTATTTTAGAGCGATGTTTTTGTTATTCCAACGGGAGATTCCTTTTGAAGAAATAAAAACATCATAAGAACCGGGCATAACTTTAGTGATGTTTTCTGTTTTGAAAATCATCTTGTATTTGTTACCATCACCCTTAACATTTAGTTTAAGAGAGTCGGTATGCGAAGAGTCATTTTGAAGGTCGAGTGTGACGATATGAACTTCTTCACCATCAGATTGAATAGCCACATGAGGAGAAGATAGAACAGACGCAGCACGTAGAATCCATTCGAAATCTTCCGAAGAAAATTCGAACTTGATTTCTGGTTCTGGCATTGCAATATCTTTTTCGGGTGGTGTGTTAATCATTTTTGGATCACAAAAACGATATTTGATTTTACTACGACCTTTATTACCAACGATCACCACATGCTTGTCGTCGAAATCGAAAGACGGGTCATCTTTGTGTAGAGAAACTACAGAAAGAAAATTGTTTAGGTCATAAACACCAAAATCAGTAGGAATATCTTCTTTAATATCCACTTGAGCGAGAATATTTTTATGAGAAGAAACTGTCTTTAGTGTGTTACCTTTTTTGAAAAACAAACCTTGATTGATAGAACCAAAGTTTTTTAGTACAGAAAGGGTATCATTTGATAACTTCATGTTTTACTCCATAATTAAGAATTGTCATCTACTGAATATAGTATATCATGTTCATACAGAAACATGAGGCAACACATAGCATGAGCTAAGTGATGGCGACCAGATTCAGGATCATTTACTTCACCTTCTTTCCATGCCCAGATATGTCTTTGCATGGCATCAAAGTATCTACGTTTGGAATCAGAAACTTTTTTCCAATTATCACGTTCATACTTTTGAGCACCAAAGGTAAGAACATCAACTGTGGCTTTTAAAGCCAAAGGTGGAAGCAAACCATATTCTAGTTTGCCTCCATCAAATTTACGACCTTGCTCTTGCATTACAGCCTTCCAGTGAATTGAGCAACAGCAGGCATATTACCTGTGAAAGCGTAAGTACCAATATGTTGTGTTCTCATCCAAGGACACAGATAGATTTTACCGCCCATTTTACGCCACATTTGGCAGAACATGTAATCTTCTGATAGATAGCGTTCTGATCCACCACCAGTGATAGAATCTTTGTGGTCAATTACTGTATCAAAGTAGGCATGAATGTAACGTGATCCATCAAAGTTGGCTTGACCAACATGATCTGGCTTGTATCGAATGTTTGGATATTCCACTTCCATTCTTTCAAACACGTTACGTTTTACCAACATGAAACCTGTTCCAATTTCCATCACTTCTAAGGGTTCGGTAACTTGAAAGTGTTGTGTGCCTTTCACTACATTGAATACATATTCACCAACAAGGTTTTCAAGTTCTTTTGGTTCCATATTTGGGTGTGTTCGTGCAGCTGTAGCCACATTACCCCAGTTAATAGATTTTTTTGGATAAGGAGCACCAATAACATCCTTATCTAATGCCAACAGAGCTAAAACATCTTGCGGATTGTAATGAATATCCGAGTCAATGAAAAGTAAGTGTGTGTAACCTGAGCGGAGAAACTCGTCTACCAAATAATTTCTTGCTCTGGTAATGAGTGATTCATTAAACAGAAATGAAAATTTGGTTTCTACACCGTATTGTGTCATAACTGTTTGTAAATCGAGGCAGGACTTTACATACAGTCCATGTGACATACCGCCATACATCGGCGTAGCAACAAATATTTTATTTTTCTTCAAATCATCAATCTTAACTTCAATTTCCATAATTCACCCATAAAATAAAAAGAGGAAGTAACACCTATATGTATTACTTCCTCGATGCTTTTTCTAGCCCAAATTAGGCAAAAGCATTGATACCTTGCATACGAAGATATTCTACACCAGCGGCGACAACTTTCTTAGTTGGCTTGCCTAGTTTGTAGTATTGAATCTTGCGGCCATCGGCGAGAGTTTTACGATTGGTATAAATCGCATATCCCTCTTTGCGGAGTTCATCGATACGGGCAGTCACATTATCGATTTTGAAGCGAGCACGAGCTTGTGCAACGGTCAAAGTGTTGTAGCCATCTTCTTTCGAAAGATAAGCAAGGATTTTTTCTTTTGCAGACATGTTAGAATAGTTAGGCATAACAAACTCCATAAATTGGTCTCACATTAAAAACGGTTGAGAGGAGACCGTTCTCTCAAGTTGACAATTATAAACTTACCTTCTTTGTTTGTCAACAGTTAGTCAGGTAAAAGATAAAAAAATAGCCCATCTTAACCGATGGGCTGAAATTGATTAGAAAGGTTGTTCTGGTTCAACAGGAGCTGAAACTTCCGGAGCAGGTGTTATTTCTTCAGGATTAACACCGGCATCAATTTTGCTATACAGATCGAGAAAACTTGCCTTAGTATCTTCATCAAAGCGATTTAGGCAGAGCGAAATTGATTTCATTTTATCACCGTGAATACCATAAGTATTTACGATATGCACCAAACGGCGAGTAGAAATCACTTCATCACAACCACCATCATCGAAAGTTCGGCGAATTGTATCAGCCCACAATACCAATTTATCAGAGAAATCGGCATCTTCACGACCAACAGATTGTAGTTCCTTTTCGATGATTTTCTTTTCGATTTTAACAGGAGGCCACTTCTGTTCGTAAGTGTTCAGAAAACGCTCAAGAAATGCTTCGTTCAGAACATTGGTGAACATATAACGACCGTCATCAGAACCTTTACCTTTAGTATTTGCGGTAGCAAAGATAGTGAACCCTTCAGCAGGAACAATCAGTTCACCTTTCTTTTTGAGCATGAAAGGTTTACCTTCTAGAACACGCTGAAGGCAAGATAGATTCTGAGCACCATAGTCAATCTCATCGATACACAGAACAGCACCTTGACGAGCAGCAGTGGTCACAGGACCATCACGCCATTCCATATTGCCATTAATCAGAACATAATTACCAAGAAGATCACCTTCATCGGTTTCAGGTGTCATCGAAATACAAATGAATTTTCGTTTTGCCTTTGCACAGGCTTGTTCGATGCTCATGGTTTTACCGTTACCAGAATGACCAGTAACGAAAACAGGGAAAAACTTTTTCGAAGAAACAATCGAAACAATATCCTCAAAATCACCAAAAGGAACATAGTTTTTGTATTGTTTAGGAATCAAATCAACGCTGTCCAAATCAGTTTGAACATTAACGATTTTGTTTGTGGATTTTTCCATGGCTTTGGTCATAGGAATAACTTGAGCCTGCATATTAACAGTATCAACAGTGGCAGCAGGAACTCGGTAAAGGCCACGGGAAACTTTGTTTGTTTCTTCTTTAGTAAACCATGAAGCACCAGAAATTCCCAAAGTTTCACACACTTGCTTAATCTCCGTTTTAGTCACTTGGGCTTTACCCAGACCTTGGAGAGCTTCTAGAAACTTTTGACGGGTCATTTCACGCTTAGTCATAATGTAAACTCCATATCAATGTTGTACAACAATTATATCAAAAAAACAGCCCTTTGTCAAGGGCTGTTGCCAATAAACAACATCAAGTTGCAATACCTTCAATGAATTTAGAAACAAGAATTCGATTGATTTGTTTGCTCTTATTATATTTCATGAAGGCATTTTTCAATTTAGCCGAAGTTATTTTACCTTCAATTTCAAGTTCCTCATCTTCAGCCAAAAGATCATCACCACCATTTATAAAGAAAAATGAATCAAATCCAGGGTTCTTAGAAAGAAGGTATTTTTCTTTTCTGAATTTTTTAGCTAATTCTTTCTTTATATCCCACATATCGGCATTGTAAGGCAAATGATTACCATTCTTATCACAGTATTTTGACATCAATACCCGACTAATGTTGGTTGGTGGAACAATAAAGAAACCAAAAATTTTAGAACCAGTCGTTTGTGAAAACCACTTCAAAAGAGATTGATTCAAATTAGTTTCAATTTTTGATTGAAACTTTATTTTTTTATCCTGCATAATCACGTTTTGTGAAGTAGTATTGTACCAACCAGTATACCCAGAATTTTCTTCATTGGGCTCTTTGTGATAGCGATTGATATCATCAGATTCACCGTCATGAACAATGACCAAATTTGTAATATCCAAGTTATTGGTTTTCTTGAATTTTTCCATAATAGGTTTCATTGCTATGATCGCCTCATTCATTGGTGTATTTGATAACGATTCACTTTGTGGCCGCATAATATACCGAGTGCCACGACCAGCATACGACATTTTCAGCAAAATCATATTCTTCAATGCTTTGTTAAACTCAGCATTTCCCATATTTGAGTTCAAGTATTCACGAAGAATAAGATCAGAGGAACCAAATTCATTTAGATTTTGACTAAAAGATTCTGGCTTTCTTACATCATAAGATTTTTCGTTATCAATATACCATGTGGCTGTGCAATTTGAAAACGCATAAACATGAAAAGGAATATTCACTTTACGGCAAAACAAAGATAAAACAAGAATTTGTTCAATCGAGCCGGCCATGTTTTGTGACATGGAACCAGAATAATCCAAAAGAAGAATCATGCCATGCGATTTGCCTTTTGGCACAATCGTAAGTTTACGGAAAATATTATCATCAAACTTGTAAAGAGACAATTTGGAAACATCAATATCACCAGTATCCGATTGTTTTGATTTGCTAAAAGCTTTTGCAGCCTTACGCATTTCAAACTCTTTCACCAAAAGGTTGATATACTTTTCGTTTTTGGTTTTGAAATCTTGAACAAATTTGTTTACATCATTTGCCGTGAACCGATTTATAGCAATCTGTGAAGCAAAACTATCCGATAGAAGTTGTTGTACTCGCTTTGCAGGAGTAACAATGACATCCAAATTCGGAGTTGGCATATTCAAATACAAGTAAGGTTTGCATTTTTCATCCAAAAGTTTATCTTCATTCTTGCGATACTGTTCATCTGTTTGGCATCCAGGTGAAAAATCATCGAAGCCATTATCAAAAGAATTTTGTGATTCTTTTCTAGATTCTAGATTTGATCCATTGGATTTTTCACCTTCAGAATTGAAATCATCTTGGGAGTTTTCAGAATTTTCCGGATTGGAGTTTTTATCACCACCTTCAGAAGTTGAATCTGGTTCACCATCGGTTTCATCTTCTTCAGATTCAATATCATCGAAATCAAATTCTTCTTCACCATCATAAGAGCCGTTGGAATTGGAAAAATCTTGAATCGTTTCCAGTTGGTATTGCTCTTCTTTAGAATATTGGTAAATTTTATCGGCTAGTTTTACTACATCTTCCCAAGTTTCTAGAGCTTGTACTTCTTGAACCATCAATTGCTCTTCATCGGTAAAACCGATATCTAAAGAGTATTGGCTCTTGGTGTACAAATTCAATCGATCAATAAAGGAAAGGCTGTCAATGTTTTGATCTTTAATGCCAAAGAAATCACGCTCAAATAGGTCATTGAAAGCTTTGCGGAAAGAAAGCCGAAGACCGGGGTATTTACGAATTACTTTTTTCTCGATTCGAGCATCTTCGAGAACATTTAGGAATGATTTGTATCCTTTGCCTTTAGACTTGTCGGTAGCAACATCATGCCAACCTTCCGCAGGAGTGTACAAAGCATGGCCAACTTCATGACCGGTCAAAAGGTCATAAAGGTGGCCAGACATATTTTGCCAAATTGGCAAGTAGAGAACACGGTTTTTTGTATCGAACATAGCAGTTCGAATTTTTTGGTGTTCGACCGTAAGGTTCTCAGTTGCCATAAGTTTAGCAAGCTGAGACTTTTGTTCAACAGTAAAAGTTGTCATATCGTTAACCTTTGTCAGTATAGGTTAATGGTAACACAAAAGTGGAGGTTTGTCAACCTGTTGCGGTATTTGCAACAGTTATCACTTTGATAAGGGTGGAGCGGTTCAGAGGAGTTAAACCTCTCTACCTTCGGGGGAAGGCTGTCTCGGACTCACCGCACTAGAAAAGATTATATCAGATTATCGACCCACTTGAGGCAAATATTTATCTTTTGTTTCTTGCCAGGTTAAGACGGCAAGATCATCATAAAAAAGGTTTTCGGTAGATATTCTACCTTTCTTTGCCAATTGTTTGATTCTCGGTTTGGCATGTTTTTGTTTCCAAACATTGGTAAGATTCTCGACACTTGTATCAAATAATTTTACCATGTTACTGCCATCATTTTCGCCACGAAGAAATTCACAAGTCTTATCATACAATGGCGAAAAATAAATTCCTCTTGCATGTTCGGAACGAATCAATTCTTTTGGTACAGAAAGTTTGTTGTATGCAAAAGACAGCGATCTGTTTTTATGGTCACGTTTATGTGGTTGACCAGATGGTTTCTTTGCAACATACCACTCAAAATATTTTCTGGTGTGATTTGTTTTTAACCACTCACGAATCATGTAACGTGTTTCTGCCAGAGGTTCAAATGAAACTGAGCCTGAAGTAAAACCCATTGGCTGCCAAAAATCTAGATTATCGTATTGAGACAGACCACCGGCCTTTGTTTTACCATACAAAGAAGTCGTGGTTATACCAACAAGTTTATCACCATATAAGTTTTCCCATAATTCTTGAATTGGTGTTGACAAGCAAAGAAGTGCTAACAATTTACCACCAACATAATTAAAACCGAGAGGTTGTAGTGGAACAATTGTTGAACCAATGGCTGTATGATTAATCATACCACCCTGAGTTTTCTTTTCTCTTTCCCAGCCAATAAAGTTATCTCTTGGTGTTAAATCAAGAAAGTCTGAACTGATGCAAGTAACACCAAGATACTTTTTAGTTACTTTATCACGTACAACAAAATTTAAGTTACGACCAATATTAGAATTGTTTTTCATCGTTGAAGAAAATGTACGTATACAATTCCACAACTCAGGTAAATCATCTTCTTTATTTGTATATAGGAGTTCTGGCTCAATGTTTAAGTAATCATCAACATCGTTTTGTACCCAAAAGTTGCTCTTGATTTCATCAATAGCCTTCTGTTGATTCGGGTCGGAGATGACTCGTTTCTCTCCTTCCCACAAATCATTGACCACAATAGATGGATATCTATCTTGCACTTCACACCATTTCTGGAACAAAGTATACTCTTTAACATCCATTTGTGAAACATAGGACAAATCACGAATGACCCTCTCCCGAAGATCACTCTCATCAATGTTCTCATACACAATGCCGGAATCTCTCCATTTATCCCATTGTGTTTCTACATCATCTTTTGGATCAAATCGATAACTCATTATTTTTCACAGCTCTCTTTATCTTTTTAAGCATCTTTTGTTGTTTTTGCTTTGCCATTTTAATTGCTAATGAACCTGCATGTTCAACAAATCTGATACCGTTCATGTGATCTAATTCATGTAAGAAACATCTGGCAGTTAGACCACTCAGTGTAGTAGTTTTTGTTTCACCATTTTGATTGATAAACTCTACTTCAATCCAACTAGGCCTGCTTATTTTAAGAAATAAACCTGGGTAAGAGAGGCAACCTTCAGGTTCTTTTTTCAAATCATCCGACATATTGATTACCTTTGGATTAATAAAGGCAAGTTCCATGTCCTCATAACCAATAACAAAAACTCTTTTCATTATGCCGCATTGATTAGCGGATAAACCAAGGCCTTTATACTTCTGTCGAGTTAAATGAAGTTGTTTAATCAACTTGTTCATTGCTGGTGAAGGTAATGGGTCTGTATACTCAGGCATTACCATTCTTAACATTGGAGAATTGTCATCGTATACTGGTAAAGGTTCAATTACTTCTGTTTTTCCCAAGTTGACGGATGTATCAATCTTTAAAATATCATCACTCATAGCACATAATCCTCCGCAGAATCTTCTGCTGATTGTAGTTTAGTAAATTTGGATGTATAGTGTACTCCAAAAACATCTTTAAATGAAACTACGAATTTCTTTTCTTCTTCGTTCACATAGACCTTGGCAGTCCTTTCGCCATTCTCACTCATATATTCACTTATCAATTTCATCTCATCACCTTTGAGAAGTTTTTTTCTTTTGCAAAACGAATAGCTGTGATAAATTTATCTTGTAAGATATCACCTTTGTGGCTGATAACAAACAAATTTACACCCTCTAGCATGTGAAGAATCTTCATCAACTCTTCTGTGCCACCAACATCTAAACTAGAATCAAATGTTTCATCAAGTATCAACAAATTTGTATTTGCGGAATTCTTTAACTTAGCCACAGCACGCCAAGTCAACATCAATGCCATATCAATTCTTTGTTTTTCACCTTCTGAAAAATTGTGATAACTAAAATCGTCACGATGGCGAGACTTGATAGTTTCTTTAAAAGATTCATCTAAATTAAAGTTCACAAAAAAGTTTAACGACGATAGGTATTTGTTTACCAATTTATTGATAATTGGCAAATACTGTTTAATAATTTTAGTTTTAATACCAGTATCTTTGAGTAACAAAGATGCAGCATCATAGTATGTTTTATCAGTAAGTAACTGCCTTAATTCAGATTGCGTTTCTTTAATTTCATTTTGTAGATTTACAAGTTCACTCTGGTCTACACTGTCATTATTTGTTTGTAAATTTTTGATTTCTTTTTCAAGGCGAATGATGTTTTCGTTATAGCCTTTTATAAGTGTTTGTGTTGTGGCCAATTCAATACGAACATTCGATCTTTCTTTTTCATCATTACGAACAACCTTCAGTATTGATTCATGTGCCGTTATCTTAGCTTGTAATTCTTTGAGAGCCTCATTGAGTTCATGCTCTTTCGATGAGAGTTCAGAGCATAGTGTTTCTTTAAACTCCACGGTAATGGCTTGCCTACAAGTTGGACAATCAGCATTGTGTTCATAGAACTGTGTATCATTTCGAACTTTGGATATCTTGCTTTCAATCTGAGACTCAACTTTCTTGTACGAAGCAATCTTGTTCTCAATCTCAGGCGCTTTTGCAACAGTGTCATCCAAACTGGACAGTCGTTCGACCAATATGTCAATCTCGTCAGATAATGTGCCAATGGTTTCTCTATTACTCTGTATCTCACCATCATACTCTTTTACCTTCTCTTCGTTATTCTGATTGAGTTTATCTAGATGTTCTTTCTTCAGATCATATTTCTGTTTAAGTAGTTCAATCTCATTTTTCTTTTGAACCATTTCATCTTTGTTTGATGATAGTTTACTCTTTACCAAACTATTCATTACTGAGAAGATTTGAATGTCTAACAAATCTTCAATAATGGCTCGACGGTCAGCAGCAGATAACTGCATGAAAGGAGTAAAAGATGCTGAACCAAGAATTACAATCTGTGTAAAAGACTTGTAGTTTAGCTTGAGAATAAACTTTTCTAAGTATTCTTGATAGTCTCTAGAAGCTGCATCTTGATTTAACAGTTCGCCATTCTGATAGATTTCAAATACACTTGGTTTTATACCACGAATTATCTTGAATGACTTATTACCAACATCAAACTCCACTTCTACAACACATTCTTTACCGTTAATTGAATTTACAAGCTGAGGTTTATTGATATTGCGAAACGCTTTACCAAATAAACCAAAGCACAAAGCGTCTAGCATTGTGCTTTTACCTGAGCCATTTTCTCCAACAATAAGTGTGTTTGTGTTGGCGTTTAACTTAACCTCTGTAAACGTATTGCCTGTGCTTAAGAGATTTCGCCATCTTACATTACGAAAAACAATCATTATTTAAATTTAGGTCCAGTAATCCAGACAACAAGAGACTTTCTACGGCCTTTTGTCACCGGAGCAACTCTGTGTATGGCATAAGAAGGAAAGAAAATCATTCGACCACGGGTCAAATCAACAGTTTCAGCATTAGATTCTTGGCCAGAATTTATTTGAAATTCTCCACCCTCGAAGTCTACACCAGGCTCGTTTAACAACAGCGACATGGATAACTTTCTAGTTTCATCCATATTTTCTGGCATGTTTTTGCCATTAATCATATCTTGATGAAAATCGTATTTACCTAATTCATCACCTTCATATTCAGTGTACTGAAAAGATTCATATCCGTTTAGATTGTAATTAAAGAATCTTTCATTGATACTCTCGATGACCCAATTAATTCTTTCAAAAATCCAAGCAGTGTTTTCACCATAATTATAAAACTTTACATTTGAAACACGAACATCTTCATTGACCAATTGTTTAGTGTGTTCACCTACTGTTGTACCCCTTTCAACACCGTTTGAGGTAAAAAACTGGCACATTTTGTCCAATTCTTCTTTTGTAAAAGCATTATCCCAATAACACCAAGTGTAAGTAATTCTACGTCTTTCATCAGGATTATTATAGATTGTCTTGTACATCATTCTACCTTTTCTAGCGTGAGAGATTCCACATAAAGTTCTCTCATTAAATTCTTGAGTTTATCCGATTCAACTTGCAACTGCAAATTGTCAATATATTTGGACAAGATTGTCATTGTATCTTCAGCTTGGTCAACAATGTCTTTATCATCATCAGCAATTACTTCGGTAAAATCTTCGACGATTGAAACATCACAAGCGCCTGCTTTATAAATCTTATCTATAACAATATCAAATAAAAAAGGATTCATCTTCTCTATCACTATGACTTTAACGTAACAACCTTCATAGATAGAATAATCGAATGATTTATAATTTTCAGAAAAATGTTCTAAACCATCTTTGTAGTTTAGTTTGTAAAACATTCGATTTTTGTTTTCAACGAATTCTAGTGATCTTGTTTCAGTATCAAAGATATGAAATCCTTTTGGATCATTATAATCTGCCCATGTCATTTCGTATGGCGTACCAACATAGGTAATATTATCTGATGAAGATTTATGGTGAAAGTGTCCACTTAACACCACATCATACTTTGATAATGCTTTCCTGTCAAGGCCACCTTGATGAACATTGCCTCGATCCATTTCAAAACCATCTATCTCAAAATGACCAAAACAAATTTGTGATTTACTGTTTTTTATTTTTTCAAAAATTTCATTCTCATTATCTGGACAAATCCAAGGAACAATATCAATAGAAACACCATCAAATTCTAATGTATCAAAATCATCATAGTATTCGAGATTTTCATACTCGTTCAACAACAAGCCTGTTGAATTTACCTCAAGTGTGTTTTTAAATGCTATGTCATGATTACCAAGAAGTGTGTGTACTTTAATACCTAAAGTCTGGCATCGGTCAAAAAAGTATTGACGGCATAGATGTAGTGTATTGAAATTGATAAACTTTCGGCGATCAAACAAATCGCCTAGTTGTACCACACAGTTGATATCATTTTCGATAAGGTATGGAAAAAATACTTCATCATAAAACTTTTGGAAGTATTTGTGAAATTCTAAAGAATCACCTCGAGCTCCAAAATGGGTGTCTCCGAGAACACATAATTTCATAATATTTTATTGCCTTTTTTCATATTTCATCAATAAATTTTTCTAGACCTTTTGTTTTGTTTTCTTTTTTCTTACGTTTGTTTTCCTCGAACGTCTGAATAAACTCCGATATGTTATCATAGAGTTGAAATTGTTTTTGGTGTCCATCGGCATCTTCAAACATTTCGAACTCATCTAGAATACCAATTTGTTCAGTTGCCTTATACTTTACATATAATTGTTTTTTCTCTTTTTGAATTCGACGTAAGAAAGCATAATATATGATTTGAGTAAAATATGCAAATGGATTGTTACTCTTTACCGGGTCAAAGTTACGAAAATACATTAAACAATTTTCTATACCATCGGCAATCATCTCATCACGGAAAGAATAAGAAATGAAGTTTGGTTTTCTTGATAAGTGTTCCGCAATTTTCAAGAAACATTCACCTAGATAATTCGGTATAGGCGGATCGTTTTTCTTTTCTTTTTTGGCAATGTCACATTGTTTTTGGTATTCAATCAACGCTGCCAAAAAATCCGAGTTGTTGATATAGTGTTTTGTTTTTTTAGTGGTCATAGGTCTTTTTCAAATAACTTTGCCATTGCTGTTCTTCTATCATATTTGTAATCAGGATATGGTCCATTTTTATCGACATAGTGCATGAATACTTGACCCATTCTATATTCAGGAGGTCCTTCACACACCTCTCGCCAATGTTCCAAATCACAACCACGGTACACTACTGCATCGCCTTTGTCAAGCTTATATTCGGCATCTTTCATCCAAATAGGCCAATTATATTCTCCTGTATCACCAAGCTTCAATGTACAGGAGATTTCACATGATGGCCTATCAGTATGTTTTTTAAGCTCGTTACCTGGTTTGTATAGTCGAGTGTAAGTATAGGTAGGATACAACTCTAGGCCCGTAACTTCTTCCATTCTTGGCCGCATATGCTTCATTAAAGAATCAAAAGCCATATCACCATGTCGGGAACCATAAGAACCGGGAACTTGTTCATCTCCCTGTATTGCTACTTTACTTTGTCCTGATAATACAATAGCATGTGTAGAAAACCTTAGATACTCAAAAAGGTAATCTGCTACAGCAGGATCAATAAAATTTTTGACGAACACATATCCTTGTTCTTGGAAAATATCTTTATGTTTCATTCTTTACCTATAAATTTGCTTGACTTTGCTCTTGACAACATCTATGATGGCGGTGTCCCGTTTAATGACAACTCTTCCTTAACCTTATCCAATAACCTTAAAACCCTTTTCCTGTATTCAAACCCCAACATTGAAGCCTTTTTACCAACATTGTATGGTGGTATTTTATTTAGCGAGTAGTATTGGTCTGAGGTAAGATCAATCAATTTTTGATTTAGGTCAATCACCCACCAATGCCAAATACCTTCTTCATCCAATCCATGGTACAGTTTTAAATTCTTAGTACCAAATATTTTCTGTAAGCAGGCTGATGCCGTGTGACAATGACCAAATGTTGGGTTGGTTTTGTTTCTTTCAATCCATTTTTTAGGAAGTAAATCTGGCGTCAGGTGTTTCATAATTATACCCGATACCAGATTTAAGTTCTTTTCATTATACTCCATCAAACATTACCATAGATATTATTTTTGAGATAAGTGTAACCTTTGATAAGTTCTTCAACACCATTATCAATGGTATAATAAGGCATCCAACCAGTTGCTTCTAATTTTGCATTAGATACAATGTAGTTTCTTTGATCTGGATCCTTTTTGATATCGCCTTCTACAATCGTAAAGTTTGGTAGTTGTTTCTTAATTATTTCACATAACTCCAACTTAGAAACATTCGCAGACGAAAGACCAACATTGTATACGTTACCTTTCATTTCTTCAAACTGGTAGATAGCATGTAGAAATGCCTCACAAACGTCACGAACATGAATATAATTTCGTTTAAAGTGTCCTTCAAAGATAACGACATAACCATCATTAACAGCACGGTAAGTTAAATCGTTTACTAACAAATCAGTACGCATACGTGGTGACATACCAAATACAGTAGCCAATCTATAACTGATGGAGTTTTCCCGTTCCATCAAAACTTTTTCAACAGCGACCTTATCAACCGCATATTTTGAAATTGGTCGTAACGGAGATTCTTCTGTACAGAAATTGTTTTCGTCACCTGTACCATATGCCGAATTTGTAGTAGGCATAATGATGCGTTGTTCTTTTGAAATATTATTTAGCATCCAAAATACAGCATCTTTGTTTGTTGTATCTGCACCAACAACATCTTTATTACAAAGTGGTGCACCAACCAAGGCAGCCAAAGGAATAATAATGTCTGCTTCTTTTAGTAATGGTGCCATGTGTAAAGGATTACGAATATCTCCATTTACAATCGTCAAGTCTTTATTTTCACACAAATGATTTAGACCCGTTTGGCGAAACATAAAGTTGTCAATAACGGTAACTCTATAACCTACTTGTAGTAGATATTCCACCAAAATACAACCAATGTAACCAGCTCCACCAGTTACTAGAACTCTCAAATTTCCCATACTATACTCCGTTTAAAATGTTTACGATTTCATCCACTTCTTGTTTTTCCATTGTTGGAAAATTACCAATGTACAGACCATAAAAGTGAACATGTTCGGTATTTGGAAAATCTTTTAGATCGACATTCACAACATCTTTTAAATAAGGTTGTCTTAATTGATTTCCACCACCAGCAGAACCTCTTCTAAATTCAACTCCACTTTCACGTAGTTTTGTTGACAATCTATTCATAAAATCATCATCTTTATTTTTCAAAACGATGTTGAAGGCATAATTACTTTGACCTTCTAAATTAAACTCTGTGAAATAGTTATCGTTGAGTTTACTTAGCAACCTATGGTTATTGTAGTTTCTAACTTTAACATTTTCATCCAACCTTGGCAACTGCTTTCGACCAAGTATTCCACCAAGTTCATTGTTTCTCATGTTGTATGCTGCATAAGAAAATATAAAATCTGGATTTAAATCAAAATTGTTTTCAATATAGTTTTGTTTTAGTTCTTGGCTATCACACTCACGAACCATACCATGTGACCTCAACATTCTAAGTGTATGGTAAAGATTCTTGTCATTGGTGCTAATCATGCCACCTTCAATCGTAGTCATATGGTGAGCATAGTAGAAAGAAAAGTTGGACATCCAACCAATACTTCCACATTTTTTACCTTTGTACGTAGCACCATGAGATTCACATACATCTTCAATTAAAGGTATATTTCTTTTTTCTAATTCGTATATAAGTTTATCTGTGATTGCATTATACCCTTGAATGTGGGAAAGAAAAACTGCTTTTGTTTGTGGAGTAATTGCAGCGATAATTTTATCTGTGTTCATACCTAAAGTATTCAGATCAATATCTACAAACACAGGTTTGAAACCACATTGAATCACTGAAGCAACATCGGATATCCATGTTAAAGGCGGAACAATGACCTCGCCTCCATATGGGTGCATAATTTTAAGTGCAGTCATTGAAAGTAAATTTGCTGATGCACCAGAATTTACAAATACGGAATACTTCACACCCAACCACTCAGACCATTCTTCTTCAAACTTCCTGCAATTTGGCCCATTTGTTAAAATAGGATCATCTTGTTTTAGATGCTCAATCATGGCATCTAAATCTTCTCTAAGAATATTGTTACGCATCAAAGGATATTTCATAACGACCTCAATCTGAAAAATGAATTATGTGACTTCCATCTTTATCGAATTTAAATGGAACCCAAACTTTTATTTCGTCTAGCTGTTCTTTAAATTCTTTTTGCCTATTTGGCGGAACCAAAAATAAGAAAAAACCACCGCCGCCAGCACCCATTAGTTTTCCACCAAGAGAGCCAAGGCTAATTGCTTTGTTGTATATCTTATCTATCCACTTGTCAGTAACACTATCTGATAAGTTTCTTTTTAATCTCCAACCAGCATCTAACAAATTACCAATCTTGTTCATTCCATTACCTGCCATTAAAGCTTCAAGAGCATGTTCGGTTAGTTCTGACATAGACTTCAAATAAAAATCGGTATTTTTTTGTTTGATGTTTTCAACCTGTTTTTTAGATTGCACTTCAGCATATCTACTTAATCCTGAAAACCCTAACATGATATGTGATTCTAATTCTTTCATATAGTTAGGAGATAGAAATAAAGGATAAGAATTCCAATTTCTTCCTGGACCCATTTCAATCAATCTTATACCACCATGAGCCGCCATAATTTGATCTTGAATACCAACATTTTCGCCGATCATTTCTTGCTCAATATAAATCGCCTGTCTCGATAACTCTTCTAGAGAAACATACTTACCTTTAAAGTTATACAAAGCATTTAAAAGACCCACAGTAAAAGATGAACTTGAACCTATCCCCGATCTTGCTGGTAAATCTCCATCATAAGATATAACCACACCTTCTTTTATGTCCATATATTGAAGGCATGCTCGTACAGAAGGGTGTTCAATTTCTTCAACGGAATTTACTCGTTCAACTTTCGAATATGATACTGAAATCTTATGCTCAAAAAATGGTGGCAATTCTTTGACATGAACATAACTATAGTTTGCCATTGAAGCTGAAATTACTTTGCAAGGATTGTTTTCAAACCAAGCGGGGTAATCCGTGCCTCCTCCAAATAAAGAAAGTCTATAAGGCGTCTTAGAAAAAGACATATTCATCGAATTATCCTTTTAGCAAATTCAACAATCTTTTCTTTCGAAGGTGGCAGATTATCAACTTCTGGATAAAAACCTGCGGTGCGATCATCTAAACCCATAACATAAACTGTAGCATTTGTTTTTTGTATCAGATCAAAGGCAAGAGATTTAGCAACACCATTTACGTAATCATCATCAAGAACTATACCTTTTTGAGCTCTGCGTAAAGAAACAACAGACTCATCACTAGGTTCAAAAGGTTTTATTTGCACTATATGGTGAACTGCAACTCTGTAACCTTCTTTCAATAATTGTTTTGCAGCTTCTTGTGCAGCAAATCGAGTAATAGAAGTTGGAAATAAAACAATATCTGGAAAAGAATCATTAATATCTTCTAGTTCTTCTGTATTGTTGTAAGCGCCTCGGTGTTCTGAAACATAAAAGACTTCATCACTTTCCATAAAATCTTTATAAACTTTTTTATATTCACCTGGTGTCATTGGTGAAACGATTCGAACACCGGGCATTCTATAATATAAAGCGTGGTGAGAAGAACCGGCAACTGGACCAATGCCACCTTCCATAGCAATTGAACGAACAAACATTGGACATGGCACACCCCAAATCTCTTTAGACTTGGCAGCATAGTTGATAATTATTGGTGCATTAAACCAATTGAATCCTTGATAACGAATGATATACATTGGCCTTCTTCCTGCCAATGCTGCGCCAACAGCAAAACCTCCACCCGCTACATCAGCCATAGAAACTTCTACCATACCATCTTCTTCATATAGTTCTGGTAGTGTACCACCAACCCAACCAACAGCTGTTAGGCACTGGCCCATAGCCAAACCATTTTCTTCCTTTAAATGGTGTCTAACAGTTTCTTTAATTACATCTCTTAGCGTTGCAGACATTTTGACCAAATCTCCTTCACATGTTCTTGAGCTTCAAGATTAATATCATTGCCAAACATCTCAGTAAAAACTTTATGTCGATCAAACACATTGGGGTCATCGATACCCGCACCAGCATGCCAGAATAATCTAATTGTGTTTATGTTTAATAATAAAGGTTTTTCTGTACTACATTGTTGTATAACATTCCACATAGATTCTGGGTCATCTTCAACATTAAAACCATCCATATTCATGGCTTTGGCAACATCATGCATTTCCCAATTACGACGAACCTTTTTCTCGGTTAGAATCGAATAATTGTTATCTTCTACAATATACCAAATAGGTAAGTTTTTAGTTGATGCCCAACCAATTGATGTTACAAAATAATCTTCTTCAGCTGCAGCGTCACCAGTAAAACATAACGTAAACTTTTTATTGGCATAACACATACCTGTAGCAATTGGTCCGTGTGAACCCATTAAACCATCGTGACCATAGATGTTTTTTTCTTTTGATTGTATAGATGCAGAACCACCCATACCGTTAGCACATCCTCTTTTGTCTCCCAATAGTTCGAGAACTAATTGTTCGACATCACCACCAAAAGAAAGGTAAGTAGAATGTCCTCGATGCTGAATAAAAATTTGTTTTTCTATGTCTTTAAGTAATACGGCCAAAGTTGCGGAAATATATTCTTGACCGGCAGAAAGATAAACAGGTATTCGAACATTTTTGTTCTCAACCTGTCTGTAGACTTCTTCTTCGAAAGCACGGCATAAAGCCGCTTTCTTGTATATTTCAAGCAGTGTTTGTTTGTCCATCTTTCACCATATCGATAGCAGTTTTCAACCAAATTCCCATATGATCGTAGTGTGGTGATGATACGATATTGCCATCAACAACCACTGGATCTCTAGAGTATATAGCGCCAGCGTTTTCAACATCATCTTGCATAGCATAATAGGCGCTAATGTTTTTTCCCTTTACGATCTTCGCAGAAATTAATAGCTGGGCGCCAGAACATGTGCTTGCAATTACTTTACCTGTTTTATGCCATGCTGAAATAAAATCTATAACATGTTTCTCTTGTCTAATTTTTTCCATTGCTTTTACACCACCAGGAATAACTAGAAGGTCAAATCTGCTTATCATTTCTTTAGAAAAAATTGGATCAGTAAGATCATCAGTCACAGCATTAGATAACATATTAGTACCTAAAATACCATAAATTTTTCCAATTTGGTGTGCCATCAAGGTAACATCACCTTCTTCTTTCAAACGATAAAAAGGATAAACAACCTCATGGTCTTGAAACTTATCATAAGTAATAATCAATGATTTCATTTTAATCTCCAAGTAATTTTCTTTTCAACTTAACTTTTTTGGTACTATCAAGTTCATCTACGGCTTTTTGGCCAAATTTTGTTTTCATCAAACCAAGGTATTTGTCGCTCGAGTGATATGTGTCCCAGGCTTTGTCTCTAAATGCCAAAATCTCAGCAGCACTTAGGTGAGCGTTAGAAAGATTCAAGGTATCATAAGAGTGTTGACTATAACCAGAATAGGTTGTAGGCAAATCTAAACCAAGAATACGAGCTTGATTATGAAGAGGACTACCTGGGTATGCCATAGCAGAATAGAAGTTAGCCATTTCTGTTGGATTTTCCAATGCAAAGTCTAATGTTGCTTGCATTGATTCATGTGTATCATAAGGAAGTCCAAAGATATAATTACCACCTACATTAATTCCTGCATCACGAATCATATTGATTAAATCTAAAACCTTGACTTCTTGAAATCCTTCTTTATGAATTTCTTTCCTCAATTCATTATTTGGATTTTCAATACCTAATCCTAACCATTTTACACCAGCTTTGGCAAGTTTATCAAGATACTTAGGCTTACAGGTATCAACTCTTGAATATGCCCAGATATTAAAATCATAACCTCGTTCTATAATCAAATCGCAAATGGCTTCAAAATGCCTAGGATTCAAAACAAAAAGTTCGTCAGCAATTTTAATGTTTCGAACACCTTGTCGGGCTATCTCATCGAACTGTTTGATGATGAACTCTGGTGACCACCAACGGAAAACATTACTATCGGCACTTGCAACATCTGTACCCTGTTTAGTTCGGTTGATGATATTAATCATACAGAACGAACATTTGTATGGACAACCAAGACTTGTATAAAGTGCAGCAAAAGGTTGTTTCTCAGTATTATTTGACCATGAGTGCCAACCTGCTGTTCTATATTCACTAAGAGGTCTTAATAAGTCCCATGCCATACCAGGCAGGTCATGCTCAAGCATATCTTTAGGAACAATAGGTGAAGATTCATTCATAATGATATTACCATCATTATCTCTAAAGACTAAACCTTTTACTTTCTTTAGTGATTGTTCTTCTAGATTTGGTAACGACAGAAGAGAATGAAGTGTATACACACCTTCGTTTTGACAAACAGCATCGATGAATGTTTCTTGTTTCATCGTTTCAATAGGCAATGCAGCAACATGACCACCAACAAACACAACGAATGTATTTGGTTGTAGATTTTTTAATTCTCTTGCTGTTGCAGTGGCACCTTCCATGTTTTGGGAAGATGCAGATGGTTGTTGGCCATATACAACAAAACAAACAACTTTGGCTTTATATTCAGTGATTCTTCTGGCAGCAGATAGGTAATCTAGGCCTTCAACTTCAGCATCAAGAATCTCTGGTCTAAACCCTTTTGCTCTCACACTATTTGCCAACATGGCTGCCCAGATTGGAGGTTCTATAGCGGAGTTATTCTTAGCAAGGCCTTGATAAATTTTTTCAGAAGCGTTAGGATGTACAAATAATATATCAATCATTTTCAACTCACTTAGTAACGTGTATTACGGTTGTGTCCTTTTCTACATCAAAAGAATTAAGTAATCTATTTAATGTTTTGCCGTCTATGACATCTCCTGGCCAAACTACCTTTTGATTTTTTTCGGTAATTACACCACCACTTGTTATGACAAACAATTCAGACTCATCTTTATTTAGCAATAATTCTTTATTGGATGTTTTTAAATGTCTTACCGAACAACCATTTATAAACATTAATTTTGGATTTTCTGAAGCCTCTTCAATCCAAAAACAAGATTCATCTTTTGGTAAATGGTAATTTTGTCCTTCGTATTCTTTACCTGCTCGACCATAAGCATCGTCTAAGCGAACAAGATCGTGTTTATCTTCAGGCGTTTCAATCTCAAATATAAAAGAATCTGTTACAGCTCTTGTTGAATGAAACCTTGATCTAAAAATGTGTATCTTATCTAAACCTTCTAGATCAACAGAATTTCTGAGAAAAGAAAGTTTTGCTTTACCTTTTAATACAACAAATCCAGTGTTCTTATTTGGATGGCAATGCATCGAAGTTTCTTTGTCTTGTTCAATATGAAGATACCATATAGCAACTTCATTATTTCTATAACAAAGGTATTCTTTACCCCAAGGTTTCTTTACAACTATATCATCATAATTCATCAATGCACCCTATTATTCCTTTTCTCTCTCATTAAGTTCATAAGTTCTTCTTCATCTATGTCATCTTCTTCAGCTTCTTCCATTGAACTAAACAAAGCACCTTTCAAAGATTGTTCGCCAATCTCAGACATAACTTCATCTGTTATAAGTTGACTATAATACTCTATCAAATCTTCTTTAGGATCAAAAACAGTTAGAATGTCAGAATCATATATGGTAGCTGAATTTTCTTTAATCAATTCTATTGGAAGCCAAGGCATCATAAACATGACTGTTCTTCCTGATGGTATTCTTTTAAATACTATGTGCATAGGATTGTTTAATAACACTGAAGAGTTTTCTTCATCTTGTTTACAATCTGCAATGATATCTTCACCGGTTTGTAGTCGAACGATTTTAATGTTTTCGAATTCAGGCATTTTTAAGCTCGATGTTGTAGAATTTATAGTTAAACTTTTCTTCATCGTATATTTTTACTCGTTCAATAAAATGATTTAATGTGTAATTCACAAACTTACCTATTCTAAAGTCATCGGCAATGTCAAACAAAACCGCTTCTTCTTTATTGTTGCCTATTCTTAGTCCACGGCCTATCGACTGTAAATTCCTAACCCTGGACTTCGAAGGACTGGCGAAGATAATATTATGTAGGTTGCGAATATTGACACCAGTAGAGAAAGTGCCATAAGAAGCAACGATGATAGCGTTGTTTTCTTTTTCAGTAATCGACCTAACCGATTCACGTATCTCAACATCTGTTCCTCCGTAAACAAAAAATACTTTTCTATTGTCACACTTTGAAGAAATCATTTCATGTAACATTTTACCATGTTTTTCCACAAACTGGAAAAGAACTAGTGTATTACCTTCTAGAGATATGGCAAGATTTTTTATGAATTCATTTCTAGCATTATTTTTTACTATGTACTCCATTTCTTGGTTGTAATCCCAAGTTTTGGCTTGTTTACAGATTTCATCAGGATATTTCAGTAACAAACATTTTATTCTAAAACTGGCTAACTGACCTTTTTCGATTAACTCGGATGTAGTTGTTGCTTTGTAAACTGGACCAAAAAGGCCTTCTAACACCAATCTATGAGTTTGAGTTCCGTCTAATGTGCCTGTTGTACCAATTCTATAACTAGCCGTTGTACAATTTGAAAGTATTGTTGTTAATGACTTTGCTTTGAACTGGTGAGCCTCATCACCTAATACAAAATCATATTGTTCAAAATATTCTGAATCATTTTTATAAATTGATTGCCATGTGGTAATCGTTAAGAATTTTTTCGTGGTCTTGTCCTTACCAGCATACTGACGATGACAAAAAGAATCAGAATCGTACCCATAGTCTTGAAAATCCTTATACATTTGTTCCACAAGTGAAGTTGTTGGAACGATTAATAAACCTTTTTTAAAATCTGAAGCCTGTAAATATCTTATGATCGTATATAATATTAAAGATTTTCCCGATGCAGTAGGTGAAAGTAACAACAACCTCTTGTTTCTTACCGCTTGCACAAAAGATTTTAATTGGTAATCACGAACTTCAAAAGGAATATTTAAAGTTTGAATAAACTCTTTTGCTTCTATCAGAGAGAAGTTTTCTGTAGAATTTAATTGAGAATCAATATAGAGATTATATTTTCTCTCATCACAAAACTTTTGAATGTACGGTAAAAGACCGCCGTAAATATTATATGTTCTTAAATCGGCGAGGCGAATCTTTCCATCCCAGAGCCTATTTTTATAGGCTGGAATGAATTGATACCCTGGGACATAGAAAGTAAAGTAGTCACTTAGCTCTTGTGCTAAGTTTTTTTCACATTCGAAACGGATGTAAACTTCATCCTTTTTATATAATTTTAAATCATGCACCCTGTATAAATCTTTCCCATGATATAAAGTCCCTTAATTGGAATGTCCTACTATTTAGCTCTTTTAAAATACTGGTGCAAAGATCAACAATCTCATCATGCATAGCTTTGTTTGCTAGATAACGGTTCATATCTTCATCACTTTCCATATAGAGAGATATATCAGACTTGAGTAAAAGGGAAAATGGTTCCCAACCGTATTTCTTCAATGTCTCATCATCTAGTTTACCAGTATAATATTCCCATTTGAGTTTCTTCATTTTATTATACTTAAATTCGGATTCTTTGGCAAGCAACCTGTGCTTTGAAAGAATGTTCAAATACTTACTATGAAGTTTGGGAATATCTAATAAGGCTTTTCCAGGTTCTGTTCGATCTATATCAGAATCTTTACGCCACATTTCAAGCAGTTCTTCAATTTGTTTCATGTTATAACACCTCCTGATATAATTTTATACCATTGAGGTTAAAATGTCAAGTTATTTTTTCAACATCGTAATAAGTATACCTAAATGTGGCATCTGCTGTGATAGGGCTGTTTGAATCATCTAAGGCATTCATTATGAAGGAAGATATTGAAACTGGGAAAACATCGTGAAATCTAAAGACTAGATTTGGTTTAAATGCCGAGGATAGTAGAGTTACTGTGGCATCAGAAAATTGTGGAAATTTACTTACTTGATTTGTAGAATACTTATTAAGTCTAGGCAAATCTTTATACTCTTTGTATTCTGTTGGGAAAGTCATCGCTCGAATCCAATCATGTATTTCTTTCCATGATTGTAAATCTTCATCAACGATAAAAGTTACCGTAAATAAATCATAGATCGCTTTCTCACCAGGAGAATACATCTCAACAAATGGAGTAGCAACCGGTATTTCAGAAAGAGATATACCAGGAACACTCAAGTTTTGTACAAAGAATTGGGTGTTAGGTAAACGTGAAAAATTCAACTGAAATTTATTCGGTTGAAGAAAACTGGTGTTTTTAGGGTTTCTATTAATTGCTGTCATACGGTTATTTATAATATAAAAAAAGAGGCACCCGAAGGTGCCTCTTTAAGTCTCCACTCTTAACGGTGGGTACATCTTTTAAAAGATTACATCAAGTTGCTGATACGGAACACACGGTAGTAGTTGTTCTTCTGAGCGTTCAGAGCACCTAGACCTTGGTCAGTACCTTCAGCAAATGGGTTAGCAACTAGACCGTAACGAGTCTTGAAGCCAATCTTTGGCTGGAATGTACCAGTATCAACTGCACGAACCATTTGCAGAGGAACGTATGGGCAGTAGAAAATACCAGCGTCATAAGCGTTCGAACCCTTATAACCAACAACAGCAAACTCAGATGAAGAACCTGCTGGGAAGTATGGGTCGATGTAGACCTTGATACGACCGAAGATTGTACCAGCAAAAGTATTACCAGTATCATCAACTGTCAGAGATACTTGACCTTGTAGAGCCGAGTTGTAGTCAAGGATACCAGCCATTGCAAGAGCAGAAGCAACATCTGACGAGCAGATCATGATGTTACCTTTACCACGACGAGTGGTCTTTGCAATAGTGTTAGCTTCACGTTCGATTTGGAAAGCCAGACCTTTAACTTTTTCAACCATCCAGCGACCGTTCGAGTCAGTGTCTAGGTTGAATACACCTGCTGTAGTTGTACCGACTTGAGCACCAATCTTCGAAACTTGATAGATTGTACGGATAACTTCACGGTTGATTTCAGCAAGAATTTCTGATGACAGAATGTTAGCCAGTTCTGTTTCTGCGTCCAGACCATGAACTGCTTTCAGGTCTTGTGCAAGTTCCATCGAGTATTCTGCTTTCAGAGCACGTGTCTTAGCAGTAACAGTGACTTTCTCAATCGAGAATGCCATTTCTTGGAAAGCGTTAGCAGCAGCGCCATCGCCAAGAGCTTCAGCACGAGCTGTAGTCATAGCAGCAACTGGTGCAGCGTTACCAGTAAATACTTCAGTTGGCAAAGTGCCTTCTGTGAAAGGCTGATTACCAGATGTTCCTAGACCAGCAAAACCGGTATTAGCTTCGTTGTAGAAAGCTTCAGAACCACCCTGTGATGCATACTTGGTACGCATAGCGAAGATCAGTCCTGTAGGACCAGTCATTGGCTGAACGCCGCAAACGTCATAAGCAATCAGGTTAGGCAGCGAACGGCGAACTAACGAGATTAAAATTGGATCGAAACCAGCAACTGGACCTGCAGCAGCAGAACCACCTTGAAAACCACCGTTTGTGCTACCCATCGAGTTAGTTGGTGCACCAGTTTCGTTCAGCATGCCAGAGGCTTTTTGCATTTCAACCATCTGGTTTTCTAGAACAACTGCTGTGACCGCCTTACGATATGGGTCTTTAATGGATGGCAGGTCTGGGTGATCCAAAACGCCTTCCCATTTTTGTTGTAAATTTTCAGACAAGTACATATTTACTCCTTTTTTTATTTAAATTTTTGTTTTGGAAATTGCTTTCATTACAGAGGCAACGTATGGGTCGGCAGAAATTTGTTTTTCTGAACCATCTTCTACTTGCTCATGTAAATCTTTTTCTTCGGCTTTCTTTGTGCCAGAAGGGAAGTAATTCTCACGAATGGTTTCCAGCTTTCCTCTGTACTCTTCCTCTGTGGAAAATTCTACGCTCTCTGCAAGCGATTTTACTTTTTCAGATTGTGTAGCTGTTAGACCTTCGCAAACTTCATTTGCAATTTCATTCTTAACTGCTTCTACTAAAGCTTTGTTCAACTTAATGTTGTTTTCAATTTCTTCGTCAAGCTTGCTTTGCAGTTCTTCAACTTGTGTTGCAAGCTCATCAACTACATCAACCTTATCCGAAGGAACATCAATGTAATGCTCAACGAATACATTCTTCAGAGCATTAATGAAATCTTCGGCAAGTTCTGCACGTAGACCAGATTCGATAGCGATTTCATTTTCTGCCATCCACTGTTCAACGACATAGTTCATGTAGTCATCAATCTTTTCTGTTAGGTCAGCTTTGATTGACTCAACTGCTTCTTCGAGCATCTTAGCATAATTCGATTCAATTTCTTCTTGAATTTGATTTACACGGTCAAGTACACGAGCTTCAAAAATTGTTGCCGCTTTGACTTTGAAATCTTCCGAAATTGTATCGTCGTCTGCAAATAAAGAGTCGATATCTTCTTTCATTTTTTTCTTCATTTTATCCATATGCGAAGTTTCGTCGAGAACTTCTTCATTTTCTGAAACTTCTTCTTCTTCTTTTACCGACTTCATATGAAGTTGGGTATCAGGCGAAGCCGCAGATGGTTTAGTTGTAGGTGCAGTAGCGCTTTTAGCCGCCTTTGTGGCATCGATTTTGTTAGAATCGTCCATAGGCTTAGAGTCTTGAGGTGTTGGCCCACCCAAGTCTACAGCGTCAGCGCCAGGTAATTTTTGTGGTGGCATGCCAGTAGCGGATTTCTTGCTATTTGCAAGGATTTCTGCTGCGGCTTCCATTAGTTTGCTTTGTGCCATTAGGAATCTCCTTATGATTTTCTTATTTATAAATTTTAAATTTTTCGCAGGTAGTTTTCGAATAATTTTAAAGCTACTTCCTCTATTTGTTTTTTGGAAGCCATCTTTATTTGTCTCTTAGTTCTGTCAAAGTCTGCCTCAACAAAACGACCTTCGACAAACAACCATTCTTTATTTTCCATGATGCCGTTTACAAAGGCGCCAGGAGCCGAAGGATCAGCAACAATGTCTGCCGCTGTAGCAAGTCTGAGGTCGTCTTGAACTAAGTTATAACCTTCTTTTGTCTGCATAACAGAACCTAAAGCTCTAGATGAAACACCAAGATTAACTCCATTATCGATCATGTTTTTAACAATCTGTCCATAAGGAGTATCTAAAACGAGAGCCTTGCCGTAAAAAGTATTGCCATCTTCCGATAAAGATACAATCTTATGAGAAACTCTTTCTAAGTTAATAGATGGTGTATCTGGATGTCCAAGTTCACCTAGTGCTCTATTAGTCTTGATAAATTCTTCATTATAACGGTTGACTTCATTACGTAAAGTATCCATTCTGTACATGCGGTTGTTGCGATTGACTGTATCGCCAACCAAAAAAGTTCCTTCAATATAAAGGTTCTTTTTACCGTTTTCTGAAGCTTCGGTAATGTACTTTACATTCTCTACGGTTTCTGTGATTAACTTCATTTTACATTCCTTCTAAAGGAGGATCGTACTTGGCTACTTTTGCTAGTTGAAGTATTAAAGTGCCTACTGTTCCAGAATTAGTTATGTATACATTTGAGGTAGAGCTGTTGGCCAACGATGCATCGAATTCGTAGAAAACAAAATGTGAAAAGGATGGCAGTTCTAGGAGTTTTTCACCACTGGCATTATTGCCTCGATAAATTCTCCAGACACCATCAGTTACTCCAGATGCTTGAGCGATCATGGCCTGTTGTACATTTTCTCTCGAATCTTTGGCTAAATCGCTTAGAGTAATTAGTGTTGCTGAGTTACCAACAATTCTAACTAAAGATTTAGCTCTTATCGTATTTACAATTTCATGTGGCATGTTATCTTAGTCCCATTGATGAACGCCTACGCATTGACATTTTTCTTTTCAGTAATGATCGGCGAAGTTTAGCTCTTCTAGTTGTTTTCCAAGAACGCTTTAACATTCTAGCTTTGTGTATTCTTACAGAAGCAGGTATTCGTTTGATCGTATTACCCGATATTCTATAACCTTTAACGCCAGAACGCTTGACATTCTTTTGAACTACAATTCTACCTTTTTTGTTGCGGCGAATACGGCGTCGAATCTTTTGAACTCGGCCCATTTTAATAATGTTTGTATTACGAGCTTCATTAACTTCGCCAGTAATTTCTGCTGCAACGTAACGCTTAGCTTCTTCTAAGCGTTTTGAAATCTTTTGTTCTAATAAAGCAAAAAATTTTTCTTTTGCTTCATCAAGTTTATTCTGTATAATTAAATCTACCAAACTCATTTGGTGTGCCTAAAAGCAAAATCAGAAGCTCTGGCAAAATGGTCCTTTGACTTATGAACCATGTCAGCGAACTTCTTTTTGTTTTCGTCATTTAGAGCTTTGTGTACCTGAACAATAGCTGAAGCTGTAAAGTGATCGACTTTAGCCGTTTTACCGTCAGCAAACTTAACTGTATTTGCCTGTTTATTGTTCACAATACCGTGCAAAGAATCCATTACAGACTCCTGCACTTGTTCTGCTTGTATAGCAGAATCTACTTTAGGTCCATAAGGAACCGAAAAATATTTATCTAATTTATCATTGTAATACAAAGCTACTCTTGTATTATCTGGATACAAACGAATAGATTTTCTTTTCAACATAAGAACTGGAGGAGGATCTCCATCAATTGGAGCCTCATTGAGTTCTACATCTTCTCTAACCGCTTGTCTTGTTTTTTGAAAAATCTGCTTATTCGAGGTAATTAAATCTACCATTTTATTAAACAGATTTTGAAGAATCATTCGATCAGCATTATTAAACTGAGGACGTTCCTCTTGCATTTTGTCCAAGATTCTATGTATTCTTTGTAACTGGGCTTTGTTTGCCAAACCAGCTCGTACTAGAATATCAAACTTTGAGTAGTCTGATTTTTCTTCTTCTACAATAGTTTTAAATTCTAGTAAAGATTTCATTGTTCTTCGGTCTGTTCTTCACCCTGTACTTCTTCTGTATCTTCTTGATCTTGTTCTTGGTCTCTAAAAAGATTTTGAGCAATTTCAACCTTTTTAGCTTCTAAAGCATCAAATGCTTTTGCCGAAATTAAGTTGCTCAATGTTTCTTTTGCTTCTGCGGCATTGCCAGAAGCTAAACTATCAATAAATGCTCTTGTGTCCATGATTTTTATTATCTCCTATTTATCAATGATGAATATCTTTCTACCTCGGCATCTAACATAGGCGTTTTTGTTTCGGTAGAATTGTCGTCAATCGTATTATCCTCTGGTGCATACTCTTCTGGATTAGCTGGCGGTTCAGAACCAGGAGGTTGCATTGTTGGCCCACCAGTTCCTTTTTTCTCTTCTTCAGCAATTTCTTTGTCCATTTGTTGTATAACATCATCGGACATTTGAAGAATGTTTTTACGGACCCAAGCCGCAGAATAGTATCTGCCAATATAAGGATCAACTGTTTGTAGAGTTTGAACTCTAGCGGTAAGCAATTCTGCATCCCGCATTTCAGTAAAGTTATTATCTTTCTTATAATCGTAATAGATCGATTCTTTAAATTCTTCCCACTCATCAGAGGTACAAATACCTTTTAATACAAGTTGGGTTTTTAAAGCTTGATCGAAAATTTGGGAAAACTTATTACGCAGACGAATAATAAACTTAGTAAACTTAACTTCATCTCTAGTAACTTCAGTTGTTCTACCAAGACCAATCATACCACCTTGTTGTGGTTCTAGTCTTGAAATTGGAACATTGAGTGACTGTAGAAGTTTGGTTCTAAAATACTTTACATCTTCCATTTCGCCAAGGTTTTGTCCTGCTGGAAGTGTGGTGATTTCTGTGCCTTTACCACCTTCACGGCGTGGTAACCAGAAATCTTCAAGCATCGACATGTGCTTACGATCATCTCTTAGTTCACCTGTTGATGCATCGTAAACCATTTTGTTACGATACTTAATCATAATATCACGTAGATATTGTTCTGCTTTACCTTTTGGTAAATTACCTACGTCGATGTAGAAAATACGGCGTTCTGGTGCTCTTGAGATACGGTAAATAACAACCGCATCTTCGATCATTCTTAATTGATTGAGTGGCTTAATTGCTTTGTGTAGATAAGAAATAACAAAAGTATTTCTAGCATCCATTAAACCAGATGTTACATATACAATTGACTCTGGCGCAATTCTTATACCTTGTGATACTTGAGCGCTGTACATCTGAGTGGTTGTACCACGATCATTGTACACATAGTATTCAGCAATAGACTGAATAACCATGGCGCCAGTTCTTGGATCTTTATCCTTCTTAATTTCACGGATTTTGCGAATTTTACGTGGATCAATGTACCTTAATTCTTGAATACCAGATTTAGGGTTACTTTCATCAACAACTACTTGATAGTAAATTCTACCATCAATATACCATCTTTTAAATAGGTCATCCGATAGATTGCTAAAGTTTAAAAGTTTTAAAACATTTTCAAACTCTTCAAGAATTTTTTTCTTAATAGAATCTGGTTGTTTTAGTTTATCTAAGATAATGTCAACTGTCCTACCAGAAACGTCATGTGTAATTGCCTCATTTACAATATCATCAATGGCCATTTCCAATTCTGGATGGTTAGCCATTTCACGATATCGTGTGATGAGTTCTAATTCATTTCTGACGGAACCTTCTAAATCAACATAGGTTCCATAGTAAGCGTTTTGGGTGATGGTGACAGCACCATCATCCATAGCGTTAGTTGGAAGTGTGAAAGATGGTTGCTCAGGTGGTTGTTCCTTAGCAATGTCTTTACTGCCGAGTGTAAACCCGAATAGTTTTAGAGCCATTAAGTATTCATCCTAAAAATTAAGGAAAGGCCGAAGCCTTTCCCTATTACACTACACCGTCTGAAACGGATTCCCACCACTGATAGGTAAGCGTTACAGAAAACTCTTCGATTGTGTCGTTTGAACCCCAATCAACATCAATAGGGGTAATATCAGAAGGAAATAAACCAACAAATTTATATTTCTTGATTGCATTTCCTTGCTTGCCGTATTGTGTAACTTCTCCGTCAACGGAATAACCACTTGGGAGAAGAGCGGCTGGATTTCGAACATTCAGATTGTGACTGTTAATGCCGTTCATCCATCTTTCGAAAGCATTACGAATGACAAAATCTTCATCGTTAATAATTGTGATAGTCCAATCGGCGAAAGTTCTGTTACCAACAAACTTTAACTCTCTACCAAAATATTGAACAGGTACAACTCCCAGGGTTGATCCTGGAAGTTGAGCTGTTTTACACATGAAAGTTGTTTTTGTTTGAGCGGTTCCTGGTGCTGAGAACGCAGGAAACGGCAACGAAACTTCAAATAGATTAGGACGGGCACCGTCCCCAGTCATCTGGGAACGGAATTCGTTTACGTTAAAAGCCATTTAATTATCTCCTGTTTCTCTATTTATTAGAATCTTCCAACAACTTCTTCAAAGCTTACGCCTGTGCGTACTGCAACGAAGTTAAGTTGGATGAAGTTAATTGAGCGAGCAGGTTTGATGTAGATGTCACCAACAAACTCGTTGCGATCAATAACTTCACCTGTGTTATTGCTTTCATCGCAGACAACACGGAAGTCTGTAATACCACGACGACCTTGAACATCACGCAGATAAGGCTCAACTAGGTTAACAAACTGTGCTCTTGTGAATTGGTCGTTGAATTCGAACAGTGAAGAACGAGCTGCACGAGCAATTGCCTTTTCAAGAACAATAAACAGGCGGCGAACATTAATACGGTCAAATACTGATGGGCGACTTAACATAGTCTTGTCACCAAACAGAACAGTACCTTCTCCCTGGAATGTAGATACAGGGTTAATTCCTTTTACATACAGATCATCACGTTCCGCTTTTGTTGGATTCCAAGAAAGTTTAATTACATTCTTGATTTGACCACGATTGAAACCACCAGGTGAGAACCATGGATCACGTTCTAAATCTGTACGAGCACATGTTCCCGCAATGTCACCGTTCAGAGGAACCCAACGGTATACATCATTGTATTTGTCGTACTGATACTTATAACCAGAATCTATTACAGCGTATGACGATGATGTAAGTGTATCACGATAAGCTGTGACAGATGCCGATTCAGAACCAGCATTATCTACAACAGATGCTTTTGTTGGCGATAAGAACACCATGCAGTCTTTACGCACTTCAGCGATATTCGAAATCAGATGAGTAGCGATTGTAGCATTACCTGGACCAGAAACGATCAGTGAAATATCGATTGAGTCTGGATTAGCGAAGTAATCATATGCAGTTACAATCTGAGAGTTGCCAATTGTTCCATCAGCACCACCAGTCATAGAAGCATAGAAAGGATTTCTTAGTCCGTTTGCGCCATCGAAAGTTGTTCCTGCCGATAAGCTACCCCAGTTGCTATTACCTGGTACATGTGAAGTCCACCATACATAACGTGAACGGTCATTTAGAACATTCACATAGTAGTTTGTCGAACCGTCACCAAACTTAGCGTCGAAAGCCTTTGATACGAAAGAGAATTTTTCAAGAACAGTGTTTGCTACACCATTCGAAAACTTGCCATCTTCGTCAATAACGATAATGTGCATTTCGTCACCAGATCCACCGGCTGAAGAAACAAAGTCTGAAGTTGCTGGTGCAACACCAAAGTTGTCAGCATATTGCCACTTACGAAGAATTGCTTTGCCTTCTTCTACAGCTCCTGGTGCTGTGGCTGTTACGATAGCTGTTGCATTAACTGAGGCTACACGAATGTATGTTGTACCACCGTCAACAGAGATCAGATCGCCAGACTGTAAGTTAGCTGCAGCGTTGGCGTTACCTTGAACATTAATTACTGTGGCGCCAGAAGTTACAACATTAGTCTTTAAAGAGTCTGTTACTGTCAAGTTTGAAGAGAAAGCCTGAGAAGAAGCGCAGACCGAAACTCTTAAACTATTTCCTAGAGCTCCAGCCCACTTTGCTGTCATTGGGCCTAGTGTTGTATTTGATGTTGACCAGTTTTCGGCGTAATCACTTTCATTCTTAATTAAAACTCCAGAGCCGTTCGCACTAGAATTTAATGTGGAAGTTGTATTTGCCGCACGAACAACTTTTAAATTGTTTGAGTATGCTAGAAAGTTTGCTGCTGAGAACCAGTATTCATAATTTGTACTGTCTGGTTTACCAAATCTATCCGCAAGACGGGATTCATCAGAAATGGTAGTGACTTCACCAACGGGTCCCCAAGCAAAAGGACCAGCAAAAGCGCCAATGGAAGTGGCGACTGAAGGGACGATTGTAGTCAGATCGATCTCTGATACATTTACCCCAGGTGATAGCTGAAATGCCATGGATTTCTCCTTTTGTTATTGGGTCAATTGTATTTATAATTAATGATCTATTTAGTTTTTTACAGATTTGAGGAAAGATAACCCTTTTCAGACCAAATATCAGAGCCATCATGCACATACTCTTCTTTTCGGCCATCGTCTATGATTCCAACTGGTGTCAAATCTTCTTCAACTAACATGTTATTTTCTTCCAACATATACTTGCGTATGTCAATATTCGTAGCTTCTTTGAAATAGGACTGTGCGGCCAACCAAGAAAACAGAACTAATCCCATAACCAGATCGTCATTATTACCTTCTTCTGCCATATAACTGTCTCTTTGGCGAACGAAAGTGTTCAATTCTGCTATGGTATCGAAATCGGAAATGATTAACTTATCATTTTCGACGAGAGTTTTTAAGTTAGCACAACCAATCTTTTTAACAGACTTTGTGGTTTTAATACCAAAAGAGGTCGATCTTTTGAATCCTGCGGAAATACTTTGACCTTTAATGTGGTGATGTTCTAACTTATAGATGTTTTCATATTCTAGATCATAGTGTAGAATATCAACAACCTGTTGACCCACATTATTTGTTTCGATTAGGGCATACGCTTCATTATATCTCTTACATAATGAATATATTATTGTAGGAAAAAACAATAAAGGCAATTTATTGTTTCTGTACTTTGCTACTTGCCTATAAGGAACCTCAGACACATCAATAATATTAATTGTTGAATAATCTTGTTCAACTCCCTCTGAGCAGTCTACAGTACCAATGTATAGCCTACCCGGTTTAGGTTGTTCGTAAATGTCCAAACCTTCTTCAGAATGTATTGGAGTATGAAAGGCCAATGATCTAAGTTTAGCACCAGAAATAAGTGTTGCTGAAGAACCGATAAATTCGGTTTCAAATTCTTGTCTAAACTGTTCTTCAGAAGTGTTTCGAATCGTTTCTTCTTTCCAGGCTTGATCTCTACCTGGAACCATAGACCAATGAACTTCAATTGGTTTATACGTTGATCTGCCTTCTGAAGCATCAACCCACATCTTGTAAAAATGGTTCAAACCATAAGGAGTCGAAACGATAATAACCTTTGTGGTTTTACCGGAAGAAATAACTGGATAGGTCGATGTGAAGAATTCATCTGCCATGTTTTTTGGAACGAAGGCAAATTCATCAAGGAAAATTAAGTTATAAGAACCACCTCGAACACCAGCTGCCGATGTGGCATAAGCAGCTATTTTTGATTTGTTCTCTAACTCGATATTACCTTTGTTCCAAGTAATGACACCTTGTTGCAACCAAAGAGGAAGATATTCATAAGCATACTGAATTCTCCCTAAAATATCACGAGCAAGAGAACCTTTGTTTGCTAAAATAGCAATGCTATAATCATCGTTAAAAAGAACAGACCACAACATATAACCTACTGTCGTAGTAGTTTTACCAACTTGGCGTGGCATCTTACAGATACAAAAACGATTTTCGTGAAAGTCACGAACCATGCCTTCTTGAAAAGGCCACATTTCAAAAGGTATCAGACCACGATCTACGTTGACAATCTTTACATAAGTCTTAATGAAATAGACCGGGTCTTTCGAACACTTAATTATTTCTGCTACTTGTTCTTCGGTGTATTGAAGTTCTACACCTACTTTTTTTATGTTAGCATTACCAAGGTATCCAATATCATTCATTATTTTGTAATACTACGAAGCATCCAACGATGTTTGTGATGAACGTCTATTCTACCTGCTAAGAAGTCCGCTAAACCTTGTTTATCGAATTGATCGGCCAATTTAAATGCCATATTCAAACTATTTAAAACAATTTCATTATCAAGCATTAATCTATTTGCCATTTCAATTCCCATAGGAACATTCAATTCATCTTGAATATCGGATAATTCCATGTAACGAGAAAATGAACCTGGTGCATAGGCATCCAAAGCACGAATCTGTTCGGCGATAGGGTCTATAGCACCATGAAGCTCTTCATAAAGATTTCCAAAAAATTCGTGGTATTGTGGAAAATTTGGGCCTTCCACATTCCAGTGATAGTTATGTGCCTTCAAGTACATTGCAAAGGTGTCGGCAAGTACCTTACGCATCATTTCTACTAAAGTGTCCATCTCTATTCCTTATTTGCTATTTTTCAAAAGTTTAAATAATTCGGTAGTAGAGCCTACAAAAACTGCCTTGTCAACACTAATACCATTCTTTTGTTGTTTCTCTTGTGGATTTAATTCTTGTTTCTTTTTCTGGATGTCCATCAAATCTTTATTTAACTCCGATAGATTTTTAATTAAACCTGCCGCAACTTCATAAGCTCTTGGATGATCTGATGCTTTGGCAACATGCAAAATACCATCAACGGCGAGATTACCTTTTTCTATCAGAGTACGAATATTCTTTCTGGCATACTCAGCGTCATCTTCAACCGAATTGAAAACAGCAGGTAAAACTTCTGGTTCTTCTACGGGTATGGGTTCAACATCTAGAACCTCAGATAGTTTTTCATTCAACTTATTCATATCAAGTATTAGGCCAGTTAGTAATGGTCTCCGAGAAACCAAATTCATCATCTATTTCTGCTGTTAGAGGATCAACCCGTGTAACTACAGCTAAAGCTTTAATTGGTGCATTGTCTACAGTTTTAACCACAAAAGAAGCGTTAGAGTAGTCGCCAGTAATCTTGTCACCAACTTCTAAAAGTTTATTTAATCCAGTTGCAACAAGAACTCCATTGTTGGAGTTACTGAAATAAACGATTTCTCCAAAAAGGTTTCTTCTGTTTACTCGAATTGTTTCGCCAGTGGTAAATACGCCGGTACCGTTAGCAAACCAGACATATACCTTTTGAGAATCTCTATCTCTTGTATCAATGTAAATATTTGTATTGGCCGATCCATATGTACCAGTGTTTGCATTGTAGGCACCAATAATTTTACCGCCAGTTTTTACTGGTGGGAAAATATAACCCTTGACGGTAAAAGATAAATCCCAAGTAATTAATCTAGTGGTATAACTATCACCTTCGTATTCAACATTTGTTGTTACTGAATTTAAAATAACAGGAATATCATACTTCTTATTCATTGACGATATCAGATCAACAGTAACGATAAAATCTGGAGTAAAAAACGGAAGTATTTGTTCTATAATCTGTGTTCCATCTTCTGTGTTTCGAACATAAACAGAAAGATTAAATTCGAAGTTATAAGGAATAGGAGAATACTGAGTCTTTAACGATGATGCTGTGTCTTTAGCAAAGTGTTGGTTTGTTGTTAATAACTTTCTAGTTGGATCATATTCCATAGAAACCAATTCAAATGATATTCTAGGAACAACAGTATTAACTGACTTAACTAAATTTGGATCAGAAGTTAATTTAGTTAAATATTTTTCTTTTGGTCCGTAAGATAAAGGAACTTTAAACGATTCTTTAGGAATAGTACCATCTTTATTGTAGCGAACAAGAGTAATGTCGTTAAACATTGAACCAAAAGCCACAACAATTTTGCGGATTGTTCGATTATAGAAATGTGAATTACCTAACATTAATCACCACCAAATGGGTTAGTTTCTGTCCAATCCATAATACCATCCGCTTCAGATTCTATTCGAGCATTGTCAATAATATCTTCAAATGCCGTATTCATTGTTGAAGTGTCTGAGATGGTATTAATAATCCATTGAGCAGAACTGGTATTTCCTTTTACATTACCAGAAGTAAAGGAGCCTTGAACTCGAATTATATCGATGTGAGAATTGGGAACAAAATCAAAAACAATTGCTTGTGCAGCTGCGGAAGATAGACTTGTTCCCTGATAAACAATCTCATCATTAACAAATTTTCCAGATCCGGATGTTAAAGATATTCTGGTTTTTGGATAATAATTTCTTATATTGTCGTCAATCTCTTTTACGCCAGTGTTCACAATCTCATTTGAGAATACATATTGTTTGAGTTTTAAAGCATAAACATATACATTAGCGGCACGACCACGGCCTAATGTGAAGAACATAGCCTGGTCATTTTCATGCTCAACATGCATTATTTCAAAAAAACTAGTTACCAAAGGAACATAAATTAGATCGCCTTCTAGTGGCCTCGTCATTGGCACCACTTGTTTAAATCTGCGGCGAGCCATTAACAGGCCAATTTCATCACGAATTTCCAAACCGAATTTAGATATAAAGTCTTGTTCGCCATCCATGCCGGTGACGTTTTCTAAGTACAGTTCAATTGGATATGCAGAAGTGTATTGTTTGATTGGATCTTCACCAAACAAATAGTCTACCTCATCACGACTCGATCTAGGAAGGTAATAAACATCCATGCCATAAATTTTTATGGCTTCGATAACTAAATCTTCTATGAGCAGTTGCTCAGAGGTTACATTTTTTGGAAAATGATTGAAATATACATTGGTCGCCATTCATCATCCCATGTACATATCGTTTGGCAACACATTGTAAGATTGCATCTCTTCTTCTATTTTTGCTAGTTCAGCTGAAGCCTCATCGTATATTTGTTGACCATTTAATACAACTCCACCTGGCATTTGAATGTTGCCAAACTTTTTAAGATTACTTCCCCATTGTTGTTTGATCTTGGCAGTAGCATACATCTTTAAGAATCGGTCATTCCAAACATCACTATATCCTTCTTTTGTAGCGGTAACTCCAGACTTATTTGAGGTAACAGGACCTCTTGTTTCTATTTCAGTTGGAGAAACAATTTTTTTAACTGTTACTTCTTCACCACCAATGGCTATGATATCATTCTCCAATATCTCTTGATCGAATATTGTTCCTACTCCAGTTACAGTATTCGATGTGGTATTGGCACTCATTGTGCCAGTTAAAGTGATTGTGTCTGGAATTAATTTACGATAACATTCGACGATGACATAATCACCAACGTCAACATCTCTATCCCAATCTATATCTAAAAATACTTTATTTTGATGGCGATTAAATCTAAACTGTGGAGTACCAGAGAATAGAAGATTCAAAGTGCGAATATGTTGCATCGTGATTTCATACGAAACATATGAAACGGATGTAAAATCATACAAGTCATGAAGTCTTAGTTGATAACGAAGGTCGAACATATTAATCGACGAGTTCGATTCATCAAAAGGAAAAATACCGGTGACAAACAAAACAGCGTCTGGACAATAAATCCAACGACGATTAATATCTTCAGCCGTAATACGATGCTTCATAAACATCTTCTCGGTGCCATCAAAATGATAGTCATTCCAGAAGGACAAAGCGTCATCGATTCGATCTTCTATTTGATCTTCATCGACGTTGATATCAATAACTGGCCAGCCAATGCGGCGTAGGCAGTATTCTTTGAACTGTTTTCTGTTAGTAGGTTTTGCCATAGTGGTGTATTTATCTTATTTTAAGTTTCTTTTCTGAGTTTCTTTGCCATCTCTTTTTCTTTCTCATAAACAAACAGATAGTTTTTACCCATGATTACTTCAGACTGTCGAACAATACTGACTAATTCTTTTAACTGTAAGATGTCCAAGCTGGATTTATGATCGGTTCCCCACATGTTTTTATCTAAAGTAACGTGCCTTTCTATAATTTTGGCACCAGCTCCGCAGGCTAAAATCGAAGGTAAGAGATCGATTTCATGACCACTGTATCCAACCGTCAAATGAGGAAACTGTTCTCTCAAAAATGATAAAGCATTTAAATCTATTTCTGAATAGTCTGAAGGATAGGAACTGTTGCAAAGAAGAATGGAATCAACTTTAGAATCAAGAATCGATACACACCTTTTTACTTGGCCAATTGTACTCATTCCTGTTGATATCATTATGGGTTTTGAACTATTCTCATTCATCTCAACCAAAAGTGAATCGTCAGTTATACAAGCACTTGGAATTTTAATGTACGGAACATTATACGAGTTTATAAAATGAAAGCTAGGTATGTCCCAAACACTGGCAGTCCACTGTATGCCTATTCTTTTACAATACGAATCGATAAAGTCATATTCTTTTCTCTCGAACTCAATTTTCTTTTTGTATTCTAGATAAGTTATCTTACCCCAAGGAGTATCTCTTAACTTAGATTTCTGTTCTTCAGGCACACAAATATCAGGAGTTCTTTTTTGAAACTTTACACAGTCAACTCCGGCATCCTTAGATTTTTGTATCAGTTCTAAGGCAGTATCTAAACTGCCATTGTGATTGATTCCAATTTCTGCAATAAATTTTATCATATCAAAATAAAAGTCTTATAAAGTCACGTTGTTTTGTTCTCGAAAAAGTGCCTCGATGTATAAAGTTTGGTATAAAAAAGAAAGTTGTACATCTGGGGCCTAAAATTTTTGTTATCTCATCTTCTGATGGTTGTAATAAATTAAATCTACTTGTTTTCCAATTACCTATTTTTGAATTATAAAAATAGTATTCTGGATTATTTAAATATTCAAACTGACCGCCACCATCTTCAACATCGTTTAGATAAATTCCAACAGAAAAGTTTTTGTGTAGATAGTTGTCTATATGCCAATATTGTGATATCCAATAATTATCTTTGTTACATTCTTCCACATCAAGATAACTAGGAACATCTGTCACAAAGTTTCGATTTACTTGAATCTCATTAACTTTATCATTAAACAGATTTTCAAAATATTCAACAATATATTTTACTACTGTTTTATCTTTTAATAAAGCTCTAACAGGATTACCATTATGAGTTTGTTTTACCTCTGTTTTTTCAGGATCATTTAAACAGTCAACAATCTCATCGACATAAGGCTCTATCATATCTTTATATAACAGTCCCATATTTCGAAAAGGAGAAGGTGAGTCGCCTTTAAAAAATTCTGGCAAAACATCATAAAAATTATTATCTACAAAGTTAATTCGATTACCTTCATAAAAAGGTAAAACTGTATCTTTATTCGAAAACAACTTCATACCTCCATTTTACATATAGGTAATCTTGATGTGTATCAACATCAATGACTTCGTTATTTGATATTAAAATATGTTGTAAATTTTTATCTAACATTTTGCCTGTTTTAAAAAAAATTTTTCTATTAAAAATATGAAAACAGTGAGCAGCTTCATAGTGAACAGGAATGCTTTTTGTTGATAAAGATTCATAATCAATAGGAGTCAAACTGTCTTTATTCATATTCCAAAGCCAGTTTTTATATTCTTTTACGCTAGTGGCGTATTCAAAATTGGAACTTTCAAATTGTTGCAGAGAACTAACAATTGTTTCCAAGTTTAAAAAACTTAAACAAGGATTCAAAAACATTAGATATTCATCTGATAAATCTTTCAGCTCTTTGAATATGTATGTGAGTGGTCCGTCAACTTCAGTTGTTGATTTATCTCTCACAATAATTTGAAGATTTGAATATTTACTTGCTATGTGAATCAATTCTTCATCATAACAAAGAACATATTTGTTATACTCTTCGGGCAATTCATTCAGCTTTTTACATGCCATATCCCACAGATTTGAATCGCCTAAAGGTAAAACTAATTTGTTTGGCAATCTTTCACTCTTCAAACGGCCCGGAATAAAAACTCCTATTTTTTTCATTTGCGTTCACCATTATAAAATATTCCTGGATTATCTCTTGTGTATCTACCTGGATCTTTTTGACAAAACTTACAGGAATCAAGATAGTTTTCAAAATTTTCTGATGACATAATTTCAATATACTTTTTTCTTTTTGAAGAACTTAATATATCAGAGATTGATTCGGTGAAGGTATTACCTATTGTATGTTGCAAATGAAACTCACTATTCATATTGCAACAAATTGTAACATGTCCATTATAGTCGATACCTAAAAACTTCTGTGGCTCAAAACAGGGTCTTTGTCTCTTGTCTTTATTATTCTTGAACTTTACTATCGAAGTCTGTATTATGCCACCCCTATCTTCGACTGTGGCGTTTTTTTTGAAGTCTAGAAAAAGTAGTATATCTTTATTATTCGGTGTTTTAAAAAATAAAAACTCATCATTACTTTTTTCTTGAATGTAATTACAATTCAGTTTTGACATTCTGTTTTGCCACCAATAAGGACTCTTACCAGAGTAATCCATGACTGTCAACTCATCAAAAATTTCAATACTATTTTTATTCAAAAAGTCGCCGTTTGTATTAGCAACAACTTTATTTTTTGTTCTTTGTTTCACATAATCAACATACTTTTTGGTTAGTTTATCGAAAGCAAGTGGTTCATTATATCTAGAAAAAGAAATTACACCACTGTAATTCAAAACTACCAATTCATCAATTGTTTTTTTGAACAACTCAAAATCCATAATTGTTGGATTTTTTTTATCTTGCCTTGATGTTACTAGAGAATTAGGACAAAAATCGCAACGTCGATTACAGTAGTTATAGATTTCTATTTCTACTAATTTAAGACTGTTGACTTGGGCTGAAATCATTTATAAATCTCACATTCTCATTTATTTTATTATCCATGTATTTTTTGCCAATGTAATTAAAGCCATTAGGTGCACCAGTGCAAACATTCGACCTTATTTTTTGGCAATATTTACATGGATCAGGATAATCTCCATTTTCAACAGTTAATCTCTGCCTGAACTCTATCGCTTTTGGAGAATTCAATATTTCTTTCAGTGTATTTTCTTTTACATTTCCTAAAATATAATCTTTATGTATGGGTATATCAGAACGGATATGGCAGCATGGCATAACACTACCATCAAATGTAATATTGATATAATAAGATGGCTCGGGACAAGGAACAATTCTTTTATTACTATCATTTTTCCACTTGATGAATTTTAGTGATTGTTCTTCTTTACTTAAAACGCCACCTCTATTTTCCAAAAATATTTGTTTTGGCCAATCATACATAACTTTAATTAAATTAATATTTTTGTGTATAGCTAATATTCCTTGGTATTGTTTGCCTGGATCGTCAATAACCATACAGTCATTTTCTTCTAAAGTTTTAATCCAGTAGTCTTTGCCTTTGCAATCATAATCCATTACATTTAAAACGGTAAGAAAAAGACCGTCTAGATTTTTCTTTGTGAAATAATCACCATTTGTGTTTGTACTTAAAACAACGTAAGGAGGCAAGGTTTCTTTTGCTTCAAGAACCCTTCTTTTCAATAACTTAATATCAGCCATGGGTTCTTGAAATCCCATAAATGATATTGTAGGTTGATCTCTATAAAAATCTTCGTTAAACTCTACCATGTCCAAATTGGTAGTAATAATTGGAAACTTTCTATCTAAAGCAAATTCAAATTGATTCAATTCGGAAAGTATTTTTGTGTAATAGACATCTTCTAAAACAATACTTTTGTCTCTTAGATATTCTTTGTTTGGACACCAATCACAGGTTCTATTACAAAAAGATTGTAGTTCTATATCAACTCGTCTAATATGCCTTAAACTATTCATTCAACCATTCCATAAAAAGTTTTTCATCATTTAATATTGGACTAGGTTTAACTATATCTGTAATTGGATAAATCAAATCTCTGAGCCAATGTGGATAAGTTTGTAAGGCAAAGATACTTTCTCCAGTTGTGTTGACATTCCACTCTAGAGTATATTCGTTTTTTACTTTACCGTTATTTGCCAAACAATCTTGCACACAGGCATTATATTTTTCCTCATCAATGATTACATTATTACCATAAAGAATTTCTATTAAAGTTCTAGCTCTATAAGAGTTAGAAACGGGCATAAATCTTTTGGAGTTTAAAAGTACCTCATAACACTCTTTATATTTTATACAAAGTATTTTATAATCTGGTGGTATGAGCCCTTCTTTTTGATTTAACTTCAGAGATATAATTCTATGTGTGCCTTCATAAACATATGAATGATTTGAATCGTGGCCGTATAACGGAGATAAAATAATTGGCCAATAAGTTCCATTTTGATAGATATTTTGGCCTAAAATTCTTTTATCCTCATGAGAATCGGAAAGAAACTGGTCACTATAAAAATATTTCCAGTTCTTATTCAACATATGAAGGCTTATGTTGATTTCATTTAAAGGTAAAAATGCAGCCTCAGCGTAATTTGTTTTTAGGAAATTCTTTAAATTAAAATTTACATAATCATCATGGTACATTTCTCCAACTTGTTCTGGAGTAAATAGTCTTTTTATATCTTGACTATTGTAAGTTGGATTTAGAATGTCTCTTTTTTTTAAAACATATTCAACTTCATTCTTTTCACTGTCAATTCTTAAAAAATAAGAATTAATATCTTTTAAAAATTTTTGATAGTTTTCTCTGTCACCAATAATTACGCCAAAATCTTCAAAAGGAAAACCTCTACATTTACTTTCAATAGCATATCTTTCTTCCAGAAACTTTTCTGGTGTCAGATTAGTTCCTAAAGGTTCTTGTATGAAAATTATGTCTAGAGTTTTTTTATTATAAAAGATGAAAATCTTGTCACTATAACTCATTAAAAATTAGATCCAAAAAATGTAGAAGTGTGAGATGGTATTAGAAAACCGGGACTAACCAAAAACCCAGAATCAACTCTAGCTGTATTGGTTTCTGTTACTGTGACAGAGTGATTTGATGTCCATAATTTATTCAAAAAATTACCAGGCAAAAGTATATTAAATGTCGAAAGAAATGAAACTGTTCCAGTAGCATTTCCTCCAACACTTACAGAACCAGATGTGGAGTAGTAAGTAAAATCTACACCTCCAGAATTAAATCTTAAAACGGGGGCCGCTGTGTAGGTGAAAGCACCAGGATCTGTTCCTGATCTTGTTATTGTTGTTACTGATGAGATATTGATATTTGCTAAGCCATTATTAAATACATTTATTGTTGTTCTTATATCAGTATCTACAGTTGCAGTATTTGTTCTTGTTAGTGATCCAACAGCAAAGTTATATACCCAACTCTCAGTTTGTACATCGTTGGTGGTGTACGTATATGGTGTAGCAACAATTGACATTATGGTGCCGCAAAATTAAAACTAGTTACACCAAAATAGTTTGTTCCGTCATAGTAGAATGATACTATGTCAATAGCGTTTGCATTAGACGTTAAAATAGGCCTAGCATTTAAAGTCCATCTAATTGTATTTGGCCAAGTAATTAATCTTCCTCCTGTTCCATCTTGAACGATCTTTAGTAAAAAGTTACCTACACCTGGAGGAGCAGTAAAGGTCAAAGTAGTGTTTGCATTGAGTGTAAGCTTTTGTTTTTGATTGACACCAAAATTAATTGTTATTGCTGTTCCAGAATTACCATTATCGTATTCAGTTCTAAATGTAACAGTATTTGAGGAAATAGTATTTGATTTTACATTTGCATTTAGCGTATCTAATCTGAAAGAGGGATCATTTGTATTAATATTATTATTGGCTCCAATTTCTGGAACGTATTCTTTAAACAAATACCATTCTTTTGTTATATGATCTCGAACAAATCCAGTATGAGCATTGGTGCCAGCATTATAATGTGCAATGACACCAATATCCAAAAGGTCTGTTGTGTAATTACCAGCCGCTAATAGAATCACACTATCATTTGATACAAGAGTTCCTACATTTAAAGTGAAAGTGTTTCCTGTTACCGTTAAGTTGCCAGAAACACTTAAATCACCTGTTACGGTGCCTCCAGATAAAGGTAACTTCGTATTCGCTGCATCAAAGGCGGCGTTAGCATGATTTCTTACATACGTGTCTGTAGCATTATTTGCAGCGTCAAAGGCTGCATTTATTCTGTTCGGTATTTCAGCCCATAACTTTTCTGTGGTTATAGAATTATTAGCAATTCGATTTGTGCCGACTCTTTGTGTAGTCATTTTTTATCCTAAAGCAATAGCAAGGGCAAGAGCAGAACTTTCGGCTGCGGATACTTGAGTGTTGACATAATTTTGTATATAAACATTTACCTCTGGATCAAATTTAGATAATGTTATTGTTCCGTCTCCTAAGTTATAAGGGTTAACTCTAGCAAAAAAAGTCATAACCCTAACAGATTCATTTAATCCTGGGCTCGTAGAAAAAGTTATTGTGTTTGCCGAAGTGTTTACCGTGTAAGTAGACTCGGGCTGAACAACACCATCAATTGTAACAAACAAAGATGGCGCTGATATAGGATTAAAACCTAAATTGAAAGTATCTTGTGATCCTGTACCGGTACCATTAAAGGTTGAAACTGCAACCGATTCGACAGAAGTAACACCTTGTAATTCCCATCCATAGCCGTTATAGACCCAGCTTTTTCCACTTATGGAATAGATATCGTTGGCCGTTGGATTTGATGGGAAATTTAGTGACATTATTTTTCTCTAAAACTGATCGTATATTTATTTCAATTAAAAAGTAATTGTTCCAATACCGGCAGTAAATTTATAAACATTAAATCCACCCCTCGTTGTTGTATCTAAAGTATAAACTAAATTTGCTCCATAGACATTTGTAGCTGCCAATCCAGAATAGGCTATAATTACAACACCGTTTCCACCATTTCCTGTTCTACCATTAGTTAGTCCTGGACCAAAGTAACTTCCTCCTCCACCTCCTCCAAGACCA
>Ga0207939_1000016_pt1 | contig 96669 bp, 97 predicted proteins | sample LakMenEpi02Jun12_FD_150663 | JGI IMG/M metagenome (GOLD analysis project Ga0207939, IMG submission 150663) | Freshwater microbial communities from Lake Mendota, WI - 02JUN2012 deep hole epilimnion (SPAdes) | ecosystem: Environmental > Aquatic > Freshwater > Lentic | place: Lake Mendota, Madison... | reverse complement strand
TTATGATTCTTGACATCATCCGGGTCGGCTGACGGCAGGCTGACAATCTCAAAATCGCCGCTCATTTCAACGGACAGGGGCATGCGCACCAGCCAGGTCTCCGAAAACCCCCTTTCGCCCAGTTTTTTGACCATATCAAAACCGCCAAATTTGGCGCGGTTGATGAAGGCACCATAAAAGGCATAATGTTTGAAATTGGTTGCTCCTTCACCATACTGATCGCTGATAAGGCGTATTTCGGCAAATAGCGGCATGGTGACGGATTGGCTGACCTTGCGTTTTTCATCTTCGCTGATATCGATGCCTGCAACCAGGCTTTGGATAAGGAAGGACTCGTCCTTTGGCTTTGGCAACGGGCGCAGGCACGAACATCTGTCCACCGGCACACATTTTGGCAATTCGCCCTTTGCCGGATCGCCTTCATAGGTGGCGCAGTGGCAACGGGGCGGAATCGCCGCCTTGGGAATCTTTCGGGTTTTCAGGACCTTTCCAAAGGCGTTTTCGATCATTTCATCGGTCAGAATTGGAATTGCCTGGCAATCTGTGGGGTATAAAAGATCGAGGTGAAAATCACGATCAAGCCGCGCCACATAAGGCCGAAGGTCAATATAGGTCTGGTTGTGGGGGATGCCCAGCCCCCCGGCATGAAAGGGGGCCAGCATGACCTGAACCTGGGGGGCGGGGAAATTTTTGACTTTGAAGTCGACCGCAAGGCCCTGGGCTCTCAGGCGGGCTTCGGGGCTGGTCTCAGGCGTGGGATCTTCAAGCGCGCGCCATCCATTGACCACCTCCACCGGATTATATTCAAACAGTGACTTGCGGTAATCTTCGATCACGCGGGCGACACGGACCAGATTTTCGAGCACTTCGAGCCCGGGCGGCTTGCCAATCCCGATCAAAAGGCCTCGCCAGGCGATATTGGGCGTACACCATGCATTTTCTGGTACTTTGGCCCTGCCCTTGGCCGTTCTGGTCAGAAAATCATGGAGTTTTTCCGGTGGCCAGATTTCCTTGGGCAGGCATTTGATCTCAAGCCGGGCCGAAAATTCGTGGCCGCACACTCCGGTTTTGTCGCAATCAAGCATCGCGGTAACCGTGGCCGCCGAAATGAGGTCATCATTGCCGTAGATTTCCGCAAATATCTTGTGCTCGCCACTGGGGATACCTGCGGTCACAGTGATTTTGTCCTGTGCTCTCCCGTCAACGGAAAGCGTTATGTCGCGGCTTGACAGTTCTCTGGGCTCGCCGCTTTGGCAGGGGCACAGATATTTCCACTTGATATTCAAATTATACTGTTTGGCAGGAGCGGGGGCGGGTTTGGGCTTGGGAGGCGTAGCGCTGGCACAGAGGTGACAGGGTTTGCGCTTGAACTCGGCGCGCCGGTCACGATAAACATCGAGATCTTCGGCATTTTCGGCATTCACAAAGCCGTAAATAGCCCGACCGCCCTTGACTTCCTGCTGTAGAATATCGCAGTCGGGGCTCTCATGATAAATAGAGCCATTCAGTGAGACGAAAAAACACGAGCCCTGGGGCACACGGTCAAACGGGATTTGCGGCTCGTAATGATAATTGGTCTCATCCTCGATTTCCGGCCGGCATTCGGAACATGGCGTGCGCTCCAAAAGCGGGCCGCCGCCTCCTTCCCGATAATACCTGACGTCGGCCTTTTGCTTGTTGATTAAAAAGGTGTGATGGATATCTTTCATGAGCTTCACCCAGCGGCAACAGCCGCGGTGATAGATTCTGGCGGGCTTTCTGCCGCCGATATTAAAGACGTAAAACGTGTTTTCTTCGCTCATTACTCCCCCTGGAAAGGTGTATCCCATAAACCCTAACGCTAAATGGAAGGGTCCGGTATCGGATTCAGGCAGCCTGGCCGGGTCGGCCGAAGATGACAACCGTTTGAGGGGGTTCCGCCTACAGGCCCAGTTGCTGGAATAGGTATGAGAGGCAAGGATGATACGGATTAGGAATTTTATACGGACCCGGTATGCACACCCCTAACTCGTGTCTGTGCTTACCACTGCTCTACTCACCACAGCTCGTGCGGGCAACGCACTTCTCTTGAACATAAGGATTCTTGCCCAGGGGCAATGTCTTCCCTCAAAGCCCCTGAATCGGCCCCCAATCCCCCGAGAGCTGGAACGCAGCCCACACATAGGGATGCCGCCAGGTGGGGTTGGGATGGCTGCGGAAGCTTTGCTGGGTGGCGGCCAGGGCAGCAGCGCGTTCTTCTCCGGCTTTGAGGCGCCTGTAGTAGGCCTCCATGAAGGCAGCGGTGGCCTCATCGCTCACCTTCCAGAGGCTGAGCAGGCTGGAGCGGGCACCGGCCACGGCGATGGCGCGCCTGAGGCCATAGACGCCCTCTCCAGCTCTGGTTTCACCGGTGCCGGACTCGCAGGCGGAGATCACCACCAGCTCGGTGCCCTTCCAATTGAGCTGGGCCACCTCCAGGGCGGTGAGGTAGCCGTCATCGCCACTGTCTTCTCCAGACAGGGTGGAGGTGGAAGCTATGCCCGGAAGGGGATTGCGGTTGGCGCCGGCTAGGGCGATGCCGCTGCGCAGCATGGGGCTTTCTGCCAGCGGGGGGCGTTTGCCCATCAGGCCATCGGCCGTAGGAGTTTTGTCGGGCAGATCAGGCAGGAAGAAAGCATGGCTGGCGATGTGCAGGATCTGGGGCGTGGGAGCGCTCTGAACCGCAGCAGCCGTGGCCTGGCTGCCGCTGAGAAGTTGGCCTCGCGTGAGGGTGCTGATGGCCTGGCCCTCCTGCTCCGTGGCGGGCAGGGGCGCAAACGATGGGCTCTGCAGATCGCTGGAGCGCTCCTGGGCCTGGGCTGGTGCAGGAGTGTTTCGGGGGACTTGGCCAAAGGCAGGGTTGGCCACCACCAGCGCACTGCTCTGAGCTTTGCCAGGGGGTTGAGCAAGGTCGAGCAGTTCCCGGCCGGTGGTGAGCAAGCGGAGCTGCATGGCCTGCCCAAGGAAGGTTCGGCTGCCTGGGGCAGGCAGGGCGGCAAAGGGAACCCGGTTGAGCTCCCCATCGGGGGAGATAAACAGGGTCTGCACCCCGGCCAGGGCAGGGCCCAGGGGATCCATCACCTTCTGGCCCACCTGCCCCCAGAGCTGCTCTGCATCGGAGAGCCCTTCAAGCATGGTCAGTACGTCACCCAGAACGCCCTGACGCGGACCTCCTGTGATCAGGCCTCCATCTACGCCCGCTTTGCCCAGCGGATCTGGAGCCTGGAGAGAGCAATGCTGAGATGAGAACAGCGACAGCTGTTCCCAGAGAGTCCGATACTGAGCAGATCGATTGGTGCTATGAGCCTCGCCCTCGCCCAACCCCAGCTCGACGCCATCGCCGAAGCTTGCCGGCGGCACCACGTGGCCCGACTGGATGTGTTCGGCTCGGTGCTGAGGCCCGATTACCGGCCCGGTGAAAGCGACATCGACCTGTTGGTGGAGTTTCTGCCACTTGATCCCGGCCGCCTTTATAAGGCCTACTTCGCGCTCTTGAACGACCTGCGCCTGAGCCTGGCTACGCGCGTCGATCTGGTGATGGCTGATGCCGTCCGCAATCCCTATGTCAAACAAAGCATCGAGGCCAACAAGCAGCAGATCTATGCAGCGTGATTTCCGAGCGGCTCCCGGACCGCTTTGAAGCCTTTCGCGGTGAACCCCAGCAGGTTTCCGGCGTCTGGACCCACTCAACACCGCCCGTGGTGGAGGCCAACTCACCCCAGCGGTGGCTCAACCCCCAACCACCAGGGCATCGAGAATCTCATAACGCTCAAAGTTTTCCCCCAGGCTGATCAGCGAAACATCGCCCCGCCGCTGCACCGACAGCTTCTCGGGTTGGTCAGTGGCCACGGCCTTGCCGTTCACGAACAGAAACTGGCGCTTCTGGCCCTCGGGGTTTTTTACCACCACGGTGCCGCTGTTGTTGGCCCTGCGGATCACGCTGGCCTGGCAGCTGGCGGCCTTACCGCTACTGCCAGACCTGCAGACCACCTCCGTTGAGGCGTGAAAGGGGGTGCCGGGAATCAGGGCATCCTGGGAAGCCGGCACAGGAGCGAGGGGAGTGCCGCTGATCCCAACCCGAAGGCTGTAGCTGCTCGATTCCATGCGGCGTGCAGCTGGACGCATCAGATACACCCTCACCGTGACGTCGCCATCGCTGGGCAGGAGGCCACGGAAGCTGTTGCCTGCGCTGCTGCCGATGAACAGGGCGCTATCCGAACCCGCCGCCATCACGTTGAAGTCGTTCTGCGCGTTGGAGCCCTTCAGGTCCACCGTCAGCGTCTGACCCGCGCCGGCTCGCAGTCTGTAGTCGATGGTCTGGTCGCCCTTGAGTTGGCCATTGAGCAGGGTGGAATCAGCGCCGGCCGGAAAGCCGACCCTTCGACTCTCAATCGCAGGCTGGGCCACGCCAAGCCCACCCGGGAGGCTGATGGCCAGGAGCCCAGAGGCAACAAAGGCGAAAGGAGCCCGCATCGGAGCCTCGGGATTCAGGCCTGGTCAACCTATCGCCCCCTCAGGCGTGCGGAGCAGCAGTGGCCGGTCTCCATGACTCGGTGAACGGGGAGTGCCGGAGACGTTGATCACCAGCGACTGGTTGATCACCAAAACGCACAGTGCCCTTGGCATCAAGCAGTCCAGGGCCTCGGACAACAGGTGGCGAGTGCCAGCACCATGGGCGCATGGCCAACCCCAGTTCCATGGCGGGGGCTGAGGGCTCTCGCTGACCCGCCGGCTCCAGGGTGGTCTGGAGGTGAGCGCACCTATCCTGTTGCCATGGCCCTGTCCCGTATCACCCACAACCCAGAGCAATGCGGGGGCAAGCCGTGCATCCGCGGCATGCGGATTCGTGTGCGTGACATCCTTGAGCTCTATGCAGCTGGCATGAGCAGCCAGGACATTCTGGCTGATTATCCCGACCTGGAGCCAGAGGACCTCCGAGCCGCGCTGGATTATGCAGCCCGTGCTCTGGACCATCCGGTCTTGGCAGCGCTCGCCCGATGGATTCAGGAGCAACCCTCAGACATCCAGGCAGTGGCAGTCAGGGACATTGGTCTCAGGGACGCCAGTGATCCAGAGATTTTCGCCGAAGCTCGCGCAGCAGGTGCAGTTGTCATGACCAAGGATCAGGATTTCATCCGACTGCTGGAGGTTCAAGGTCCCCCTCCACAGGTCATCTGGTTGCGGCTTGGCAACAGCAGCACGATGGCCTTGAAACAGGTGTTGAGCACGACCCTGCCACAGGCAGTGGAGCTCCTGCGGCAAGGAGAACCATGCGTAGAGATCCGACCACGTCAAATAGGCAGCACCTGATCCGATGAGCAGCCTCAGGTGACAGTTGAGTGCACCGTTGCGGCCAGAACTGTAATGCCAGTTGCACCGGGCCCCTCGATGTCATCCCGCACAGTTCGTCCCAGGCCGCAAGGATCGGTCCGGCCCCCGGCTGGGGCGTCCTTTCCTCCTCTGCCGAGGTGCACAGATCCAGGGGATCCACAAACCATGAACCGCCAGTCAGTCGATCAGCACCAGGGGAACAGGGTGGTGGGCCCCTCTCCGAACAGGGCCACAAAGGTGGGCGCGGCATTGGCCCGTTGATGCATCCATGCATGGCGCACGCGATAGGCGGCCTCAAAGGCCTACCAGGCCGATCCATCGATCAGCAAGGGTTTCAGCAGCAGTCGTCAGGGCGCTTTCCACGACAAAGTCGGTGACGCTGCACTGGGCCACTGCGGCCGCCTGCTGCCGGGTGCGCTTGCCTCCGGCGTGAGCCGCAGATCCAGCTTTTCGGAGCGAAGCCTCGGTGCCGTCATGAAGCTGTAGGGCGGTGAAAGTACTAGTTAGTAGAATTGACGGAGATCATTATCCAACATTGCCTCCGCCATACAAAGTGACCTATCTATATTGCGTAGCTTTGCAAGGGCATTTAGTAGACTTCTTTTTCGGCGTTTCTCAAGCCATCTATTTATACATGGTACAAAAATGAATTCCTGAAATGTCCATGCACTTATTGCCAAGAAGAGACCCAGCTCTATGGATTTTATGTTGGATCCAACTACGGTAAGTCCAATTACAAATACCACGAATACTACACACAGGTAAGTTAGTTTAGGGAGCCACAGTACTGTTGTTTTCCATAGGTGGTATTCGCACAGGGGATCTCGGGTGGATAGCAGCAGCCTATCATGGCTTTGTAGTCGATAATTATTTATCGACTTCGTGCTTCTTGCTGCAGTAATTCTAAGCCTTGCTAGTGCCTCCCTAGCCTCCCTCATCTCTCTAATTGATTCTGTCTTTGTTGTATCTACGCTGCTTAGTTCGTCTCTCGCGATATCAGCTACCAACTCGGCATTTAGCGACTCTCCTTTTAATCTCGCCTCTAGCAGATTTCGATATGCATTCCATCTTGATTGCTTTGCGGATATGCGTTTTATAATTTGACTTTCTCTTGATCTCAGTTTTTGTTCGACATAATCTAGGCCTGAAGGCTCTCTAATTTTTCCCTCAAGAAGCAAATAGTATTTATCTACTCTCCTGGTCGCATCTTCTAGCTCATGACGATTTGTTGCCTCTATGACTGATGTCAGAAGCTCTTCGAATTGAATATCAGGCTCTGAGGATGCCATCTGCTGAAAGATTCAGTCAGAAACCTTGTGGATATGAAAAACATACAGGAGTAATCATCTTTTCGGCCTGGCGCTGCCCAATTCCTGCTGCATAAGGGCAAGACAAGAGCGCGCGACGTGATCTCCGAAATCCCGGTAGCAGCCAGGAACCCTGGCTGCCACTGGGCGCGACATCAAGCGTCGTAGTACATCGTGAACTCATGGGGATGGGGCCGCTGCCGCAGCTGCTGCACCTCCTCATATTTCAGGGCGATCCAGTTGTTGATGAAGTCTTCCGTGAACACTCCACCGGCCAGCAGATAGTCCTTGTCGCGATCGAGGGCTTCCAGGGCCCCATTGAGGGACGCGGGCACCGTGGAGATCCGGGCCAGCTCTTCTGCCGAGAGCTCGAACAGATCCACGTCGGTGCCATCGCCCGGATCGATCTGGTGTTTGATGCCATCCAGACCCGCCATCAGCATGGCCGCAAAGGCGAGATAGGGATTCGCCAGGGCATCGCCGGAGCGGAACTCCAGGCGCTTGGCCTTGGGATTGGGGCCCGTGAGGGGGATGCGCACCGCGGCGGAACGGTTGCCCTGGGAATACACCAGGTTCACCGGCGCCTCAAACCCGGGCACCAGGCGCTTGTAGCTGTTGGTGGTGGGGTTGGTGAAGGCCAGGAAGCTGGGGGCATGCTTCAGCAGGCCGCCGATATACCAGCGGGCGGTCTGCGACAGGTTGGCGTAGGTGCCTTCCCCGAAGAACAGGGGCTGGCCATCCTTCCAGAGGCTCTGGTGCACATGCATGCCGCTGCCGTTGTCGGCAAACACCGGCTTGGGCATAAAGGTGGCCGTTTTGCCATATTTCTTGGCCACGTTGCGCACCACATATTTGTAGATCATCACGTTGTCGGCTGCGCTGATCAGCTCGGCAAACTTGATGCCCAGCTCATGTTGGGCGGTGGCCACCTCATGGTGTTGTTTCTCGATGGGCACGCCGAGGGAGCCCATCAGCAGCAGCATCTCTGAGCGGATGTCCTGCAGGGTGTCGTTGGGGGCAACAGGGAAGTAGCCCTCCTTCAGCAGCACCTTGTAGCCAAGGTTGCCGCCTTCTTCGATCCGATCGGTGTTCCAGGCGGCCTCGATGGAATCCACCTGGTAGAAGCTGCCGCCGTTGCTGCTCTTGTAGCGAACGTCGTCAAAGATGAAAAACTCTGGCTCCGGCCCGAAGAAGGCCGTGTCGGCCAGCCCGGTGGAAGCCAGATAATTCAGGGCCTTCTGCGCCAGCGCCCGGGGGCAGCGGCTGTAGGGCTCGCCGCTGCGGGGCTCCTGAATCGAACAGATCAGGCTCAGGGTCTTGTGGCTGTAGAAGGGGTCGATCCAGGCCGTGTTCGGATCCGGCACCATGGCCATGTCGGATTCATTGATCGCCTTCCAGCCCCGGATGGAGGAGCCATCAAAGGCCACGCCCTCGCTGAAGGCGCTCTCGTCAATCAGGTCCTTACAGACGGTGAGGTGTTGCCACTTGCCGTGCAGATCCACGAACTTGAGATCGATCAGCTCGATTCCCTCGTCCTTGATGCGGCGGAGAACATCCTGGGCAGTCTGGGCCATAGAAAGGAAACAGTGAGGAGAGCCGCCTGAAGGCAGCGTTGGGCTCGAAGAACAGGTTGTCCCTGAAGCGAGCGCGGCAAACGGTACGAACCGATACGTTTCCATCCTGTATCGGTTCACACCGTTTCTCCCGACGGCCTGCGTAACCGTTTCTGTCAACTTGGCGAAAATCCTCCCCCCCACAGGCATCTGGCTGGAAAGTGAGTGCTACGTTCCGCTCCAGTGCGTCGATCCCCCCATGCGCGATGCCATCGGCCAGCTGATCAGCCGTTACGACCAGCTCGGGCGCTACCTCGATCGGGATGCGGCCGATCGCCTCAATGCCTACTTCGGTGAATCGGCCCTGCGCCTGGCCGCCGTGGAACTGATCAACCGGGAGGCGGCTTCGATCGTGCGGGAGGCCTCCCAGCGCCTCTGGCTGGAAGATCCTGAGCTGATCCTTCCCGGGGGCAACGCTTACACCACCCGGCGGCTTGCCGCGTGCCTGCGGGATATGGACTATTTCCTGCGCTACGCCAGCTACGCCCTGATCTCCGACGACGTCACCATGCTCGATGAGCGGGTGCTCAACGGCCTCGACGACACCTACAAGAGCCTGGGCGTGCCCACCGGCCCCACCGTGCGCAGCATTGCCCTCCTCGCTGAAGTGGTGTGTGAGCAGCTTCTGCAGGACGGCCTGGCCGACCAGGGCACCCTCCAGACCGTGGTGGGCGCCCCTTTCAACCACCTCTGCCGGGGCCTTGCCACCAGCAACGTGCGGGCCCGCTGACGGCCGCATCATTTCCTAATCTCGGCCCACTTCTCGACCCTTCGGATCCTTGGCTCCACTTCCCGTCCTGCCCCCCATCAACAGCACCCACAGGATTCAGCTGGAGCCCATTGCCACGCCGAGCCGTCTGCTGCTCGGCCCTGGCCCATCCAATGCCCACCCCACCGTGCTGGCGGCCCTGGCCCGCACGCCCATTGGCCACCTGGATCCCCTCTACATCCAGCTGATGGGCGAAGTGCAGGAGTTGCTCCGCTACGCCTGGCAAACCGATAACCGCCTCACCCTGCCCATGAGCGGCACCGGCAGCGCGGCCATGGAGGCCACCATCGCCAACGTGGTGGAGCCCGGCGACAAGGTGCTGGTGGCCGTGATGGGCTATTTCGGCCTTCGCCAGGCCGATATGGCCGGCCGCTACGGCGCCGAGGTGGTCACCATCGAGCGGCCCTGGGGGGAAGCCTTCAGCCTCGAGGAACTGGAGCAGGCCCTGATCATCCATCGGCCCTCCCTGCTCACCATGGTGCATGCCGAAACCTCCACGGGCGTCTGCCAACCCATGGAGGGCATCGGTGATCTCTGCCGCAAATACGACTGCCTCCTGCTGCTGGATACGGTGACCTCCCTTGGCGGAGTGCCCCTCTTCCTCGATGAATGGAAGGTGGATCTGGCCTACAGCTGCAGCCAGAAGGGTCTGAGTTGCCCCCCTGGCCTCGGCCCCTTCTCCATGGGCCTGCGGGCCGAAGCCAAGCTCAATGGGCGCAAGGGCAAGGTGCCCAACTGGTATCTGGATGTGTCGCTCCTCAACCAATACTGGGGCACCGATCGGGTGTACCACCACACGGCCCCGGTGAACATGAACTTCGGCATGCGCGAAGCCCTGCGCCTGCTCTCGGAAGAGGGCCTCGAGCAGGCCTGGACCCGCCATCGCTCCTCGGCTGAGCGGCTCTGGCAGGGCCTGGAGAGGCTCGGCCTGGAGCTCCACGTGCCCGAGCACCTCCGGCTGGCCACCCTCACCACCGTTCGCATTCCAGAAGGGGTGGATGGCAAGGCCTTCTGCCGCCACCTTCTCGATGCCCACGGCATCGAGGTGGGGGGTGGCCTCGGCACCCTCGCCGGCAGGGTGTGGCGCGTTGGCCTCATGGGCTACAACAGCACTGCGGAAAACGTCGACCTGCTGCTCAACCTCCTGGAGACCGAGCTCCCCCGTTTTCGGAACACAGCCCAGGCCGTTGCCGCCGCTGCCTGAACCAACACCGCAATTGCTCCTCCGCTTCCCTCCCCATCACCCCTGAAATCACCTTCATGTGGTGATGGGCGCTGGGGTCGGTGGCCAGATTGAGGCACCCCCCCAGGGCTCCCCGTTTGGGATCAGCGGCCGCAAACACCACGGTGCCCACCCGCGCCTGAATCAGGGCGCCGGCACACATCGGGCAGGGTTCCAGGGTCACCAGCAGGGTGCAATCCGGGAAACGCCAGGTGTTTAGGGCGGAGGCGGCCTGGCCCAGGGCCACCAGCTCCGCATGGCCGAGGGGATCCTGCCCGTGGTGCCGGCGATTGATGCCCCAGCCCACGGCCCGCCCCTTCCCATCGAGCACCACCGCCGCCACGGGCACTTCTCCCAGGGCGCCAATCCGATCCGCCCTGCGCAGCAGCCGCTCCATCCACAGCCGATGGCTCTCCATGGTGTCCATGGTCCCGTGTTGCCCTCCGAAAAAGAAGATGCCCTGGCAACGGCAGAATGGGGGCAGCCCATGGGCGCGCCCCATCCCCCCTTCCCCCCCTCGCTGAACAGCCCTTGGAGCCTTTGGCGCCGCCCTCCACCCCAGCGTCTCTGGCTCCCTTTGCCGATCCCCTGGGCCCCGATCCCCTCCTGGAGGAGGTGTTGCAGCAGGCGGCCAGCCTGCTCTGCCGCTGGCTGGGCCGGGCTGCAGCCCAGCCGCCCCTGCCTGGGTTGAGTGTGCTGCCGGCGGTGGAACCGGAGCGGGAAGGCCTGCCCCCCGATCGCCTGCTGGCTGATCTACAGGTGGTGATGGATGGGGCCTACCAGCCGGGCCATCCCGGTGCCCTGGCCCATCTGGATCCTCCCCCCCTCACCGCCTCCATCGTGGCGGAGCTGATCGCCGCGGGGCTCAACAACAATCTCCTGGCAGACGAGCTCTCCCCCAGCCTGCGGCGCCTGGAGCGCAGCCTCTGCGCCGTGCTGGCCCAACGGCTGGGCCTTCCACCAGGGGCCGGTGGGGTGCCCGCCAGTGGGGGCACCTTGAGCAACCTCATGGCCCTGGTGACCGCGCGCCAGCAGCGCTGCCCCCGGGCTGGCCAGGAGGGCGTGGTGATCTGCAGCGCGGATGCCCATGTGTCGCTGGATAAGGCCGTGCGCGTGATGGGCCTCCCCCCGGAAGCCCTCCATCGCCTCCCCGTGGATTCCGAGGGCCGGATGCAGCCCGAGCGGCTGGCGCACCATCTCACCGACCTGGCCCAGCGGGGGGTGCCGGTCATTGCCGTCGTCGCCACGGCGGGTACCACCGTGCGGGGGGCGATCGATCCCCTGGAGGCCATCGCCCGCCTCTGCCACCACCACGGCCACTGGCTGCATGTGGATGGGGCCATCGGGGCCGTGTTTGCCCTGGTGCCCCAGACCCAATCCCTGCTGGCGGGCATCGGCGGGGCTGATTCCATCACCCTCAATCCCCAGAAGGTGATCGGCATCACCAAAACCTCCTCCCTCCTGCTGGTGGCCCATCCGGCCAGCCTTCAGGCGGCTTTTCACACAGGATTGCCCTACATGGAACCCAGCTGGGGTGGGGGCCATGGCGGGGAAGAGGGGCTGCAGGGCACCCGGCCTGCTGAAATCCTCAAGCTCTGGCTGGGTCTGCGCCAGCTGGGCTGGCAGGGGGTGGAGAGCCTTTTGGCGGGGGCGCTCCAGCGGCAGCGCCAGCTCCAGGCCCTTCTGGCTCCGGAATCCCGGCTGTTGCTGCAGAGCGGTTCCCTCCATCTGCTGGCCTTCCGGGTGGAGGGGGCCGATCCAGCCAGGACTGACCACTGGAGCCAGGCCACGCGCCAGGCGCTCCTGGAGCATCGCTTGATGCTCTCCCGCCCCCACTACCAGGGCCATCACCACCTCAAAGCCGTGCTGGGCAACCCCCACACCCGCCCGGCCGACCTGGAGCAACTCGCCCAGGTGGTGCGCCACAGTTTGCCCACCGTTTCCACCCGATGAGTTCCCCTTCCCCACGCCCCCGCTGGGTGGCCCTGGTCACCGGGGCGGTTTCTGTCCTGATCGGCCTGCTCTATCTGTTGATGGTGATCCTTCTGGACCGTTCCGGCCCCCTCCGTCCTCCCCCACCCGAGGCCTTCGGGAGCTTGGCCCCGGCTGGGGTGGCAGTTGCAGGCCCTGCTTCTGGAGGGGCTCCACCACCCGCTGCAACGCCAGCTCCAGGAACTGGCGCAGGGCCCCTTCCCGCCGGTTGAGTTCGAACTGCTGCTGCAACACCTCCTGCACCCCCCCATCGCCCCAGTCCTGGTTCTGCTGGAAGTAGGTGATGAAGCTCTGGCCGGCCACCCGGGTGAGCCAGGCCGCGCTCACCGCCTGGATCGCCCGACTGACCAGCAGGACGGGGAGTTGCAGCGTCATGGCACTAGTGAGCAGCCCCACGCCCCCCTTGACCAACCCCAGCCCCGCCAGGGTGCGACCCACCGAAAGGGCCAGATCCTGGGCGGATGACCGGCTCAGCTGCACCCCATACACCTTGCCGATCTCCATCACCATCTGGGCATTCACGGCCGCCGTGCCCAGCAGGTCCACGCCCGGCAGGGGCGTCACCATCAGCACACCGGCGCCGATCCACATGGTGCGATCCACGATCCGCTCGGCGTCCTGGCGCCGTTGCCGATCCAGCAGCTCCCGGCTGGCTTCCCCCAGCTCCCGGCACTGCAACAGCAGGTTGTCGGCAATCAATTCCTCCCCCTCGGCGTGGAGCACCTCCGCCATGCGCCGCACCAGCGCCTCCACCTCCGGGGCCGGTTGGTAGGGGCGCCCTCCCGGCATGGGCACGCTCTGGGGGGCGGAGCTCACGGGCACCACATCCTCCTTGAGAAGGCGGCCTGCGCAGCGGCGCCGCAGCAAGGTCAGCAGGCGCTGCTCCTCCTGCTCCCCCCGCAGGTCGCATTTGTTCAGCACCAGCAGGAGCCGCTTGCCCACGCTGGCCAGGGTTTCAAACACCTCCCATTCCGCCGCCCGCAAATCCCCATCCACCACCAGTAACAGCAGATCAGCCCGGGCAGCCTGGCGGCGGGCCGATTCCTCCCGTTCCCGTCCCGCCTCCCCCGCCTCCAGGATGCCTGGCGTGTCTTCTAGAATCACGGCCCGGCTTAAGCCCTTCAGCCGGAGCCGGTAGCGGGTCACGGTGCGGGTCGACCCCATGGGCGCTCCCACCGTGCCCACCAGCTCCTGCAGCAGGGCCCGGATCAGGGAGGTTTTGCCGGTGGAGCCCGTACCAAACACGGCGATCACCACATCCCCCCGCTCCAGTTCCGCCTGCATCCGTTCCCGCTCCTGTTGCAGGGCCTGGCGCTCCACCGCATCGCGCACCTGCTCGAGGGTTTGATCGATGGCCTCGAGATTGCGGGCCGCCGCCTCCCGCCGATTGCTGGCCGGCTCCGCCGGCAACCGCTTGCGCTGGGCTGTGTCGCGCCTCAGGGCCTGGATCCAGGGCCATCCCACCTGCACCACGGCCAGCCCCACCGCCGCCACCACCACCAGCAGCAGGGGGCCCACCAGCCAGCTCGGCAGCCAGTAGCTCAGTTGCCAGAGCAGTTGGTTGACGCCCTGCAGCACCACACCCACCAGGAGCAGCACCACCAGGGCCACCCCAATCCAGAGCCAGAGGCGGAAGCGAGGCATCAGGAGCGGGGAGGCATGGCCACTACTGGGAAGGGGACGTGGAGCGGATGATCTCGCTCCAGAGGGACGCGGCCAGGGCGCTGGAGGCCTGACTGGGTTTGTTGTCATCGTTGCCCAGCCAGACGCCCATCACCCACTTCCTGGCTGGGTCGAAACCCACGAACACCAGATCCCTGCCCTCATTGGTGGTGCCTGTTTTGCCACCGATCCCTGCGTGCACATAGGCCGCCGTGCCGGTTCCGCTGCTCACCACGCTTCGCAACATCCCCTGCAGCGTGCGGGCCGTGGCCTGGCTCATCACCCGCCGCGAGACAGAGGTGGCGCCTTTTCCGGAGGCGCCCCGGCAGCGACCTCCCTCCTTGCCTGTCTCATTGCTGGCGGCGCAGTGTTCCCCATCCGTGAGCTTTCGGATGGTGCTGGGCGATTGCCAAAGGCCATCGTTGGCCACGGCGAGATAGGCAGAAGTGAGCTCCAGCAGGGTCACCTCACTCTGGCCAAGCACCAGCCCGGGCACCGGTTGGAGGGGGCTGGTGATGCCCAGATCCCGGGCCTTCTGCACCACCGCCTCCAACCCCACCTGTCGGCCCAGCCGCAGGGCAGCGGTGTTGCTGCTGGTGGCCAGGGCCTGCCGCAGGCTGATGCTGCCCCCACACCCACTCTCAAACACTTGCCCCTGCCACCGCAGGGGGCCGCAGCCAATGCCATCCGTGGCCCGGGCACCCCGCTCGATGGCCAGCACATAGGGCACCAACTTGAACGCGCTTCCGGGTTGACGCAGGGCCATGCTGGCCCGATTGAACTGGCTTTGCTTGTAGTCGCGCCCTCCGGCAATGGCCAGGATGCCGCCGGTCTTCTGATCCAGCACCACCACCGCGCCCTCACTGACCCCCATGGACGTGTTGGCCTCAATGCGCTGGCGCAGCAGCCGCTCCACCGTTGCCTGAAGGGCGGGATCCAGGTGGGTGTCGATCAGAAAGTTGCCCTCGGAGGCCACGTCCTGCCCCACCAGATTCTCCAGATCGCGACGCACCTGGTCGCTGTAGAAGGGCGCCGCCTGCCGTTGCACCCCCCGGCAGGCGCTGCCCGCCAGCTGAATGGGTTGGCGGCGGGCCCTGCGGGCTTCATCGGCCCCCAACCGACCCGTGGTCACCATTTTGTTGAGCACTCCGTTTCGGGCCGTCAGGGCGGCTGCGGGGTTGACGCAGGGGTCGTTCCCGTTGGGGGAGGGCAACAGGCCCACCAGGAGAGCCGCTTCCTCCATGCCCAGCTTGCCGGCTGGTTTGTCAAACAGGCGCCGGGAGGCGTCTTCAAATCCCCAGCCGGCGCCGAGGTACACCCGGTTGAGGTAGCTCAGAAGCAGATCGCGCTTGCTGAACCGCGATTCCAGTTGCAGGGCCACCAGGAGCTCCCGCCATTTCCGGTCGAGGGTTTCCCCCTGTCCCACCAGGTTGGGATAGAGGCTGCGGGCCAGCTGCTGCGTGAGGGTGCTCCCACCCTCCAGCACCCGACCTCCCAGGAGGTTGGTGAGGAGAGCCCGGGCCGTGCCGATCGGATCCACCCCCGGATGCCACCAGAAGCGGCTGTCCTCGCTGGCGAGCAGGGCATCGATCAGCACAGGCGGATAATCACCCAGCCGGCCCAGCTCCCGATGGCGCTGATCTTCCGCGGAGGCGATCGGCCGTCCGGAACGGTCGTAGAGCACCAGGGGGCCGCGCACGCCCGCCAGGGCTCCATGGATGGGCATCCGCAGGGCGGAGAGCGCCAGAACAGCCAGAGACACCCCCGTGAGGGCGGCGAGGGTGAGCCCAGCCCGCTGCAGGTTGCGCTGCAGCCTGGGGTTGCTCAGGCGCTCGAAGCTCAGTTGCGGCAGGCCCCCTTCCTCCTCCGGGCCAAAGCGCACCTGATCCCCATGGCGGAGCACCAGTTGCTGAACCCGCCGTCCTCGCCACCACAGGCCATTGGTGGAGCCGCAATCGCTCAGCAACCAGTGGTTGCCATGGCGCTCCAGCAGGGCATGGCGCCTGCTGACAGCCCCATGGTCCACCGGTAGGTCGGAGTTGGAATCGCGACCGATGGTGTAGCAGGAGCCATGCAGCACCACCCTCCGTGGGGGCTGGGTGGCCACATGGAGCTCCACCTCGGCGGGCCTGGAGACTGGCGTGGTCGTTCCGGCCCAGCGCTTGAGTCGTCTCCAGACCTCAGCCACGGGTGTCCTCCCCGGAGCCTTGCGGGCGGGTGAGATGCACGAGAAAACACAAGACGGCCAGGTTGATCGCCACGTCTGCCAGGTTGAAGATGGGGAAGTGGATCGGCACCAGGGCCAGGAAGTCGATCACAGCCCCCATCCTCCAGCGGTCCAGACCGTTGCCCAGGGCTCCCCCCAGAAGGAAGCCCAGGCCCAGGCTCTCCCAGCGGCTGCTGAGGGGTTGGCGCAGGATCCAGAGCAGCACGGCCCCGCTGGCCAGCAGGCTCACCAACGCCAGCAGGCGGGGGGCTTCGGTGAACAGGCTGAAGGCGGCTCCGGTGTTCTGCACCAGCTGGAGGTTGAGCAGGCCCGGGAGGAATTCCCTGGGCAGGCCCGGGGGGAGGTGATCCAGGGCCCAGCGCTTGCTCACCTGATCCAGCACCACCACCCCAAGGCCCACGGCCAGGGCGAGCCTCCTCAGCACTCTCATGGGGACACCAGCAGGAGGCGCCGCAGCAACCAGGCCAGAAGGCCAACGGCACAACAGAGGAGCAGCTGGGGGAACAGGGCGAGGCCGTAACCCAGCACCAGGGTTCCCGTGTTTCCCCCCCATCGGCCCGCCAGGCCCCCCAGAAGAAGGTTGGCCAGGCCACAGAGCTGCATCACCAGCAACCCCAGAACGGCCGCTGCTGTGAGCGATAGGGGACCATCCATGCCGCTCTGGCGGGCCAGCTTCCCGCTGAGCCAGGCGGCCGGGAGAAATCCCGCCAGATAGCCGAAGCCCGGATCCAGGAGATAGCCCAGCCCCCCGCCTTCATGAAACACCGGGATCTGGAAGAGGCCCATGGAGAGATAGGCCACCGCGGCGATCAGGGCCATGCGATGGCCCCCCACCAGGGCGACGAGCAGAAGGGCTGGCACCTGCAGCGTCACCCCCAGGGGCCGCAGGGTCCAACCCGCCTCCGCTGGGAAGGGAATGGCCGCGGACACCAATCCGCCGACCAGGATCAGGAAGAGCCCAGCGATGGCGCCGCTCCAGGTGGCAAGGGCCCGCAACACGTCTTTAAATGGAAACGGCCCCATCCTGCAGCAGGGGGAGTTTCATGTCGACGCCCATCTCCAGTGCATCGGGCCCCGAGATCGGAGCCCATGTGCAACTCCGTGGCCCCGTGCCCTATCTCAAAACGGCTGACCCCATGCCCATGCTGCGCCCTCCGGATCTCGTGGATCCGGAGGAGATCGGCGTGGTGGTGGAACGGCGTGCGCGGGATCAGCTGGCGGTGCGTTTCCGGCGTGGCACCTTTCTGCTCACCAGCTCCCAACTCGAGAGTGGCGTCAGCCCCCAGGAGCCAAACCACTGAGGGGGTGCTGCTTCCAGGCCAGCGTTGCGGATTGAAGGGCGGAAGCGGGTCCCACCAGGCTGAGGCTGGGCCGTTGCAACCATCGGGAGGCCGCCTCCAGAAGATCGGATGGGGTGAGCCGCCCCGCCCGCTCCAGCTGGGATTCCACCTGATCAATGGGCAGGCCATGGCTGAGCACCAGGGCTAGCCGTTCCGCCAGCTGGCCACAGGTCTGCCGACCCATGGCGTCCTGCCCCCGGTATTTCGCCAGGGCCAGGGCCAGGGCTTCTGGGGGGATCGGATGCTCCATCACCTGGCGCCATTCCTCCAGAAGGCAGGTGGTGGCCTCTTCCGCACGCTCTGCCGAGGTGGAGAGATGGACCACGAAGGGGGAGGGCCCGCAGCGGGCAGGGAGGTGGACGCCCACGTCGTAGGCCAGCCCCCTCTCCTCCCGCATCGCCTGAAACAGCCGACTGGACATGCCAGCCCCCAGGTGGGCCTGCAGGAGCCGCAGGGGCAGGGCATCGGGATCACCGTAGGGAACCGTGCTGGCCCCCAGAAGCAAGACAAGTTGTTCCGTGTCCTCCTCCAGGGAGCTGATCCGTTCCGCTGGCGCGGCACCCCCGGGCGCCAGGGCGGAAGCGGGTGGGGGCACCTCCCAGGGAGAGCCCTGCAGGGCGGTATTGAGCAGGTCCACCACCCCCTCTGGCACGTCCCCCGAGAGCACCAGCACCGCCCCCTGGGCTCCGAGCTGGTGCACCAGCGGCTCCAGATCCGTTCGCGACAGCCTGGAGAGGTCGGCTTCGACCCCGAGGGGGTCGTGCCCATAGGGCCCGCCAGCGAAGAGCAGGCGCCGCAGTTGATCGTGGGCCTGCTGGAACGGGTCTTCTCTCTGCCGTTGCAGGGTCTGGAGGTTGAGCTGGCGTTCCAGATCCACCTGATCCGGTTGGAGGGTGGGCTGGAGCACCATCGATAACAGCAAGGGCAGCAGATCCTCGCCATCTTCCGCCCCACAGTGGAGCGCCAGGGTGAGGGCATCCTCCGTGGCTTCGGCCCGCAGGGCCGCTCCCGCGCCCTCCACCCGGTCGGCCAGGGCTTCCGCATTCAGCTCGCCGCAGCCCCGGGTCATCAGGCCCGCCAGAAGCTGGTGGGCCCCCCGTTGGCGCTGGGGATCGGCGCTGCTCCCTCCGCGAATCATCAACCGGGCGGACAGCACCCGGGGCCCAGGGCGGCGCAGCACCACCAATGGCAGGCCGCCGGCAAGGGCTGTTTGCTCCAGGTCCATAGCCAGGGGGTGACTCATGCGGGCACCGCCTCGAGCACGCAGGCCCGTTCGGGATCGAGGCTCGCCAGGGCCTCTTCCCGCAGACGGGAGGGGGTCCAGCGCTGAAGCATTTCCAAGGGGGCGGCCAGCAGGGGATCCCGTCCCCACAGGCGGGCATTCCCGATCAGGCCCGCCACACCGGAAGGGGCCTCCAGCCCAAACCGATAGCTGTTGCTCACCAGCCGCCGTGCCCTCGCCCATTCCTCCTCTCCGATGGGCTGCTCCATCACCTCCCGCCACACGGTGGTGATCGCCTCCCGCACCTCCGCCAGATCCTCCGGGCCACAGACCGCTTCCAACAGGGCGAGGCTCCCGCACTCCATGGTGTGCAGATCGAGGTCGATGCTCTCCACCACCCGCAGCTGTTCCCTCAGGCGCTCCACCAGCCGCGAACGCCTCCCTTCCGCCAGAACGGTGGTCGCCAGATCGGCGCCGATCACGTTCTCCAGGTGGAAGGCGGCCGGTTGCCACCAGGCCATCAACAGCCGGGCAGCCTCCAGTCTGGGCAGGGCCAGGTGATGCTGCCCAGGTTCCACCTTCAGCAGCGGCAGGGGGGCGGGTTCGAGGAAGGAAGGCAGCTGGGCGAGGGGACCCTGGGAGGCATGGTCCACCAGGGAGGGCTGCACCGCTCCGGAGAGGGCCAGCACGCAGCGTCCTCCCCCGTAGAGCCTCTGGTGGAAGGCCGCCATGGCTTCAGGGGCATGGCCCAGGAGGGCCTGGCGCCTCCCCAGGATGGGCAGGCTGTAGGGATGCCTGGGACAGGCCAGCTCCAACAGGCGTTGCAGGGCGACTTCCTCCGGCTGATCTTCGCTCTGGGCCAGTTCCTCCAATACCACCTGCCGTTCCATGGCAAAGGCCTGGGCCTCCAGCCGGGGGGAGAGCACGAGTTCGAGGAGCAGATCCAGGGCACGTGGCGCAGCCTCAGGGCTGATCAGCACGTGGTAGTGCACATCATCAAAGCCGGTGGCGGCATTGCTGTTGCCTCCCAGGGCCTCAATCTGCAGATCGAATTCACCGGGGGCCAGGTGGTCGCTCCCCTTGAACACCATGTGTTCCAGAAAGTGGGCCATGCCGCTCTCGCTGGGGTCCTCATACACGCTTCCAGCCCGGCACCAGAAATCCAGGCACACCAGGGGGGCTTCGGGGATCTCGAGACTCACCAGGTCGACGCCGTTGGCCAGCCGATGGGTGATGGGATCAGCCAGGGCAGGCAGCAATGGGGCGCAACATCCGCTGGTTTGGCTCATCGGCGCATGGCAGGATCGCCATTCTGCTGGCTGCTGGGTCCTGCTGATGAGTGCCCTCGGTGTCCATCCCCTGGTCGATTCCCTGGCCAGTCGGATCCGGGAGCTGCGGGAGCAGCTGCCCGAGCTGGAGCCCCTGGCCGTGGATCCTGCCCTGGAGGCCATCAGCGGCAGCCTGGACGGGGAACAACTGTTTATCCGCAACGAACTGCACCGCAGTCGGGGATTGCGAAAGCTCCATCTGGAAACGGCCCGCCTCGGGGCGGGGCTCCAGATCCTCCATTGCGTCCACTTCCCCGATCCCCGCTACGACCTGCCCGTGTTTGGCGCAGACATCGTCGCGGGCCGCGGCGTGGTGTCGGCGGCGATCGTGGATCTCTCTCCTGTCACCCCAGCCCTTCCGCCGGAGATGGCCAGGGCTCTGGCGGAACACCCCCGGGCACCGTTCAGCGAGGTTCGGGAGCTGCCGCCCTGGGGCTCGATCTTCTCCCCCCATGTGCTGTTCGTCCGGCCCCGCACCCCCGAGGAGGAGGTCTGGTTTGTGGAGGAGGTGGCGGCGTTCCTGCAGCTCCTGGGCCAGGCAAGCGCCACCGTGGAGCCCCAGGCCTGGGATGATGAGGCTACTGTTGCGCGCTGGGAGGGGCAGGTCCGCTATTGCCAGCAGCAAAAACAGAACGACAAGACCCGGCGGGTTCTGGAGAAGGCCTTCAACCCGGAGTGGGCGAACACCTACATCGAGACCCTGCTCTTCGACGACCCCTTGGCGCCCCAGCCGCAGACCTGACGGGCGGCCAGGGCGAGACGTCGGTGGCGTCGGGGCGACCCCCCTCCGGGTTCAGTGTCCCCCTGGCGCTCGTGGCCGCCCTGGCGGGTTCCGCCCTCACCCTGGTGGCTCTGGTGGCCACCCGCCAGCTGGCCTTGCCCAACAAACCCCCCTCCCAGGCAACGGCTCCTGCCCCCAAGACCCCCCCAAAACGGGCCCCTGAAGCCGTGGCTGCCCTTGGCCGCCTGGAGCCTGCGGGGAACATCCGGGTGCTGGCCGCACCGATCGCAGGCATTGGCGGCAGCCCCCGGCTCTCCGAGCTGCTGGTGAACGAGGGCGATCGGGTGCGCCAGGGGCAGGTGTTGGCCCGCTTCGACACCGGTCCCACCCTGCTCGCCGAGGAGCGGGTGATTCGCACCCGCCTGGCCAATCTGGTGAAACGGTTACAGGTGGAGCAAAGGGAGCTGAACCGCTACCGCCAGCTCACCGGTGTGGGGGCTCTCAGCGCCGATGAGCTCGATCGCCGTGAGCAGCAATATCTGCAGTTGCTGGGGGAGTGGCAGGTGGCCCGCGCCGACCTGGAGCGCGTGCGGGCCGATCTGGCCAACACGACCCTGCAGGCCCCCATCGATGGCACCGTGCTGCGCCTCCACGCTCGGGTGGGGGAGCGGCCCGGGGATAAGGGCATCCTGGAGCTGGGCGCCAGTGAGCGCATGGAGGCCCTGCTGGAGGTCTACGAGAGCGACATCGACCGGGTGCGCCTCGGCCAGAGCGTGCTGCTCAGCAGTGAAAACGGGGGCTTCAATGGCACGCTTCGGGGCACCGTGGTCCGCATCAGTCCCCAGGTCCGCCAACGGGAGGTCCTCTCCACCGATCCCAGTGGCGATGTGGATGCCCGCATTGTTGAGGTGCGAGTGGGGCTCGCGCCGGAGGATGCCTCCCGGGTGCGCAGCCTGACGGGCCTCAAAGTGATCGCCCGCCTTCAGCCATGAGCCCCCCCATGCCCTGGCAGGGCCGTCGGATCCCTTTGGCCTGGTTGCTGCTCACCCGCCAGCCGGCCCGGCTGGCGGTGGCTCTGGCGGGGATCTGCTTCGCGGGAATCCTGATGTTTATGCAACTCGGATTTCGGGATGGCCTCTTTGATGCCAGCGTCACGCTGCACAAACTGTTTGACACCGATCTGGTGCTGATCAGTCCCCGCACCATGAGTTCCATTGCCATGGCGGGCTTTCCCCGGCGGCGCCTGGTGCAGGTCATGGCCGATCCCGAGGTGGCGGGCACCACGCCCGTGCACTGGAACCTCCTGCTCTGGCGCAACCCGGAAAAGCGCACCACCCGTTCGATTCTCACCCTGGGCTTTGAGCCCAATGATTCCCTCTTTCTTCTTCCGGAATTGGCGGATCAGGCCAAGCTGCTCACCCAGCGGGGGCGAATCCTGTTTGACGAGCTCTCGCGGCCGGAATACGGCCCCATTGCCCGTTGGCTCAAGGAGGGCCGCACCGTGGAAACGGAGGTGGCAGGAAAACGGGTCCGGGTGGCCGGCCTGGTGTCCCTTGGCCCTTCCTTCGGAGCGGACGGCAACATGCTCACCAGCAGCGAAACCTTCCTGCAGCTCATGCCCACCACCCCGCCGGGCAGCATCGAGCTGGGGCTGATCCGTCTGAAGCCTGGGGCCGATGCCGCTGCTGCCGCGAGCCGCCTTCGCCAGAACCTGCCGCCCGATGTGGCCGTCTACAGCAAGAAAGAATTTGAGGAGTTTGAAAAAAACTACTGGCGCAGCAGCACGGCCATCGGCTTCATCTTCACCCTTGGAGCCGCCATGGGTTTTGTGGTGGGGTGTGTGATCGTCTACCAGATTCTTTATTCCGATGTCAGTGATCATCTGCCGGAATATGCCACCCTCATGGCCATGGGCTACCCCCTCACCACCCTCCTGGGAGTGGTGGCCCGTGAGGGGCTGCTCCTCTCGGTTCTTGGCTTTGTGCCCGCCTGGCTTGCTGGCCAGGGTCTCTACATGCTTGTGCGGCAGGGCACGAAGCTGCCCGTCTTCATGACCGGAGACCGATCGCTGGTGGTGCTGGCGATGATCTTGACCATGTGCATGGCCTCTGCCCTGCTAGCCATGCGGAAGCTGGCGGATGCAGACCCCGCCGAGATTTTCTAGGGCCATGGTCGCTTCAGGTCCCCAGCTTTCCATCCCCACCAGTTCCCCGGCCACGGTGGAGGTGCAGGGCCTGAGCCATTGGTATGGCCGGGGCCCCATGCGCCGTCAGGTGCTCCAGGGGGTCGATCTGGTGATTCAGCCCGGAGAGGTGGTGTTGCTCACGGGGCCGTCCGGTTGTGGCAAGACCACCCTGCTCACCCTGGTGGGCGCCCTGCGCCAGGTGATGGAGGGGTCGGTGCGGGTGCTTGGTCAGGAGCTGCGGGGCTGTGGCAGGGGGGAGCGGCAACGGCTCCGCCAGAGCATCGGCATGATCTTCCAGGGTCACAACCTGCTGCGCTGCCTCACGGCCGAGCAGAACGTCCAGATGGGCTCGGATCTGTTGCCCGGACTGTCTTATCGGGCCCGACGGGATCGGGCCCGGGAGTGGTTGCGGGCCGTTGGTCTGGAGGATCACCTGGGCAAGCTTCCCCATGACCTCTCGGGGGGCCAGAAGCAACGGGTGGCGATTGCCCGCGCCCTGGCGGCCCAGCCCCGCCTGCTTCTGGCCGATGAACCCACGGCTGCCCTCGACCGGCAGAGCGGCCGGGATGTGGTGACCCTGCTCCAGGGCCTGGCACGGGAGCAGGGGTGTGCGGTTCTCATGGTCACCCACGACCCCCGCATCCTGGACGTGGCGGACCGCCTGGTGCAGATGGAGGATGGCAAGCTCTGGAGCGAGGAGCCCGCGCTTGCGGTTGGCTAGGATGATTGTTTCCAAGTTCTACGCACCTCGCGCATGGCCAAACGCCGCAATCTCAAGAAGGAAAAGCAGGAGCGCAACCGCGCCTACGCCCGCAAGTTCAAGAAGCGCAAGTTGCGTAATGACGGCCGGGGCGAAGGGGCTGGCAACGGCGTGACGGGCACGGCCAGCAACGGCGGAGCCGCCGACTGAGCAGCTCACCCCTGGTGTTCCCGCGGGAGCTTTTGGCAGGGGGGATCCATGGGGATCCCCCCTTTTCCATGCCGGCCTAGCCATGTTTTTCAGCGTCGTCATTCCCACCTACAACCGTCTGCCGATCCTCCAGAAGTGCCTCCGGGCCCTGGAAGAGCAGGTGCTCGAGGCCCCCGTGGATCGCTACGAGGTGGTGGTGGTGGATGACGGCTCCAGCGATGACACCGTGCCCTGGCTCCAGGCCCATGGGCACCTTTTCCCCCATGTGCGCCTGTTCTGCCAGGAGCATGGCGGGCCGGCCCAGGGGCGCAATCGGGGGGTGGATGAGGCCCGCGGGGATGTGATTGTCTTCATCGACAGCGACCTGGTGGTGACGCCCACCTTCCTGCTCTGCCACGCCCGCGCGCTCCAGAGGGCGTGGACGGAGCAGAGGAATCGCCTGTGCTTCACCTATGGAGCGGTGATCAACACGGCCAATTTCGATCAGCCCACCAGCGAGCCCCACAAACTCACGGATCTCTCCTGGGCCTATTTCGCCACGGGCAACGTGGCGATCGATCGCGAGGTGTTGGAACAAGCGGGGCTCTTTGACACCACGTTCCATCTCTATGGCTGGGAAGATCTGGAGCTGGGGGAGCGGCTGCGCCAGCTGGGCGTCACTCTGGTGCGGGCCCCGGAAGCCGTGGGTTATCACTGGCATCCAGCCCTCACCCTGGAGCAGATTCCTGATCTGATGCGGGTAGAGCGGGAGCGGGCCCGGATGGCCCTGGTGTTTTTCCGCAAGCACCCCACCCGCCGCGTGCGCACCATCATTCAGTACACCTGGCTCCATCGCCTGCTCTGGGAGCTCCTCACCCTGGGGGGGGTGCTCAATGAACGCAGCCTCCGCCCTGCGCTGGCCTGGCTGTTGCGCCGCGGCCAGGCGCGCTGGGCCATGGAACTGCTGCGTCTTCCCCTGAATCGTCTGGGGGTGCGGGAACTCTTCGCCGAAGCCCAGAGACAAGGCCTCCGTTGACCGTTTGGTAAGTTGGTTGGGTCAACCCATTCCGCACACCTGCACGTTTCGGGTGATGGCAGCCTTTCGGCCCATCCCTGGCAGGTGGAGGCAAACCCGAAACCCCAACCCATGGCTGTCGTCACTCTCGCCGAGATGATGGAAGCTGGTGCCCACTTCGGCCACCAGACCCGTCGCTGGAATCCCAAGATGTCGCGCTACATCTATTGCGCGCGCAATGGGGTTCACATCATTGATCTTGTGCAGACCGCGGTCTGCATGAACAACGCCTACAAATGGGTGCGCAGTGCCTCCCGCAGCGGGAAACGCTTCCTGTTTGTGGGCACGAAGAAGCAGGCTTCTGAGGTGATCGCCCTGGAAGCTAGTCGTTGTGGAGCAGCCTATGTCAACCAGCGCTGGCTGGGCGGCATGCTCACCAACTGGAGCACCATGCGCGCCCGGATTGATCGGCTCAAGGATCTGGAGCGCATGGAGTCCTCCGGGGCTATTGCCATGCGTCCCAAGAAGGAAGCGGCCGTGCTTCGCCGTGAACTCGACCGTCTCCAGAAATATCTGGGTGGATTGAAGAGCATGCGCCGCCTGCCCGATGTGGTGGTGCTGGTGGATCAGCGGCGGGAAACCAATGCCGTTCTGGAGTGCCGCAAGCTCGATATTCCCTTGGTGTCCATGTTGGACACCAATTGCGATCCTGATCTGTGCGACGTGCCGATCCCCTGCAACGACGATGCGGTGCGCTCCGTCCAACTGGTGCTCGGCCGCCTGGCGGATGCCATCAATGAGGGCCGCAGTGGATCCCAGGATCGAGGGGAGGAGGAGGGCTGATCCCTGCCCTCCCCAGTTCTCTTCTGAGGTGTTCCTCGCCCCCTTCCTTTCCCCCTACCTTCCTTCCCATGGCTGAGATCAGCGCCAAGCTCGTCAAAGACCTGCGCGACAAGACCGGCGCCGGCATGATGGATTGCAAAAAGGCCCTGCAGGAATCCTCAGGCGACCTCACCAAAGCCGTGGAGTGGCTGCGGCAGAAGGGTATTGCCAGTGCGGAGAAAAAGGCTGGTCGCACCGCTGCCGAGGGCGTTGTGGGGAGCTACATCCACACCGGTGGTCGGGTGGGGGTGTTGGTGGAAGTGAATTGTGAGACGGATTTCGTGGCCCGTGGCGAGCTCTTTCAGGAGCTTGTCCGCAACGTGGCCATGCAGGTCGCGGCCTGCCCCAACGTCGAGTACGTCAGCACCGAGGAGATCCCCCCTGATGTGGTGGAGCGGGAAAAGACGATCGAAATGGGCCGCGACGATCTGTCGGGCAAGAAAGAGGAGATGAAAGTGAAGATCGTCGAGGGCCGCATCGGCAAGCGACTGAAGGAACTGGCCCTCCTCGACCAGCCCTACATCCGGGATGGCTCCATCACCCTTGGAGAACTGGTGAAGCAGACCTCCGGTAAAACGGGAGAAAACATCAAGGTGCGGCGCTTCACCCGCTACACCCTCGGCGAGGGGATTGAGGTGCAGGAGAGCGATTTTGCTGCTGAGGTGGCCGCCATGGGAAAGGCGGTTTGAGGTGAGGGAGCCCGCCGGCCCAGACCCCCAGTCCCTGGGGGCCATTCAGGCCAGGCTGGATCAACAGATTCCCCAGCTCTACCGCGACCTGGCCCTCTACCTTCAGGTGCTGCGGGACATGCTTCCCGCGAGCCTGGACCAGGCCTGTTCCCACTTGGCCACCCAGGTCAATCCGCAGGGGTACAACCGGCTCAATCCTGCGGAGCGTGCCCATCTGCACAGCCGACTCAAGGGCCTGATGGAGCGCTGCGCCAGCTTCCTCACGGTGGAGCAACTTCTCAACCTGGCCACCCAGATGGCCCATGAGCGCCAGCGGCTGTCTGAGCGGGACCAGTCCCGCTTTCTGCAATCGTTTTCTGAGGATGAAGGATCGTCCCCGCCTCCGGGCGCAGGAGCGTCCGACCCTTTGCCCATGGGTTCGATTCAGCTGCAGCTGAGGCCACCCTTGAGCGCGGACCCCTTTCCCTCCCCCCTGAGGCCCTTGCCGCCAACGGCTGAGCAACAGGAAGAGGGAACGGGCTTCCCCTTTCCTGGTCTCCAGCTCAGCGCAGAGGTGCTGGCAGCCCTGGAGCACCAACCGTTTAGCGCGGAGGTGCCCTGGTCCTCAGGCCAATTGCCCCGGGATCCTGTCCCCTTGCTCCAGTGCCTGGAAGCCTGGGACATCGCCCTGAGCCGTCGGCTCCGCAATCTCTCCCACAGTGTGAATCTGGAGCTGGCACGGGCTGGACTGATGGTGGCGGCCATTCCCGTCCCCCTGTTGGATGCGGTGCTCATGGGGCAGATCGAGCCCCCTGGGGCCCCGGCCAACCTGCTGAGGCTGCCCATGGCGCCCCAGGGGGCTGCCATCTTTCCCCACCCCCCCATGGGGGTGCTGCTGCGCATGGTGGATCTGGAGCTCGAGCAGCCGCGCCTGCGCACCTGTCGCCGTCGTTTGCTTCACCACCGGCAGGAGATCCACAAAATGGCCGAGACTGCCCACCGCCTGCAGCGCCGACTCCAGGCCCACCATGCGCAACGCCTGTGGCGTCACGACAGCCAGTTGAATCCCCCCAGGCCCCAGGCCTGAGAGCGTGGTGCGATCTGCTCCACAAGGCTGCCCAGTTGGAGGCCGATCGGGGCTTTGGCGATCTTCAGGGCCGCTTTGACACCTTCAGTGGCTTTGTGGTGCGCTCCCTGGCGGACCTTCCGGTGGGCGTTCAGGAGACCGATCTGCCCCATTTGCCCAGCTGGCGGGAGGGATTCAGCCGCTACGGCGAACTGGGCGCCGCCCGGCGTCAGCAGTTGGTCTGTCAACTGCGCCAAGGGTTGCACCAGCTCCTCTCCCGTTCCAGGCCCTCCCTGCCTGTAGCGCCGCCCCGCCTGCGGCTCTCCACCGAGACCCCTGGCGATGCTTCTGGGGGGGTGGGCTCTCGCCCATCCCCACCCCTCCGTCAGCTGGAGCCCACCACCCCCCTGGCAGAGGTGCCCGGCATCGGCCCCCGACAGGCCACCCGCCTGGCCGCCTTGGGGCTGTTTCAGGTGGTGGATCTCTTGCAGCACTACCCGCGCGACTATCTCAACTACGCCAACCTGGTGCGCATCAGTGCCCTGCTGCCGGGAAGCACGGCCACCGTGGTGGCCACCGTGCGCCGCTGCCACACGGCCACCAGCCCCAAGAATCCCAACCTGTCCTTTCTGGAGCTGCACCTCCAAGATGTCACCGGCCGGCTGAAGGTCAGCCGTTTTTTTGCGGGTCGCCGCTTTGCCAGTCCCGGTTGGCTCAAGAGTCAGCAGCGGCTCTATCCCCCGGGCAGCACGGTGGCGGTGAGTGGTCTGGTGAAGGAGGGTCCCTGGGGCATGGGGTTCACCGATCCCTTGATCGAAGTGCTGGACAGCCCCTCTAGCCCGGTGCGCTCCGAGCAGATTGGCCGGTTGGTGCCTGTCTATGCCCTCACTGAGGGGCTCTCGGCCGACACCCTCAGGCAGGCGATGGCCAAGGTGCTGCCCCTGGTGCGCCATTGGCCCGACCCCCTCGGCCGTCAGCTGGTCGAGGAGGAGTTGCAGCTGCCCAGCCGCACCGAAGCTGTGGAGCAGATCCACCGCCCTCCGGATGAGGAGCGGCTGCAACGGGCGCGGCGCCGGTTGGTGTTCGATGAGTTCCTGCTGATGCAGCTGGCCCTGGGGTTGCGTCGGCTGCGCCTCAAACGCCAGGAGGCTCCCCCCCTGTTCTTTGCCGCTGGGGCTGAGGAGGGCTTGCTCTCTCGCCTGTTGGCCTTGCTTCCCTTCCCCCTCACCGGAGCCCAGCAGAGGGTGTTGGCGGAGATTCACCAGGATCTAGCCCAGCCCCAGCCCATGGCCCGCCTGCTCCAGGGGGATGTGGGCAGTGGCAAGACCGTTGTGGCTCTGGCGGCCCTGCTGACCGCCATTGAAGCGGGCTGTCAGGGAGCGCTGATGGCCCCTACCGAAGTGCTGGCCGAACAGCATCACCGCAAGCTCTCCCCCTGGTTGGCCCAGCTTCACATCACCTCAGACCTGCTCACGGGCTCCACCCCGGCCCGGCGCCGTCGGGAGTTGCTGCAGGATCTGGCCAATGGCCAGCTGCAGCTCCTGGTGGGCACCCATGCGCTCCTGGAAGATCCGGTGCAGTTTCTGCGCCTGGGCCTGGTGGTGGTCGACGAACAACATCGCTTTGGCGTGCGTCAGCGCAATCGCCTGCTGGCCAAGGGCTTGCAGCCCCACTTGCTCACCATGACCGCCACCCCCATCCCCCGCACCCTGGCCCTTTCGGTGCATGGGGATCTGGATGTGAGCCAGATCGATGAGTTGCCACCGGGGCGAACTCCGGTGCAAACCCGCCTGTTGCGCTCTGAACAGCGCCCCGACGCCTGGTCGTTGATTCGGGAGCAGGTGGCTCTGGGCCAGCGGGCCTATGTGGTGCTGCCCCTGGTGGAGGAGAGCGAGAAGCTGGATCTCCGTTCGGCGGTGGAGGTGCATCGCCATCTGGCGGAGGAGGTGTTCCCCGACCTCTCGGTGGGGCTCCTGCATGGCCGACTGGCCAGTGAGGACAAGCAACGGGCCCTGCAGGCCTTTGCTGCAGGCACCACCCAGGTGTTGGTGAGCACCACGGTGGTGGAGGTGGGGGTGGATGTGGCCGAGGCGAGCGTGATGGTGATCGAGCATGCCGACCGTTTTGGCCTGGCCCAGCTGCACCAGTTGCGGGGCCGGGTGGGTCGGGGGGCTGCGGTCTCCCATTGCCTGCTGATCAACGACAGCAAGAACCCCATGGCCCGCCAACGGCTGGAGGTGCTGGTTTCCAGCACCGATGGCTTTGAAATTGCGGAGATGGATCTGCGGTTGCGGGGGCCTGGGCAGGTGCTGGGCACCCGTCAGTCGGGGTTGCCGGATCTGGCCCTGGCGTCCCTCAGCGAAGACGGGGAGGTGTTGGAGGATGCGCGCCGGGTGGCCCAGCAGCTGTTGGCCCAGGATCCCGAGTTGGAGGGGCTGCCCCTGCTCCGCCAGGCCCTCGAGACCCAGCGCCAGCGGCTGCTCGAGTCGGCCCAGCTCAACTGATCTTCCCCCAACTCCGTTGGAAGCGCCCGGCGAGACAGGGCCCTAGGGTCCCACCCACGCAACGCCGTGTGGTCCCGAGGTCATGGCCCTTCGCCCCTGGAGCCCCATCCCGATTCTGGAAGAGGGGGAGCCCCTGGTGCCCCTTCCTCTTCCGTTACACCGTCTTGAACCCCATCCCTATGCCTCCCTGGGGGCGCCCTACGGGGCGGACGCCTGTCCTTTCCGCCTGCGCCAGGGGGTGGTGAAGCGGCTGCTTTCGGCCCAGATCCTTCTGCAACAGCAGGCTCCCACCTGGCGCCTGGCCATTTTTGATGCCTGGCGCCCCGTGGCGGTTCAACGGTTCATGGTGGCTCACGCCACGGCCATGGCCTGTCGCCAGCGGGGCTTGGATCCCGAGGGGGCAGGGCCCGCCTGGGAGGCGGTGCGGCAAGAGGTGGCCTGTTTCTGGGCGCCGCCCAGCGAGGACCTCGCCACCCCGCCTCCCCACAGCACGGGCGCTGCGGTGGATCTCACCCTTGCGGAAGGAAGCTGTGAGCCCCTGGAGATGGGCGGAGCCATCGATGCGATCGGCCCCATCTCCTTCCCCCAGCACCACGCTGCCGCCGCCGCCGCCAATCCCCAGGGCCCGGAGGCCCAGTGGCACCATCGGCGCCTCCTCCTGGCCGAGGTGATGGAAGCGGTGGGTTTTGCCCAACACCCCCAGGAGTGGTGGCATTTCAGTTATGGCGATCAGCTGTGGGCCTGGCGGACCGGCCAGCCGCAAGCCATCTACGGCCGCACAGGCGATTGAGTCGCCTCCGAAGCTCCCCCCGTCAGCTTCAGTTCCAGCGTCAAGCCGGACACCTGGGCTGGTGTCAGGAGTCCCTTGCTTTGGCAATCCCGCAGGGTGTCGAGTGTCATGGCCGCCTGGAGCTGGCGAAGACGCTGTTGCACCACTTCCGGCTGATCCTGCCAGGGAAGCAGGTTGCTGCGGTAGGTGGTGCGGATCATCTCCACCTGGCAAGCCTGGGGATCCGGGTCGTAGAGCTTTGGTGCACTCCTCCCCTGGAGCCCCCAGAGCTGGCCGCCCACCACCACAAGCCCCAATAGGCCCAGCATGCATGCGCTCGGCAAGCCTTTGCCCAGCCTGGATGGTCTGTCCAACAGCTCCCGGGTTCCACTGCCGTTCCATTTTGGCGGGCCATCCGGCACGCGCTTCCATACAGTCAGTTGGAGCACACCTGCGCCTAGGCGCCCATGGATGGCCTTTTTTCTCCTGGAGATCGGTACTGAGGAGCTCCCTGCCGACTTTGCCCGCCTTGCCCTGCCCCAGCTGAAGGAACAGGTGCAACGGGATCTGGCTTCGGCGCGCCTCACACCAAGCTCCGTGGCGGTCACCAGCACTCCCCGTCGGTTGGCTGTGCTTGTAGAGGGGTTGCCTTCCAAGCAGAAGGACGAGCAGCAGGAGCACAAGGGCCCCCCTGCCCAACTGGCCTTCCGGGATGGGGTGGCCACAGAGGCAGCGGCGGGTTTTGCCAAGCGCTGCGGTTTGCCGGTGGAACAGCTTGAGGTTCGAGAAACGGCCAAGGGGCCCTTTGTGTTTGCCCGTACGCTCCAAACAGGGCGGCCCAACCTGGAGGTGCTGGCGGAGTTGATTCCGTCGTGGATCTGGAGCCTTCAGGGGCGGCGTTTCATGCGCTGGGGGCAGGGGGAAAGCCGCTTCAGCAGGCCCGTGCGCTGGCTGGTGGCCTTGCTGGATCGGGAGGTCATTCCCCTGGTGCTCCCCGACTGTGACCCGCCGATCCACAGTGGGCGCCTCAGTCGGGGCCATCGCCTCAGCTCGGAACCCGTGGAGATTCCCTCTGCTGAGGCCTACAGCCGCTGTCTGGCGGCGGTGGATGTGCAGGTGGATCGTTCAGCTCGGGCGTCCCAGATTCGCGCCCAGTTGGAGGCGGGGGCCGTCCGCGCTGGCGCACGGCTGGATCTGCCCGAGGCCCTCTTTGAGGAGCTGGTGGATCTGGTGGAGGATCCCCGTGTCATTGAGGGATCCATTGAGCCCACTTTTCTGAGCTTGCCCCCGGAAGTGCTCAGCACCGTCATGCGGGCCCACCAGAGGTATGTCCCCCTGCTGGCCCCCGAGTCCTCGGCCGACCCCTTGGCCCTCAGTGCGGAAGCAGCCCTCCTGCCTTGTTTTCTGTGTGTCAGCAATGGGCGGTCTGAGGCGGAGTCCACGGTGAAGCGGGGGAATGAGCGTGTGCTGCGGGCACGTCTGGCGGATGCCGCCTTCTTCCTCAAGGCCGATCACGGGGTGCCCAGCATTGATCGGCGGGAGGCCCTGAGCCGGGTCACCTTTGCCGAGGGGTTGGGCACCCTGCTGGATCGCACGGCCCGGCTGGAGTGGTGTACGGATGTGGTGCTTGGGGTGCTCCAGCTCCAGCCGGAGCTGGCCCAGGCCGCCCGTCGGGCGGCCCATCTCTGCAAGCACGATCTGGTGAGCCAGATGGTGGGGGAGTTTCCCGAACTGCAGGGCATCATGGGTGCCAAATACCTGCTGGCGGAAGGAGAAGGCCGGGAGGTGGCCCTGGCTGTTTGGGAGCACTATCTTCCTCGGGGTGCGGGCGATGCCCTGCCAGACACCATTCCCGGGTCTGTGCTCGCCTTGGCGGATCGCCTGGAATTGTTGCTGAGTATTTTTTCACGGGGCGATCGACCCACGGGCTCGTCCGATCCCTATGGGTTAAGGAGAGCCGCCAATGGGGCGCTCCAGCTGATCTGGAATCAGCAATGGCCCATCAATCTGGAGGCACTCCTGCTGCGTTTTGCCAAGGAATGGCAAACGATCTTCCCAGATCGCAAGATCAATGTTCAGACCCTGGCTGATGATCTGACTGATTTTTTCCGGCAGCGATGGATCAGTCTGATGGAAGAGGACGGTCTGGATCTTGATGTTGTGCAGGCCATTGTGTCTGCCTCTGCGTTGAAAGGCTCTTCGATTCTTCGCGATCCACTAGAGGCAAGAGATCGGGCCATGTTCCTTCAGTCCCTGAGGCGCGAGGGGCGTCTCTCGGCGATTCAGAACGTTGTTCAGAGAGCCTCTCGCCTGGCCAGCAAGGGAGATTTGGGTCGGGAGGTGTTATCGCCTGGCCAGTCTGTGGATCCAACACTTTTTGTGAGCAAGAGCGAAGCGGAGATGTTCGCTGTTCTTGAAACGCTTGCACCCTTTGCCCAAGCCGAGCGAAGATATACGGATCTTGCCAATTGTCTACAGGACAGTGCGCAAACCTTGGCAGAGTTTTTTGATGGCCCCGACAGTGTTCTGGTGATGTGTGACGATCTCTCTCAAAGACGCAATCGTCTGAATCTGCTTGCTGTGCTGCGCAACCAGGCAGAGGTTTTGGCTGATTTCAACCAACTGGAAGGTTGATCCTCATGGCTGGCCTAAACCTTTTGTGCGGCTAGAAAAACGGAGCATCCTGTAGGGAAGACGCCACCTGTTTTGAGCCATGAATGTTCCAATCGCGCCAAGCCTCCACAAAACTGATCGACGGGTTGAGAGTAGGACTGAACATCACTTGTTGACGAAGGAGTGGTAAACAGTTTCCTCTTCGCGATGATCAGTGGGAAAACAAACATGTTTGCGTAGCTTGCCTTGATTGGTGAGAGTCCGGCATCCTCAATCATTCTTTTCAACTCGCTCCGGCGAAAGCGATGATGGGTTTCACAGGCGTCGTCGTGATAGGACCACATCCATTGATAAGCAGCCACGTTGATCACCACGATCCCCCCAGGCCGTAAGACCCGGGCAAATTCTTGCAGGGCGATCGAAGCATCTTCCACTTGGGAGATGACATCGGCGCTTGTAAGGATATCAAACCGATTCTGTTCGAATGGAAGATCAGTGATCGATCCCTCGATGATGTCAACCTGCGTTCTTTCGTTTGCCAGTCGGCATGCAAGCGGAGAGAAATCAAGCCCTGTGATTTCCCATTTTGGCCCAAATTCCTTCAGGGCTTGGATTAAGCCCCCCGTTCCGCAACCTGCGTCCAGCACGTCAGCATGCCTATCTCTCCAATCAGAGAGCGGCAGAAGCATCCGTCGATTCAGGGCCTTGAAATACCACATCGAATCTTCGACTTCTGCCAGTTTGCGATATTCGTCAATGTGCATGATGCTTCCGTTCTCGGTTACCTTTGAATGGGTGGGTGATGAGCTGACCGATGCGACTTCTTCTGATAGAGAATCAGCGTCAGCACAAATGAAATACCTGCCCATAGAGTATAGGTGATGATGGCGATAAGCCACTTTCCTGTGTCCAATCGCTTGAGTGCAACACCAACTAGAAATGAAATAAGAAATCCAACCACCTGAATCATCAGATAGCCCAGCAGCAGCTTCCAGCGGAATTCCACCTTAAACGTGATGCGGGAGTGGACATACGAATTCACGACAATGCAGATTCCTCCTGCAACGGCAAGGGCCATCGAGGAATTATTGTTGCTAAGACTGAGTACCAGTCCATAGAGGATGAAATAGAGAGCTTCACTGAATAAGGAAACCAATCCAAAGCGAATTGCAGTGAATCGAAAAGGAGAGAGGCCCCGATGGAGGAGCTTCCTCATCTCACCCCATGTCGTCCAGTGACTTCAATCGTACGCACATACGCTTGAGGCTTGCCATACACCGTGAGATAGATCCGACCGACATATTCTCCCAGCAATCCAAGAAGCAAGCATTGAATGCCCCCAAAAAAGAGGATGGCGGAGATGACCGAAAGCCACCCTGCCACTTCGATCCCTCCAAAGAGACTGCTGGCAAGCAGATAGATCAGTGACAAGGCACCGATCAATGCTGTGCAAATCCCGACAAGACTTGCGATTCGCAGTGGCATCAATGAAAAGCTCGTGAGAATAACGAGCCACAGGCGAACAAGCCTGCGCATATTATAACCACTTGATCCAACTTCCCTTTCCGTGTGCTTTACATTCAGACTGCTAATCCGATTTGTCGCCTGAGAAAGCATGCCATCAATGTAAACATATGGGCTGCTGATTGTGGAGACTTTTTCTCCAATCAAGCTGCTCACACAGCGGAAGCTTGAAAGATAATAAGAGTCAGGGAGATCAAGGAGAAGTCGGGCTGTTAGATTGGCAAAACCGCTCCCGAGATTTCGGAAAATGTTATGTTTTTTCTCGATATAATCTCCGTAGACAACATCAAGGTCTTGATTCCTTGCGTGTTCCAGTAAGCGCAAGGCCTCTTCAGGAGGGTTCTGCAGATCATCGTCGATATTGATGAAATAATCCCCTTTCGCGTGTCTGTACCCCGTGAGCACGGCATGGTGCTCCCCAAAATTGCGCGTGTGCCGAATGAGGGTTGCTTCAAGGGGGGAGTTCTTTAGGCGGCGATGAAGAAGTTCATGGCTACGATCTGGACTACCGTCATCAACAAAAATGACTTGCCATGGTTCCGCTACTGGGAGCGACTCAAGTCGAGAAATGAGTTTATCAATGGATTCTTCGCTCTTATAGATGGGTATAATCAGGCTGAATGCATAGTCTCTTTGCATTTCAGGGACGGTAACAATGTTGAATGTGGGCACTCACGATGTCCACATCATTAGGCGTCAAGTATGGATTCAACGGTAGGGAGAGAACACTGGCCGCAAATCGCTCACTGTTTGGCAATTTAAGATCAGCCACATCCAAATTCTTCGCCATGTACGGGTGTTGATGGCAGGCCAATGAATAATGGACACCATAGGGAATACCGTCCATTCTCCCAGAAGCTAGAATCTTGTCACGGAGATCTGGATTCACCCTGATCACATAGAGATGGTAACTATGAGCCCAATCATCCCCATCTTCCGGTAAGGCTACATGTAAACGGGAGGCCCAATCATCGAGCAACCTGGTGTATTGTTCAGCCCGATTTCGCCTTTCCTTGATCTGATTATTGAGATCTTGAATCTTTCCTCTCAATATCCATGCCTGTATCTCGTCGAGTCGGCTATTGACTCCAAAATCAACGGCCTCCCTGCGTTCATTCCATCCATAGAACCGGAGCCTCCTCGCATGTTCCAGCGTTTTGTGTTCTGCATCTTTGCCGACGACTAGCATCCCGCCATCCCCAAGGGCGGCAAGATTCTTAGTGGGGTAAAAACTGAACGCTGCGAAATCACCCCAGGCTCCCGCAGGAGACCCCTGATAAGTTGTCCCCATGGCCTGCGCGCAGTCTTCGATCAGAGCAACGCCATGGTGAGTGCACAGTTTTTTGAGCACCTCCAGATCGCACGCTTCGCCGTAGAGATGAACGGCGATCACCGCACGGACAGGATGGACGCTCTTCTTGGAGAGAAGCCGTTCAACCTCTGCCGGGCTGATGACGGGTTTTTCTGCTTCATTATCGGCAAAAAGAGGCTCAGCCCCTGTTCGGAGGATCGCAGCCACGGTGGCGTAGGCCGTTAAGGAAGGAACAATGACCCGATCTCCGGCCTGGATTCCGGCGCAGCGCAAGGCAAGCTCAAGAGCATCCGTACCATTGCCGACACCAATACAGTGGCTTTGGGTGAATCCCTTCCCAAGCCAGTTAGCAAAGTCTTCCTCAAATCCCCGAACCCCTTCCCCGAGAATGGTTTGCCCCGACTGGGCCACGCGCTCAACGGCTGCCTCGATGATGGGTTTGTAATTCAGGCAATCGAGCAGCGGGAAGTTTGCCCGATCCAGCAATTGGTCATTATGGAGGTAGTCGGCCAGCGACCGACGCAGGCGCGGCTTGAGAAGTTTGCGACCCAGTTTGGGCCTGATGGATCGGCTGGTGGAGGTGTTGAGTTGCATGTACATTGACGCCTACCGATAGAACGCTAAATTGCTTTTGTAGAATTTTAGTGTCTGATCCAGAGTTTGGCTCAAGGACCTTTCAGGGTTCCAGCCGGTTAACAAACTGATTTTCTTGTGGCTCGAGTAATAGTCGCCAATGTCGATTTTGCTCCGGTCTTCCGGAAATTCCATAATTTTTAGCTTTCCCGAACCATTCAAATCAATCATGAGTTGAGCCAGTTCTAGGAGGCTCACTTTTTCTTTACTTCCTAGATTGAACACCTGGCCATAACTTTCATCAGTAAGGGATGTGATCAGAAGAGCGTCTACCACATCCTCCACATCATTGAAATCCCTTAATTGATCTCCGCCCCAGACCTCGATGGGTTCATCCTCAAGCAATCGGCGGATCCAGATGCCGACGAACGTTTGCCGTGCGTCCTTGATTCGCATCCGAGGACCAATGGTATTGGTGAGTCGCAAGATGCAAGATTTAATATTGTATAAACTGTGATACATTTGATAGTATTGTTCAGCGGCGTATTTATGAATACCATTGATGTCTACTGGATTGATGGGATGTTCTTCGTCCACCGGCAGGTAGTCAGGCCTGCCGTAGATCTGACGGGTGCTGGCAAACACAATGCGAACGTCCGGGTTGACCTGCCTACAGGTTTCCAGCAGGTTGAGCTGTGCTGCGCAATTGATGTGTAAGTCAGTGTAGGGATCTGTCATGGAGTCCATATGGCTTGTCTGCCCGGCCAAGCTGAACAGCACATCCACGTCTTTGAGCAAAGGCTTAAGGGAATGAGGCTCTCGGATGTCGGAGAAATTGATATGAATCTTGTCGGCAAAGCTTTCTAAGTTAAAGAGATTTCCCCCGAACTCTGGAATCATGCTGTCAATGACTGTCACCCGACTCCCATAGTTGGCCAAACGCAACGCCAGGGTGGATCCAATGAATCCAAGGCCACCCGTAATCAGGATGCGTTTGTCTCTCCACCGTTCGGCAGCCGATGCCAGATCTGGAGCCCCGCCTTCCACCACTTCCTCAATGAAACGAATTAATGGGACTTAACGTAGCAGCTTTCATTGGTTTTGTTTCCACTTCCGATCACCCCCTCTTTTGCCTGTTGTTTACCGAAGCTTACTTCTGCCGCCCCATGGTAGAGCTCATTATTTCCTGACCAGCTTCTTTTCTGGCACCTGAGATCTGGCCTTTTCCCTCCAGGACTTTTCTGTTTTCTAGCTTGGTGTGCTGGTACACCCTCAGGGTTGCCTCGCGGATGCCAGTAGCAGCGGCCTCAATGGTGAAAAGCTTTTCGACCCGTTGTCTCGCTGCTTCTCCCATGCGTCTTGAAGTGGCGGGATCGGTGGCCATGGTGCGCATGCAATTGGTGAGGCCTTGGATGTCCCCACAGGCAAATTTCAGTCCCGTGGTGCCTTCCATCACCAGGTCTTCCGCGCAACCCGCCAGATCGCTCACCACCGCTGGCAGTCCGCAGGCCATGGCCTCGTTGACCACCAACCCCCAGGTTTCTCCATGATCCGAGGGAAGCACCAGGCAGTCGGTCGCTGCGTATGCGGCGGCAATCTCCGATTGATTCAGAAAACCACCGAAGCTCACCGGTAGCTGGCGTTCCGCGACGCGTCTCCTGCAGTCCTCCTCCAAGTGGCCTGTCCCCACGATCAGCAGGTGAATCCTGATTGCGGCAGCATCGCCATGGCCCGTGAGCCGTTCCATTGCGGCGAGCAGATCAAAAGGTCGCTTTTTGTCTTGAAGTTTGCCTGCAAAGAGAAAGCAATAAGACGCTTCAGGAATTCCCCATCGTGCCCGGAGCTCGGAACGTTGCTGCCTCTGTTGGGCCGACTGGTGGGCAAAGAGGCCGTTGTCCACAAAATGCGGGGAGCCGATCAAGTGTCCATTTCCCATCCCGTGGCTGTGATACCAGCGGGCATTGGCCGAACCCACCGGCAACCCGACGGCCACGCCTTGAAAGAGGCGTCGGTACACCCATCGCAAGGGACGTGATCGGGGACGGGCCCCGTTGGAATCCATGCGTAGCAGGATCGGAATGCGGAGCCAACGTGCTGCCCAATGGGACTGCACCATGCTGAAAAAATGCCACCCCGTGAGCAGGACGGCATCGGGGCGTTCCCCTGTCTTGCCCCAGCCCAATTCTCCCAGGGGATTGGCCAGCCAGACACCCAGGTAACCGCTCGTGATTCCTTTTCCCCGGCCGCTGGGCGCCAGCCGCCAGCGATACCCCTCCAGCAGAGGCACATCCCATGTGAAATCCACCCCGAATCCCAGGCCTTGGGTGCGTTCATCAGGAAGGGAGTGATAGACGACTTCGCAGCTCAGGCTTGGGTCAGCCGCGAGGTATCGGAAAAGAGGGGTGTGGTACTGCACCGGATGGCTTCCCACAATCAGCAAGCGAGGCGTGCGCGTGGGCAGGTAGGCCGCCCCTTGTCCGTTCAGTCGCCAAGCCCAGATCAGGCCACGGATTTCTCCCAGCAGGGTGACCGGGATCCACCAGGGCTTCTGGAGATGGTGGCGGGTTCGTATGCAGCGCAGCAAAGCTCCCAGGCTCGCCGCCAGAGCAGACCCAGCCGGCAGCGTGCGCAGCAGAAAGTAGTACCGCCCCACGGCATGGTCTGGCTTGGCTGTGGTGAGGTGGTTGGGGGAGGTGCGGGTGCCTCCCCTTTCGGCTCGTAGGTGGTGAATGAGAGCCTCTGGCTCGTAAAGGATGGTCTGCTCAGCTGTGCACCAGCGATGGGCGAACTCGGCTTCAAAGTGGTAAGCCACCTTCACGAAGTTTTCATCGAATCCCCCGAGTGCCAGGGCTGTTCTGCGGGGGATCGCCACATTTCCCCCCATGAAGGTCTGAACCCATCTCGGCTCCAGGCTGTTGAAGAAAAAGGGCGATCCCTCGGGATCACTCTGGCGCCCATGCCAAGGCTGAAGCACCCTGCCGGCCACCATGGCGTCGGGGTGAGCCTCCCCTGCCCGCTGGTGGGCTTCAAGAAGGTGGGAGTCGGGGTGGATGTCATCGTCGAGAAACAGCACCCGATCGCCATGGGCCTCCATTAGGGCCACGTTCATGGCGGCCGTGATGGAGGGCCTCTCTAACCGGAGCCAGCGGATCCGGCCTTGCTGATTCCACGCTTCCAGCCTTGCCTCGCTCTCCGCGTCATGGACAGGGGTTTGATCAACGATCAGCAGCTCCCAGGGTGGGGAGGCCAGATCCAAAAGGGCGTGGACGCTCTCGATCAGGACCCTGTCCCTGCCGTAGGTGGGGATGGCAACGGTGAGCTTCATCCGTTCGGAAGCATTCATGGCGGGTCGTCGCCCCTAGTGTGCCGTGCCGATCACGGTGAACATCGAGGCTGTGCCTGATTGCCAACTTGGCCAGGGATGGCTGAAACATGGCCGTCGGTTTGCTGCTGACGGGCCTTGGGCCACCTTCCCCTAGCTGTCTTCCACTCCCCGCACGATCCGCGAGAGCTCGCTGCGTTCATCACTGGTGATTCGGTGGGGGACCCCGCTGATGATTCGTTCGAAATTGGTGAAGGAGTCTTTGATTTCCGGGCCATTGCCCGTGATCACGAACTCGCGAATGCCCTTGTCGTGCCAGGAGCCACGCATCTTGAAGACATTAAGCGCCCTGGCCATTTCGCCACGAATCTCAACGTATTGAAGCAGGAGAATTGTGTCTGTAATGGTGGAGATATGGGAGTCGGTTATGGAATGACTACCCATGAACTCTTCCGATGTGTTCGTGAAAAAGCCCGCGATTTCTTCCTGCTTTGCATAGCCAGTTACCCCGATCACGAACTGACGGAAAGCGTTGTGGCTGACACCCCGGGCGAGAGCAGACAACGAATCAATGGCCATCCTGGAGGGCTTGAACTGACCGATCTCGGTTTTGATGATCTGAAGGTGATCTTCCAGACCGGTGGATTCGGGATAGGCACAGATGATCTTCAGGAGGCCATCCTGCTCCATTTGTTCAAAGTCAATCCCCCAGCTTGTGGCGTTGCGCAGGAGCTGGGCTCGCGATTCTTCGTAGGCAAAGAGGATGGCTCTCTCCTTGCTACGGCAGGCGTCTTCCACGAACTTGCTGACGAGCAGGGTTTTGCCAGTGCCCGTGGCTCCCGTGGCCAGGATGATCGAGTCTTTGAAGAAGCCACCTCCACACATTTCATCCAACCTGGGTACGCCAGAACTCAGTCGAACGTTTGAGGACCGCTGGGTGAGGCGCATAGCACCGAGTGGGAAGATGCTGACCCCGTGGCTTCCCATCGTGAAGGGAAATTCCCCTTTCATATGCGTGGTGCCGCGCAACTTGAGGATTTCAACGGTTCGCCGCCTTCGTTCCCCTTCGAGAACATTGCGAAGAATCACCACGTTATCCGACACAAACTCTTCCACGCCGTACCTGGCGATCGGGCCGTACTCGTCAATTCTTTCCGTGGTCATGACCGTGGTAACACCGATCTCCTTGAGTCGGGCGATCAGACGAAAAATCTCCCGGCGCACAACGGATATGGCATCGTATTGCTGAAAAACAGCTGTGATCGAGTCGATGGCTACTCGCCTGGCTTTGTACTTACGTATGGCGTAATTGATTCTTTCGATCAGCCCGGAAAGATCAAAGCTACCTGCCACATCCTGGCCTTCCGGATCGGGGGAGGCATCGAGCAGAAAGAGCTTGTCCTGTTCGACCATTTCTTGCAAGTTCCAGCCAAAACTAGCGGCGTTTCGCAGGATATCTAAGGGGGATTCCTCAAAGGTGACAAAAATTCCAGGCTCGTTGAAATCCCTGATTCCATTGTAGAGAAAGTTCAGGGAGAATACGGTTTTGCCAGTGCCCGAGGTGCCGCTAATGAGTGTGGATCGACCGATTGGCAAGCCCCCATGACAGATATCATCAAACCCCTCGATTCCTGTGGGGAGCTTTTGGACTTGGAGAAGATTGTTTGGATCCTGCATGACACGGGGAGAACGGTTTGGAGGGAGAGTGAAATATGGGTACTCAGGATGATTCCATCGGATCCCTGCGCTGATCTTGGGTGGGGGAGTCTTCTGAGTATCCTTGTGAAGCGGGTGCTTGAGGGATGTCAGGGTTGTTCTCCTCCATGCCGAAGTTGTCATCCGCCAACTCTTCGTAGAGCAGGTCGAGCCCAATGAGGACCCGTTCTCGGTCGGACAGATCTCCAATAATCCTTCGAACCGGTGGCGGCAGAATCTTGGCCAATGTTGGAGTGGCCAAAATCTTGTCCTCTTCTGCCAGCTGGGGATTTTTCAGCACATCAATCACCTTTAAGGCATAAACACCACGAAATTCAGTTTCCAGAATGTTTCGCAGGGTCTTCAAGGCACGCATGGAATTTGGCGTGTTACCTGCCACGTAAAGTTTGAGAATGTAGGTTTTGCGTGCGGCCATTTTAAGCGTGCTCCTTTAGAAGGCTGAAAGTGTCTTGAGGTGTCGCCATGGGGCGGTCCGGTGGAACGGAGCGCCGATACATTTCACAGAGATGGGCCATCACGTCTAAGAGGGCAAGCCGGTAATCCTGGAGAAACTCAATCTTATGTCCTTCCAGCTTTAGTTGCTTCCAGAAGCCGTCAATCAAGTTCATATGGATCTCCACTGTTGTTGTAATGGGCAAATCAGCAAAAAAAGCGGTGTTCACGAAACTTTCCAAGGCTTGGTTTGCCGTTGCTGGATCCCGGAAGTAGCTCGCCAGCAAGTCCCGGTAGGTGCGACTGAGGGAACGCAACAACTCCACGCGCTCCGATTCGGCCAGGTTGCGAAAAAACCGTTCCGGATCCCGCTTGTAATACACGCCCAGGTAGCCGAGCCGGTCATTGAGCCGATTGGCCAATTTCCAGCGTTCCTCGGTGTCGTTGCTGCTTCCCATCAAGCCCTCCCCTAGGGCCTGCCCCCTCCTCAGGAAGCGGGAAATGGCCGCATCCAGGCTGTAGGGCAGTTGTTCGAGTTGGTCGGCGGGAAGATGCACCTCGGCGTTGTGGTACTCAATCTTGCCGGTCACTTCCCCAATCACGACCGCGGGAAACAACAACTCTTCCTCCCTTAACTGCCGATAGAGATCGCGAGGCCAGGCGTCCTGCTCTAACAGCACGGCATCCACTCCCTCCTGTTGGGCACGCAACTGGGCCAAGGGGTCCCCGTTGTCCTCCAGGGCCACCAGGGCAAAGCGTCTGGGCTTCAGCCAAAGGGCACAGGCACCCTGAAGAGTGGGGCTTTGCACAAGGCTGGCAATGGTGAGGGCGGGTTCGCTCATGGATGGATGCAACCGCCAGACCAGTGGTGGGCGCCTCCAAATGTTGACGAATCGGAGGTCAGAACGGGAGGATCTTTGTTTGTCTTCCAATTGCCGTGAGTCCAGGCCCAATGGTGGCCTTCTGCACCAGCCTGGCCGCGCCCCCTTCCTCCCATGAGTGTTTCCGCCCCCTCCACCCCAGAGAGCCCCAAGGCAGAGCGTCCTTCTGCGAGCCCAGACGGTCAGGTTTACGCGATCGTCGAGGCCTCAGGCCAACAGTTCTGGTTGCAGCCCAACCGATATCTCGACCTGGATCGGCTTGAAGCCGAAGTGGATAGCACCATCATCCTGGAGTCGGTGTTGTTGCTTAGTGGTGCCAAGGGCATCACCTTGGGTCAGCCCTTCGTGACAGGCGCCACGGTGGAGCTCAAGGTGCTGGCCCATCGCCGCGGTCCCAAGATCCTGGTCTACAAGATGCGCCGCAAGAAAAAGACCCGCCGCAAGACGGGTCATCGCCAAGAGCTGACAAGGGTTCTGGTGCAAGCCATCCAGGTGGGCGGCAAGGCGTTCACCTGACGCCCTGAAGGCTTCATCCTGTTTTAGATCATTCCTTTCCTTCCCCGTTTTTTCGCTTTCTTCCCCATGGCTCATAAGAAAGGCACAGGCTCCACACGAAACGGCCGCGATTCCAACTCCAAGCGGCTTGGCGTGAAAGCCTATGGGGGTGAAACGGTCACGGCCGGTTCCATCCTCATCCGCCAACGGGGCACCTCCGTGTTGCCTGGCGACAACGTGGGCCGTGGCTCGGACGACACCTTGTTTGCCCTCACCGATGGGGTTGTGCAGTTTGAGAGCATCAAGAGGGCCCTTCGCAATCGCAAGCGCATCAGCGTCCTCACGGCCTGATCTGATCCCTCGCTGGCCCGTGGTAAGGGGTTTTGTGCATTGATCTGCGGATTTTTGGTGCTGGACAAACCAGCGGGGCCCACCTCCCATGCCTGTGTGGCAGGAGTTCGCAAGGCTTACGGCCTGAAGCGGGTGGGCCATGGCGGCACCCTGGATCCCGCCGTCACCGGGGTGTTGCCCATCGCCCTCGGCCCGGCCACCCGATTGTTGCCCTATCTCCCCGGAGATAAGGCCTATCGGGCCATCGTGCAGCTGGGGGTGCGCACCACCACGGATGATCTGGAGGGGGATTGCCTGGTACGAACGGATCCGCCCAGCTCCCTCACGAGGCTGGAACTCGAGAAGGCCCTGGATCCGTTTCGGGGGGCTATCGAGCAGAGGCCCCCTGCCTTCTCTGCCGTGCATGTGCAAGGGCGACGGGCCTATGCCCTGGCCCGTGCTGGCGAGGCTGTGGTCCTCCCGGCCCGCCGGGTCACGATCCATCGGCTAGACCTCTTGGACTGGGATTCGGAGCTCGGCCGGCTGGCGTTGCAGATCCAGTGCTCCTCCGGCACCTACATCCGATCCTTGGCCAGGGATCTGGGGGACAGCCTCGGTTGTGGTGGAGCCTTGGCCCAGTTGCGCCGCACCGCTGCCCTGGGTTTTGAGCTCAGCCAGAGCGTGCCCTTCGAGGCGTTACCCCGCGAAGGCTTGGCCCATCCCCTGCCCCCCCTGCTGGACCCCCTTCAGGTGCTGGGCCACCTGCCCCAGCACCGCCTCCGCGAGGAGGATCGATCGGCATGGCGCTGTGGCCAGCCCCAGGAGTGCTCCCAGCCCTGGCCCCTGGACACGGTTGTGGTGATTGTGGCTCCGGATGGCAAGCTGGCAGGGCTAGCCAAGGTGGAAGGTGCTGGGGTGTTGCAGCCCCGCCTTGTGCTTCACGCCATCGGCTGACGCCCCATCGCCCCCCATCCGCCCCGCCATGGCCGGCCACAGCAAATGGGCTCAGATCAAGCGGACCAAGGCCGTGGTGGACGCGAAGCGGGGTGCGGTCTTCACCCGGTTGGGTCGGGAAATCACCGTCGCCGCCAGAGGTGGCGCCGACCCTGCCGGCAATTTCCAGTTGCGCACCGCCATCGAAAAGGCCAAGGCGGCTGGGGTGCCCAACAGCAACATCGAGCGGGCCATCGCCAAGGGCAGCGGGCAGGCTGGGGGAACGGCCGACACCTTCGAGGTGGTGCGCTACGAGGGTTATGGACCGGCTGGGGTGGCCGTGCTGGTGGAAGCCCTCACGGACAACCGCAACCGCACGGCGGCTGATCTGCGCCTGGTGTTCAACAAAGCGGGGGGCAATCTCGGCGAGAGCGGCTGTGTGACCTATCTGTTCGATCAGCGCTCCGTTGTGCGCCTTGAGCAACCTGGGCTGGATGAGGAAGCCCTCCTAGAAGGCCTGTTGGCCCTGGAGGACAGGGTGGCGACGGAGGCCCTCACCTACAGCCTGGAGGACGAGGGGGCCGATGTGATCGGTCGCTTTGAGGATCTGGAGGCTCTCCAGGGCGGACTTCAGGACCTGGGCTGGCCCGTGGGCAGCTGGGAGCACCGGTGGATCCCCAACACCACCTGTCGGGTGGAGGACGGGGAGGTGCTGCGGGCTCTGCTGCGCATGCTCGACGCTCTCGAGGACCTGGAGGATGCGCGCAGTGTCACGTCCAACCTGGAGGCGGAGGAAGGCCTGATGGCGGCCGTGATGGCTTGATCCTGCCGGTTCAGTGCCCCAGGGCTGGGGGGTCGACCATCACGCACACCGAACGGTGGCCATGCAGCCAGCTGGCGGGCAGATCGGCAGAGGGCGGCTCCTCCAGAAGCCTGCGCAGGATGGGGGCTTTCTGGGCTCCCGTGACCACCAGCAGAATCCGCTTCGCCTGAAGAATGTCCGCCAGACCGAGGGTAATGGCCTGGGGGGGCACCCGATCGGGACTGCCGCCGAAGGCCCCGGCATTCGCTTGGCGCGTGCTTGCACTGAGCGCTAGGCAGCGGGTCGGGCTGTCCGGCTCGCAGGGGGGTTCATTGAAGCCCACATGGCCATTGAGCCCAAGGCCCAGCAGCTGGAGCCCCACCCCCCCTGCTCGACGGAGGGCCTGGCCGTAGCGAAGGGCTTCGGCCTCGGGGTCTGCCGCCAACCCATCGGGGAGATGCACCCGAGCCGGATCGATGCCCAGGGGTTGGCCCAGGGTCTGAACCATTTCTGCAGCGAAGGATCCCGGATCCTGAGGGCCAAGCCCCACGTATTCATCCAGGTTGAAGCTGCACCACCCCTGTCGCAAGGCTTCCTGCGCCTCGCGGGGTTGGCTGCGCACCAAGCTCACCAGTGCCGCGTAGACAGGCGCCATGGTTCGCCCCGTGGCCAGGCCTAGAGGCCGCCTGGGGGCCTCTAGGGAGGCGTCCAGCAGGGCTCGGGCGGCCGCCTGGGCGACGGCCTCGATGGAGGGCAAGGCCAGGAGCTGGAATCCAGATTCGCCAGCGGCGAAGGGTTCAGTAGCGACGGAGCACGGCCCCTTGGTAGTAGTGGCGAAGGATGTCCTCATAGCTCTTCCCGCGCAGGGCAAGGGCATAGGCCCCCCACTGGCTCATTCCTACACCATGGCCGTAGCCCCGCCCCCTCGCCATCAGCCGCAGGCTGGGGGAGCTCTCCGGAAAGGAGGCAACGACTGGAGCGGCCGGGCTCTGCCCCTGGGTTGGGGGGGTGATGCGGTCCGCCGGCTCAAAAGAAAATTGAACCAAGGTGCTGCGCAAACCCAGTCGCTGGCGCAACTCGCTGCCGGTCAGCACCAGTTCCCCACTGGGCCCGATCACCCTGGCCCGCCGCAACCGACCGGTTGGCGAGGTTTGCAGGGTCTCAATGGCGACAGCCCCGCCGATCTCCTTGAAGGTCTGGCGCAGATCCTCAGGCTCAAGGGCCTTTTCCCAGCGACTCACCGGGCTTGCGGAGTCAAAGTCGGGCACGCTTACCAGATAGGGCAGCTGGCGGCTCCAGAGATCGCCGCTGTTTTCCGTGGCGCCGCCACTACTGCTGTGAAACACGGCATTGATCAGCTGCTGGCCATGCAGGAGCACCTTTCCGTCGGTGCTCGTCACGGCCTGTCGCACGGCCGTGGATTCGGCTTCCACACCCTTGTAGACCTGGCTGGCCACCGTGGCCTTCACATCAAAGGGGGCTTGGGGGCGCAACTGTTGCAGGACGTAGGTGCGGCTGGCGATCGCCTGGGCGCGGAGAGCTGCCTGGGGCCAGGAGTCGGGCATCTCACTGCCGACGACCCCCATCAGATAGGGCTCGAGGGGCAGCCGATTGATGGCCTGGAGGCCCTCCCCCTGGGGGCGCAACAGAAGGCTGCCCCGATACCGCCTTTGGTTCAGCACCAGCAGATCCCGACTGGCAACGGGCTCAAGCCGTAGCTCCTGCAGGGGCACGGGCAAGGGGCGAGGGGCCGGGGCCTCGGGCGCGGGGAGCCTCCCTCCGGAAAGAACCGGTGGGGGCAGGACGGGAAGGACGGACCGGAGGAGCTGGATCGGAGCTGGATCGGCCCCCTTGGCCAGCGATTCCAGGGTGAGGAGATTGTTGTTTCGGCTCACCCGCAGCCGGTGCCCAGGGTTCACCTGCAAAAGCAGGCGTCCCCCTGAATCGCGCAGGCGCAGTCCCTCCTGACCCGCCGCCCCCACGGTGATCACCGGTGCCTCCAGCAACAACACCCGAATGGGCGGGCCCAGGGGCTGGGCCGAGGCCCCTGGGGTCAGCCGGGCGGCCTGGACGAAGGGCGCGGCCGCCACAACGAGCAGGGGCAACAGAAGGGTTCGGGCCACAGGCACCTGGCGAAGTCGATAGCAATCCAGCCATTCTTGCGGCGCTTCCACCGGCCGGCCAGGGGACGTGTCAGCATTTCAGCTGCGGAGATAGGCGGTTGCAGGTCACCTTTCTTGGCACCAGCTCAGGCGTTCCCACCCGGTCCCGCAATGTTTCTTCAGTGGCCGTGCGCCTTCCCCAGCGCGCCGAGCTCTGGTTGTTCGACTGCGGGGAAGGCACCCAGCACCAGTTTCTGCGCAGTCCGCTGCGGGTGTCCCAGCTGCGGCGAATCTTCATTACCCACATGCACGGCGACCACATCTTTGGCCTGCCGGGCCTGTTGGCCAGTCTGGGACTCTCCGGCCAATGCGATGGGGTGGATCTCTATGGCCCCGATCCGCTAAAGGAGTTTCTGGAGGGTGCCCTGCGGACCTCCTCCACCCGGTTGAGTTATCCGATTCGGGTGCATCCTGTGCGGGAGGCTGCCCGCAGCGGCGCCCCCCTTCTGGAGGACGGGGATCTCAGCGTGCGCGTGGCACCGCTCACCCATCGGGTCCCTGCCTTTGCCTATCGGGTGGAGCAGAAACCCAGGCCAGGCCGCTTTGACATTGAGGGTGCCAGGGCCCTGGGGATTCCCCCAGGGCCCCTTTATGCCGCCCTGAAGGCGGGCCAGTCCATCACCCTGGACGATGGCCGCGTGGTGGCCGGGCCGAGCCTGTGCGGCCCACCCCAGCCCGGCGTGAGCCTGGTGTATTGCACCGATACGCTCTACTGCGATGAGGCCGTGCACTTAGCCAAGGGGGCCGACTTGCTCATCCATGAGGCCACCTTTGCCCACGGGGAGGCGGAGCTGGCCTTCCAACGGCAGCACTCCACCAGCACCATGGCGGCCCAGGCGGCTCTGGCCGCTGGTGTGAAGCAGCTCGCGCTGACCCACCTCAGCCCCCGCTACGTGGCGGGTAATCCCGTCACAGCCGAGGATCTGCTGCTGGAAGCCCAGGCGATCTTCCCCCACACCGTGCTGGCCAAGGATTTCCTGACGTTGAACCTCCCTGCAACAGTTCGCGTCTTCCCTGGCTCCCCACCCACCCCCCCGTGATACAAGGGCACAGTGCGGTCCGTCCGCCCATTCTTCGGCTTCTTCCATGGCCCCCATCCTCCGCTCAGTCGTCCGCGCCATTGCCAGATCCCTTCTGGTTCTTCCCTTGGCGGTGGCGCTGCTCGTCTGTTCTGCTGGCCCTGCCGCTGCCGCGCGGTGGGATGAGGCAACGCTTACGGTCCCCGCTGCCCCTGACGGCTCCACCGTCACCTTCAGCGAGAAGGAAATTAAGGCTGGCCGCAAGCAGTTCAACAACAGCTGCGGCACCTGCCACGCCGGTGGCATCACCAAAACCAATCAGAACGTCGGTCTCGACCCTGAAACCCTTGCCCTGGCCACGCCCCCGCGGGATTCGGTGGCCGCCCTTGTTGATTATCTCAAGGACCCCATGTCCTACGACGGGGAATACAGCATCGCTGATGTGCACCCCAGCCTCAAGAGCACTGACATCTTCGTGAAGATGCGGGATCTGGATGAGGAAGACCTCCGCCTGATGGCCGGATACATCCTCGTTGCCCCCAAGGTTCAGGGGATCCAGTGGGGTGGCGGCAAGATCTACTTCTGACCCTGGCCCCTTCTGAACAGGCTCGAAGCGCTTGGGTGGGCTCAGCCCCGTTTCACCTTCTCAGACCCCTTTTGCGCCCCCTCTGGGGCGCTTTTTTCGTGGCTGAGCAGTGATGGTGGACCCTGCGGGTGCAGATTCTCGGGCTCCAGGGAGGCGGGCTGCTTGCTGTACCACCACTCTTGCAGCTCCGGGGAGAGACGCTGGGGGAAGAGGGTGATCACGGTGAGGGTCGGGCGGGATCCGGGCTGGAGCAGCTCCACCGCGTAGGAAGGGCAGCGCCGTGCGGCCAGATCGGGAACGAAGCGTCGTCCCACACGCCTCCAGCTGGGTTCCTTGCTCCTCCAGGCGAGGCGGCAGCAGGGCCAGGGAAGATCCTCCCGATCGAAGAGGCGACAACAGGGGCCAAGCACCCGATAGCTGTACTGCCCCCCCGGGCTGGTCTGCAGGCTGCCCGCAGCAAGCACCGTATCAACCAGCTGCACCACACTCCCTGCAATAAAAAAGCCACCCTTCAGGGTGGCTCATCAGGAGGCTCTTGGCGAGGGCTCAGTAGAGGGATTCCTCAGCGTGGGTTTCGATCACGCAATCGGAGGTGGGGTAGGCCACGCAGGTGAGAACAAAGCCGGCTTCGATCTGGTCGTCGTCCAGGAAGCTCTGGTCCGACTGATCAACGGTGCCGGAGACAAGTTTGCCGGCGCAGGTGGAGCAGGCGCCTGCACGGCAGGAATAGGGGAGGTCAATGCCGGCCTCTTCAGCCGCGTCGAGGATGTACTGGTCACTGGGGACCTCGATTGTTTTGTCGAGGCCCTCACCGGCGTTCTTGAGGGTGACCTTGAAGGAAGCCATGGAAAAGTGGGTGAGCTGACAGCCGCCAGAGGGCTGGGGCCGTAGGACTCGCCCTTCCTACATCCGCAAGGGCCATTCCTGATGATTTTCAGCCCTGAGTCTGGAAAGCCCCAATCAGTGTGGGACTACCGATTAGTGTGCCTTATGTCACATCGGGCCCAGGGCTCCTGGATGGCCGCCAAGGTGGCCTCCCACCCCTGCGTCCTCAAGCCGGAGAGCAGGCCATCCGCCTGCGTCACCAGCAGACCACTCAGGAGCCCCAGTCCGTTGCGGGTCAGAAGGCGGGGAAAGCTGCTGGACAGCTCGGCAATCACGGGAGCCAAGATGTTGCAGAGCAGCACATCGGCAGGCTCTCCATGGAGCAGGCTCTCCAGCTCGGCGGCGGAACCCTCGAGAACGGAGAGGGCCTGGAAGCCGTTGAGGGCTGCGTTCTCTTCGGTGGCCCGGATGGCCAGGGGATCGGTGTCGACGGCATAGACCCAGTCCGCCCCCAGGGCGAGGGCCGCCAGGCCCAGCAAACCGCTCCCGCAGCCCAGATCAGCCACCCTCAGCCCCTTCAGGGGCTGATCGCTGGAAGCCCCTCCCCTGACCCGGCTCGTCGCCAGAGCTTCCAGCCCCTCCAGGCACAGCCGGGTGGAGGGATGGGAGCCTGTCCCGAAGGCAGAACCAGGATCCAGCCGAATCACCCTCCGCCCTTGAGCCTCCTCGGGCACCTCCAGCCAGGCTGGCAGCACCAGCAGGCTCGTGCCGATGGGGTCGGGAGCCCAGTGCTGTTTCCAGCTCAGGCTCCAATCCTCATCGGCCACCCGTTCCCAGCGCAGGGGGGGGAGTTGGAGGGCAAAGGGCTGGGTGAGGGGGCTCAGGGCCATTTCCAGGGCTTGCAGATCCGCCTCAGACCAGTCGGCTTCCGGAAGCCAGGCTTGCAGTTCCCTGTTGAGGGGCTCGGAGGGTCCATGGACCACTGCCACACGACCCACACCCAGCTCCGTCAGTTTCCAGAGCAGGCTCTCCTCCAGATCCACAGGCAGGGCCAGGGAGAGCTTCCACCATCCTCGCGGAGGCTGGGACACACTGGAAACCATCAAAGGGTGACGGGGTGGGCCTCCTGAACCCCGTTGATGGTGTGGATCGAGGCGAGCAGGCTGGGAGGAATGGGGTCGTCCAGGCTCAGCACCATCACCGCATCCCCGCGCACGATCTGACGCCCCACCTGCATGGAGGCGATGTTCACGTTGTGCTCGCCCAGCAGGGAGCCCAGTTGACCAATGATCCCGGGCATGTCCCGGTGCCGGGTGAAGAGCATGTGGTGGCTGGGGGCCACATTCACCGGGAAGTCGTCGATGCTGATGATGCGCAGCTCCCCTTCGTTGAACACGGCGCCTGCGACGCTGTGGGGGCCCTTGCTACCCCGAGAGCGCAGGAGCAGGGAGCCGCCGGCGAAATCCCGGCTGCCGTCGTCCTTCACCTCGAGCACCTTGATGCCCCGCTCCTTGGCCTCCAGAGCGGCATTCACGAAATTGATGCTGTCCCCCAGGGCGGTGGACAGAATTCCCTTTAGGGCGGCCACCACAAGGGGTTGACTCTGCAGGGAGGCGAAGTCGCCCTGCAGGCGCACCTCCAGCTCACTGACCTGGCCCCCGCCCATTTGTCCCAGGAGTTGCCCAAGGGTTTCGGCCAGCTGGAGGTGGGGCTTGAGCTGGTTGAGCAACTCAGGGGTCAGTCCGGGAATGTTGACCGCGCTGCGGGCGGGAAGACCCAGCAGCACATCGCGGATCTGCTCGGCCACATCGATGGCCACATTTTCCTGGGCTTCCGCTGTGGAGGCCCCGAGATGGGGGGTGAGGATGAGGCGATGTTTCACGCTGCGCAGGGCCGAATCGGCGGCGAGCGGCTCGGAGGCAAACACATCCAGGGCCGCACCGGCGATCACCCCCTGATCGAGGGCTTCCGCCAGGGCCGCCTCATCCACGATTCCGCCCCGGGCGCAGTTCACCAACCGGGCTGTGGGTTTCATGGTGCGCAGCAGGGCAGCATTCACCAGATTTTCCGTTTCTGCAGTGCGCGGCAAGTGGAGGCTGATGTAGTCCGCTTCGGCAAACAACTGGGGCAAGGGGAGGAGCCGCACCTGCATCTGCTGAGCCCGCTCCGGGGAGATGAACGGGTCGTAGGCCGTGACCTCCATGCCCATGGCCCGGGCCACCCGGGCCACGTGGGACCCGATCTTTCCAAGCCCCACCACCCCCAGCACCTTCTTGTAGAGCTCATTGCCCACATAGCTCTTCCGATCCCATCCGCCTGCAACCATGCTGGCGTGGGCCTGGGGCACATGGCGGGAGAGGGCGAACATGAGGGCCAGAGCATGTTCGGCTGCGGCAATGGTGTTGCCCTCCGGAGAGTTGACCACCAGCACCCCCCGGCGGGTGGCGGCGGGCACATCCACGTTGTCCACCCCTACCCCGGCGCGGCCGATGATCCGAAGCCGGCTCGCAGCCTCGATCACATCGGCGGTGACCTGGGTTCCGGAACGGATCATCAGGGCGTCGTAATCCCCGATGCAGCGCCTGAGCTCTTCCGGCGCCAGGCCCGTGCGCACATCCACCTGTGCCACTTGGGAGAGAATGTCGATCCCTGTCTGATCAATGGGATCGGAAACCAAAACCTTCGTCATGTCCGGCGGGATGGGGGCGCGGTGTGGATGGAAAGCGGGTGAATACCGCTAGCTTGAGCCGGAGGTGCAGTGTAGACAGCAACGGTGAAGCCTTTGGAGGATGCCTGTGGGGATGACAGTGGTGGTGGTGTTGGACAGCCGCAAGCGGTTGCGGGAGTTGCGGGACCAACTCGCTGCCCTCCAGCCCCCCCTGGCCAAGCTCGTGGCCGTGGGGTCCGGTGAGACGCCCCTGGAAACCCTGGAGGAGCTCAATCCGGCCTTTGCACGCCAACGGCGTCAGAAGGGAATGGCCCTGTGGTTGATCCCCTTTGGATTCCTCGCCGGACTCACCTTCACCCAGATCACCGATCTGCACACCTTTTCGGCCCTGGGGCCCTGGGGGGAACCGTTGCTGGGCGGTCTTCTGGGGATGGGCTCGGGATGGCTGGGCAGCTTCGTGGCAGCAGCCAGCGTCAGTTCCGAGGTGGATGACCGCATCCGTGCCCTGCGCAATCGCCTGGAGGAGGGAAACTGGCTTCTGCTCGTTGAGCCCACCGCCGGGGTGGACGTGCCCTGGACCCTGTTGCAGCAGGCCCGGCCCAAGGCCGTGGTCCGTCTTGGCGAGGCTTGAAGGGTGCCCCAGGACCCCACACTGAACCCTGTCTATGCGGCTGCAGAGCAGGTGCTGCGCACCTGGCAGCCCTGCTGGACTCCGTTTCTGGATCCCCCCGAGCTTCTGGAGGTGGAAGCCGCTCTCGCCCAGCGGAGTGATCTGCACCTCAGCAGCGAAGGGGGTTATTTGGGAGCGCTGCGTCGACGCTTGCTGCTTCAGCGCCAGGACACCGTGGCCACCGATTCGGCTCCCCCGGCCGGATTGAAGGGATTGGAGGTGAGCGGGAATTTCCTCTTTGATCCCGCCACCGTCGCAGAAATGCGGGAGGGATTGCTTCAGGCCGGGGCGTCCCCGGGGGAGCTGGGGGATCTCTGGTTGCGGGGGGATCGGGGGGCTCAGGGGGTGATTAGCCAGGAGTTGGCCGCTTGGCTGGATGGCTGCCTGGCCCAGGTGCGCAGCGTGGAGGTTCGTTTTGAGGTGCGCCCCCTGGCGGAGCTCCAGTTCCCACCCCAGCGCCTGCCGCGCTCTGTGCAGACCGTCGAGGCCTCCCTGCGGGTGGATGCGTTGGCGTCCGCTGGGTTTGGCCTCTCCCGCACGCGAATGGGTGCGTTGATTCGCCAGGGGGCCCTGCGGCTGGACTGGAAACCCGTGACGTCTCCCAGCCAGGTGATCACCTCCGGCCAATGTCTCCAACTGGAGGGCCGGGGGGAATTGGAAATTAAGGAGGCCACCCCCACGCTCCGGGGACGGTGGCGCGTGGCGATGGTGAGGCGCTGAGGCTGGAATCCTGGTCGGCACCGACGGTGGGGACTGACCTGACTGGCTGCTATGGTCGCCCTTGGCATTCAGGTTCGTTCACAGGTTCCTGCGTGTTGTGGGGGCGATTAGCTCAGAGGTAGAGCACTACCTTGACACGGTAGGAGTCACTGGTTCGATTCCAGTATCGCCCACTTCCCGCTTCAGGGCTGCCTTGTGACCACCCCTGCCGTGAACGACACCTGCACCCGAGTGGTTGTGGGCATGGGTCGCTCTGGAATCGGAGCCGCACGGTTGTTGCGGGCCCTGGGCCACCCCGTGATCCTTCTCGAAAGTCGTTCAGGCGAGGCCCTGGAGGTCCAGGCCGCCACCTTGCGGGAGGACGGGATCCAGGTCCAGCTCGCTGCCCCCCTTCAGCTGGACACCTTTGCGTCCCTGCCGCGCCCCCTGACCGTGATCGTGAGCCCGGGGATCCGCTTTGATCATCCGGTTCTGGAGGCCCTGAGGCAGCAGGGGGTGCAGGTGCAGGGGGAGATCTCCCCAGCGTGGCAGTGCCTCGGGGGGACCACCCCCTGGATCGGGATCACGGGCACCAATGGCAAAACCACCGTCACCCATCTAGTGCACCATCTGCTGGCCCAGGCGGGCCTGGATGGGCCGATGTGCGGGAATGTGGGCTTTTCCGCCGCCGAGCTCGCCCTGGAGCGCCTCACAAGCGGCCAGCCGCCCCAGTGGCTGGTGGTGGAGCTGAGCAGTTACCAGATCGAGGCCTCCCCCGAGGTGGCGCCCCGCATCGGCGTGTGGACCACCCTCACCCCGGACCACCTGGAGCGCCACGGCACCCTCGATCACTACCGAGCCATCAAGCGCAGCCTCCTGGAGGCTTCAGGCACTCGCATCCTCAACGCGGATGATCCCGATCTGCTAGCCCATGCGGCCAGCTGGGACCAGGCCCAGTGGGTCACGGCCGGACCCCGAGAGGCGCTGGCGGGCCTTCTCACCCCAACGCTCTGGGTGGAGGCAGAGATGGTGCACAGCGAGGCGGGGCCCCTGCTGCGGGCCGACAGCCTGGCCATGCCTGGCGCCCACAACCGGCAAAATCTGCTGATGGCCGCGGCGGTGGGCCTGGAGGTGGGGCTCACCCCATCGTGCATGGAAGCCGCCTTCCGCAGCTTCCCCGGTGTGCCCCATCGGCTGGAGCGCATTCGAAAGAAGGGGGGCATCACCTGGGTGAACGACAGCAAGGCCACCAATTACGACGCGGCGGAGGTGGCCCTCAAGGCCCTGGAAGGGCCCCTGGTGGTGTTGGCCGGCGGCCAAGCCAAGGAGGGTGAGGCGAGGGGCTGGCTGGCTCAGTTGCAGCGCCAGGCGGCGGCAGTGGTGCTCTTCGGAGAGGCCCGGAAGGCCTTTGGGGTTTTGCTAGCGAACAGCGGCTACGGAGGCACCGTGGCGGCCACTGAGGGGTTGGGGGAAGCGGTGGCCTCCGCCTGCGACTTGGCTGAGCGGCTGAGTTGCCGCACCGTGCTGCTCTCCCCCGCCTGCGCCAGCTTCGATCAATACAGCAACTTCGAGGCCCGGGGCGACCATTTCCGCCAGCTGGTGGAGGCCCTGTGAGCATCCTGCCGGCCCACTGGTTGATGAAAAGCGAGCCCGAGGCCTACAGCATCGGGGATCTGGAGCGGGAGGGCACCACCCTCTGGGATGGCATCCGCAACTATCAGGCGCGCAATTTCATGCGGGTGATGCAGGTGGGTGATCGGGCGTTTTTTTACCACTCCAACGCCACCCCCCCGGGCATCGTGGGATTGATGGAGGTGATGGAAACGGGCTTGGTGGATCCGAGTCAGTTCGATCCAGAGTCGAAGTACTTCGACGCTAAGTCCAACCGTGATGCCCCCCGCTGGGATTGCGTGCGACTGGGTTATCTCCGCACCTTCCCCGAGCTCCTTCCCCTGGAGGTGTTGCGCGAATCCTTTGGGGAGGAGGAGCTGGCGGTCGTGCGTAAGGGGAACCGCCTCTCCATTCTTCCAGTGAGCGAGGCCAGCGCTCACCGGATCTATGCCCTTCTGGGCTGCAAGCCCTAGGCGGCTTCCCAGTCGGTCCTGACCTCAGGTCGCCACCCCTGGTCCGTGTGGGGTCGACGCTTCCGGGGCGTCTCGTGGATGGATCCATGAAACCGGCTTTGGCCTGGAAACAGATTGGCCAGGTAGCAACGGGTCACTGCCCGATCCTGACAGCCGTGCTGCACCAGGAAACCCGCCAGAGCGGCCTGAACCAGGCGGTATTGATCCCAGTTGGGGTGGTGATCAATGAAGGTGCGCATCGACTCCAGGAGCGCCTCGGGCACCTCCGCCATCAGGCTCACCGTTCCCTCAACTTGTCCGTGTCCTTCCCCGCTTTCGCCCCTAAAGCTTCCACCTGCACCGAGATGACCACGCTCCCCACAGCTTCCGACCATCAACGTTGCTCTCCAATGCCCCACCACTTCTCCACAGCTTGGAGCCAGAGTCAAATGCGAAGAGACTCGGGATGAAGAGAGATGTCTTAACGAAAGACAGCAGTCCCCACGGGGGATGAGGGGTGACGATCGGCTGGGCCGGCTTGATTTGGGGGCCTCGGAGCGTTTCGTCAAGCTGGGAAAGCGCTCCTGGGATGGTTTTCCACAGGACCCGTACCAACCCTTCTCCCCCGGACCTTGGGCCTTGGAAAACCCCTGGAAAACCCCCGCTCCGTTGCGGGGAGCGTGGGGAGAAGTCAATACATCGGGTTTGCTTATCAGTGCTCAGCTGGAGCGGGTCTTATGGGTCGACGGCGACCCGCCTCAGGGTTCTGAATGGAGAAGAGCGCTGAAAGCCTGCAGGAAACCAGCTGTTGCTTCCCGCGACCACCCTGCCTCCAGCCCCCGCTTCCCTGGGCCGGGTTGCAGCACAAAACGCAGCGTCCAGTCCTGGCGATCCCCCTCGAGGGCCACCCACAGGTCGCCCCCCTGTTCCCCTGTGCTGCCCTGGAATTCCAGGCAGATTGTTTCCTCCTCCATCAGCGAGGAGGTCAGCTTGCGGTGCTCCTCCCTCAGGGCCTCCATGGCCTTGAGCAGGGCATGGCCTTCGGCGGCGGTGAGCTCGCTGGCCCAGTCTTCACCACCGATCAACAGGGGGAAAGGGTCGCGCTGCCCATCCCAGGCCAGCCGCCACCCTTCGCTTTCCCTCTCCAGCACGCGGCTCAGCCGGGAAGGAGATCCGGCTGGTCCTGCTCGTCGCTGAGCTCCACGATTGCCCGCTGCACGGGTTTGATCATGGATTCATCCAACAGACCATCAAAATCATCGAAACGCCGTTGCTTGGCCCTGTAGGCAATGCGCACGGTGGTGAGATAGCGGTTGCTGGAATGACGGATCAAACTCTCAGCCCTCTGTGCCAGTTCCTTGGGATTGAGATCGGTTCCGCTCTGCATCAAAAAACCGCATATTTCGCCCACACTAAATCAGCCCCCTCCAGAACAGCCCCAAGCCCATGGCGGGAACGCTCGCGATTGACCTTGGCAGCACCACCACGGTGGTGGCCTGGCAGGAGGAACGGGGCACCCCCACCCTGTTGCACCTCCCTCCCTACAGCGGCGGCCATCCGCCCTTGGTGCCGAGCCTGCTCTGGTTGAGCCATCCCGGCCACCTCCACCCCCTGATCGGCCGCCAGGTGCTCGAGGCAGGCCTGGCCGATTCCGCTGGTCCTGGTCTGTGTCGGGATTTCAAGCGCTGGATCGGCGTTCCCCAGGTCGGATCGGCACCGGGAGAGCCTTCGTCCCCCATGGCCTGGTTGTCGCCGGAGGAGGCCGGAGCGATCCTTCTGCGTCGCCTCTGGGAAGCCCTCCCAGAGGAGCTGGAGCCCAGCCGCCTGATCCTCACAGCCCCTGTCGATACCTATGGGGGCTATCGCCGCTGGTTGCAGCAGGTCAGCCAGTCCCTGCCCGTGGCGGAGATTGCTCTCGTGGATGAGCCCACCGCGGCGGCCATCGGTTGCGGCCTTGCCCCTGGAAGCAAGGTGCTGGTGGTTGATTTTGGCGGGGGCACCCTCGACCTGTCCCTGGTGGCGTTGGAGGGAGGAGAAGGCCGCTCGGCTCCGGTGGCCCAGCTCTTGCGCTTTGCTGGCAGGGATCTGACCCAGAGCGGCCAGCGCTTGCGCACGGCGAAGGTGATGGGCAAGGCTGGGGTGCCACTGGGCGGCCGCGATCTGGATCGCTGGATCGCAGGTGCCCTCTGTCCTGGTCAACCCTTGTCTGGGGAGCTCCTGGCCGCGGCAGAGGCCCTCAAGTGTGCATTGAGCACCGAGGAGGAGGCCTACCAGATCGTGACCGTGCCTGCCGGTGCTCCCGTTGAGCTCCAACTGAGCCGCTCCGGCTTTGAGCAGCTGTTGCAGGAACAGGGCCTGGCAACGGTGATGGAGGAGCTGCTGGAGGCCATGGGGGCGGCAGCTCGGCGCCATGGCCTGGATCTGTCCGAGCTTGATGCCGTTCTCCCCGTGGGTGGCAGCAGCCGCATTCCATGGTTGCGACGGCTTCTGCAGGAGGCCTTGCCGGGCGTGCCCCTGCGGGACGACCGCCCGGTGGAGGCGATTGCGATGGGTGCCCTGTCCCTCACTCCAGGGGTCCAGATCAAGGACGTGCTGAGCCGCGGGGTGTCCCTGCGGTTTTGGGATCAACGCAGCCGTTGTCATCTCTGGCATTCCCTTTTTCAATCAGGCCAGCTTTGGCCCACACCCCAACCCCTGGAGCTGGTGCTGGCCTGCAGTGAAGAGGATCAGTCCGCCCTGGAGCTGGTGCTTGGCGAACCCATGCCCCAGGAGCGGGCCGAGGTGGTGTTTGAGAACGGGGTGCCGGTGATTCGCTCCCGTCAGGATGGATCCGCACCCGTGCGGCCCTGGTCGGAGACACCCTTGCGATTGGAGCTCTTCCCCCCCGGTGGCGCGGGGGTGGACAGGGTGCGGTTGAGCTTCTCCATCAACGGCAGGGCCGAACTGGAGATGGAGGGGGTGGATTTGCTCACGGGAATCCCTCTGCCCAAACTGGTGTTGGGAACAGTGCGCTGACCGTTGTCTTCTGCTTGAGTGCGGCGGCCGCAATGGAGGTAAGCCTTGGCCGATGATGTCTCAAAGGCCCTGTCCCGGGTCCATCGTTGGGTGGGTTTTCCCTTGCTGGCGATCACCCTCGGGATCTCTGGATTGTGGGTGTGGAAGCAGCAGTTGACCCAACAGCTGCGGGGCGCTTCCGCCGATCTGCGGATCGAGGAGTGTCTCCTGCTGGAGCGCCGTCTGCAGTTTCTGGAGTGGGTGCCCAGCCCCGCCACCCAGGACAGCGGTCGTTGTCGGCGAGAAGCGGCTGAGCGGTTGTGGGAGGGGCAGAAACAAGACCAGGCCCTGCGTCTGCAGCAGGAGTTGGTCACTTCCAAGGCCGCCACGGCTCAAGACATCGAACGGCTGCAGCAGTGGAAGGGAGGGTTGCAACGGTTCGCCTTGCAAGCGTTTGAGAGGGGGGAGATTGAGCAGTCTCTTGCCTTGTTGCGCCTCACCGATACGGCTGGAGGGGATCCTGGCGTGGCGGCCATGGTCAACCAGTTCCAGCAGACCTGGGGCAAGAACAAGTTGGATCTGGAGCGGGCCAGCACCCTGGCGGCCAAGGGCCAGTGGTGGGAGGCCCTCTCCGCCCTCAATGGCCTCAGCCATCCCTACTGGCGGCAGAAAAGCCTCCCCCTGCGTCAAACCGTGGAGGCCGGCCTGGCGAAGGTGGAAAAGAAACGGGTGGAGGTCCATGGCCCTCTGCCCTACGCCATTTCTCCCAAACGCCTCGATGAGCTCGTCAAGAAGCGGGTGGCTGCCGGGGTGCCCGACTGGCAGGCTTTTTCAGAGGCCTGCCGAGCCCTGGGAGGCAGGCTTGAAGACAAGGGTCCAGAAGCCACCTGCGAGCGCTGAATCCACTGGGCTCTGCACGGATCGGCAATGAAGGTGTGGCCATGACAGGATGACGCCGATTCAGGAGGGCGTATGCAGCCGGGTGATCGGGTGAATGTGAGTTCCAGTGTGGTCGTCTTCACCCATCCGGACCATCGGGGACAACCCTTTGACCTTCAGGGTCAGCAGGGGGAAGTGGTGAGCGTGATTGACGGTTGGAAAGGGCGGCCGGTCAGTCCCACCCTCCCTGTGGTTGTGGCCTTCGGCAAGTTTCGTGCCCACTTCCGGGCTGACGAACTCACGATGGTCTGATCGATCACCCATCTTCAGGGATGCAGGAGAAACACCCCCTCTTCTCCATCCACATCCTTAAGGCAGAGCTGAATGGATTCCTGCCTTGAGGTTGGCACCACCCGCCCGCAGAAATTCGGTTGGATGGGGAGTTCACGATGGCCCCGATCCACCATGACGGCCAGCTGCACCTTCCTGGGTCGTCCCCAGGACTGGAGGGCCTCCAGAGTGGCCCGCACCGTCCGACCGGTGTAGATCACGTCATCCACCAGCACCACCAGGCGTCCATCCACGCTTTCAGGGAGAGAGGTGGCCTCTACCAGTCTGGTTCCCACTCTCGCCAGATCATCCCGGTGAAAGGTGGGATCCAGGCTGCCATGGGGTATGGGGTGACCTGCGATGGCACTGAGTCTTTCGGCAAGCACCTTGGCCAGGGCCACTCCCCGGGTGGGGATTCCCAGAAGTAGGAGGTCCTTGGACTCGGTGGCCGACTCCAGCACCTGGGAAGCCAGCCGATCGAGGGTGCGTCCCAGTTCCTGAGAGGAGAGAATTTCGACGCGGGAACCAGGCTCGATGGTGGAGTGGGCCAAGCACATTGCCCAGCAATCGGATCACAATGATAAGGGGGGCTTTTGGCACTCGATGTTCCCAAAGCCTGACGCTTTGTCACCCACTCCGGTCCTTTGGAGGGCCTGGATGTAGTTTTGGCGTGGATGAGAGCCCATCAGCGAGCAGGCCTAGGGTGAATTCAACCCCTCCTTCCCATCAGGCCCTCCACAAGGTGGCCCCTCCGTTGCTTCACTTCGCTGACGCCCCTCCTGTTGCGCCTGTCGTCTTAGCCATCTTGGATGGATGGGGATACAGCCCGGAGAGCAAGTTCAACGCCATCACCGCAGCCGAAACCCCTGTGATGGATGCCCTGTGGGAGGCCTATCCCCACACACTCATCGCGGCCAGTGGTAGCGCCGTTGGTCTACCTGATGACCAGATGGGAAATTCAGAGGTGGGGCATCTCACCATCGGTTCGGGTCGCATCATCCGACAGGAACTGGTTCGGATCTCCCAGGCCGTACGCAACGGAAGCCTGGCTCGCAACGCGGCCCTCAACGCCCTGGCGGACACCCTGATCGCCAACGATCGGCCTCTTCACCTTCTCGGCCTCTGCTCCAATGGTGGGGTGCACAGTCACCTGGAGCATCTCGGCGGCCTCCTTCGCTGGGCTGCTGGACGGGGCTTGCACAAGGTTTGCATCCACGTGATCACCGATGGTCGCGACACACCGCCCACCAGCGGTCCGGAGTATCTGGACCGGATGACGGACCTGATCAAGGACGCTGGGGTGGGTGAAATCACCACCCTTTGTGGCCGTTATTGGGCCATGGATCGAGATCACCGCTGGGAGCGCACGGAGAAGGCCTACCGCCTGCTGACGGAGCCCAGCTCCCTGAGCACCCAGTCCCCTCAGGAGGTCCTGGCAGATGCCTATGCCCAGAACACCACTGATGAATTCCTGGAACCCGTGCGGTTTCAGCCCACGTTGCTGGAACCAGGCGATGGCTTGGTGTGTTTCAACTTCCGGCCCGATCGGGTTCGTCAGCTGATTCGCGCTCTGGCCTGTGCCGACTTTGAAGGGTTTCCTCGCGAACGCATCGACCCCCTTCATCTCGTCACCTTCACCCAATACGAGCAGGGCCTCCCCGTTTCCGTGGCCTTTCCGCCGGAATCCCTGGATGGTTTGCTCGGCCAGGTGGTGTCCGAACATGGATTGCGCCAGTTCCGCACGGCCGAAACTGAAAAGTATCCCCATGTCACCTATTTCATGAATGGTGGTATCGAACAGGCTTTCCCTGGAGAAGACCGCCATCTCGTTCCTTCGCCGAGGGTTCCCACTTATGACATGGAACCCGCCATGTCAGCGGAGAAGCTGACCGAGAGTTGTATTGCGGCCATCAACAAGGGGATCTATTCCCTCGTGGTCATCAACTACGCCAATCCCGACATGGTGGGCCACACCGGGCAGATGCAAGCCACTGCGGAAGCCATCACCATGGTGGATCGTTGTGTTGGTCAGCTGATAGAAGCAACAACGCGCATGGGGGGCACAATGCTCATCACCGCGGACCATGGAAATGCCGAGGTGATGCAAGGCCCGGATGGTCGCCCCTGGACCGCCCATACGACCAACCCCGTCCCTGTCATTTTGGTGGAGGGGGAAAAGCGACAGCTTCCCGGCCACGGCACCGATGTCAAGCTCCGTGAGGGCGGTGGGCTTGCGGATATCGCCCCCACCCTGCTCACCATCCTTGGTCTACCGAAGCCGGAGCGCATGAGTGGGCACTCCCTGATCCTTCCTGCTGCCGTTCCCCTCTCCACAGAACTTCCTTCCCAGACGTTGCGGGTCTGACCCCTTAATGTGGTTCGATGCTTAAATCTGCCCTCTCCTGGCTTTGGATGACGAGCGGCATCCTGCTCGTCATCAGCATTCTTCTCCACAGTCCCAAAGGTGATGGCCTTGGAGGTCTGGTATCCGGCGGTAGCGGCATGTTCACCAGTGCCCGTAGTGCGGAGGCCACGCTCAACCGGATTTCCTGGACCCTGATGGCCCTGTTCCTGGTTTTGGCGGTGATTCTCAGCGCCGGTTGGGTGGGGTAGACACCCTTTGAACATCCCTCGTCGTGCCTTGCTCCACTCCGGCTTCCGGGCGATCGCCGCAGGCCTCGTTGGTTCATGGCCCCTATGGGCCAGGCCCCGCCGGGTGGAGGCTGCTTCCAAAGCCACCGATCCTCGCTGGGCCCTCAGCGAAACGGAGTGGAAACGCCGTCTGTCGCCAGAGGCCTACAGGGTGTTGCGGCAGGAGGGCACCGAGCCTCCCTTCTCCAGCCCGCTGAATAAGGAGAAGCGTACGGGGGTCTATCGCTGTTCAGGCTGCAGGCTTCCCCTGTTCAATAGCGAGACCAAGTTTGAGAGCGGGACGGGCTGGCCCAGCTTCTGGCAGCCCCTCCCAGAGGCGGTGGGGACCAAGGTGGATTACAAACTTCTGTTGCCTCGGACCGAATACCACTGCCGGCGCTGCGGGGGACATCAGGGCCACGTGTTTAAAGATGGCCCCAGACCCACAGGTCTCCGTTATTGCAACAACGGTGTGGCACTGGTGTTTGAGCCCCTTTCCTCCTAACCCTGTCGTGACGATCCATTGCGGAAGGTGGACGTAAGACCCGGGGAAGGAGAAATCTGCGAAAATCTTTAAACTGTTGAGTTTGGCGACAAGATGGGCAGCCCCATTAGTCAAGACACGTTTTTACAACGTGCCCTGGCGCGCTTTGCTGATCACTACGACTACAGTCAGATTCTCTATAAGAGCTATAAAACTCCGATCCAGATTCGTTGCAAGCTTCATCCGGTGAAGTTGATCTCTATCACTCCAGAAAAGCACCTTCAAACCAGCGGTGGCTGCAAATATTGTTTACGGGACAGCCGCATTCGCATGCTGGAGCGCGAGTTGCACCGCGATTCTGCGGTTCGCGCCACCCCATCAGTGGCCCCCCAGACCATGCTCCAGGAGGTGATCCCTGGTTCCTAGCTGGCTGAAATGGAGCTTGCTTCTGGCACTCACCTCGGCCTCGGGGTTGGCTCAGGCTGCAGATCTCCAAGCCTGTCGTCTGCTGCGGACCCAGCGGGATAGCCTGGCCTCTGCGGCCATGGAACAGGAGATCTCTTTGGTGCGGTCTGAACGGGCTGGGATCTGCCCCGATCTGGCCCGGCAAGCGGAAGCCGCAAATGCCAGAGATCTTGGGTATGTCTCAGCGGAGACCTTCGATTACGCCGCATGGACCCGCTGCCGTCAGGAGGCGGAGCAAGGGTTGAGAGCCTCCCATCAAGCCCTACATCACAATCACCAGGGTTTTGTGTTCTACACCCAGAAGGGAGCTCGCCTGGCTGAGCAGGCCGATCAACTGAGCGCCTCTCTCAAAGCTTCGGACTGCCCGTGAGGACCTCAAACCAGAGAAGCGAGGTCCACCGTTCCCGATGTTTCCACTACTGCGCTGAGGCGATCACGGGGATCATTGGCCACTCGGGTGACGGTCACGGGCGCACCGCTATACAGACTCTGGGCGGCGGCTTCCAGATCGGATTTCAGCGTGGCAAAGCCCTCGTCTGTGTTAGGCAGCCGCAGTCGGTCGTTGGCCACGTAGGTGAATGTTTCCCCCTCCAGCCGAAGTTGTCCCTCCAGCCGCCCATCCGTTTCCAGGAGGGAACCAAAGAGGGCCAGTCGTTTGGCCAGGTCCACGATTCGCTCCTGGTGGGAAGATCCCTCACCTGACTTGCGTTGGGCGGAAAGGCCAAACTGCCCCCCGCCATGCTCCATGGCGTAGTTGATCTCGTGGCTGATCAGCATGATCCCAGGACCTTCTGGCACGTGGCGATAATCCGCCACATCAATCAGGGCTCCAGGGATTTTTTTTACACGGATCCACTCGTGGAAGATGGGGATGAAAGCAGTTTCATCCAACTGGCTTGGGTAGGCGGGAAATTTGAGACAAAAACGCTCGACATCCATTGTTCAGGGTGATGTGGGGATCTGAGGTTGAAAAAAATTGATGCGGTGAGAGGGATCCGTTAGCTGCTCACCGGCTGCCGTTCCTGGAACCACCGATGGAAGGCTTCCGTGGATGCGAGACCGTCTTGCAGCATGCGGGAGTGACATTCATAGGCGGCCTCAATGAAAAGACGGGCCTCTTCAACCGATTGCTTCGCTCGGTCCAGGGAAGCGGGCACCTGACGATTCTCGTAGGCATTGAAGAGGTAGCTGGCGAATTTGCCCCGAACAAAAGGGTCAAAGAAAAGCTCTGTATCGTAAAAATATTGGCGGAAGTCACGCACAATAATTTCTGGTTCGTCGGCGATGTCCACGTTTGGCACCTTGAGAAGAGCCTGGGCCGCCTTCAACATGGCCGCCAGGGCCTTATCGGCTGCCTTCTGTACGTTGCCATTCTCTCCACCTCCTTCCAGCAGCAATGTGGCATCGAAGTTGAGGCTTTCTGCGATAGCAACGTCGAAGTTGGTCAAGGACACCACTTCACCTGCACATTCCCCAATGCCAATATCACCGATGGTGTATTCCCGAGTATCGCCCCAATCCGTGTAGAACGACTGATCAACGGCATAGGGGGGAACTTCTGTAAAGGGCTGAACCCGATCTTTGATTTCTTTCTTGCCAAAGCGATTGACAAAGGCAGGGAACTTCTCGTCTTTTTGCTTTTCCTTCAGATAGAGATCCAGCAGAAAGTCGACGACCTCCGGCACACGCTTCGTTGGGATCACCCCCAGGGATTGCCCATATTGGAAGGCATTGCGATCCCACTCGCCCCCGAGGATGAGATGGAGATGGGGCACCCGATGGCGATCCACAAGGCGATTGGAGCCATAGAAGCCAATCTCCGCCACCGTGTGCTGGCTGCAGGAGTTGAAGCAGCCGCTGACCTTGATGCGGATGTCCTTCACGGCTTCGTCGTATTGCCAGCCTTTGATGGCAATGCGTTGCCGAAGTTCACCGGCCAATCCTCGTGAACTGGCAATCCCCAGCTTGCACGTGTCTGTACCCGGGCAGGCCGTCACATCGGCAATGGTTTCGGCCCCAGGCGTGTGGAGGTGCAACGCTTTGAGCGCCAGATAGAGCGCTGGCAGATCGGCCTGGTGAATCCAGCGCAGCAAGAGGTTTTGCTCCACGGTGGTGCGGGTGGCATCGGGGGTGAAGCGCCTGGCCACATCGGCTAAACCCCGCATTTGGGGCGCCGTCAGATCACCGAGGGGCAAGTTGAGGGTGACGCAGACAAAACCCTCCTGGCGTTGCTCGTAAGTGTTGGTGGATTTCCAGAGTGCAAACGCGGCAGCATCTTCGCCAAGATCAACCACTTGGCCCGCGGAGGCTGGTCTGGCCAGTCCGGATTCGGCGTATTGCGGAATCGCCGTCAACCACTCCGTCCATTCCGGATCTTGTTCGAGGAGGGCCCTCTCTTCCTTCACCAAGCGACGGAACTCATCGATGCCCAGTTTTTGAACCAGAAACTTGATTCGGGCCTTGTTGCGGTTTTTCTTTTCTCCTAGGCGCGCATACACCCGTGCAATCGCTTGGGAGATGGGCAGCAATTCCTCCGCGGGTACAAAATCATCGAACAGCTTGGCTAGGTGAGGCACGGCGCCAAGCCCGCCACCGACATAGAGCTCAAAGCCCAACTCCTCCTTGCCGTCCTGGATTCGCTTGCTGGCAATCAATCCCAGGTCATGCATGTAGGTGAGCCCGCAGGGGTGCTGGGCACAACCCGAGAAGGCGATCTTGAATTTCCGTCCAAAATCCTGGACATCTCTGTGACCCAAAAAGTAGTTGGCTGTTTCGTTGGCATAACCGGTTACATCAAAGGCCTCATCCCGGCACACCCCTGCCAGGGGGCATGCCGTCACGTTGCGGACGGAATTGCCGCAGGCTTCCCGGGTGGAAATCCCAACAGCCGCCAGTCGGCGGTGCATGTCTGGGGTGTCTTCCAGCGAAATGAAATGCAGCTGAAAGTCCTGTCGTGTCGTGACATGCAGGATGTTGTCTGAGTATTCCTCAGCGATATCCGCCAACACTTCCATTTGTTCAGCGCTCAGGCCGCCGTAGGGAATCTTGATCCGTTGCATCCCGGGAGCTTCCCACTTCGTTTCCGGACCTTTGGTCAGCTCTGGGTGGGGAAAAGCGATTTCCTGAGTTTGTTCGCCATCGTGGCGAAAACCATTGTCGTAGCGCTGGCCGTAGGCACCCCGGCGCAATCGAAGTTCAGCAAAAACTTTGTCCTCAATCTTCCCTTGGCAACGAAGCACCATTTGATTTTCAAAGGTGTCAATTTCTTCTGCCATCTGGGGGGGGATTTGGTCAGCCAGTTTGGCTTTCCAGGATTGAGGCTGGAGTGTCGTCATGCTGTCTGTATCTTGATTGGGAAATTCTTGAGGCTTGGTTGCCACGAATGACCGTGGCTCCATGCTAGTTGGCGGGGTTCGGGCCGCCGGCTGCTAGGGGAACCCTTTAGGAGTCTTTTAACAATCCTGCTGGCTGTCGCTACCGTTTTATCCACAGCAAATTTCCTCTCCGCACAAGTGATGTGCGCCTTTGTGGTGCTGGTTCGCCACGGAGAAACGCTCTGGAGCAAGGCCGGCCAGCACACGGGATCCACCGATCTTCCGCTCACCCCAGAGGGCGAGACGGCCGCACGCGGGACCTTGCCCGGTAGCCCGTTGGTTGGGGCTTCCCCCGTTGGCGGGCAGTCACTTCCTGCTCGATACAGCCACCCTCAATGTGTTGAGCGACTACCGGGGCATCCCCGCCCTCGCCTGCTGGAGTGCCAGCCCCTGACTTGGACGGACGGCTTGGGGCGAAATGGCAAGGCCCAGGGCGAACGGCGCAAAAAAGGGGAGGGCTGACGCCCTCCCCTTGGAGATGGGGGTGAGGATCACCCCCGATTACTGGTTGATCAGTAGTCGAAGTCGCCACCACCCATGCCACCACCGGCAGGGGCTGCTTCCTTCTTCTCAGGCAGATCGACCACAATGCACTCCGTGGTCAGCACCATGCCGGCGATGGAAGCGGCATTTTGCAGACCGGAGCGGGTCACCTTGGCGGGATCGACGATGCCAGCGGCCAACATGTCGACATACTCGCCGGTGGCGGCGTTGTAGCCCTCGTTGAAGGGCTTGTTGCGCACGTGCTCAGCGATCACAGCCCCGTTAACACCAGCATTTTCAGCGATGCGCTTGAGGGGAGCGTTGAGGGAGGCGGCCACGATCTGGGCGCCGATCAGCTCCTCCCCGGACAGGTTGGACGCTGCCCACTCTTCGAGCACGGGGCCCAGGTGGGCCAAGGTGGTGCCACCACCGGGCACGATGCCTTCCTCAACGGCCGCCTTGGTGGCGTTGATGGCATCTTCCAGGCGCAGCTTCTTATCCTTCATCTCGGTTTCGGTGGCCGCGCCCACTTTCACCACGGCCACGCCACCGCTGAGCTTGGCCAGACGCTCCTGGAGCTTTTCCTTGTCGTAGGAGGAGTCGGTTTCCTCCATCTGGGAGCGGATCTGCTCACAGCGGGCCTTCACCGCGGCTTCGTTGCCCTCGGCCACGATGGTGGTGGTGTCCTTGTTGATCGTGATTCGACGGGCTGTGCCCAGGGAATCGATCTTGGCGTTTTCCAACTTGAGCCCGGCATCTTCCGTGATCAGCTGGCCGTTGGTGAGAACAGCGATGTCTTCCAGCATGGCCTTGCGGCGGTCGCCGAAGCCAGGAGCCTTGACGGCAGCCACGTTGAGCACGCCGCGCAGGCGGTTGACCACCAGGGTGGCGAGGGCTTCCTTCTCGATATCCTCCGCAATGATCAAGAGCGGCTTGCCGGTGCGGGCGATCTGCTCGAGCACGGGCACCAGATCCTGCACCAGGGCGATCTTCTTGTCGGTGATCAGGATGTAGGGCTCATCCAGCACTGCCTCCATGCGCTCCGTGTCGGTGGCGAAATAGGGGGAGATGTAGCCCTTGTCGAAGCGCATGCCTTCCGTGACCTCCAGTTCGGTGGTCATCGACTTCCCTTCTTCCAGGGAAATAACCCCTTCCTTGCCCACCTTGTCCATCGCATCGGCGATCATGCGGCCTACTTCTTCGTCGTTGCCGGCGGAGATGGTGCCAACCTGGGCAATGGCGTTGCTGTCACTGATGGGCTGGGCGTGCTCTTCGATCTTGCTCACCAGGAAGTCGGTGGCTTTGTCGATGCCACGCTTCAGGGTGATCGCATTGGCGCCGGCGGCCACGTTGCGCAGACCAGCCTTCACCATGGCGTGGGCCAGCACGGTGGCAGTGGTGGTGCCGTCACCGGCGGCGTCATTGGTTTTGCTAGCGGCCTGACGAATCAGAGCCACACCGGTGTTTTCAATGTGATCTTCGAGCTCGATCTCCTTGGCGATCGTCACACCGTCATTAATGATCTGGGGTGCACCGAACTTCTTTTCAAGCACCACATTGCGACCCTTTGGACCCAGGGTGACAGCCACGGCTTCAGCCAGGATGTCAATCCCACGCTCAAGGGCGCGGCGGGCTTGTTCGTTGTAAATGATGCGCTTGGCCATGGTGGTTGTTTCGTAATTTGGGAAGGTCTGCTAAACGATGACGAATGGATGCCGCTGTTAGCTGACGACGGCGAGAATGTCTTTCTCAGAGAGCAGCACATAGTCCTCTGAGCCGAGCTTGATGTCGGTGCCGGCGTATTTGCTGTAGAGCACGCGATCACCCACACTCACCTCCGGAGCCTGACGTGAGCCATCGTCGTTGCGCTTGCCAGGGCCCACTTGGACCACCTCGCCGACCTGGGGCTTTTCCTGTGCCGTGTCCGGCAGAAGGATGCCACCGGAGGTGCGCTCTTCGGATTCAGACACCTTGATGAAAACGCGGTCGCCCAGGGGCTTGACCGTGCTGACGCTGAGAGAAACAGCTGCCATAGGAATGGGAGATAGGGAAACAACAGGCGTTGCGGAGGGGTAGATCCAGGCCTTGAAGCAAACCTGGCACTCACGCCCTTCGAGTGCCAACATATGCCCGTGGGGGGCATGGGCGGTACCCCTGCCATGTGCGGGTGACCGAACTTCCCCTACCTTCCTGTTCGCCCCAGGGGGCCCCCGTCCATCGGTCAGGCGCGGTGGTAAGGTTGCGCCGCTTCAGCGGGTCTTGGGGATCCGCTCTGCCCTACCGCCTTCTCCTTTTTTTATGGCAGCCGCTGCACCCGCCGTTACAGGCTCTACTGGCATCGTTAAGCAGGTGATCGGGCCGGTGCTCGATGCTGAGTTCCCTGCTGGCAAGCTTCCCAGGATCTACAACGCTCTTCTCATTAAGGGCAAAAACTCTGCAGGTCAGGATCTGGTTCTTACCGCGGAAGTTCAGCAGCTGCTTGGGGATCGTCGGGTGCGTGCCGTGGCCATGAGCAGCACGGATGGTCTGGTGCGGGGCATGGAAGCGTTGGATACGGGAGCACCGATCTCCGTCCCCGTGGGAGAAGCCACTCTTGGACGCATTTTCAATGTGTTGGGTGAGCCTGTCGATGAAAAGGGTCCTGTCAGCACCACCCTGACCGCCCCCATTCACCGCCAAGCTCCAAAGCTCACCGAGCTGGAGACCAAGCCCAAGGTGTTCGAGACCGGCATCAAGGTGATCGATCTGCTGGCCCCCTACCGCCAGGGCGGCAAGGTGGGCCTCTTCGGAGGAGCCGGTGTGGGCAAGACCGTGCTGATTCAGGAGCTGATCAATAACATCGCCAAGGAGCACGGTGGAGTGTCCGTGTTTGGCGGTGTGGGTGAGCGCACCCGCGAAGGCAACGACTTGTACGAAGAGTTCAAGGAATCAGGGGTGATCAATGCCGACGACCTCTCGAAGTCGAAGGTGGCTCTGTGTTACGGCCAGATGAACGAGCCCCCTGGCGCTCGCATGCGCGTCGGCCTCTCGGCCCTCACCATGGCAGAGCATTTCCGGGATGTGAACAAGCAAGACGTCCTTTTGTTCATCGACAACATCTTTCGCTTCGTGCAGGCCGGTTCCGAGGTGTCCGCCCTGCTGGGTCGGATGCCCTCCGCCGTGGGATACCAGCCCACCCTTGGCACAGACGTGGGCGAGCTGCAGGAGCGCATCACTTCCACCCTGGAAGGCTCCATCACATCCATTCAGGCCGTTTATGTGCCTGCAGACGACCTGACGGACCCAGCCCCGGCCACCACTTTCGCCCACCTGGATGCCACGACCGTTCTGAGTCGGGGTCTGGCCTCGAAGGGTATTTACCCGGCGGTCGATCCGCTGGATTCCACCAGCACCATGCTTCAACCAGCGGTCGTCGGAGATGAGCACTACCGAACCGCCCGTGCGGTTCAGAGCACTTTGCAGCGGTACAAGGAGCTGCAGGACATCATCGCCATTCTCGGTCTGGATGAACTCTCGGAAGACGATCGCCGCATCGTGGATCGAGCCCGCAAGATTGAGAAGTTTCTTTCTCAGCCCTTCTTCGTGGCTGAAGTGTTCACCGGCATGTCTGGCAAATATGTGAAGCTGGAGGAAACCATCAAGGGCTTCCAGATGATTCTTGCCGGCGAACTGGACGATTTGCCGGAAGCCGCCTTCTATCTGGTGGGCAACATTGATGAGGTGAGGGCCAAGTCCGAAAAGATCCTCGCTGACGCCAAGAAGGCTTGAACCGATGACCCTCAACCTGCGTGTTCTCGCTCCTGATCAGAGTGTGTTCGATGGTCCCGTCGATGAAGTGATCCTCCCCAGCAGCACCGGCCAGCTGGGGGTGCTCACCGGCCACGTGTCCATGCTCACCGCCCTCGACAGCGGCGTCCTTCGACTTCGCGAGGGGTCTTCCTGGAAAGCGATTGCCCTTCTGGGGGGCTTCGCTGAGGTGGAGGCTAATGAAGTCACCGTTTTGGTGAATGGGGCCGAACTCGGCAGCTCCATTGATCGGGCTAGCGCTGAACGGGAGTTCGAGCTGGCGGAGCAGGAGGCCTTGGCCTTTGAGGGGAAAGATCCCAGCCCGGAAAAAATCAAAGCGCAGGACGCCCTCGCCCAAGCACGCGCCAGGGTTGGTGCCAGCCGCGGTAGCTGAATTTGTTCTTTGCAGAGCCCTTCTGCCCTTGGCTTTGCGATTCCTGATTGATTCTGCCAACGTCCATGACTGGGCCGAGCTATGGCCTTTGGGACTGTTCCGAGGGATCACCACGAATCCCACCCTGCTCAGACGTGCTGGCCTGCCCTGCACCGTTGAAACCTTGGCCGATCTTACCGATCAGGCCCTGAAATTCGGTTGCCAAGAGTTACATCTCCAGGCCTGGGGTTCCAGCTCGGAAGAGCTTCTCTCTCATGCCCGAGCCCTTCTCGCCCTCGCACCTGAGCACATCGTGATCAAGCTCCCCTTGATAGAGGGGGGTCTTCGCGCTGCTGCTGTGTTAATAGCGAGTGGCGTTCGGGTGACACTGACCGCGTGCTACGCACCCTCCCAGGCGCTTGCCGCCGCGGGGCTTGGTGCGACCTATGTGGCTCCTTATCTGGGTCGCATCAGCGACTCAGGAGTGGATGGTCGGGCGGAGGTGATCCGGATGCAACGCTGTCTGGATGGGGTCGGAACTACCACCCGCTTGTTGGTCGCGAGCCTTCGCTCTCTTGAAGACATCCTTACTCTGGCGCCCCTGGGAGTTGACACTTATACCCTTTCTCCTTCCTTGGCGCGACAGATATGGACCCATCCCTTAACGGAACAGGCCGCATCTCAGTTTGCGGCGGATACTGTTCTGACCTGAGCAGCCGGAAGCTTGCCCAGGTCGTGGCTTCCCACCTTCGGTGGATCAAGCGGTACCGCAGAAGGTGACGTCGGGGAACTTGAGCTTGGCTTCCTCCAGGCTCTTGCCCCGACCTTCCTCCTGCCAGTAGTTGATCACCTCGGTGGCCTTGTTGAGAATCTCCACCCGCTCGTTGTCGGTGATCCAGCTTTTGCGCTCCAGTTCACCCTTGAGGGTTTCCCATGCGTCTTCCCGGGGCCAGAAGAAGTAGGCCGTCAGGGGGCTGGGCCCCCCTCCCACGATCTGATCAACAGCAAGAGCCACGTTGTCAGGCAGCCAGAGAATCTTCAGCAGAAAGCGGCCTTCGTCAGGCTTGGGGGTGTAGCCCGAGGGCACCCCATCCTCATCAATGGTGGCCGTCGCGAGAGCCGCGCTACCCCCACGCATCACGGGCCGGCCAGGCGTTGGATCCGCCGTGGCAATCACCTCTGCGGCGACCTCCGCCCCAAGGGCGAAGGTTGTGTCCAGCGTGGTTTTCTCTGGAGCCATTTGGGTCTCTGCGCTCAAAGCCAATATTAAACAACTAAACTACCAGCCCGATTGTCGCCCACCCTGCCCAGCTCCTCCTTGGTCACCACTCCAGCGCAAGTCATCCTGCTGTTCGATCTGGACGGGGTCATCCGTGATGTGAGTGGGAGCTACCGCAGGGCGATCCGGGCCACGGTGCACCACTTCACTGGCTGGTGCCCCGACCCCACTGCCATCGATGCCCTCAAGGGCGAGGGCTGTTGGAACAACGATTGGGAGGCCAGCTTGGAGCTGGTGCGTCGCCACCGTCTGGCTGCTGTTGATGGGGGTTCGGCACTCCCCAGCCAGGCCCTTCCTGCCCTTGGGGAGGTGGTGGAGGTGTTCAGCCGCTTCTACTTCGGGGCCGATCCTGAGGGGCCACCCTCGCAATGGACAGGGTTCATTCGGGAGGAGACTCTGCTGGTCGATCCTGATTTTTTCTCCGCTCTCACCCGGGAGGGGATCGCCTGGGGCTTCGTCAGCGGGGCGGAGCCACCCTCAGCCAAATTCCTGCTGGAGGAACGGCTTGGGCTCTCGGATCCACCGCTTGTGGCCATGGGAGATGCGCCGGATAAACCAGACCCCACGGGGCTTTTACGTTTGGCAAGCCAGTTGGCCAACCAACACGGTCAGTCTCTGGGTCTGCAAGGACCACCTGTGGCCTACCTCGGAGACACGGTGGCGGATGTGGAGACGGTGCGCCGTGCTCAGACGTGCGTCCCGGATCAGTGCTTCCTTTCCCTGGCGGTTGCTCCACCCCATTTGCACCCACCGGAGCAACGCATCCGACGTCGCATTTACGAACAAGGGCTTCTGGATGCTGGAGCAGACTATGTATTAGAGAGAACCGTGCAGCTTCAAGACGGTTCCATGGACTTGATTCGATCCATCCTGCAGCTCAATTATTCAACCATTTCGGTGAAGAACTCATGCCTTTAATTGGGAAGGGGTAGGACTTGTTTACCTCTTGAACAGCGGTATCTTTCGCTGGAGGACCGTCAACCCCTTGCCCGATGCCTTCCGAGTCCAACGTCTTCACCTCGGATTTCACCCCACAGGGGTCCCTGTCCATCCCTAAGGCTGACGAAAGCTCTCATAAAGTCTCCTTCCTTTCCAGATCTTCTTCCCAGCACCAGCTCTCCAAGCTGGGTTTCGGGACGTCAGGAATCATGGGGTCTTCCATGACGGCGGCAGGTCGTCTGCGCCTCTTGGAAGCGGCTTTTGATCAAGGGGTCAGGCACTTTGATACGGCACCTCTCTATGGCATGGGGCTGGCAGAGGAGGTGCTTGCCATCTTTGCTCGTGGCAGGCGAAGTGACATCACGATCACCTCCAAATTCGGACTGCTTCCCCCCTCCATTCACCCCTTGCTCAGGCCGGCCCTTCCGATTGCCCGAACCATCAACCGTCATCTCTGTGGCCATTTGAGCCCGCAGCATCAGGACATCGCCAACCGGGCGATCCGGGCCCTTCCAGTTGTGGGTACCTCCAGTTTTCCGGGCACTCCTGGATCCTCCTCTCCAGGCACGGGAAATCACCCCTACAAGCCGGCTGAAATTCGTCATGGTTTGGAGGAAAGCCTGCGGAAGCTGCGTACGGATTACATCGACTTTTATTTGCTGGATGAATGTCAAAGTGGAAACCTTGACGAGGAGGTCATTTCCCTCCTGGACGCCCTGGTTGTGGAAGGAAAGATCAGGGCGTACGGTCTTGGCTCGGGTCGAAAGTCCAGCCGAGAGATCCTCTGCAACAATCCCACGTTCCGGGGGGTGGTTCAGATTCCCGACCACCTGCTCAATCACGACACCCCCTGGTTTGTGGAGAGGGCCCAATCTCCCCTCTTTACTCACAGCGTCCTGCGCACTCCGCTCCGTTCTGCCAGCTACCGTCCCACCCTTGATCTCTTGCTCATTCGTTGGGCAGAACAATTAGACGAGGACCCCCGTCAGCCAGAGTTGCTTACGGCACTCCTGGTCACCGGTGCCCTGTTGAACAATCCCCATGGGTGTGTGCTGTTTTCAACGAGCAAGGTGCAGCGAATTACCAGCTACGTGGCCACACTTCAGCGCTTCCCTGCAGGGGCACAGGCCCTGCAGGATCTCCTTTCGCAGGTGTCCTCCATTGGTTCTCTCCCCCAAGAATTGGCGGCTTGAGATGAAGTCTGGGGCTACTGGCGCTTGGCCCTTAGAGATGGTGGAGAAGGGACACTTCTGCGGCGGCGCGGACCACCAAACCATGGCGCTCCACTAATGGTGTCAGGGTGTCGTATCCGCCTCCAATCACCGTAGCCACGGGTATCCTCTGACCTAGACAGGTTTCCAGAACCATTCGCTCCCGTTGAAGGAGCCCCCTATCGCTCAGGCAGAGCCGTCCCAAGCGATCCTGCCGGTGGGGGTCTACGCCTGCGTTATAGAAAACCAGGTTGGGCCGCACCTGGCTCAGCAGATCGGGGAGCAAGTTTCCCACTGCAGCCAGGTAGGGCTCGTCTTCCATCCCGTCTGGTAGGGGGAGATCGCAATCACTCCTAGCCTTGCGCAGGGGGAAATTGCTTTGGGCGTGGGCCGAGAAGGTGAAGACCCGCGGATCGCCTGCAAACAGGCTGGCCGTGCCATCCCCTTGGTGCACATCCAGATCCACCACCAGGATCCGCTCTACCAGCCCTTCTGTGAGCAGCACGTGGGCGGCCACGGCCACATCATTGAAAATGCAGAAGCCACTGCCCACATTTCCGAAGGCATGATGTGTGCCTCCGGCCAGGTGGCAGGCCAGACCGTGCTGCAGAGCTAGGCGCGCCGTCAGCACCGTTCCGCCCACGGCTAGCCAGCTGCGGCGGATCACTCCAGGAGTGGCCGGCAACCCAATCCGCCTGGCCTCCGCCGGACTCAGTCGGTGGCGGGCGAAGGCCTCGTGGTAGCTGCGCGGGTGCACCAGCTCCAGCCAGCGCCTGGGCACGGGGAGGGGCTCGTGCAGACGGTCTTCCCTGAGCAGGTCGAGCCTGTGGAGATGGTCGACCAGGAGCCGGAATTTGGCCATCGGAAAGCGGTGCTCCTCCGGCAGAGGAGTCGAGTACGCCGGATGGGACACCAGGGGCAAGTTCACCAGGTTGGATCCGACCAGATCTCCACCGTGAGGTCCCCAGTCTCGTCAGCGGGGACCACGGCCAGGCAGGCCCGCAAGGTGTCGCCATTCACCGTGATTTCGCAGGCTCCGCAGCTGCCCCCCAGGCAGCCGGTGGGGATCCACACCTGGGCCTCTTGCGCCGCTTGCAGCCAGTCGGTGCCCGCCTCCACCCAGGTGCTGCTGCCGTTGGGCCAGTGGATGCAAGTGCGGTTGGCCTCTGGAGGAACCATGGTTTCAGCCACGGGTGCGGATCGTTTCGCTGAGGAGGGGCTCCAGGTTCACATGCTCTTCAAAGGCATCGGCCAGGCGATCCAGCAGGGCTTCCCGCTGGCGGCTGTGGTGGGGCAGGTCTTCGCTGAGGGGGGCGAGCCTCTTGCGCTCCCGAAGGTGATTGAGCCAGCGCCGCCGCCAGGGGCCGCTCTCGAAAATGCCATGGAGATAGGTGCCCGCCACCAGGCCCCCCTGCTCGCCATGGTGTTGCACCCATCCCAGATCGGGATCGGTGCAGAGGGTCTGGCAGCCGCTAGCGTTGTCCGAGGGCACCTGGATGGTGACCCCCCTGTGCAGCTCGAAGCCCTCGATGGCCACGGGCTCATTTGCGCCATCGCTGGCTGGGGGCCAGAGGGCGCCGCTGCGGCACTGCCTCAGAACTTTGCCAGATTGGACGTGGGTGCGCAGGGGCAGCAGACCCAATCCCTCCACGCTGTGTCCGGTTCCCTCCCCCAGGCCACTGCCTTCTAGGCCTTCGGGGTCGTTGACCTCTATGCCCAGCATCTGCATCCCGCCGCAGAGCCCGAACACCTGCCCCCCCTGGGCCACATAGCGGCGCAGGCCGTGCTCCAGTCCGCTGGTGCGCAGGGCGGCCAGATCGCGGAGAGTCTGCTTGCTGCCGGGCACCACCACCGCATCGGGTTGACCCAGCTCCTGCCCTGGGCTCACCCAGCGCAGCCGCACCGTGGCTTCCGCTTCCAACGGGTCGAGATCGGAGAAGTTGCTCAAGGAGGGCAGCCGCAGCACCACGATCTCCAACGCGGCAGGCCCTCTCCTGCTCCGGCGTTCCAGAAGATCCAGGGAATCCTCGGGTGGAAAGAGCTCCTCCAACCAGGGCATCACCCCGAGCACCGGTATCCCTGTGCGCTCCTGAAGCCACTGGCGTCCCGGATCAAAGAGTTCACGCCGGCCCCGGAAGCGGTTGATCAGTACCCCTTTGATCAAGGGCCGTTCCACCGGTCGGAGCAGGGCCAGGGTGCCCACCACCTGGGCAAACACCCCACCCCGTTCGATGTCCGCCACCAGGAGGCAGTTGGCACGTAAAAACTGGGCCAGTCGGAGGTTGGTGAGGTCGCGGGCCTGGAGGTTCACCTCCACGGGGCTGCCCGCCCCCTCCAACACCAGTCGGCCCTGGGGATGGCTCTCCCGCAGCTGGCGGAGCCCCTCGCGGATCGCCTTCCACCCCGGCCGAAACCAATCGCGGTAGTAGTGCTCCGCACGGGTGAGGCCCACCGATTTCCCCAGGTGGATCACTTCGCTCGTGCTGTCGCCCTGGGGTTTCAGGAGCACTGGGTTCATGGCGCAGACAGGCTCCAACTGGGCCGCCCAGGCCTGCAGGGCCTGGGAATAGGCCATTTCACCCCCGCCCGGATCCACCCAGGCGTTGTTGCTCATGTTCTGCCCCTTGAAAGGCACAGGGGTGTGTCCCTGACGCCGAAGCACCCGGCAGAGGGCGGTGCTCATCAGGGATTTGCCTGCTCCGCTGCTGGTGCCCAGCACCATGAGGGGGGGAGGAGCACTCACGGGGTAGGGGAGAGCTGAGACGCGGTTGCTCACCCTATGTCCATCCTGCCCGCTGTTGTGGCTTGATCCCGTTACCATCCATGCCAACTGCGACCACCAAAGTCCGCCGATGGCCGTCAACTATCCCCGCAAGATTCTCAACACCATCGGCCCCCGACAGATGATGGCCGAGGTGGTGAAAGAGCGAAAGATTCAGGTTCTGTTTCTCAACAGCTATCGCTTCAATGAGCAGCGCTCCTGCCAGGAGCTCACCGCTCTGATGGAAGCCCTGGATGGTGAGCCCAAGGAGTTGGTGCGCGACCTCTCCCACCACGTGAGCGATGAGGCGCGCCATGCGGTGTGGCTCACTGATCTACTCGTGGAGATGGGAGAGGGGATCGGCAACCCCAAGAGCGGCTCCTATATCGATGAGCTCAACCGTCTGCTCGACAGCAGCGTGGAGGACCTCAGCGGAGGTTCGGCCCAGCGGGAAAATGCCCTGATCGCTGCCCTGGCCTCCATCAACGCCACGGAAAAGCGTGGCTGCCAGGCCTTCTCGGCCCACATCAACGCGTTGCGCCAGGCTCCGGCCACCGAAGAGAATCAGCGGATCCGGGAAACCCTGGAAAAGATCCTGCCGGAAGAGGCCGCCCACGTGAGCTGGGGCAGCCGCTGGCTTGGCAAAATCGCGAGCCAGAGTGCCGACCACCGGGCCCGGGTGCAGGTGGCCAAGCGCAAATACTTCATGATCGAACATGCCGCCTTTGAAGCCGGTATGGATATCACCGCCGGTGCGGAGCTTCGCCGCCTGGGGAATTTGGTGGAGATTGCCAACACCCTTCCTGCCTGGGAGCGTCCGGCCTACCTGCTTGAGCGTCTGCCCCAGGCCCTGCTCTCCCCTGATCTGACGAAATCCCGCCTGTTTGCCGTGAAGCGGGTGATGGAGGAGAAGCCGGAGAATCTGGTGGAGCAGTTCATCCCCATGTTCCTCTCTGGGTTGAACAACCTGCGGCCCTCCCTGGCCACCCCACAAGGCCGGGCCTGATGCCTGCCCATGGCGGCCAGCGAAGCGATCATCGGTGAGGAGTGGAAAGCCCGTTCCCAGGAGCTCGCCGACTGGGCCATGGAACGGTTGGTGAATCGCAAGGACGTTTGGGGGCAATACTCCCTCCTGCCCCCCCATGAGGCCCTGGAGCAGGGTCGGTCTTATAAGGCCATGACCCTGCCGATCGCCTCCATGCGGGGGGAAGACATGGTGACCCTCGACAAACTGGCGCGCCATTTCGCCAGCCGTCGCCAGCATCGCCCCCAGCTGATCGGACTGCATGCCGAGAGCAAGGAAGGCACGAGCCGTTGGCTGGCCATCGACATCGATAACCACGACCTGGAGGCGGTGGGAGCCCCGGAGCGGGCCCGGCGCAATCTCGCCGGCGCCCTGGAGTGGTGGCGGCTGCTGGCGGAGCGGGGCTATGACCCCCTGCTTTTCGATTCCAGTGGCAAGGGGGGCTACCACCTGTGGGTTCTCCTGGCTGAGCCCGCCCCCACCGCCCATGTGTGGGCGATGGTGAAGGCCCTGGCCACCACCTGGGAGCGCCATCACCTGGAGGAAGAGCCGGAAATCTTTCCCAAGCAACCCAAGCCCGGCAGCCTCAACGCCTGGTTTCGCCTGCCTGGTATGCACCATACCCAGCCCCACTACTCCCGCCTCTGGAGCGGGGAGGAGTGGCTGAGCGATCCCTGGCTCGAGGGGCATGCGGCCATTGATGCCATGTTGCAGGCCATCCCAGGGCCGCCACCGCCAGTGCCGGAGGCCGAGGTGCCTGAGGTGGAGGCGCCCAGGCGCACGGCAGCCGCCCGCAAACGACGCTTTGCCAGCACCCAGAAGCCTCGGGTGTGCCTTGATGTGGATGGAGTGCTGGCGGATCGCACCTATGGGCGCGGGGCCGAAGATCTGGGGGATCCGATCCCGGGGGCGGTGGAGTTCACCCGAGCCCTGGCCCAGCGGGCTGAGGTGGTGATCCATTCCGCCCGACTGGCGGCGGAGGATTCCACCGCGGCCGCGGGTCGCAAGGCGGAAGCCCGCCTGCGCGACTGGCTGGACCAATACGGTTTCGCTTATCAGTCCATTGCCAGCGGTGTGGGCAAACCTGTGGCTTCTGCCTACGTTGACGATCGGGGGGTGAGCTGTCGTCCCATGGACGATGGTCCCCGTGCCTTTGAGGATGCTCTGCTGGCCGTGGAGCGCCTTTGCGGTCCCTCCGATCCGGCCTCCTGAACTGGGCCGACTCCTGTCCCCCCCGCTGATGGCCCGAAGTCTCCGCTTTCTCTACGTCGAGTCCGAAACCACCTTCGCCATGGAGAAGGTGGATCGGGGCAAGCTCTACGGCAGCCGCTCCATCGAAACCCTCGATGCCGACAGCCAGCGCTGCAACCTGGCCACCCTCGCCAGCGACGGTCGCACCCTGATCCCTAACGGCGGCACGGCCATGGCCCACCTCTCCCCCTCCGGAGAGTGGGTGGAGAACGACACCCTGGCGGCCCTGGATCGGGAGGGCCATCCCCTGGCCAAGCTCCCCTCCAGCTTCGAGGGGCCCATCGCCCTGGAGGAGACCGTGGATGAGGACCATCTGCTGGAGCACAGCATCCGGCTCACCTATGCCCTGGCCGGCGAGGCGGTGGGCACCGGAGCCCTGGCGGGAGCCCTGGCGGAGGGCACGATCTTCACCTTTCCCTTTAGCTGGCGCGGGGGGTTCGATACCGATCCGGCTTTTCTGCTGCAGAGCGAGGAGGGGGGAATCTGGCTGCTGATCGGCGATCCCAACACGATCCGCCTGGTGGGCCTGGAGCAAGCCGCCGCCTGTGGGCCTGAGGCGGAGGAGGAGCCCGAGGCGGAAGGGGAGATGGGCTCCGAACTCGACTTCACCATGCTCTGAACGCCATGCCGGAGATCAATCTTTCCGATAGCCGAAAGCGGGATGCGGTGGTGAAAGCCGTGGGCACCCGGGTGCGGGAACGGCTGCGCTGGGTGGGGCCCGATGGGGAGTTTCCCTCCACCCATCGCCTGCTGAAATCCACCGTGGACCACGATCTGGATGCCCTGCAGGCCCAGTTCGGTGAGCCGGAGGCCATCGCCCAGGCTCTGGTGAGCAGCGATCCGGAGGTGGATCTGGAGCGCTTTGGCCAGAGCCTGTGGTTCCTCTCAAGGGTGTTCATCAACCCCCAGGAGAAGCCCGTCTATCAGGTGCAGCAGAACGAGCTGGTGTTCTCTCCCATGGGGCAGGTGCTGGCCCGCCGGCCCCTGCAGCGCGCAGAAGCCAACACCAACGCCGCCATCCCCCTGCAGTGGACCGGCCGCCTTGTGCCGAAGCGTGAGGCGGTGCGGCGTTATGTGTTCAGCGATCTGATGCAGATCCTGCACATCAATGGCCTCACCTACGACTTCCTCTTCGGCATGGCCAGCGAGCTCGCCGCCAGCGCCAGCCTGATGCTGGTGGGAGCCGGCAAGGGAGGCAAGGATCCCCTGGTCTTCCGCCGAGGCAGCGTGCCCTATCGCGGCTTCCTCGAGGGAAGGGTGCAGGGGGATCGCTATGCCCTCCTGTTGCATCTCTCCAATGCGGAGCTCAAGCGGCCCGATTCCGTTGCCCCTGCCAACCCATGACCCCTCCCCGCAAGCCATCCCCGGCGGCTGCCGCATCTGAAGCTCCCGCGGCGGAGCCAACAACCCCTCAGCCCACGGCTGCCGTCGGGGCGAAGCCTGCCCGGCGTCGCAGGAAGGCTGTTCCTGACTCTGGGAAAGGGGACGCTGTCGCTGCGGCGGACATCGCAACCCCTGAGAAGGCGGAGGCCCCTGCGGCCAAGCCGGCCCGGCGTCGCTCTGCCCCAACCCCGCCCGCGGCAGCCAACGCACAGGCGTCCGAAGAACCGGCAGCGGAGGCACCGCCAGCCAAGAAACCGGGCTCAAAAAGGCAAGACCCTGCCACGAACTCAAAAGACGCCGGCGCCCTGGACGGCCTTCTCGACCCCCAGACCCTGCGCACCCTCCACGGCGCCTATGCCACCGCCAGCGCCGATGGGCTGCGGAATCCGGAGTGGCTGCGGCAGGCCCGCTGGCGGCGTCGTCAGTTGGGGGAGAGCATGCGCGCCTTTGACATCGACACGGCTCGCCAACGGCTGCCTGCGGCGGAGGACTACGTGATCAGCCGCAAGATCGACGGGGAATTCACCTGCCTCCTCTATAGCCAGGGGGTGTGCCTCACCCTCAATCCAGGCGGCACCGTGCGCGTCGGTGCCCCCTTCCATCAGGAGGCGGCGGAGGTGTTGGCGGCGGCCGGCGTGAAGGAGGCGTTTCTGGGAGGTGAGCTCTACGTGCGCCGCAGCGATGGCCAACGGCCCCGGGTGCACGATGTGACCCGGGTGGCCCGTAAGCCCACCAGCGACGCGGAAGTGGCCAGCCTCTGCTTCGCCATGTTCGACATCTACCGGCTGGATGGCGACGACTACAGCGCCCGCCATGGCGAGGCTCTCCAGCTGGCGGGCCGGCTCTTCGAGAAGGGCGAGCGGGTGCACGTTGTGGAGAGCACCACGGGCGAGCGGGAAGCGGTGTTTGCCCACTACCGCAAATGGGTGGAGAAGGAGGGGGGCGAGGGGGTGGTGGTGCGCAGCATCTCCGCCGGGTTGTTCAAGATCAAGCCCAGGCACAGCCTGGATCTGGCGGTGGTGGGCTTTTCCGAAGGCATCGACGACCGCGCTGGCCTGCTCCACAGCCTGCTGGTGGCTGTGCCCATCGATGAAGACAGCTTCCAGCTGGTGGGCCGGGTGGGGGGTGGCTTCACGGAGGAGGTGCGGGCCTCCCTGCTGCAGCAGCTCGCCGAGAGGGCGGTGGAGAGCGACTATGTGGAGGTGAACAGCGACCAGGTGGGCTACCGCATGGTGGAGCCGGGCCTGGTGGCGGAGCTGTCCTGCCTCGATGTGGTGTCGCGCACGTCGCAGGGGAGCAGCATTGATCGCATGGTGCTGGATTGGCATGTCGGCCAGCGCCGCTGGGAGGGGGTGCGCCGCCTGCCCCTCTGCAGCCTGATCTCGCCCCAGTTCGTGCGCCTTCGCGACGACAAGCAGGCCAACCCCGAGCATGTGCGCCTGAGCCAGCTCTCCGACATCGCCGACATTCCGGAGATGGAGCGCGGCGTGGCGGAGATTCGCCTTCCCGAGAGCACCATCCTGGAGCGTGCCGTGGCGGTGAAAGTGCTCAAGGGGGCCACGATGGTGCGCAAGCTGCTGCTTTGGAAATCCAATAAGGAGGAGCAGAGCCGGGATCACCACGCCTACGTGCTCCACCTCACCGACTACAGCCCCAACCGGGAAAGCCCCCTCAACCACGAGATCCGGGTGAGCAGCAGCGAGAAGCAGATCCGCCAGATGCTTGCCGCCTGGAAGGAGCAGGTGTTCGTGGGGGGCTGGAAGGTGGTAGGCGCCGGCAGCGAATGAGGATCCTGAGCTGGAACATCCTGCATGGGGGCGGCAGCCGGCGCCAGGCCATCGCGGAGGCCATCACGGCCCTGGCTCCGGATGTGGTGCTTTTGCAGGAGGTGCGGGCCTGGGATGGGCGTGGCCCCGATCCCCTGCTGGAGGGCCTGGCGGATGGGGGCCTGGAGGCCCAGGTGGCCTCCCCCGTGGTAGGGCGGGAGAACGGCCTGCTGATCGCCAGCCGCTGGCCGTTCCGCGCCACGCCCCTGGCTCAGGCGCCGGGGCAGCCGGTGCACATGCTGCAGGCGGAGCTCCCTTGGCCCCAGGACGCCGCCGGGCCAGATGAAGCGGAGGAGGGGGAGGCCGACAGCCTGCGGGTGGTGGCGGTGCATTTTCCCCAGAAGGAGGCCCAGGTGCCTCTTTTCGAGGCCCTGCTGGCCCTGCCGGAGGCCTGGCGCACCGGGCCGTCGGTGTTGATGGGCGATTTCAACTGCGGCATCCCCTTCGCCGATTCCGACACCCGCACTTTCGCCTGCACCCACCTGTTTCAGGCCTTGCTGCAGCAGGGCTGGGTGGATGGCTGGCGCGTGCGGAACGGCAAGGCGCGGGAGTTCACCTGGATCAGCCCCCGCACCAGCCATGGCTTCCGCTACGACCATGCTTTGCTGTCTGCTCCCTTGAATCCCCAGGTGCGAGAGGTGCGCTACCTGCACCACCTGCGGGAGGGGGGGCTGTCGGACCACTCCGGGTTGCTGGTGGAGTTGGGAGTCAAGCCTAACCAGCGGGAGGCTTTGCGTCGGCAGGAGGGTTCGCTTCGGCGGGCTTCTCCCCAAGAGGTTTCTTCTTTTGATCGAGGCAGATCTCCGTAAACATCTCCTTCACCAGATTGGGGCGCTGCAGCCTTCCTGAAGGAACAGCTCCGCACTGATGGGATGCAAGGCGGCCGACGCAGCGACGCTGAAGCCAAAGCATTTTTTGATCAGCGCGTGAACGCCGAAGCCAAAGGTTCCATCGAAGGCATCTAGGCGGTGGTGGACGACCCCTGTGGTCGGGCCAGAGTGAATTGTCGTGGAGCTGCTCCAGCAGCAGCCTCTCGGAGCGGATCCTATAGAACGCCTGCAGCAGTGAGGCCAGCAGCAGTCGCTCCGGTGGAACCGATGGTCGTCCTTCTGAGGTGTACACCCTGCAGAAAGTGGGATTGAGCCGATCAAGACCCTGGGCCGCCAGCTTGCGGATCTGCCGCGGTAACTGTCAGGAAAGATGACGCCCTTGCCGCCAATCAGGCGGCCCTTGCCAAAGTAGCCGACCGGGGTACGTTTTCTTCTTGTGGAGGATTGATCCATATCACCTCCGGCTGACGCCAACAACGTGTGGAACGGCTCCAGCGGCGTGGATGTTGTTCCCGAGCCTTGTCGTAGACCCGTGCACGATGGCGACAGATGGCCTGTGCCTCTCCGCTGTGCCGTTGATCAGGCGTCACAAATCGGATCCCACTGTGGCGGTGCTGGTGGTTGTACCACGCAACGAATGTCGCCACCCAGCCGCAGGCTTCCTGAACGCTCTGGAAGGGTCTACGGGGGTAATCCGGCCGGTATTTCACGGTGCGGAACAGCGATTCAGAAAAGGGGTTGTCGTTGCTCACCCTTGGCCTGGAGAAGGATCTGAGCACGCCAAGCTCCTCCAGCCGGCTTTCCAGGGTGGCCGCTCTCATGGCATTCCCGTTATCCGCATGGAGCATCAAGGGATGGGGACGCCCCTTACTGATCCGCTCCCTCAGGCAGGCCCGGCCCACCAGATCGGCGGCGATCTGGGAGTCTTCCCGCTCAGCCACATCCCAGGCCACGATTTTGCGGCTCCAGACGTCGATCACCAGGTAGAGATAGAGCCATACGCCACGCACATTCGTGGGCAGGTAGGTGATGTCCCAGCTCCATACCTCATTGGGTCCCTCGGCTTTCAGTCGTGGCACTTCCCGGGGCTCCTGAGGCGGCCTGGCCCTCCCACGGCGGTGGGCCTGGCCGTGGGCATGGAGAACCCTATAAAAGCTGCTCTCAGATGCCAGATAGCTCCCCTGGTCCGCCAAGTCAGGAACGATCTGCCCTGGTGGTAGGGCCGCGTACTGAGGCTGATTGCAGGTGCGCAGAATTTGGGTGCGCTCCTCTTCTGTGAGGCGGTGAGAAACCAGGCGGTGGCTGCCTTTACGGCGATCCACACCGTCCCCATCACCCGCGAACTGACGCCTCCAGCGCTGCAATGTACGCAGGGCAATACCCATGCGATCAGCCACGCGCTCAGCGGTTGCACCAGCCGCCACTGCTCTATCCAGGATCTCCAGCGCCCTCCAGCGATCAGCCGGGGAGGTCAATCCTCCTCGACCTCTCCCCAGAGGGCCTGCATCTTTTTTGTCACCAGGAGCAAGGCTGCAGCTTCTGCCAGTGCTTTGTCCTTCCGGGTCAACTCCTTTTTGAGCCGTTTGATCTCCCGCTGGTCCTGGGCACGCAGCCTCTCCAGCTCCTTCTGCTCTTTGAAAGTGAGCACTGGTTTCTCGTTGGCATCTGTGGCAGCTTGCCTCCAGCGCTCCACCTGTTCGGGGTAAAGGCCCCGTTCCCTGCAGTAGGCACTGAGTTCTGTTGCATTCAGCCCGGCCGTCTCCAGCACCACCGTGAACTTGTCCGAGGCGCTCCAACCATCTGGGTCCTTCTCTGTTGCCGGCACCACCTCCCCCTGCAATCGCCAGACCTTCCTCCATTTGTAGAGCGTGATCACGTGAATGCCCAGCTCCTCGGCGATTCGGGCCACGCTTTGACGCTGTGGCGGGCTCATTCGCCTTCTCACGTCAGCCTTGACGGCCTCGCTGTAAGGGCGCATCGATCATCTCCTCAAGCCCCCTGGTGTCAAAAATCTATGGCGACAACTTTCCTGAGAGAGGGGGCCGTAGCGGATGGCTGCTCGTGATCCGCACGAACTCTTATGCCACGCTTACAGACTTCACCCGTTTCAGCCTCAGCTCTGGTCCCGGTGGGAAAGGGCCTCCAGGGCCAGCTCCCAGATCTCTTCGGCTTCAGTTCGGTCCAGCCGGGCCGCCGAAGCGGGGGCAGCGGTGGTCATCACCTTGGTACGGCTCTGGGATTTCCAGTAGTCGAATCCGATCAGCGGCAGAGCGGCCACACGACGGGCCATGGACCAGAACAGCACATAAGCGGCCAGCAGGCGGCGGAACGATCCGAAGCGGGATTCCCGCAACGCCTCAATCGCATCCCTGTTATGGCGGTTCTCACCATCGCCGCAACCGGCATGAACCGGACTTGGAAGCACCAGCACCGTGCTGAACGCCTCCTGCTGCAGCCGGGGATCAGTGCCGACTGCAACGATCTCCGGGCCCACACCCAAGTGGCGGATGCCGTCGGCCTGGCGCCCCGTCAGAATCGACGCCTGAGCCAGGTACCGCTGCCCTTCGCTGCAGCGTCCATCGGGGACTCCCAGGTACAGCAACGTGCCACGCACAACACGGTGGGCCTGGGTGTGCAGAAGGTGATCGCCTGGATCGGCATCCTGCACGTCGATGGAGGTGATGCCAAAGCTGAGAGCAAACAACTTGCTCGCGTAGTTCACCAACAACTGGTGCACCCCCTCAGCCTCGCCGATCACCACGGTGCGGCGGCCGGTGCGGGCCAGCAGCGGACGGCCCTGGCCCAGCCGCAACGCCACGGTCCAGCACCAGGGACCGAACACGTAGAGCGCCACATCGGCGGGCACGCTCAACGCGAGCATAAGATCCGCCAGCTGCTCCCCTTCGCCCACCCCGGCCAGCGTCAATGCAGCGTTGATCAGGGTGTTGAACAGGGGCATGGAGAACGCCACACTCGCCAGGATGTAGAGCGCCTGGATCAGCCAGGCGGCGGGTGCTTCCAGCACGTGCAAGGCCCAGCGCCGTCCGGTGCGGCGCAGCTGCCGCGACACCCCGCTTGGCCGCCCCTGCCCGCTGGGGTCGGAACCAACAATCGTGGCCACGTCCTCTAGGAACAGGTGGCCCTCCATGTTCTCCAGGGCCATCAGGCTTTCCGATTGAAGGCACAGACCAAGGGGACGCTGGCCCGGATAGGCCTGCTGTACCTGGCGGCAAAGGCAGAACAACAGTTCGGTGAGTGTCTGGTGCATGGCGGCCACAGTTGCCGTGGCAGGTTCGGCTAAACGGCGCCCGGCGCCAGTGGTGAAAAGCCGGCGGCAGAAGGGTTCGCCCGGGGCATGAACAGCCAACAGCTGTGATCCCAGGAAGCTGGTCGGTTCACCTGTGAGCACGAACAATTCACGGATCACATCCTGGCGCACCAGCAGGTCACAGGCTTCCGCCACTTGGCGGCTGGCGAAGGTCTGGCCGGAATGGCTGAGCACCAGCACGATCGACTGGCTGGCGAAGCCCAGTGTTTCGATGTCGTGCTGAAGGTGCTTGAGCACCGCGTTGGCGGAGAGGGCCCGCACGTTCAGCAGTGGCATCAGGCTCTGAAGGTCGCGGGCGAACTGCTCCCCCAGCCAGAGACTGTTCTCCACCCCGGTGATCAACAGGTCCACGTGGCGCGATGTCGCCAGGGCCGGATCTAGCCCCATGCCAGCCAGCGCCGCCTGCTTCTGCGCCAGGTGGGCCGCCTTGGCGATCAGGAACTGGGCCAGATGGGCGGCGCTCTGGCGGTTGGCGGAACCAGGATTGATCCAGTTGTTGCGGATCGCCGCCAGCAGCCCTGGGATCGAGCGGAGATCGTCCCCCACCGGGTCTGGACGGCGGTGAGCGGCGCGCCGGCCGGAGGGTGGCTGGGCTACGGCCAGGGCCGTGGACGGGACCTGGACATAGAAGTTTCGCCGTCCCAGCTGTTCCTCCACCGACAACTCCCGGCCCCGCGAGAGGGAATGGAGGCGGAGGTCGGCGCAGGCCAGTACCGCAACCTCGCCGGCGTTCTGGTCTAGATCAATCCGGTAAGCCCCCTGAACATCGGCCAGCACCGCATCTACCGCAGCCGGTTCGGAGGCGTACACCGCCAGCGCGTCCGCTGGATCGAAGCCGAGCGTGATCGGCTGGCCGAGGCTGGTGAGTACAAGACGCTCCGGCCAGGTGGAGGACACCACCACCAGCCCGAAGCTGCCGCGGGCCCGCTCCATGAACTGCGACACCGCCCGGTAAGGATCGTTGCGCAGAAACGCGTCGATGGCGGCGTCAATCCAGCGGCGCAGTAGCCCATGGTCGGATCGGCGCATCCGCACGTCCTCAGCTAGCCGAGGCAGGATCAGGTCAACCAATCGCTGGAAGGCAGGGTCGCCCGGATCGAAGACAGCACCAGGCTGCTCTGCCACCACTGCTGCGAAGCCCGCCTCAAAGGCGGCTGTCCAGTTCTCTATCTCCACTGAAGCGGGAGCGGCGGCGCCCTGGGGAAAGACCTGCTGGGCCGCTAAGCGCACTGCGGCGTACCAATCCCCCTGGGTGATGAGCAGATCCATCAGGCCGGCAATCTTGGGCGAATCACCAACCGCGGCATGGCCCTGGTGCAGCACTCGCTCCAACCAGCGACCAACGTCGGCGTACTCCAGTTCGGCCTCCGCCAGCTGGAAGCGCTCGAAGTCACCGTTGTGTGTGATGCGGTGCTCCACGGTGCGCCAGGCCCTGGTCCAGCGCCCCTCGTGACGGCTCCAGAGGTGGCGCCGTTGGGCAGGGCACCAGCCATGCCAGTGGGTTTCGATCACCGCCGGTGGGCCGCTGGTGCCGAAGCGGTAGTGGCACGCGGCCATCAGGCCGGCGGACAGGGGACGGTGGCCTGCCCGGGCGGCCTCGCGGCGGCGGCGGCCGAAACTGGTCTCCAGGGAGGCAGTGAGCTGCCCCCGCTTTGCGTTGACCAGCTTGTGGCCCACGAAGCGGGGATCCCCGTGGCGATCCCCAACCAGCACCAAAGCTCCAGCCGCTTGGGCGCCGCGGATTTCGGTCTGCAGGCCCATGGTGCGCAGGCGCTCGATGGCACAAGAGGGCAGGAGCTCGCCGCGTGGGGATGGGGCCGGGCCACTGATGAAACCGAAGTTTCCGCAGTAGAACCGGCTGGCGCGGCCACTGAGCATCGCGCGCCAATCGGATCCAGAGGCCAGCAGCATCACCCCGTTGACCACAATCGCACTGGTCAGCAAGAGCGGGGGCAGGCCAGCGGAGACCGGCCCCATCAGCACCAGAATGGCCAGGGCATTGAACAGAGGGCCGCCGGCCGCCTTGAGACGTACCCGCCAGCGGGCGGGCGATCCCACCTCCAGCCATGGCAGGGGCAGGGCCGCTCCATCGGCCAGACCGATCGGGGCCAGCGGCAGCAGCCTCTCGATCATCGCGGCCGTTGAGCGATGTTCCAGCAGGTTCGCCAGCCGCAGCGCCGAGGCGTCGCCGTCAACCAACGCCCGCACCAGGGCGTGGCCAGCACCATGGAGCAGTTCGGCGAGACACCAGCTCAGACGAATCCCGCAGGAGAGCGCAATGGTGCCCCAAACCAGGGCTGCCTGATCAAGGCCAGAGCTGACGGTACCGGCAAGGCAACTGCCGAAGCACATTGCCATGGACGACAGTTCCGGCCAGGCCCGCTGCAGCCAGACGCTGAGCGATGTGGACGGGCGGGTTGGTGTTGCGCCGGACCATGAGCTACCACCTAGCCAAGCTTTGCCTGTGGTGAAGGATGCGATAAACGCATTTTCATCACTCGATGTGACTGTGGCGAGACAGCCCTGTTGATTACCAAGCTGTGGAAGCGTGGTATGTGGATACGGGACGTTGTCCCATCCAGGCGCATGGGATGTGTAAGACGGGTTGAATTGATAGTAATGACCATTGTTAAACCCTTTGGTAACAATGGTCATGGGGCTTCGAATTTGCCTACTTCCTTGTCTTGGCTTTGCTCGGTGGTCAGTCAGTCCCTTCCCCCCCCTTGAGCCCTCCCAAAAGGGGAGGGTTTATTTTTTCCAGCTCCTGCATGCTTGGCCGCCAGAAGGCACGAGGCCTCCTTCAAGGTGCCCAGTACCTCCTGGCGGTCTCCACCCGGCTGCCGCCGCCCAGCTTGCCGCGCACCGTCTTGACATAGTTGCGGACGGTTTCGTAACTGAGGCCCATGGCCTCGGCGATCTGCCGGTCTTTCAGGCCCCGCACCATCAGGGCCAGCACCTCCTCTTCCCGTGGTGTGAGCCGCACGCCCTTAGACTCCTGCGTGAGCAGGAAGGGGCTGCGGTAGCGCTAGCCCAGGCACAGGGCGACCGGCCAAGAGGTGAATCATCGCCCTGACCAGGCGTCACTGAGCTCGGTGGCGTTCAGCCCGGCCGTCTCCAGCACCACCGTGAACTTGTCGGCAGCGCTCCAGCCTTCTGGTTCCTTCTCGGATGCCGGCACCACTTCCCCCTGCAACCGCCAGGTCTTCCTCCATTTGTAGAGGGTGATCACATGGATGCCCAGGTCCTCTGATATCCGGACCACGCTCTGCCTCTGCGGAGGGCTCATCCGCCTCCTCACATCAGCCTTGACGGCCTCGCAGTAACGACGCATTGATCCTCTCCATCAAGCCCCCGGGTGTACGGATGAGAGGGGTGACATCTTTCCTGAGCCCGGGGGAATCACCCTGGCAAGCCCGGAACGAGAGGGAGGCAGCACCCCGATGGGTCGCACCACCCACTCCATTCCATTCCTTTCATGGCCCTCACAACCCAAGCTGCTCCTTCCGACGACAGGGAGCCCGATCCCAGCTTTGCCCTGCTTGCCGCTGCTGCAGTCGCTGCTTTTGGTGGAGTGGAGGCCTTCCGGCAGGTGCGCTTCGACGATCTTCCCTCCTTCCTCAAAGAACAGCTCCGCACTGATGGCATGCATGGCGGCCGACGCAGCGATTCCGAAGCCGAAGCTTTGCTTGATCAGCGCGTGAACGCCGAAGCCAAAGGATCCATCGAAGGCATCCAGGCGGTGGTGGACGACCCAGGCATCGATGCCATGCACATCGTCTCTCGGGAGAGCGGAGGGAGCAGTGATCCCAGCAATCTTGTCTATGGCACAGAACGCCTGAACAGCAGCATCGGCGAACGGCAGATGACCCCAGAGGAGATCGCTGAATCCGAGGCCTACACCCTGGAGCTTGCCGAACAGGCCACCCCTGGCGTCACGGGCGATCTCGGCGAAGTGGCCGCCGACACCCTGGAAACCGGCGGCTTCGGTGGCGTGATGGGCGGTGGATTGGCAGCCGTTCTTCGTCTCGCCCAGGCCCAGGGCTTCCGCGACGCTGGCCGCCACGACCTAGCCGAGGCCGCCGAAGCCCGCGTGATGCAGGATGCTGCCAACGGCGCCGAGAATGGCGTGGTGCGCGGCACTGCCATGGCGGTGACCCAGGCCGTACTCGGGGCCAACCCCCTCACCGCCGGCATCGGCATGGTGGCCCCCGATGCAGTGCTGCTCCTCACCCAGCGCGATCAGCTCTCCCAGGCCGACTACAACAAAAAGGCAACCGCCGTGGTGGCCAAGGGTGCCGTCGCCACTGCCCTGGTGTGCGCCGGTCCTATCGGCTGGCTCGGCCTGGCGGGCTATTCCATCGCCACCGCCTACAGCAAGGCCTCGGCGGGCCCAGGGCTGGGAGGCAGCCCGGCGCGGTGAGGGGGGTGGGGTGCCGCATCGGTGCCCCCAACAGTCTGTTGAGCCGGCACTAAACTTTCACCTTCTCACGTAGCCAATCCGCTTCTCGAGGTTGTTGCCATTGCCATGAGCGAATTGCCGATTCTCAAGGAGAAACTAACTACCGATCCCTTGTTCCACAAGTTATTTAGTCAGGTGGCGAACGTTGAAGAAGCGGTTCGCATCGCAGGTAAGTTCGGCATTGTCTTGTCCGCAGAAGATGTAGCCAGCTACCAACAAGAACTTCGTGCCTTGATTGGTGAGCATTTTTTTCATCTCGACCTGCCTAGAAATACACACTCCATCCCAGCAGCGAGTGGTCCTGATGACTTCATGGCGGTGGGGGATGGATCAACAAGCTTCTGCGGCGCCTTTGGCGGCGGCTGCGCTGACGGTGGGTGAAGTCCAGACTGGATGGAGGCCCTTCCACGGCCTGATCCACCCGCGAGGATGACGCAATGAGCCCCGAGCGCGACACCGTTCCCGCCAGCTATTTTGATTCCTCAGGCCGTGACGATGTGCTGAGTGGCGGCGTGAGGCTGATCCCCATTGAAACCCCCAAGGGCACGTTCAAGGTCTGGACCCGGCGTGTGGGCAACAACCCGACGATCAAGGTGCTGCTGGTGCACGGCGGGCCGGGGGGGAGTAGCGACTTCATGTCCGTGTTCGACAGTTTCTTCCCTGCCGCAGGTATCGAGTACTACCACTACGACCAGCTCGGTTCGTTCATGAGCGACAAGCCATCCGAGCCAGAGTTGTGGGAGCTTCCTCGCTTTGTCGATGAGGTCGAACAGGTGCATGTGGCCCTTGGTTTGGACGCGAGCAACTTCTACCTTTGGGGCCAGTCGTGGGGCGGGATCCTGGCCATGGAGTACGCCCTTGCGCACCAGCAAAACTTGAAGGCACTCGTCATCTCCAACATGATGGCGAGTGTGCCGGCCTACAACGCCTACGCCACTCAGGGATTTGAATCCCAGATGGATCCGGGCGTGCTGGCGGAGCTGAAGGCCTTTGAGGCGGCGGAAGATTTCGCCAACCCGCGCTACACGGAGCTTCTGTTTGAACACCACTACAGGCACCATGTGTTGCGCATGCCCCCCGCCGAGTGGCCGGATGCGGTGCAGCTCGCCTTTGCGCACCTGAACACCGACGTGTACATCCCCATGCAGGGCCCCAGCGAACTGGGCGCCAGTGGCAAGCTCAAGTTCTGGGACCGCTCCGCCGATCTAGGCCAGATCCGCGTGCCCACCCTCACCATCGGTGCCACCCACGACACGATGGATCCCCAGCACATGGAATGGATGGCCACTCAGGTGCAGCAGGGTCGTTATCACCACTGCCCCAATGGCAGCCACCTTTCCCAATTCGATGATTCCGAGATCTACTTCCAGGGATTGATTGGCTTCCTCAAGGAGGTGGATGCCGGCGGTTGAGAGCTTCGCAGCTGATAGCGAAGCCTCCATCTACGACTCGTATGACATTGCACCGCTTTTTGGCTCGTCGGTCTCCCAGGCAGCGCCAGCGCCACCACTGGTGCTGGGCTGCTCTTGTTGCTTTCGGGCTGGCGGTCACCCTGTTTTGTGGCAACGGGTTGCAGGGCCTTGGCTCCGCTGCCGCCCGGCCCCAATCGGGCCCAACGCCCCCCGACCGATTGGAGACATTGAACCGGAGTGTCGATCCTCTGGCTCCTGGCGTTTTGCAGCTCGGTGCCTACGTGACCGTCATTGATGACATCAATTTGCTGGAGAATCATTTTGGTGCTGAGTTTTTCCTCTGGTCCCGCTGGTCTGGGTCTGCCGCAACCAATCCCAGTGATCGTCTGACCGTTCTCAATGCACCCAGTAACAACGACATCGATCGCTTTGAGCTGCTGGAACGGCGTCAGCTGGGCGACATCAATTGGAGCCTGTACAAGGTGCGTTGCCGAGTGGCGATGCCTTGGCGGTTGAACGACTATCCCTTGGATCGCCATCATCTGCAGATAAAAATTGGGATTGAGAATCCGCTAGTTGAGGGAATCACCCTTAAGGCCGACAACAAGCAATCCTATATCGACCCTGACTTTATCCTTTACGACTGGAGCATTCAGCCCCTGAGAATCGATGTTTCGGGTCTCAGTCTTAAAAGTAATCTGGGGCTGCCTGGTGACGGTGGTCAAGCTGTTTCTTCCAGACCGGTTGTTGATCTTTCTCTTGTGATTCGGCGTCGTAGTGAGCTCGCTCTTTGGTCAAGCTTTTTGGGGAATTTCCTGGCTATCGGCCTTTGTGTTCTTGCGCTGATCATTAGGGATAGCCGTGATGATCTCATTCTTGGGGCGGTCTTTTCTGCCGCTGGCAATTCTATTTTTTTAGCCCAGCTATTGCCCGCTTCGGCTCTCTCGGGTTTTACTGGGCAATTCCAAGTCATTGTTTATGTGGGTATTGTTTATGTTGTAATCGCTGATGAACTGCTGGATCGCGTGTTCTCGTCTCAGGCCGAATCTGTTCTTCGCTATCTGCGTCCAGTCCTGTTACCCAGCTATGTGCTGGCAACCATGGTTTCGGTCTACCATATATTGCCCTCTAATTTGTATTCCTGATCCATTCTCCTGAGCATGAAGCGATCTCTCCTCTTGCCCGAGCTTCTGTCAGTTGTGTTGTCCTTGTTGGCTTTGGGTTTCGGGTTGCTGATGATTCGAGCCAAGCTCCAGGATCGACCCAGCATGAAGGAAGATCTTGTGCTCACGGTGGATGAGCAACGCGCAATGCCGGCCGACGTGATGCCGGTAGTGTTGCTACAGCGTCCTTGGAATGACGAGAATTCGTTGCCGTTTTTGATGTTGAAGCTTGTTTTGTCGCGAAGTGGAGAGAAGTATGTCCTGGGTTACGGGGAGACGGTGATGGATACCAAAGACTCCATTCAACATATTGCGGCGTCGAAGGGCCTGTCTTCTGGCAACCCCACTGGCCTCAGTGTCGGACTGTTTGGTGCGACCGACGCGTTCAAGCCCGATGTTCTCCGCCTACACACCCCAGTTGATGGAGGTTTGCTTGGATTGCGGTTCTCTTGCGTTAACGTGAGGCATAGAGATCGTTTCAAGTCGGTTAAAACAGTTTCCGATCTCACGTCCTATCTCGCTGTTCAGGCGCGTGGTTTTAGCGACGTACGGGTGCTTGTTGGTAGTGGACTGCCAACCTTTGAGACGGCTGGTCGGTCTTATCTCAATTTATTGGATCAGGCGCGTGTCGATTATCTTCCTCGCGGCCTTGTCAATCTGGAAGAAGAATGTGAGCCCAGAGCTGCTCAGTTGGGTTACGGCAATGTCGCGGTTGATCGCCATCTTTTGATCGCCTACCCCAATGCCTTTGTGTTTGTCATCAACCCCAAGAATCAGCGTTTGAAATTGGCCCTGCAACGCGGTCTGGCCCGCGCCATGGCCGATGGCAGTCAGAGGCGCTTATTGCAGCAGCGCTTTTTCACGCCCTGGCTCAAGCAAACCCTGCGACTCCGGGATCGACGTCTGCTGGTGTTGTCAACGCCGGAAACGGAGGCCTTGATTCGAGAAACACCCCCATCGTCTTGGTTGGTGCCCTGGAATCGACTGCCCCGCTCCACGGATCCGCCTGTCTCTGCGGCCATTCTCTGCCAGGAGCCTTTTTTTGCTCCCCTGTGTTGATGTGTTTCAACAAATCCGCGGCAACAGCTCCCCGCTAGGCGGCACCAGCAACCGCTCGCTTCCAAAGCGGGTACGCAGCACCACCCGCGCCACTCCGGATCGCACTTCCCCGATCCACCGGCCCCCGTGGGTGGCGAACAGCTCTTCCGCCAGCGCCTGATCCTCCGCGGGCACCGCCGCCAGAAAGCGCCCCTCATTGGCTAGATGCAGGGGCTCAAACCCCAGGATCTCGCAGGCCGTGGCCACCGCTGCCGCCACGGGCAGCTGCTCTTCCTCCAGATGGAATTCAGCACCCGCCGCGCTGGCCAGTTCCTGCAACGCACTGGCGAGCCCGCCCCGGGTGAGATCCCGCAGGCAGTGAATCCGCACCCCCGCCTGGAGGCAGGCCTCCACTTGGGGCCAGAGGGGCATGCAGTCGGTTTTGATCGGTGGATCCAGAGCCAGGCCATGGCGGGCCGCCAGGATCGCCAGCCCGTGGCGGCCCAGATCGCCACTCACCAGCAGCTGGTCGCCCACCTGGATGGCCCCGGGGCCGATCGGGGAGGGGCTTTCGATCAGGCCGATGCCGCTGGTGGTGAGGAACAGCCGAT
>Ga0207939_1000015_pt1 | contig 98338 bp, 169 predicted proteins | sample LakMenEpi02Jun12_FD_150663 | JGI IMG/M metagenome (GOLD analysis project Ga0207939, IMG submission 150663) | Freshwater microbial communities from Lake Mendota, WI - 02JUN2012 deep hole epilimnion (SPAdes) | ecosystem: Environmental > Aquatic > Freshwater > Lentic | place: Lake Mendota... | reverse complement strand
CCGTAAAAAAAGATCAAAAAAAGTTATTGGATAAACTTGGTATCGTAGTAACCTAAATTGTTGCCGTATGGATCCCTAAATAGGGGATAATTGTTTAAGATGTTGTCAATTTGGGGGTAAAGATTTTCTGTTTCCCAGTAACTTTCTTTGTCAGGTAGAAAGTCATTAAGATATTCACTTACAACAACTTTAGGATCCCACCACTCACCATCTTTTTCGGCTCTTACTACTTTCACATTATTGTATAAACCAAAACTTTCATTATCCCAATAACTTGTTGATACACCAACTGATTCAATAAATAATTTGTATCTTTCATAACCAATAAAAGGAGTTCCTAATGTAAAATTAATCTCTTTAACGGAATTAAACACTTTTTGAATTCTTGATTTTAATTCTTCATTTAAATAAATTCCTTGTTTAAAGTTTGGTACAAAATACACATCAATTTTTTCATTTACAAAATCCCCAAAGTCTTCTGTTTCATCATAAATATAATCCCCAACAATTGGTGAAAAATATGAAACATCATTCGGGTTTTGAACTCTGAAATACATGTTAGTTCTACCATTTCTTCTAACAGATGGTTCTACTTTAACGGGTGTAACAACCAAACCATGTATGTCCAAAGGATCACCTGCAAAATGTTTGAATAGTTTTAATATTTTTTCGTTATCCATTACCCAAACATTTTATATTCTCTTTCTCGTCTTGTTTTCAAACCAGGGTATTCGTTAAACATGTGAGAACTTGTGTTTAGTATTTCCTTTTTTGCCCCTTCCAAATCACCTCGTTTAACATATTGGATAAAATCGGATGTTCTAATACCAGGTCCCATGTTGTATGCCATAGACACCATTGCATCATACATACTTTGAGTTATTGGTGGCGTAATTCCTTGTTCTTCCCACTGATCTAGTATTCTATTGATAATACTTTCTGCCTCTTTAATATCGTCTTTAAGTAGTGTTTCTGCTTGTTCTTTTGTGATTTTGGTTTTACCTGAAATGATTTTATTATATCTTGGAAGAAATTCAAACGATTCTTCTTCATCAGGAAACACAGCATGACCATAACCAATTGTTTTTGCACCATCACCAAGATTATAAGCCGTTAATACTGGTTCACCTTTATGGATTATTGAACCTTCTTCCCATTTTAAATGATTTAATAATTTGTCTGATGACTTTCTAATCCTTAAATCCTTAACGACATTTTTAATAATTTCTTTTTCTTGTTTAACTGCAGTTTCAAGTGGTGGTTCTAAATAATTTTTTATTTGTCCAATACTAATAAGACCAATTAAAGAAAAAATCACATATTTGATAATTTTTCTTTTAATTTGAGAAGGTAGGTTTTTTATTTTATTAGACAAAGTCTGTAAAAACTCTTTGGCATCTTCTTTTGTTTGAACCCAAGATTTTGCTAAATCAATATCCTTTTTAACATTTTCAAAGTCCCATTCCATGTCTGGTTCGGTTTTACCATCATTCTCTATGATTAATGATAGTTTGAACACCATGTCATCTATAATACTTTCATAAACGAATTTAGTTTGGATTCTTTGAAATTGTTCTTCTGTAAGTGAAACTTTCATGTCTATAAATATAGACGAATTCTATTCGTAGGAAATCTTTGATATACAAAAGTCCATAATGTTAAAATAACATAACTCTTCTCGAAATAGTTGTTCCGTTTTCCAAGATCTTATTCTTCTGTTTTTATAGTTAGTGTTTGTGTAGTTACACCAACGGGAAGAATCGTTTTTTTTAACTTTGACATCCACTTCATACACAAATTTAGCGTTAGAACCATAATACCAACTATTCGCATATTTTCTAATATTTGTGATTTCAACCAAGCAATCATCTTTAATATGAATATTACTTTCAAAAATAATAGGATTTTTTTTCAAAAGTTTTTTAACAAACTTAATGTCCTTATCACTAATTACCTTTCCTTCCTTTCTTGGGTGTTTCATTAAAACAAAGATAAGAAAAAATATTATTCTATCTAAATTTTTTTTTCAAATTATCAAGTTTTGCCTTTTTTAAGGCAGAGTTCAAATTAGGATGATACAACATCGATCTGTTGTTGTTAATGGCATCATAATTTATTTTTTTTGGTTCTTTCGGAATATCTCTTTTTGGTTGATTAGAAAAAATCGTAGAAATAGATTCGTGTTTCAACTTTTTTTTCTCATATTCGGTTATTTCGTGTTCTTCTTTTAACTCAATCAAAGATTTTGTAAATTCTTTATTTTCAATATCAACAACTTTATATTCACTCGTTTTGAGCCCCTCCAATTTTAAAAAATGTTTTGGTTTATTTTTACTAATGAAAAAATATTTAGCCCTAATTTTTGATGATAAGTTTGTCTCAGGATGAATTGTTAAAGAATTTTTGTGTAATCTTCTATGAAATAGAATATGATTCGTATGTAATATTTTTAAATTCATTTTATATAGTCGAGACATAAGATCTGAGTCTGCGGCAACTCTCCATCCCTCAAATCCATTAATACTTAAAAATATGTCTTTTTTAATCCCAAAAACTCCCTCACCAAATGTATTTTTTTGTTGTTTGAACTCTCGTTGATTGTTCTTATCCTCAAAATCAATATATTTTGGTTTGATCAAATCATATATGTTTAATTGACTGTCAATTTCCTCAAATAAATTTGGCAGAATAACATCATCAGAATCAAAGAACAAAATTTTATTATACTGACTTATTTCAACTAAAGTATTTTTAATTAGATAGGGACCTTGATTTTCCAAAAAGAAAAAAAACTTAAAGTTTTTTGGAAATTCTTTATTATAAATGTAATCGATCGTTTCATAACAATTATCAATTCCAATCAAAACTTCAAATTCATTATCATATCTACTATTTTCTATAGATAAAAAAAGTTCATCCAAAAAAATAACATTTTTATAAGTTGGTATAATAACACTTAAACTCATCTGAATTTCTTTTTATTAAATGTTGAAATTTGTTTTGAATTAAGTTTCAGATTATTTGTATTAACCTGTGGTTTTTGTTGTGTATTATTTTGTAAATTTGAAAATATTCTATTAACTTTTTGGTAATCAATTGTTTTTTTATTTATTTCTAAAGTTTTTTCAATTTTTACCGGTTCATGTGGTGGTGGAGTTGGTTGCGGAATTGATATATTAGGAATTTGTTCTAACGAATTATTTTTATTATAGTTTTTTAAATTTTCTAAGTTAATCGTTTTATTAAAAATAGAATTTACAACTTGTGTTTGTATAAAATCATTTTTAGATTCTACATCATAAATTGTGGTTTTTTGTGGTATATATTGTATATAACCTTTTAGGTGTTTCAAACAAATAATCTCAATTTTATTTTCCATACAATATTTTCCTAACCAAACATCGGCCATATTTGGAAATATAAAATATTCAAATGGTATTTTAAGTAAATTGGTATGAAAACACATCAATCCTGTTCCTCCAAATTGCACTTTTGTGTCTTTCGAGACCTCTTGTAAAAAATGATATCTTTTTGATTTGGATTTGTAATATGATTGTATAGGGAAATTTTCAAAATTTCTTCCATGATAAGTAATTACTTTTTTTCTTTCGTAAAAGTCGCATTTTTGAATGATTTTTTTTATAAAATTTTTAGGGTAAATTATATCATCGTCTAATGTAATGTAATAAGCATCTTCGGTATTATTTAAAAAATAAAACTTATAAGCATCTCCCTTTGAGTTGTCAGTTATTAAAATATTAATCTTATTGTCAAAAAGAAATTTTGGTATTTCACCTTCATAAGAATTTAAGGCAACGTTTATTTTGTCACAATCTTCAATTACCGAATTTATTACTTTTTCTAAACCATCATTTCTTTTGTATGATGATATATTCACAACAATTTTACTCATCTTAAAAAATATTTAAGTCATTAACCATTCTTTCGTTAATGTTCATTTTTGATTTTTCAAAACCATGTTTAACTAATGATACTTTGGTATGATACATTGTATAACCTAAATCATTTAACCTTTTTGTTAATTGGTATCCAACCCCTGAACTTAAATTTGGGTCTTTGTTCCATCTGTTTTCTGAAATGGGGTTAATTTTGAAATCTAAAACCTCAAAGAATTTTTTTTCCGCAATAAAATCTAATTCAACCCATTGTGTTTGAATGTAATTGTCAATTATGTTTGGTGTAAAGTTTGACCAATTTGGTCTTTTTGTTCTTACATCGGTTCTAAACTCCAAAGAAATTTTTTTGTGGTCATTTAAATTCTCATATAAATTTGTAACGTCTAAAATAAAATTATCATCCACTAATAAGTCATCTTGTAAGTATATATAATATTTTGATTCAATATTCCTTATATATTTAAAAGTCTGATCGATTATATACCAAAACTTTTTTTTACCGTGATTATTTGAAAATTTTATATATTTTATATTTTCATCGTAATTAATAAGATTTTCTTTACCTCCGTCATCAAAAACTACGATTTGAATTTTTTTATCCCCTTTTTGATGTAAAATTTTTTTTAAAAGGTTTTTTAGTGCCAACTGTCTATCAAAAGTGGTGATTATGATGCAGTAGTCAAATACTTGGTTTCCCATAGAGAATTAAATTTTAAAAATTTTTTGTTTAGATATATATTCTCTAACCATATTTTTATTTGTTCTTCCTAGTCTTTTTAAAGTAGTATTAGGGTGATTTTTTCTATAAATATAAATTGGTTCTTTTATTACAGACACTTCTTTTTTTGAACACTGTTCCAAACATGGATAACTGTATGCCAAATCTGTACAATTTGTAAAAAAATTACCGTCCATTTTTAAAATAGTTTCAGGTATCGTATCAATCAAACTTTTTCTAAAAGTGTTTAAAGCAGTAGCTTTCCATTTTGTTTTTCTAAATAATTTTAATTCAAAAGTTTCTTCACTGTATTCTTCAACTTCAAAAACAACATTAGTGTCCATATCAACCCAATTGCCGTATGTCATTTTTATTTCTGGTGTATAATAATTAGTAACTATTTCCAAAGCATCTAAACTTAATTTATCATCTAAACCAACAAAAGAAACAATTTCACCTTGTGCTAATTTATTTAAGTTATACCTACCATATAATGCACCCATATTTGTTTCATTGTTATATATTTTTATATTTTTATTTGATTTGAATTGCTCTAAAACTTTTTTGGTAGAATCAACGCTCCCATCATTATAAATTAATATTTCAAAATTATCATATGTTTGATTCAGAATTGACCGAATACACTCTTCGGCATATAACTCACAATTGAATCCTGTTACAATTACAGAATGTTTCATTTTATTTAATTACTTTACAATCTTTAAAAATATGGAAATCAGTTAGATCTCTATATCCATTTATTTCATTTAAATCTATATTGTTTTCGGGATAATTTTGTAAAAGGCAAAGTCCATGAGCAGCTTCCTGTGGTGTCATATACATATTCCAACCAATTGTTTCAATATTATCTTCTTTATAAAACTTTTCACTTCTACCCTCATATCTTGCCTTTTTAAACCACTTTGCGGCCACTTCATCGTCCGTTAGTATCATACCTCCTTTTCCAATACCAAGTTGTTTTTTTATATGGAAAGATAAACCCATATAAGAACCAGGAATATACATGTTTGATGTTAATCTTTTTGCTGAGTCATAAATTGGATATGGTTTTAATTGATATAAACCGCTCCAATGATTTGTAATTTCCCTTTTATCAAAAATAACTTCACCACCAGCATTAATTATACTCATAGGGACAGATAAATATGTTTTTGAGGGAATCGTAACTTCTTTAACTTGATGATATTTACACATCAAAAATAAGGCATTTGTACAACTATCAACAGATATTGCATATTTAGCACCAGTGTAAGAAGCAATTTCTTCTTCAAACATTTTTACTATTTTGTATGGGTTATGTTCTTTTATTGGCATATTTTTTATTTTGGTACAAATTTTATTAATTGAGATTGTAACTTTTTCATAAAGGCAATTTCAGTATCTGTATTTTTTTTTGTGTAGGTTCTTTCATTTATATTAAAATAACTTTTTTTGTTACAAATAATTTCACTATTTGACTCAACAATTTCAATATCATCAGTTTTAGGTATTTTTTTTATTAAATCCCATTTCTCCTGTAAAGTTATGTCGGTAAATTGTGGTTTAACTTTAGAAGTTATATTTTTTGCAGGACTTCCGGCGTAAACTTGATCTGTTTCCATATCTTTTGTTATTACACTACCAACCAAGGCCATTGATCTATCTTTTGCGTGTATTGGTGAAACAATACAATGACCAACAAACCAAACATCATTCCCAATTGTCAAAGGTTTATTATCGTTGTAGTTACAACCAATTAAAGGATCCCCATACTTAATATGACTCCACAATTGAGAATAGGCACCAATACCACAATTGTTTCCAATAGTAACTCCACCTATAGAATCAATTATACAACCTTGTCCAATCCATGCGTTATGTCCTATTTTCATAGGTAAATAACCATGAATATTTGTGTGATGGTGTATTTTACAATAATCACCAATTTCTAATTCATCAATTATTATTTGAACATTGTCGCCGATATAAGTATTATCACCTATTGTTATTTTTTTTGCATTACCATTTATTCCTTTTATAGTTGCCTTAGGTGAAATAAAAGTATTTTTACCTACTCGGAAATCCTCACAAAAAACATTATTCATAATAGTTAGAGTATAACCAAGAATTATCCGAAATAAAGGTATTTTTTATAGACTCTGAAGTTTTATAATTTATTTTACCAATTTTTTTTGATTCATCTTCGATTTGTTGGATTAGGTTGTTAGTGTTTTTATAGGTAGAAAAAAATTCACAGTTTTCAAACCCTAAACCTATTGTTTTTCTTCCCATATAAGCCATTTCGAACATGGTAGTACAACCACCTTTTTCATTTGGTTTAATATACACAAAAGAATTTTTATAAAATTTATTTTTTAAAGTTTCAATTGTTTCGTTTTGAGTATACAAAATATTATCTTTACCAAAATGGTTTATTATTGGTTGGATTACCTCGTCCCATTTAAAATAATCTTTTCTGTTGCCTAAAATTCCTTTATAAACGTAAATTTTATCCCCACATTCAATTGGTTGGAACTCGTCATAGTTTTTTATAGGAACAAAAATTTTTTTATGTTTTATTTTGTATTTACTTAATACTTCCGAAAAAAAACCTGGATAAACCCAAGTATAGCATGAACCAATATCTACTAAGTTTTTAACTAAACTTAAAGATTTTGGTCTATCTAAGTCAGAACCTCCCCAAATTACCAAACTTTTTCCTTTATGATTTTGCAAAAACAATCTATCTGTATTTGTGTATAAACCAAAAAAAATTGCCGGTTTATTAGTATCGTAATAATCAACTAAATTCCATTTTTTTTTGAAATTATCAGAAAAAAATTCTGATAAATTAGAAGAAATTTTAACTTGTTTAAACTCCATTTTATTTTTTCTTTCTCCCTTGACAATGAGCCTTTTGACTAAAACCTTTTGGGTTATTACAGTTGATTGATCTTTTATATTTTTCAGACCACTTTTCTTCAATTGGTTCTTTAGATAATTTTCCTTTCCAAAACTTAAATAAGTTTTCTTTATCGTAAAGACCTTTTTTTTGGTCCCACCCACAATCATGACAAAGAAATGGATGTTTGTCATCATTTTCTTTTTTCCAAGAGTGTTCGCACTTTTCGCATTCAATCTTTTCGTTGAATATTCTATCGGCCTGTTTTTCTGTTAATAGTATTTTCATTAGTTACAGTTTTCTACTAAGTCATTATAAATATCTACTAAATAATTGTGGTATTTTTCTTCTAAATATTCTTCTACCTCATCTCTAACCTCAACCATTTCGTCTGGTGGATATTCATAGTCTTCATCTTCATCATCGTTGTAATAAAAATAAAGTCCTTGTCCAATACAATAGTCAGCATAGTCATTCTCATCCTCAAAATCACATGGATCTTGTATTTCAGTTTGATACTCTATTGACTCTCCAATTTTTTCAAGTTCACTAAATCTTCGTCTTAGTTTAGTACTCATTTCACGACTTTCAGAAATCACTTCTTCATCACGATCATTTAATTCCATGTCCTTAATATCAAACCCATATTTGTGTGTTCCTATTATATTTGCAACTTTAAGTATTAATGTGATTTCAAAATCTTGAAAGTCCGCTCTTTGAAACCATTCTTGATCTGTGTGTATAGAAAGTTTTACATCATAATGGTCGTGTATTTTTTTTACTTCTAAAACTTTAAGTTTTGTTGTTCCGTTCTTGAACCCTTTACAAAGTGCAAGTTCAAGATTTCTAAATGCATGTCTTCTAGAACAACCTTCAACATAATCTTCAACCGCCATATCAACAAGATTTTGAACTGAATCAATTTGTTTTGATTCAAGTAATACTTTTTGTTGATCTTCTGAAATGATGATTTTCATATTAAATAAATAGTTCTAAATGTGAGTTACATAACCATGTCTGTCTGTTATAGAAGCATCCCAAACACCAGTTAAGTTATATTGTGTATTTTTATTAACCTCTGGAAAAAAGTGACCAAAAACATCACCAATTTTATCATAAATTTCATCACCTAATTCTTGACTATAAAATTCATCCTCTGTTAGGGACAAATTTGTTTTTATGTTAAAAAAATAATAAGGTAGTCCTCCCCAATCTCTATCAATACTTACCTGTAATCCATCAAACCAAGAATAATCTTCCAACTCTCTTTGGACATTTTTAGAAACCACTTTTTTTAATTTTATGGCCCTGTCATATAGTTGTTGAAGATCCATATCCACAATGGAATTTTCTTTGAGAAGACTAACTTGTGATTCTGTAATTATTATTTTCATATTCTATTTTTTTAAATTGTAGACACTAGACAACTAACCATGGAGAAGCTTGATAAAACCTTTCGGTTGTGACTCCCCTTAAGTTGTAGACACTAGACAACCACTCTTTTGTAAGTTCCTTTATGTCAGGATCGAAAAGACCAGTATCAAATAAAGGTTTCCAAATTTCTTCGTAATTAATGAAAACAGTTCTATTTTTTCTATTGTGAACCATCAAATTATGTTTTGGTTTATATCGAAATAAAGTCCAATCAGGGTCCATTTCACTTTGAACAACATCCAAGTCATCAAACAAATGTAAAAAATCCATCGGAGAATTTATGTTTAAAATTTCCATTAAATTATCGAAACCATTAACAAGTTCAGCAGTATCTTTTACTCCAAAATCTTTAATTTCCTGTTTAAGATTTTGTTTCAACTTTGATTCTAAAAGTAAATTATATTGTGATTCTGATATTATTATTTTCATTACCAGTTTAGGTCTTTGTTTGAGTTTATAGTACCTCGGATGGTTATAATAATATTTCTTGATCCGACAATTTCTCTAACTTCCCATTGGATTTGATAAATAAAATCTTCAAAAGGTGTATATCCTAATGATGAATAATATATGTCAACTTCAATCAACCAAAAATTAGTTTTTTGACCTCTTGTGGTCGCTGATCCTTTTTCAGATGCAACAACTTTAATCTCTTCAACGGTTTCCATTTGATCACAAGCATATTGTTCAACCCAATTTTTTTCACAGTTTTCTCTTAATTCCTCAAATGCCTGATCAATAAGATTTTGTGCCGACTCAAGTTTTTTTGACTCGGTTAATAACTTTTGTTGTCGTTCTGAAATTATTATTTTCATTCTTCTGCAATATAAATAACCGGAACTTCTACATCATAACCTGTGGCCGGTAAAATTATTTCGTTCATACAGTCCTGAACAACGTTGTTAACTTCCTCTTGAATTTCCCAACCAATATCTTCGTCTTCTAAAGCTTCCTGTAAAGTCAGATTTCTACCATCCATCATAATTAGACTAACAGTTCCACCTGGTAGTGTTTGACCATACAAAAAGAAATCAAAATCTTGATAATTCATTTGAGTAATAATCCATTCAAAATCATAACCACCTACAATTCTATCACTAAAGTCTTTTGTTGAAAATGTTTTATTTAATAATTTGTTTATGAATTTTTTAGCGAACTCCTCATCTCCAACTAATATCTGAAATGCTAATTGAGCATGTATTTCATCTGAAGTTTTAATAATACCCCAATATTCAAGTTCGTCTTTATTAAATCTAATTTGATTTCCTTTTTTCAATTCACTTTTCCAATACTTTTTGATAGCATCAATATTTCTATTAACATCACTTTCGTTAAGAAAATTAAATTGGTGTTCTGATATTATTATTTTCATAATTCAACAACTTCCTTTGTTTTATTATCATAAATGGTAAAAGGGTTTGAAATTATAACCCAATCAACGTAAGGATATTCATCAGACTTATTCCAAGCCTTTTCAGAATTTTTTACTTGGATTGTTTTTGTCCCGTATTCCGGTGATGTCATGATTAAATCTGTCCCAAAAGACATATCGATTAGATCGCCATTACCTCCAGCGTAATCGGTTGTAAAACCTTTTGTGATTAACTTATCTTCAACTTGTTTTTCAGCAATTTCACCTATAGATGTTGATCTTTCTATATTTTTTGTATAGTCAATTAACACATTAGGATCCTCAAAATACTTATCAACTAATTCTATTATTTTGGGTTGTATTGATGACAAAGCAGCTTTAGGATCTCTAATAATATTTTGAATTATTGGTCTAGCCCTATCTCCACCTTTATAAATCATATCTGTTAACATTTCTGCCAAATCAGAATAGTTTGTGTTTAACTTATTAATTAATTGCCAATCACCGTTTATGTATACCAATTTAGCTGAATTAACTTTATTATCTATAAAGTAATCCCTTTGTCTTTCATTTATTTTATTTAGTGAATACAATAAGTTTGCCCCTTGAATAAATTGTTGTTTTAAGTTTTGAGGAATGTCGGTTTTTAAATCTTCAATTTTATTATTTATAACATTTTTCATTCCAAATCCATCGTCTTTGTGTAACCAACTTTTAAGTGATGCGATTTTTCTACAAACAAGTAATTTCTGTGGAGAATCTGAAAATCTTGAGCATTCTTTATATTCCGATTCGTTAAGAATTTTTGTATTCATTAACTCATTTATTCTTAGTATTTCTTCTTTAATTAACTTGTTCATTTAAGCAAAGGAAAAAGATTTATAGAAGTCTTCAGCTTCATCTTCAATATTTTGATAGTGTTCAACAGTAAAAGTTTGATTTTCAAAATTAAATGTCATTGTCCCGCTTGATCCTTCATTGATTTCCCATCCCGCATGAAACAATTCTAAAGCCTCATACGCAATATCTTCAAGTTGATTAGTTGAAACTTTACTTCCTTTATCACTATCTACATTATCATCAATCCACCCACTATCACCACTACCATCATATTTCAATTCAACATAAGAACCGTATTCTTCTTTCATTCTGTTTAAAAAGTCTTCATTTGTAAGTTTGGTTAATTCTCTTTCACCCCTTCTCCATGGATTAGTCGTTTCAGATAATTCTTTGAATGATCTTTCTATTCTGCTATCCTCTGTGATCATTGTGTAATAATAATATTTCACAATTAACATTTTCTTTTCGGCGTTTACAAATATCTGAAGACCTCCTGTGTAATTGTCGTAGTAATCATTATAAAAAAGATCAGTATCAAAATTTTCTTTTATTTCATCAAACAAAGGTCCTATTGATCCTGGTAAAAAATCTAATTCACCTTTTACATTTTTATTTCTATAATAAGGTCCGTCAGGATAATCACTTTCCCAGTCATCATAATGTCTATATACCCATTCTACACCATCTTCCATGTTCAAGGAATTTAGTATCAAAGAAAATCTTCTTAAATCATGTTTTTGTTTGTCTGTTAGTTCCATCTAAACTTTTATTATAAATACTTTTAATCTTCAAACTCTAACTTTTTTGATCTTGTCGCCCAAGTTGGTCTTTCACCTGATATTAGAATTCTCATCCAATCTGATGCCGATGGTATAATTCCATCACAATCTTCTTTGACATGACTTTCCAAACAGTATCTTGTATAAACCACTTTCCCGTCAGAATTTGTAAAATAAACCCCAAATTTTGATTCCGCCTCAAATATACCTTCACTGTGGTGTCTCCACATTCTATGTAATGAATGTCCATACCACGATTTAGTGGAATCCATCCATTCGTGAAGATGTATATAATCTTCCCATTTTCCTCCGAATTTTTTTTGATTTGATTTTGCGTGAAGCACCGGGTGAGCCATAATTTTATAGTTTTTTAATTTTATTTGATTCTTGTAAAAAATACTTAATTGTTTTATTAGTTTTTGAAATATTTTCTTTTCCCTCTACTAACTCTGGTTTTTCTTGTTCTATTAGATTATAGATCTTTCTTTTCAAATACTTTTTATTATTCTCAATTTGAAAGAACCTATCCTCTACTACAACATGGGGTTTATTAGAATTAAATAAAGAATTAGGAGGAAAAAACACTTTATTGTGTCTAACCAAATAGAAAAATAAATCTTTATTAATTGATGGATATTCGTTCATAACTAAAAAATACAATATTTATTTATAAAACTAAATAATGTCCTTACAACCTTCAAAATATAAAGTATTCACAAAACAAGTTTATAATCATTTAGTTGATGAACATGGTGATAATGATATGAATGTTCAACAAATTATGAGTCATATCAATAGTGATGAACTATTGAAACTTCTTTTGAAGAATGTTAAAAGAATAGAAAAAGTAGAGATCGCGTTTATGGTTTACTTCTTTTCACGAACTAAAGATATTGAATCTTCTTTTTCTAAAGTTCGTGGTAATCTTATAAACATCGGAATGTATCATTATAGAGATTTGGGTTATCGTGATATAACTTGTCATGAATGTGATGGATCAGGAACTGAATATTGTAGCACATGTGATGGTAGTGGTGATGTAGATTGTGATAGATGTTCAGGAAATGGAACTGAAGAATGTAGAAACTGTGATGGATCTGGTGAAGTAGATGGTGAACCATGTTCAGATTGTCAAGGAAATGGTGAAATTGAATGTTCTTGGTGTGATGGTAAAGGTGAATTTGGCTGTGATAGATGTGATGGTTATGGACAAGTTGATTGTGATTATTGTGATGGAAATGGTGACTATGAATCAAGTGATGAATACTATACAGAAGATGAAATTGATTTTTTTGGTTTGAACCCTGAACTTAAATCATTACCTGTAGATACATTCTTGAACGATGATCAAGTTAATATGATATATCATTCAGAACCAATATTACTTGATATCAGTGAGGTTGACGACAAGATTGAAGTCGACCAACTATGCCGAAATTATGAAGGTGATTGTGAAGGAGATCCTCTGAATGTAATAAATAATATTTACGAAATAGATTAGTTAAGAAATTTCAACTTATACATTGTTGAATAAATCAATTCTTGAACCGTATCAATTTGGTTTTGGATGTAAGAGTCCTCAACCGATTCTCTTTTTTCTTCAATCATATTTAATAAACTTGTAAAATATTTTAATACTTGGTTTTTGTTTTTGTATGATTGATTCTTATATGATTTGTAATTTGTTAAAAGACCATATTTACCCTGATAAGATTCAATTAGACCATCAGTTAAAGCATCAATACCTTCGTAATAACCCTGTAATGCTTTATGTTCGGCATATGATTTGGTCCCTAAATGGAAAATATGAATTTGTGTTTGTGAGTGTAATAACTGACAAACCATTTCACAGAAATCTTCGTTATGATTTTCTGAATCTTCGTCTGAATCTTCGTCATCTTGATTATCATCAGACTCATTATCATCATTATCTTCATCATCTTCTTGTTCCCAAAGATTTCTTTTTTTTAATTCTTCTTTCAATTTTTCGGTTAAATCAAACTTATTCATAATATATATTTTATTATAAATATATCAAAATGAGATTAAGTTATAAAAACTTAACCTCATTTGTAATTGGATCCCAATCTATATTCCAAGGTAAATGAGAATAAAGATATCGTTCATTCAATACTGATGCGTTGAAGTAATGAGTATGTCCATCATAATAATGTCCATAACCACTATGGATGTGTCCACAGATATGAATTTTAGGTTTGATTTGTTTAATTCGTTCTGTTAGTAGTTCACAACCCAAGTGTTGTCCACGACGACCTTCAACATCATCCAAAAACCCCCAAGCTGGACCGTGAGTGATTAGAATATCAATGTCTTCAGGTATCATATCCCATTTTGACTTTAATTCCTCACCATTTCGTGGGAGATTAAATGCCCAATTATAAAACACAGGTTGCCAAGGACTACCCCAAATTTTAACTTCAGGTTCCCCTCCTTCAATTATTCCCATAAAACTATCTTCCAAATAAGTTATATTATTATAGAAACCAACAATCTCTTTTACTTTATCAACATTGTTTTGAAATCCCCAATCATGGTTACCAGCAATAAAAACTTTACTGGTGTAATTATCCAACCCATTGTACCACTTAGCGAACTCACGAATCTCGTGTTCATAACCCATAGAACTAAGGTCTCCTGCATGAATTAACAAGTCACCACCCGGTAAATCACCGGTAACGTGTTTATGTTTGTTGTGAGTATCTGAAATTATTGTAAGTTTCATATATTTTTTTTATTTCTTTTTCTTTCTACTTTATATTTGAACATGTAATCTACAAGCTCATAACATTCCATATTTCGTTTCCACTTGTTTTTGAAATTTTCAAACAGTTTATCTGTAGTTTTAATGTGTTCACGGTTTTCGCTTGAGTTTAATACTCTAAGCACAAATTCAAAATCTTTGTTTGCATTCATAGTTTTGTCCATTTATTATTATAATTAAATTTAAAAGTCCCAATATATTTTTTATTCCATTCATTTGGTGATATCAAAGATAAGAATATTTTTTCGTCTGAGGAATAATAAAGGTGATAAACTTTACCAATTACCGGTTCAAAACTAAAATTTGCTTTGTAAACCAATTCATTCCATCTGTATTCTTCAATTAATTTTTCATACTCCTCTTTGAGTTCCAAAAATTTATCCTCAAATTGTTGATTGACATTTATAATTCTTGGTTCCTTCCAATGTTCCATATTGGTGACCTTTATTGCCGGAGCACCAACATTACTACCATATGGTAATAAACCAGGGTTATCAGAAACATTATCAGGTTTTTTATCGCTCATCAACTTATTATTTTAATTTCACTCTCAGTTTCTATTACGACTCTTGCCCCACAACTTAATAGTGGTTTTTCATCGCCACTTCCACAATAAACAATCCTACTAGGTCCGAGAATTTCAACCTCATTACAATATGTGTTTCTTCTACCTTGTTTGATTGTTATAACAGGTAAATCGGTATTCTTTGTTTTATTAGACCTAATGTGATGTTGATTCACATGTATTTTGGTTTTCATCAGTATAGATCTATTTGTTTTTTAATTCTATCAAGAATATCTTCATTTGTAATATTTTCATTAATTAGAATTTGTTCCAATAGGTCTTTGATTTCGTTCTTGGACTTTTCTTTCGACCTTTGTCTGTTTACCAACTCAACTTGATATAAATGAAATGCAACCTCATCAACTTTTTTTAATTTGTTGAAATATTTTTCAATTCGTTGGTCTAATCTTCTTTTTCTATCAATATTGGTTATTGTTGATAGAGCTTTGAATAGTTCATCTAACCTACCCTTTAAGTATTGTATTTCTCCGTATTTAATGATTTCTTGATCTGTCATAATAAAACAAAAATAACAAATTTAAATACAAATGTCAAACAAAAAACCCCACCTTACAGGATGGGGGAGAAATAATATCCAAATTGATACATATTATTATTTCTGGTTGTCTAGCACAAGTGTATCTTGTTTTACACTTTGAGTATCAACATTTTTTGTTGAATCTTCAGATTTTGCTTCTTGTGTGGTTTCGTTTTCTTTTTTTTCACCACAAGAAACAACACCAAGTGTAGTCCCAAGTAACATCAAACTTACAAAAAATACATTTTTCATGTTTCGACTTTTATTAAGGGTTTATTTGTTAATAAATTTTAACAAAAATAAATATCATAGTCAATAGGTAAAAACAAAAAACCCCACCTGTTGAGATGGGGTTTAAATAATATTTTTAATACATTACAAAGATAATAACATATCAATAAGTTCTTGTTGGGGGAACATGTCGAACTTATCTTTTCTGGTGTTTGTGTGAGTCCACATTCCTTTTACTCTACCATAATATGCGTCAGAATTAAATTCAAAACCTAAAGCTCCTTTATTTTTGATTTCTTCAATTAAACCTTTTCGAATGTCGATGCTGTCTCTATTTGCAATATGTAAAATTAAAGATCTCAATGTCTCAATTTGTTTGTCTGAATATCTATGCCAGAACTTATACCCTCTAAATGATTGTTTAAGTTCCACAATTTGTTTTGGGTCAGCTTTTTGTCCTGTATAAGTTAAACCATTTTTAATTTGACCAAAATTACATACCTCAATTCCAACTGAGTGTGAGTGCATGTGTTGTGATCCATTATCTCCTAAGTGCCAACCATAACAACCTTCAGGAAATGCCTGAACGATTGTCCCATCATAAGTTTCATTTCCGTTAAAAACAGATTGTCCTCCTAAAACAAACTCAGTTCCAATTCGTCCTCTTGTATCGTTATTCCACATTGTAATAACTTGGTATGGGTTGTTTCCACCTGCGGTGTGATGTAAAAACAAATATTCTTTTTTTGTTGGTCCTATCAGGTATTCGTCTTTATCTAAAAATTTTTGATCTATAATCAGTTTTTCTGTTGATAATGTCGTTTCTTGAAGGTCGGTGGTAATACCAAATCCCATGGCATTCCATGTTTTTTCACCAACAACACCATCGGCGGTTAGTTTATTTTCTTTTTGGAATTTTTTAACCGACTCTTCGGTTTTTGGTCCAAAATCACCATCAACCTTAATTTTTAAATATTTTTGTAAATCTTCAACTTCTTTACCTTTAGATCCTAATTTTAGAACTTTCATATCTATTGTTTTAATAATAAATATTGATTGTTTTATTTTTTGCCCACCTCATCAAGATTTATATTATATAAATCAAAGTTTAAATTGTCTTTCCAATTACCAAGATTTAAAGTTGTAAAAACTTGTTTTTCATTGTTATAAAGTTTCACCATCAAATAACCTAACTCAGAAATAAAAATTTCTTTGATTGTATATTTTTTTAAATTTTTCATTTTAGTTGGTGCGTTCTAATTGATCTTCGTTGAAGATGTGAAGAAGTCCGTGTTCATCCATTTCTCCTACGACTCTAACATTTCCTTCTACGGTTTTAAATACCGATACGATGGTGCAAGGAAACTTATATCCTTTTAATTTTACTGCCTTGTCTCCTACTTGGAATTTTGTTTTGTTTACTTGTGGAAAATCTCCATCTGATAAAATGGGATCATTCCAATCGTTTTGTTCTTTCATTTTTTAATCTATTACATCTGTTAAGTATTGACCCGGACCTAATTTTACCTTATATAAAGTTTGACCTTCAGGTGCTTCCATTTGATCCATCTCGTCCATCCAATTATCCCAATTTTTGTCCAATAAGTCAACAAACGAATCGTTATTTCCTCTTTCTTTATATCGTTGAATGTATTCGTCTTTTAGACTTCTGTCAGGATAAACTAATACGAATGGAATACCTTTTTTTAATAGAGCATCTCTTACATCTTTATGTGATGAAACAAGAATCTTATCAACCTTTGGATCTTCTACGTTTCTTTCGATGTGTTCAATGTAGTTGTCAGGAAAATGTTTCTTGTCAAACTTTGAACTATCACTATCCAATACATTTCTATCTGTTGTATTGAAGTAAGTTGTTTTCCCTACACCGGGGAAAGCTGAATATACTTTTGTTTTCATAATATTAACTTAAATAATTTGACATATTTTTAGCGGCTTCAAATGCTTCTTCCATTGTTTCAATCAATTTTGATCCTCTTAATTTGAATGGTATTACATAAGATATTCCGTCTTCATCCATCCATTTTCTACCAAGTTCATCTTCTTCTTGATATAAATCCGCGAACTTTGTTTCGTATTCATTCCATTGTTCTTCAGGGTAATCTTCTTTAACGGGTTCATAATCCCCATCAAATAATCTATCTCCGATTTTGAAAAGACTACCACCTCTGTGAGTGTATCCATACATCCCTTCGATAACAGGGTTATCAGTTCCATATGTATCTTCGATAATAACCGCAGCAACTCCGTGGGGATAATTTTCATCAACCATCATTTTATTTTTAACATACCATCTTGCTTCATCAATACTACCGATATATGTTCCATCAGGCGATAAGAATGAATTTTCCAATGTGTTTTCGTTGTTTGGTCCAAATGTATGTGTTCCAATTTTTCCCCCTGTTAATCTTTCAATTTCTTGAATTTCTTCTTGTGAAATTTTTTTTTTCATAATTTAATAAACTTTAATTGTTGAGTGTTATTCTGCGATGTAAATTTTAGTTGGTCTTACGTATGTATCAAACTTACCATTATCAACCGTCCAATCTTCCACGTCTTCTGTGTATGGTTTTTCCTCACACTTAATAGCGTAAAATATTTGACATCCCGCAATAGTAATTTCTTTACCATTTTTACCAACCATCGCATACCAGTTGGCACTATTTCTGTTCGTTTTAACTCCGAGAATGGAGTCTTCTAAAATATTAACATCACCCCAAACTGCGGTATAAGTTTTTCCGTCAGGTGCGACAAAATATCTGTCTGTTGTAATTAGGTATTTTCCTGTCATAATTTATTTTTTGTTGTTAAAATTTTCTTTCTTTCATCATTCTTTTAAGACATTGTTTAATTGTCTCACCTTTATTAGTGTCGTGTCCCGCACCATAAGTTCCTCCTTTATATGAATCAACACCTTTCCCAATCGGATTACTGAAATCAACATCAATACTTCGTCTTACTTTTCTAAAAAGTCGTGTCCACCTGAACATTCTTGGTCTCCATTCTCTTTCCTCTAACTTACAAGTGGCCTCAGTATCTTGGAACAAATCGTCGTGAATGTAATAGTATTTATGTGTTTCTTTATGGATTTTTTCTTTCCATTCAGGAGTATAAAAATCAATTTTATTTTTTTTGGTTTGGTGTGCCCATGTTCCATCTTTTAGAAATTTGGATGTTCTTACCCAATCATATTGCCAAGGTAAATCAATACATTTTATTTTTTTTGTTCCTCTATGGATCCATAATGAATCAGGAAACCAACTACCTACCGAATAAAAATAAAATCCATATTTTGGTCTTTCATCCTTATATTTTGGTGGTTTGTTTGTTTTGAATGTCATATAAAATTGACCCCAAATAAAACAAAAATCTAATTTCCAATTTAATCCATTACTTGGTAGGTATCTTAAATTCCATTTATGGAATCCAGGGTAAAACTCCATCCAATCATTTCTCCATCTACCAGGTTCAACCTTTCTTAATCCTAACATAACTTTTTATATTTTCTTATTCCATACCCAATCACAGTTTCACCATCAATTAAAGAACATATCTCAACTTTGAATATCTTTCTTAGCGTGGGGTTAAACCATCTTTTAAACCAAACATTGTGGTGTGTCATATTAATTTAATTTTAATCTTTGTATTTGTAATTGTCAAATTTTTTATTTTTACTTAAAACCCTCCATCTTATCGTTGCCATAGGTAGATTAAGTATTTTGGATGCCTCACCAGCAGAACGGTATTCAACATCATCAATTATTATTGGTATATTCTGTTCTCCATTATAAGTTCCTTTTCTGATTTCACTTAACTTATTTTTAGTTTCTTCCGAATGTTGTTTACCAAAAAATGGATTATCGTCATTACTTCTTGGTCTACATTTATTACAATGAGTGTGACCGTAACCTATTCTTTTACCACATTCACAATAGACATAAGTTAAACCTCCCTTCCAATTAGGATTTTGTTCTTTATCATAACTTCTTCTATTATCTAATGATTTTTTTACAATTTCTTTAGGTATTTTCTTACCTTTCCAAAATCCTTCTTTACCATACATTCCATTTTTTTCGCCAGATACACTTTCACTTCTTTTTTTTCTTTCATCATCACTGATATTGTCCCAATACTTTTTTGTTGAGAGTCTTTGGTTTTCAACCCAATTCTCATCATACTTAATAAATTCAGATAAATCTCCACCAGTGCCACCTTCAGTTAAATTATAGCCGTTTGCAATTGTTTTGAGTTTATCAATCCAAAAAATTTCTTTTTCATTCAACTCATCTTTATTAGAACACTCTTCTAAAATAGTTTTAGAGAAATTTTCTAACCCATATTTTTTTATGGCTAACTTAATCAACTTTCCACTCCCAAAATATTTTTCAAATGATAATCCACTATATTGTCCGACATAAGATTTACCATTAATGTTGTTTTTTATTTCATAAACTAAAAATTTCTTCATATTGATTTACTTTAAGGTTTATCCTTTAATATAAATATCCTCAAATAATAAAAAGTTAGTTAGAAAGTGGCATTTTTATACTTGGGTGTGATTTGTAATTTTTAAGTGTGAAATCGCCAATAGTATAAGATTCTATTGATGGTCTTGAACCTTCATAGGTGGGGAACTGATTAAGAGTTGGTAATTCAAATGGTTCTCTTGTTAATTGTTCTTTCACACCATCAATTTGATTTAGATATATGTGACAATCTCCCATATTTGAAATCAATTCTTCAGGTACCATATTAACCTCTTTTGCCAATATCATCAAAAGTAACCCATATGAAGCCAAATTAAATGGAAGCCCGAGCGGAACATCATTGCTTCTCATATTGAACATTAAAGAGATTGCCCTGGTTGGTATACTACAATCATTGAATAAACTATTCCATCCATTTTCATCTGTCGGAAAAATATCTTTAACATAAGACGATTTATCATATATGTCTTTTCTTTCCTGTAAACTGAACTCTCTTGTATAAATTTGAAATCCATAATGACAAGGTGGAAGAGTCATCTGGTCCAATTCCGATGGGTTCCAAGCTGTAACCATCAATCTTCGGCTATCAGGATTTGTTTTAAGGTCGTGAATAAGATTTTTTATCTGGTCAAGTTTAGGCACTTCAGAAAAATGAGTAACAGCCCCATGATTCCATCCTGAAGGTTTTTTATCAAAGCCACCCCACGCTCTCCATTGTCTACCATACACAGGACCTAAATCTCCCCACTTCTTAGCAAACTCATCATCTGTTTTGATTTTGTTGATGAACTCTTCTTGTGTACTAGGCCATCCTATTGCAACTAAATTTTGGTAACCTCCAGAGATAATCTTTTGACCGTAGTTCTTATAAGCATCACCGTCCCAAATATGACAATCATTATCTATAAGGTATTTAATGTTCGTATCACCACGTAGGAACCAAATCAATTCAGTTACAATTCCTTTCCAAAACATTTTCTTGGTTGTGAGTAAAGGAAATCCTTCACTCATGTTGTGTCTGATCTGACGACCAAAAACACTGATGGTTCCTCCATTTCTTGTTTCTTTTTTTACCCCATTATCCAAAATATCTTGAAGTAAATCTTGGTATTGTTTGTCTAAATTATTCATTTTCGTTATTTTTTATATTCCCATTTATAACCACCAGCGGTTTCTTGTTTTCCTTTACATACCGCAGATATATTGAATATTTTTAATTGTTTTTCAACTTCTGTTATACTATCCCAAGTATAAAGTAAATTACCATTTAAATCAAATTGTAAAACCTGTAATCTTTTTTTTGATGATCCTGTTGACACACCTTTTTTCAATTTTGATAGTTTTTCTGAAAACCCTTTTGGTTTAGGTTTTCTCATTTTATTTTTTGTTTCTTCAGATAGTTTCCTACCTTTACCCGCCTTTGATATTTTTTCTTTGGCTTCGTCAGTATGCTTCCACCCATTCTCTAATTTATATTGCTGATGTTGTGATATTTTTAATCTCCATTCAAAATGTCTTCTATCGGCCTCTTCTTTACCATATTTTTCTAACCATAAACTATAACGACCTTTTTTAGTTAGTTCTGTGCCGTTTTCCTTGTTATGTTTTATGATTTTTTCAATTTGTTGTTTTTTTCTAATATCAGCTTCTTCCTGACCGTGTTTTTCAACCCAATAATTATAAATTCCGTTTTTAGTAATGTCTTGACCTATTTGTCTGTCACCCTCTTTACCACCATTACTTATATTATAACCAATTTTTCTATCTTGACTATTATATTTTAATATCCAGTAAACTTCTCTTTCATTCATATGATTTTCATCAACACACTCTTCTAAAATTTCTTTTACAAAATTTTCTTTACCATATTTTTTTATGGCTCTTTGTATTTTTTTACCACTTCCGAAGTAAGATGGGTTATTATTTCTATCTTGACCGATATAGATTTTATTATTAAGATTGTTAGTTATTTTATAGATAATCATTTTACTTGTTTATTATAAATATCTACTATCTTATTTTTATATTCAATTACTATCTTTTTTGATAACTAAATTATTCATCATTACTTTTCTATTTTTTTTAAATCTAAAAATTGGTTGTTCTTTACCTCCGTAGTTTTGAGTATCGACTTGATCATTCCACTCGGAAAATGGTCTTGCATATTGTGATCCAAAAGAAAGTGATTTGTAAATGACTAGCGGTTCGTCAGTATCTGTGTGATTACACATGCAAATAACTTCGTATTGACCACCTTTATAGTGTTGGTATTTTTCACCCGGCTTTGGGTAATTTTTAATTAGATTACTCATTTTACTATTGCAGAAGTCAATAAATTAATAAGACCTTGTAGTTGTCCAAACTCAGTAAATCTAATTGATGGTTCTGTGTTGAAGACCTCAACATACCACATATGGTCTTCAACATCTTCACTTGAACAAGAAATAAGTGATAGACCACTGGCAATTTCGTAGTAGTAATAATAAGTTTCGTCTCCTTCGTATTCGTCGATAAATTCTTTATCGAATCCTAATAAATGTAATTCTTTTTCTGTCATGGTTTAAAAATAAAACTATTTTTCTAACGAATCAAGGTAATCATTAAAATCTTTTCTTGAAGGTGGTCTTCCGTCAATATTATGATGACCATTATAATAGTTTCTTATTTTTTGAATGGTTTCATAAACTTCAAACTCCTGTAATCCATCTCGAAGGGTATTATCCCAAATTGACATATCCTCGTCGTCGTGGTAATATCCTTCTGAACCAATACAAGTTGATTTTACATTTTTATCTTTAAATGCACCATCAGGACCTCCTTGAGAGTCGTCTAACGGGTAAGGTATTCTATCTTCGCTCATATTAATTTTAAATCTTTTCTGTATTTATTTATTTTTTCCCTTGTTTTCGAAAATTCATCATTATCACATGGTTTGTGCCCATTCCTAACCGCCTCAATAATCTTTAATTCATTTTCAATAATAAAACTTGTTTTTTCTTGTTCTGTTAGCTCATAAGGAACAACCTCAAGTCTAATAAACTCACGAATCATCGTTTTTATTTTATCAATTTGTTTATTTGGGTCTTGTTTGGACTCATGACACATAACCGAAGTTTGATATATCGTTTTACTAAGATCTAAAATTCTTTTATCAAATTTCATAAACTTTCAAAATAAATTGCCTTAATTTTAGCAAAATCAGTTTTAATAATTTGTTGTTTTTCTTCACTATATTCACCAGAAGTTATGATGTCAAATACAACCTCAACACCATCTTTAAGTATTTTTTTTGTTGATGGTTTATTGATCCATTCTTGGTTTTCTTCCCATATTGGATAAACTTTATTATCATTTTGGGATAAATTTTTTACCACCCATTGATTTTCGAAAAATATCAAATATCCATCCATAAACTATAGGTATAGTGTATATAACTTTTGAGCAATTACTTTTAATTTAATTTCAAGTTCAGAGATTCTTTGTTTTTGTTCTTTAGTTAATTCAAAACTTGATGCTTTGATATCGGCAATCTCGTTTGATATCAAACGATGCTCATTCATTAACTGTCCTTGAATCATTCTTTTATCCATAATTTTATTTTTTAATCCCACCAAAATGCAAGTCTTTCCTCAAGCACTCTGAATAGTAGTTTATTTGCTTTATTATGATTATAATGGGAAACCAATAAACATAAACGCTTTTTGTCATCTTGTTCTCCATGTTCTTTAACAACCGCACGAACTGAAGAAGGATATTTAGAAAGGTATTCATCATATTTTTCCCACTTTTCCTCAAAATCAATTGATTTAAATCCAGGTTTATCAGGAACATCGTCGAATATCATATCGTTATCCCAATAATCCATACACTCCAATTGGTAGTATTCTTCATTTACTCTTTCAAGTAAATTAAGAGCTAAAGTCATATCACGATTATCAAGTTCAATTCTCATGTGTCGGTTGGAATTAACAAGTTCTTTTCTTTGAAATTCAATTTTCTTTTGTAGAATCTTTAAGATAAAACTATCATCCCAATCTCTATCGTTCCAAATAGTTGGAAACCACTTGATTAAGTTATGACAACTGGTTATAAAATCTCTAATTCTCCAATGTAATCTCCCGTATAATGTTGATCTATCCCAAGCCGTGTCTTCAGGGATCGGTAGTTGTTTATATGTTTTCATCTCCAAATTCTGTTATGTATTCGTCTTTTAATTCGTTATATTCTTTCATACTCTTTTTAAACTTTCTATCCATGTGAACCCAACCAACCATACAAACCAACCAAATAGTAAAATATAAAGTTATATTGAGATTGTTATCCCAAAAAATTAAGTATATGAATTCAAATAACCACAAGAATGTCAAGACACCTGAAATTAGATTATAAGTTCTGGCTTCATCAATTTTGGTAACCATTTCAATCAAAAGTTCTTGTTGTCTTTCTGTCATTTTATATGTTTTTTACAAATATAATAAAATTATGGTAATTCATCCCAAAAATCATTCACAGGAACTTGTTGCATATCTAAAATTTCGTTTTGCCATGAATTGAACTCAAGTGTTTCATAATTCCATCTTGGTGTCATAGGAATAACTCTTGTTCCATTATCAAAGTCAATTTCAAAAGTCGAGAACTGTTCCGTTATTTTACCATTACGATATCTTTTAGTCAACTTTGGAAGTTTAAGTGTCCCAAGTTTATATTCTAAATTAATATTTGCCAACTGAATTTTTGCAACATGAGAAAATGTTTCATTTGGTAACTCATTAAACCTTGCTCTTTCTTGAACATTAAGAATTTCATTTTTTCTAAATTGGTATTCAACAGTAATCCTTTCTTGACCATTTATAGAACCTTTTCGAATTGAGAAGATTATTGAATCGGGTCTTTCACAATATGTTCTTACACAATTATGTTGGTGTTGTGATTCTTTCTCGTAATCTAGTGTTTTTCTCAATAGTACAGGATAATATGTTTCACCCTCGTGTTCAATAGGTGTTTCTAAAGTATCAATTTCACCATAATATCTTTCAACCTCACCTCTTGTGTATGAAGTAAGTAATCTACTAAACTCTTCGTGTTCTAAATTGAAGGTACTTCTATTTTGAAATTTCAACTTAACATCTTCACCAAGTTCATTTAGTTTCTTTTTGAACTCTAAATGTTCAATAAGTGTATGAAATACCGCATCATCAAGATGTTCACCAAGGGTTAGGATTCTATCTTTTTCTTTATTAGTTAACTCAGGAAACTTTCTTTTAAAATCTTTAAAATAGTCCTGATGGGTACAATACCAATATTGTCCTCCCGCAGGATTTTCTTCAATGGGGTTACCATATCTATCATTTGAGAATTGATAATCGAATATTTTATCAGGTAGTTTATTGAATCTATCAATTCCTAACAAATAGTAGAGACCTGTAAGTCTATCAAAATTGACATTTGGGATTTCATTAAGAATTCTTTTAATTTTTGACCCTTTTAATTTTAACATTTTCATAACCCCATCAACTAAGTTCATATCACAACTTCTAAGAGTTTTGATTGGGACAAATGTGTCGGTGTATTGAATCCAATTGTTTGGTATTTTTACACCTTTGATCAAATACTTTGTTAAACTATAATGGGTAAAAGGATTTTTTGTCTCAAAGTTTTGTGTGTTTTCAAGTCCAAGTCTATCCCATATTTTTTCTAAAAAAAAATAAAAATAACTTTCAGGTCTAACAGAATTATGAATTTTCAAAGTGTATTCTAAATCTCTAATAGCTCTAAAACTTGGATCAACCTTCATGGAGTTTCCAATCTTTGTTTTATTCTTTCCTTTGAATGTACCTGTGTAGAACATTTTGGTTTTGAAATTGAAGGATAGGTAGTTTGTGTGTTTTCTTACCACAAAGAATCTTTTTCCTACTATTCTCCATTTATGGTAATACTGAGCCTTTATTGAAATTGAGTCTTCCCCTTCTTCAATAAAAACTCGTTGTCTTGTAAAGTCTACTTGAGCCCATATGTTTCCAAAATTTTTAACATAGTCTTCTTCAGACAAAAAGAGTTCGTCGTAATAAAATCTACCTGTTTTTTTTATAATACATTCATTATTCCCGTTACGATATACAGGTCCATACTCTATAGGACAGGAGTTTTTGAAAGTCTGCGTTTTATAAGACTTTAACTCAATAAACTTATGAAATGTTTTACCTTCTACTTGCAACATAACACAAAGATAGAAAAAACCCCCGACTTATTCAACCGGGGGATCACACTTTTTTTTCACTAAACTAAACTTACTATCAACTTACCAGGGTTGTTCCACGCTTCGTTATAGGTGAACTCATAATCTTTTAGATTTTTGATGACCACATCTTTCATCGTTTGGCTTATGCCGGTGATGATTTCAATCTCCTTAGATTTTTTATTCATCTGTTCCCAAATAAATTGATCCATTAACTTGGCAACGTCAGCGTGTTTAACTCCATGTAAATCAAGTGTTTTCATAATAAATGAATTTGTGTATTATGGCGTTGATCGCCCAATGAGATATGTTATTATTCGTTATCATAAAACATTCTCTCACTGTCTTCTGTGTGCCATTTTTCATGGTCTTCCACATTATAAAATTCATTACAAACGAGGTAATCTGGTTTTTCAGGAAAGGGTTTGGTCACAAAACTTGGTTCGGACCATTTAATTCTATTATTAGGTTGTAAGGCAATTTGTCCGTTATCTAATAATATTATGTGATGGGATTTATGTTCCATTGGATCTTCGGACAATGTGATATCAGTATTAATATCATTTGAACCCCAATTTATAGTGGCAAAATATTTACCCGAATAAAATTTTCTATCTTTCATATAAACTTCAACAGGTCCACCTGAAACAAAATTTAATTTAAGAAGTGTGAAATTATATGAAAAACAATTCCATAATTGTAAATAATGAAATGGAAGATCTGGATTTGGTAATTCAGGTTTTGTTAGTAGTGCATGTGACGGGAGTTTATCTCTCATAACCCCATTATCTAATAGAACTTGAAATAAGGCCGCTTGACCTGGCATACATCTCACAGAAATAATAATCCCTTGAGTGAAATTACCCTTTCCATTTTTACCCTGATAAAAGTATTCGTCTCTAACCCAAACTTTTAAAGGATAAAAATTATGTTCAATGTAAGCCATTATTTTTTCTTTCTTTTCTTAAAGTATCTGTATGTAAGATATCCTCCCAATAATATTATTGTTAAAGAAATCCCAAACACATGTACATATGTTTCAAGTAACGTCATAGACTATATTTGTAAACCCCATTATCTAATTCAACATCCAACAACCCATCATTTTCTAATATTTTTTTATCAAATCCCATCTTTAACTCCATTTTCAATTGTTTCTAATTTCATATTATTTATTTTTAAATTTTTCAAATTTATTTTGTCCAACCCACAAAAAAGAAAAGAAAAAGGTTCAGTTCTCCGAATGAGCATTTGTGGTTAATTACCGTACTACTGCTAACAGCGTGTATAAAACATTAAAACGATTTTATACACGCAAAACGTTAGCGGTAATTATAGAACCGCCCAATGTGTAACTTTCTCCATAGTCATAAAACCGAAGATATTTTTCTTTGGTCTAATCCTAAAAGGTTTTTCATCTTCAATGCCGTTTTCAAATCTAACTGCATAGTAATCTTCGGTTTCAGGTAGTCGCTCCGTTACAGGAATCCATAAATAACTACCGCTAACATCAGATATATCCAATTTGGGGTTCTCTGCGTTATTCAAATTTTGTTCTTCTTTGTTCATTTTATATTAATTTAAAGTTTATACTATTTAATCCCAAACTGGGCATATCTGCGACCGTTATATTCAATTATTTTTATTTTTACGGGGATATATTCTAATACTAGTTAAATCATAATTATATTCAAATATATTCAAATTATCTGATAATTTATTTAAATGTTTTTCTATAAATTCCTCATAATCCCACCAATCTTCCATAGTCTCTGGCATCTCCCAGTCAATTTCATATTTAATGTAGATACTATTATCTCCTCTTTTAAGTATTTCTGTAAATTTAATAGGTGAATTCATAAATTCTTTCTCTATTTTACTTAAAATATTGTCCAATATATTTTCTTTAGAGAAATCATCTTCCAAAAGAGATTCAAATGTTTTTAAAAATTTTAATTTTCTCATAGTTTTAATTTTTTTTTATAATCTATATATTAATAAAAAAAAAACGGTTTTTTGAAATAATTGAAAAAATAACTGAATATAACAAATGATAAACAACATTAAAACGATTGTTTATCATCAGACGTTATAGGCAATATTTAAAAGTTTTTTTGCCATTGCACTATTTAGAGTTTTCAAGTTGCTCAAGTTCTTTTTTCATCTTTTCAATTCTCCTTTGTTTCGCATCTTCTTTATTAAGTTCGTAGTACTTTTTTAAAAGCAAATCAAACGAGTTAAAAACATCTTTTGCGTTTTCTAATTTCCAATATAATCCGAGATTTACTTCGTCTATGTAATCAGGCGTAAATGATTTTAATTCAAGCCAAAACTTTTGAAAGAAATTTACGGCATAATCTTCTCCAAAAATGTATGCACCAGTTGGAAAGCATATTTGTAATAACATTTCATCTTCGGGCTGTATTCCATCAACGCTCCAAATTATAGTTCTTCTGTGTTTTTCGCCCCACATCCCAATCGCCCTATATTCTCCAAACCTAACCCAATCCATATTTTTAATTTGTTTAGAGTCAATATTTAGCCCGTAAACTTCTTTCAGTTCAAGTCCAAATAAATGTGTTTTGGCTTTTCTTTCCAATTCACTTACATCAAAAACGCAAATTTCTCTGTGTTTATGTAATGCTTTTAAAATTTCATCGTATGCTTCTTTTACTTTTTTCATTTTATGTTTATTTTAATTGTTAATTCCTTCGCTAAAAACTTTTAAATACAGCCTATAACAGCACATACACGCTATTTCCCTGCCCTCAATACAACGCTCACAGCGTGTATGTGCAAAACGTTATAAGTTATTTTCATAATATCTCATAATCTTTTAATATTTGAATATGGTGTTCTCTCCATTTATTTTTTGAAACTCCAATTGAGTTAGATTTTATGAATTTCCACCCATGATAATACGCACCTAATTCTCGTTTTAATACATTTCTACCATATTCGTAAGGACAAACATTATATACATAGATATAATCTCTAAAAGTTAGAAAATGTCCATATTCATGTAGAAGTGTTAGAAACATATTCTCATTAGATTGTTCTGAATTTACATATATTATCTGTTTCAAAAAATTAAATCTCCCACCTATATCCCCAAATTTTGAACTATCTATAATCTCAACTTTTATGTTTTTTTGAACTTCTTCTTTTAAAAGATTGAATTCATTCATATAAAAGTCATCAATTTCCTTTACTATTAAATCTACCATATTCAAATATAATAAAAAACAACTTATAACAAATGATAAACAACATTAAAACGATTGTTTATCATCGGACGTTAGCGGCAAGTGCTACTCCTCCACCACTCTATCAGTTTTACCGCCATACAAACGAAACCACCCTGAACCTTCTGCCGAAACCAAAACATGTGTTTTGCTTGGTGAATGACTGCCATCGGAATGGTCAATAGCAGGAGTCGTTTCTGTGCGTACATGCTTTATTTTAAAACGGTGCATTACGGAATCATCAAGATTTAACATTTCGTAAAACTTTCCGATTAAATCCGCACCAGCCGCTAACAAGCGGTTAGCGTCATTGCCGTTTTCGTGGTTAATTGAAGTGTTGTTTTCCATATCAAATTTTGTTTTTAAATTAAAGTTTCGTGTTCCAAAGTCGGCAACGAACGCCAACCGCCCAACCGTTATGTGTAATAATTTTTTACCCACCTACTAATAAATTTTATAAACTTCTAAATTTCTATGACTTTTCTTCAATACTCCTTTTTCTGTTTCTATACTAAACAAAGTGTCTCCGTTTTGAAGTTCTTCTTTATCTGTTATAACACCGTCCATTAAAGATTTATTAAAGTGAAAAGTTATTTTATCACCTATATTTAGTTGTTTGATTTCCATCGGTGAAAATCCTCTTTCACCAGAACCATCTAAATATGATTTTCCTTCTTTTAAGAAGTTTTTAAATCTCTTAATTCTATTCTCTTTCATAGTTCTGTCTTTTATTTTAAGTTTATATATAAAATCTCAGAACTGAATATATCTGAGATTTTATATATAAATAGTTCAAATTAAGAATTTCCACCCACAAAATTACTACACATAACAAATGATAAACAACATTAAAACGATTGTTTATCATCGGACGTTATACGCAAGCACTACCATTCTGCTCCGTATTGACAATTTCATCTACCGAAAGTAAATCGGATATATCTGCAAGATGAGTTTCTAAATCCATTCCTACCTGTTCGTAATCACAAAATCTGTGAAAACAATCTCCTTGTTCTCTATCTTGAACACAATCTCTTTCTTCTCCATTTTCCAAGAAAACACCACAACCAGTGCATTTATCACATACACTTTCTTCGGGGTGTTCTCCATCTCTCAAAACCCTACTTTGCCATCCTTTTGAATAAGCATTGTAGATTTTTTCTAAAACAGATTTTGTTTTTTCAACGAACTCTTTTTGGCTCATCTTGTATGGCTCTTGTGGTTCGATTTTAAATAAGTCATCTATATTCATTTCAATTAAATTTTGTTGTTAATTAACCGTGCCAGCGTATAACAGCGGTTTTGTGCAAGCTGCCCGACCGCTCAATGCCAACGCTTCGCAGCCTGACACAAAGCCGCAAAACGTTAGCGGTAATAAAATTTACTACAACCGTTCCGCAACCTTAGTACCTAATTTGTTATACTCTCTACCTTCTTCTTCTGCCATCAATCTTACAGCATCTTGTATCTGTTTAGGTAAATCATCACCAAATTTACCTAATAATTGGTATAACAAATTTTGCTTAGATAAAGCATTTTCTCTTCTGATTAACAATTCTATTTCTTTCATAATACGTAAATTTTACATACCGCTAACAAAGTATAACCAAAAGTGGGGCGGTAGTTCCCAAAATCAGTTATTGTGCTTCTAATTTACTTTTGTAGGTAAGTCTGGGTTTAGCACTTTTAATCCCCACCTTCGGTTATACTCAACCGTTATAAAACATTATAAACGACCACCCCACTCAAATTTTATTTCATCAACATTGTAGTCAATATTATAATCTCTTTTGAGTATTTCAATTGCTTCCAGTTTTGCTTCATCTTCGTTTGAAACAACTCCACCTAATCTAATCTCTTTTTTATTTATAGTCATACTGTGATTAGTACCAGCAAAACTTCCGTTCCAATAAAATTTTATTTCCATATAAATAACGTTTTATAACAACAAATATAAGCAATTATTTCATTACTTCCAAATAAATGTTGTTGGTTAATATTTAATTTTGTTCTTTTAATTAAGTTTCGTTAATAACTGCTTATATTTGCAACCGTTATAAGTAATATTATTTTTGTTTTGTGATTTTTATATGATATTTTAACTTAACACTTTCTTCATTTGTTTCTAATATACCGAATACAATATCTAAAGTTTCTGGGTCAACCATCATTGGTGTGACTTTCAAATTAGAATCTAAATTTTTTAATGTATCTTCTATTTTTGATACAATTACTTTAGGTATTCCACTATCAACATCTTTAAATGTACCTAAGAACTTATAATCTGATACATCTTCTTTATTAAACTCTATTTCAGGGGTTTTAATAATATAATTTTCCATATTTAATTTTTTTATAAGGTAAAACAAAAATAATACATACTTATAACAACAAATATAAGAAATAAATTTTGATTTTCCAAATTTTTATAGGTAAAATTTACTTCTCATATTTGAAACCGTTAGCAGTAATGCCATCAAAACGTAATCAATGGTACTGTAAATGTCGTAACCTTGCCACAAGAAGGGCAGGTATATTCATAAGTTCCTGCTGTTAAATAAATGTGCATCGGTGGGTTATGGTCAGGATGTAGGCAAGGTTGCTCTGCATCTTTAATTTTACGAAGTCCACCTTTGGCACTACTGCTAACATTGTGTAAATTCAATGCCTGTGCAGTGCTTTGTTGATAATTTTCTACTTGATTTTTCATTTTATTTTTAATTTAAAGTTTATACTAATTTTACGGCACTGAAATTTACACAAGTACCGTTACCTGCCATTTTAAGACAGACCGCTAATCGTTCCATTCTTGACATTCAGTAATATCATATTGCTTGAATACACCACGACCATCAGTATTAGTTATAATCAAAGCAAGATTTGATGAATAGTAGCCGTTGTTTGAGCCATAACCAGGTATTCTAACAGGATGTCCATTTTTAGGCTTTAAGGCTATTCCATAATCTTCTATTCTTTCAAAGAAATCATCATTTGACAAATCAAATTCCAATCCTTTAAAATCATCCAATGTCAAATCTGACAAAGACAAATAGTGATGCTCACAGCATTGTTGGTCGTGGTCTGAAAATAAAATCATTCCATTATCAAATTCTAATGAATCTGAATCAATTTTTACTACTTTTAAATTTTCCATTTTACTTTATTTTAATTGTTTATAAATCAAATCTGTGAGTTACCGACAAAAAACGGCAGGTAACATCGGTTTTGTGCAAGTGGGGCTGAATTGCTAAATTAAACAGCAGTAATTCTAATAGGCTTTTGTACTGATTTGAAACTTTCGTGTTCCAAATCCCCACCTGCACAAAGCCTTTTTCGTTAGCTGCCATTTACGACAGACTTCGCCATAGTAGCATTTTGCAAAATTGATATTGCTTGGTTCAACTCAATAATCATTTCCAAATCCGACTTTGTATCGGGTATTGGACTGTCCAAACTTGCCCTGTGGACAATGATAGAGTTTTCAATAAAAGACCTTTCAGCCTTTTCACGCATTTCTTTTAATGTTCTAATTGTTCTTTCCATAATTAAACGGCAGCTAACACTGCATTTGTGCAAGCGGGCGGACAGCTTGCGGTTAATATTAAGTTGCATCTATGCCCGCCTGACACAAATGCTTCAACGTTAGCAGTAATACTACATTTAGTCTTCGATTGAAGGTTCGTCTGTAATATCTTTTTCTTTTCTTTTTTCTCCCCCACCATTAAATAATTCTTGAATTTTGTTAATTTCATCTTGTTTCCAAGTTCTATTTGTTTTACCGTCTTCTGAAATTGTCAAATATTGATAATCATACCTTAATGGTCTTTCAATTAACCAAGGTGTTGGTTCAGGTTTAACTGCAATCCAACCATCTTTCGTTTTACCAATAGGTTCAGTTCCCTCTATAATTTTTTCCGAGCCATCCAATGGTAATAAATCTCTTGTTTCATTATAAATTATTCTTGTATCTTTGAATAGTTCATATACTAATCCAACATCTTCACCAGTCCATTCAGCATCTTCTGTTTGATGTTCGTATTTTTTTGCAAGAAAATAACCATCACATTCTGTTCTTAAAACATATTTTTGATGTAATATTTTTCTACATTCTCTATTATAATGGTCAATAGTGTTTTGAATATCTTCTTGTCCTTTCCAATAGTTGTCTTCGCCTACCGAAAGCGAATCACCATTTTGTGGCTGTTCACCAACAAATTTTTGATTGTCTAAACAAGCCAGTATCATTTCAAAGGAATCTTCCGATATTACAATGTTTCCTTTACCGTCTTTTTTTGCTTCAATTTTCATCATAGTTTTAAATTTTAGTTTTTAACATTTCTTTATAAGCATTACCTGTATCAAATTGTTGTTCAAATGTTGGATTTGGATAATGTTCGTTTTTAATCCAATTATCGTGATGTTCAAATGTTCTCCATTCATTATCACGTAATTCTTTTACCATATTCATCAATCCAGTTCCAACTTTCATATCAGAAGGAATTTCAACTCCACCATCTGGTGTAACTTTTTCAATTGTTTCTTCAATAAACATTTGGTTCAAGAATGTTACCTCTCTAGTTTCTTTAACACCATTTTCAATGGCATCATCAATACTTGATCCAAATGTGAATGGTCTATCAGATACGTCTTTAATACCACTTTGAATGGTGTCTTCAATACCGACTAATCTATCCGTTTTTGCTAACACAGTGTCCTTTACTCCATTTTGAATGGCGTCCTTAACCCCACTCCTTATCCTCATCCCATCTACTTCGGTGTGTCTTACCCCATTTTGAATGGTGTCTTCAACCTCATTATTTTGTTTTGGAGATTCAATTTGATGAACTATTTTCCCTTTCATCTCCATTGAACCCAAATAACCACTAGGTGTTGTTTCTTTCACCCCATTTTGAATGGTGTCTTCAATGTATTTAATTGGTGGTGAATTGAATGTTCGTGTTTCTTTTACACCATTTTGAATTGCGATTTCAATACCACCTTTTCGGTAACCAATTTTGTAATTGGTTTCTTTCACCCCCTCTTGAATGGTATCTTCAACTAAGGTATTATTAGTATATTCAAAATAATCGGTGTGTCTTACCCCATTTTGAATGGTGTCTTTAACTGCAGAAATTTCATCCGCATTTAAATCCCAAGTGTGTTTCACCCCATTTTGAATGGTATCTTTAACCTTCAATGGTTTTCCAGCAGTGCTTAAACTTTCCTCAACCACATCAATACCCAAAAATCTTGATTCAAACCAGTTCTTGATCAAATCTCTTTCTTGAGTGCAGTCCTTACTGACTAGATCTAACTCATTTTGAAATAGGTTATAGTTGAACCACAAAGTTTTATCTTTTGTGAATTCAACCACCCATCTTTTGTCTTCGGTAAAGATCAACCAAGTTGAACCTTGTTCTGTAATATACTTGTCTGCACCTTCAATCATTTGGTCAAACAACCCAAAGACAAGTTTCTCTAATTTTTTTCCTGATGGATTATTCATTTTATTTAATTTTTTCTCCGTTTTGAATGGTATATTCAACCCTTTTATATCGTAAGTCAGTTGATGTTCCTGTAGTGTGTTTCACCCCATTTTCAACGACATATTTCGTTCTCTGTTTTCTTTAACCATCATAACTTCGTTTTGTTTGTTTCACTCCATTTTCAATTGTGTCTATAATATAATGAGTCGCATCCAAACGCCACTCTTGGGTCTCCTTTACCCCGTTTTGAATGGTGTCTTCAACCAGGTCGGCCAGCGAAGCCAATTTTCCGCCGGTGTGTTTCACCCCATTTTGAATGGTATCTTCAACTGATATCCTGCGCAATGCGGACCTAACCTTGGTGTTCTTCACCCCATTTTGAATGGTGTCTTCAATTTGATACCACACATCTACCGGATTGTCCCAAGTTTTATCAACCTTTGGTTTATTCAAAAATCTATATTCAAACCATCTGGTTATGTATTCTTTATTTTCAACGCAATCCATACCAACCAATTCCATTTCATTTTTGAATAGTTTGTAGTTATACCATAGAGTTCCTCCTTCGGTATATTCAACAACCCATTGTCGTTCATTGGTAAAGATGATCCATAAACTACCACTATGATTGTATTGGTCAACACCTTCAATCATTTGGTCAAATAGTTTGAACAAAATCTTATCTAATTTTTTTCCTGATGGATTTTTCATTTTAATATCCTATTCCTGTATCGTTAGTAAATTCAACACCATTTTCTTTTGCGAACTCTGAAACAAGTTCTTCCACGATCTCTTTATCCATATAACCATAATCAATTGATCGTCCATATACTCTAATTCCAAGATCAGACCATCTAACTCTTCCACCACCAAGAATTCTCCAATCCTTTAATTCTGGTTCAAGTTCTTTGGATCTATTTGCAACATCTTCGTGGAACTCTCCATGTCCTGAACGAAATACATATTCACCATCTTTTTCCAAGATCACACATTTGCGTAATTTATCTTTTTCAATAATAACTTTTTCCATAATACAAATATAAGATTTTTTTAAAGTTCAGACAATAGGTATTTATACTAAACTTTTCGTTCAAAATAAATTTATCTTGATCTTAACCATAAAGCATGACTTGGGAGTTTGTCTCTTAAAACACCATTTTCCAATAACACCTGAAATAGTGCCGCTTGACCTGGCATGCATCTAACAGAGATTATAACTCCTGGTGTCAATTCACCAAGTCCTTTTTTATGTTGATACATGTATTCATTTCTAACCCAAACTTTTAAGGGAAAGAAGTTGTGTTCAATATAAGCCATTATTTCTTTTTTCTTTTCTTAAAATATCTATAGAGTAAATAAAACCCGATTATGTTGATTACAAATAATATTCCATATAGATGAACATAAGTTTCTAAAACGTTTGTCATATGCTGTATTTATATACTCCATTCTCAAACTCAACGTCCATTAACCCATCATTTTCCAAGATCTTTTCAATTTGATCTGCTTGAAATTTAATGTTTTCTGGTTCCATGAAGACCTTATACGCCTGATTTGAAGAAAGTTTATTTTGTGTGACCAAATTATAAATTGTCTCGTTTTCACATTTTATAAGTGATCCGTGTTGACCTGCAACTGTAACTATAACATTATCACCGATTTCGATTTTCTCTAACGATACGATATATGGTTTTTCTTGGACCATAATCATTTTTACTTTTTGTTTTGTTGTTTCACTCATAATCTAATACCGTATAATTCTGATACGGCCTCCATGTATTTTTTTAAATTTATTACAGATTGTTTAAAATCTGTTTTTGGTAGTTCTTCAAATGTTTGAGCCAACTCATCATCGGTCAAAGTATTGATACAACTATCATAGATGTCTTTTAGTATCTGTAAATAAATTTCTTCTTTACTATAAGTATCATCTATTTTTTTTTCAAGCACCTGACCTTCCAACTCAACACAATAGTCGATTAACTCCTCAATAGGTGCCAAATCCATTAAATGTTCATTACCTTTGAATATTTGATTTATGTTCTTCATAATGTTTATCGCATAATGTGGTATGCCAACCAATATTTGTTCTTAATTCTCCTTTTTCGCCACATTTCTCACAAGTTTCATAACTTAGATTTTCCGCCCGACTTATTCTTTTATGAACCTCGTTTGATGCCCCGTTAATATAAAATCTTAATCCACCAAACTTTTCCTTCACCTGACAAGTTTGTTTATCCCATCCTAACTCAATAAGATCAATTATAAGATCCTTAATTAGTGAATACCAACCAGAACCAACATCAAAGAATCCGGAGTCTTTAATTGGTGGTCTATCATTGTAAAATCCATTTTCTAATCCTCCAATGGATTCCAAAAACTCATTCATTTCTTTATCTGTCATATAATATAATTTAAAGATTCCAAATTGATTTTCGTTTTTTCTTTGGAAATCTAAACGACCACCAAAGAAGAATCTTTTGAATTGTTCTTTTCATTTTAAAAAATTAATAACCTTTTCTTTAATCCCACTTTGTTTAATACCTTCTCTTGATCTTGGTGTTAAAACAAAATTAGTTAGACCAGGGTTTTTATCCTCACTATCCAAGAAGTATTTTGATAAAAACTCAAGACTCATATTAAGATCATCAATCGCAACCCAATGTGTGACTTCAGGATGATTCTTTAACCAATGTCCGATCTCCATACTTCGTTCTAATTCCAACTCAGCACGAAATCTAAACGCATTCCATTCTTTTGGAAAAAGGTCTCTAAATATGTCAGTCACCGCAATTGGTCGTTTAATAATACCTTGACTAATATAGTAATCACCAAGTTCATCAAGTGTTGCATGTAATCTCCAATCAGAACTTACCACTATTTCACATCCAGTTTCTTCAATGATCTCATTTAGAACTTTAATTGTCCCTTTATCAAAGTCATCAAAACGATATTGCACCGGAATTTCTCTTGGGGTCATGGATAATTTTCTTCCTCCCCATTTGTGTTGTTTTTTGTAACGACTACCCCAATTATTAGAGAGACAAATTACACTATCATGATCTAAGAATATAACTTTCATTATCTTATTGTTTGTGTTAATCTTTCGTAATTACTTTTGTTTTCAAATTGTCTTCCAATTCTATACAAGTGGTTTGGGGATAAACCAAACCAAGTGTCACAGTGATGGAACTTTGAAAATTGTTCTGTCAACATATCTGAATCATCGTCTAATATTGCGTAATCATCAACTTCAGGGTGTTGATCCAACCACTCTTTAATTTCTTCACCTCGTAAAGTTCTTCTATTACCAGTGATTCCTACATAAGTTCCTGGTTTAAATCCAAGTTTAACAAATGCGTCTTCCCATCTATAAGGTGTTGATATATGATCCTCAATACGAAAGTGATGTTTCCAACTCGAAGAAACACAAATTTTTGTGTTAGTTTTATTACACCATTCGCTCAACCATTTCCACTTTTGATCACAAGTTTCTTCTCGTAAATCCTTGAATTGATATTCAAAAGTGAAAGACTTTTTAGGTGGTTTATAATCCGCCAAAGAAACTCCTTTTGATTTAATTCTAAACAATTTTCTAACCAATCGCTTTAATTCATACCACCATGTGATAGGTTTTCTCCATCGTCTTCTATGTCTTTCTTTATAAAAAACATTAGAGTTCATAACTCCATCAATATCCAAGAATATAACTTTCATTTTAAAAATTTTCTGTGTTTTCCTAAAACACCAATTACTAATACTGCAAATGTAAATAAAATACCAACCATAATCAAATTATAGTGGTTTATATAAAATAGAAAAGAAAGTATAACTATTTCATTATAGATTGTAAGCCTCAGACAACTAATGAGTGCCGACCCATTATAGATGGATAAGTTGTTACTCCCCTCAAATTGTAAGCCTCAGACAACCACTCTTCTGTAAGTTGTTGTATTTCAGAGTTTTTAAGATCAAAACCTTCTTCTAAAAATGGCCAAATAACATCATAATATATATAAACATTGTTATTTTTTCTATCGTAAATCATTACATTATTTTTTTTTTCATACCTAAATAAAGTCCAATTAGGTTCTTCTTCACTCTGAACAACATCCAAATCAGTAAAAATATTTAAAAAATCTATAGGAGTTTCAATTCCTGTCAATTTTTTAAGATTCTCAATACCTCCAACTAATTCAGCGGCAGATTCCCAACCTTCTTCTTTAATAATATCAATTAAAGATTGATTTTTTTTATTTTCAAATAAAAGATTATACTGACTTTCTGTTATTATTATTTTCATATAAGATAAATACTTTGTTAAATAAAAAAAGGGGGAGTAGCGAATTCCCCCTTTTAATTGTTACCCTAACGGATAACGGTCCTAAAAGCCCACCACTAAGGATGGGGTCTCTTAAAATAAAATCCCCACCATTAAGATGGGGATAATTTTACCTAGGGGTGGGATTTTCAACCTGTGTCGGATTACGCCAGACACCCTACGATTGGTATTTTTTAATGATTGAACCAATAACAATCAATTCTTAAACAAAGATAGTGATTTTTTACAACTGCACAACTATTTCACCACTTTTACATGAATTTTCTTTTAAATTTTCTTTTTTACTTCTTGGTTTTACTCCAAAATATAAAAAGTTACCGTCCTCCGAAAATGCCGAACTTATAATTTTTAACTCATTATCATCTTTTTGAATCACAAATTCAACAAAATCAAAATATTCTTCATCTTGATTATCGTTTCTTACTTTAGTAAAAATAATTCTTTTATTACATGGATTGTGAATTTTAAAACTCTCAATAATTTTTTCTATTTTATTCTGTATTATAGGAACCAATATTTCATCAGGAACACCAACTCTGTAACCATCATCTGAGAGATTTTTTTCAAAAAACAAATCATAATTCTCATCATAAGTATTGTCACCATGTCTATCAAACCATTGATGATATGTTGATATTATTTTATACATCATATCATTGTAAACCTTAGTTCCTTTTTGTTTTGGGAATTTTCTGATTTCAAACAAATATTGTTTAATAACTCTTTCTATTAGTCTTTTCATATGATATAAATATAAAACCCCACATTAAAGTGGGGATTTAATTATAAAATTTCAAGTAAGAAGTTGGTGTCACCTTCCCAGTTCTTAAGTTGTGACTTAGGAACCCAAAATTCCATCACACCGATCTCTTCTACTCGTTTTAGGTAGTCCTCACGGAAACGATCCGCCTGACTCTTGTCTTTGATGTATTCAACACCCATGTGTTTAGCACATGTCTTACCCATCGTAGTCAACATTGAAAACTCGTCAGTCAAAGTCTTTGCACAACACACACAAACTTTTGCTCTCTTCACAGTCATCTTACCTGCGAACTTAACGGCTTTAGGTGAAATTCCTAAAACTTTAGTGATATCCAAAATTGTAGGATTAAACTGAAGACCATAAGTCTCTTTCATTTGTTGACCGATTTTTCGACCAACTTGAATTGTATCTCCCTCAGCGGGGATATTCATTTTCTTGGTAGCCGCTTTATTTTCCTCTTTTTGAATTTGGTTCAAAGCCGCTGACACTTGTTTATCAGACAACTTACCATATTTCTCAAGTTTAGACTGGATATCTTTCACGAAAGAATTCTCACCAGTGTAGGCTTGAATTTTTTTCATGTCCTCAGTCAACTCAACCTGTTTTGCTTCAACAGGAGCATTTAAGATCTTTTCAACAGTAGCCGCTTGACTTACAGTTAGTTTGCCATATTTAGAAATTACATCTTTCATTTTAAGGACGAAAGAGTTAGAACCTTGATAATTTTGGACGAGAGTTAAAGTTGACATAGTGATGGTGTGTTTAAATGATTACACTACAAAGATAGTGATAAAAATTAATTCACCAAACTTTTTGAAAAAAAAATTATCCAACAACTCCAACTAAATCATCCAAATGGTGATCAACATCTAATTCAGAACTAATTGATCTTCGATCCATCATATGCACAATCTCACTTAAACTATATGGGTGATAATTATTTCCATCAACACCAACATCAAGTCGTTTACCTCGACCCCACTTATCTTTATTAGACAAATGAACGTGTCCGTGTAAGTGAATTGATCCTTTATTTAATTCGTTCCAACTTGAGAAGGGATAGTGACACATCACAAAGTTTTGTCCGTAGATTTTAACTTGTAAGTAATCAGATACACTACTGAAACTTTCTCGAATATTTTCTCGATTGTTTCGTATGTGGTGATCGTGATTTCCTAAAACAAGATGAATATTTTCACAAACTAAACGATCTAAAAACTTCCTAACATTTTCAAATCCACCAAAAACAATATCTCCCAACATTATTAATGTATCATCTTGTCCGACTTTTGAATTGATGTTATTTACCAACACGTCATTCATTTCGTCTATTGTTTGAAAATCCCTCGTAGAATTGATTGGGATTTGTCCGTCTTGAGTTCTCCAATTTGTTACACCTCGACAAATATTTTTGTGGCTGTAGTGAATATCTGAGGTAACCCAAACTTTACCTGTTACTAATATATCATCAAACTTCATACTAATTTAATTTGGAATCGATTTTTCATTTGTTCTATTTTATCATCAGGAACTCCGTGTTGGTTGGTATTTCCGTGACGATTTTCTACTATAATACTGAAGACCATATATCCATGTTCTTTTGCAAGTTCAAAGTATGGTTTCATTTCCCACTCTTGTGTGAAGGTATTGGACACCGCAATTTTTTTAATACCCGATGTCATCGCATGTTTAACAAACTCTTGACATTCTTTATGAGCCTCTTTTATTTCTGAAGGAACAAAATTATAATTACCATCATTATCATAAAAATAATGATCGGCTTCGAATACGTTTGCCGTCAATTGTTTTGCCAAAGTCGATTTGCCAGAATTTGGGCATCCTCTAATTATGTATAGTATTTTTTCCATGATACAAAAGTAATCATTAAAAGTGAGATAAAAAAGTCTTGTATTACTTTTTTAGATAAATTGTATCGGTTGTGTAATAACAATAATTTTCCTTTGGAATATGACAATGTTGGAATTTAACGATTGTTGAATCGGTTTTTAGTTCGTAGTTTGTTCCATAAGCATCACATCCTGATTTACTTGATTTACAACTTGTTAGAGTTACATAAACCATAATCAAAATTAATTTGATGGTTAAATAAATGGTTCGATTTTTATTCATCTGTAGTTTCATGTTCTTTTATTATTTCCATTTTTAGTGACCATGGATCAAAACAAATGTAGGTTTTACATTTTTTGACTTCATGGGTCATACAATCGTAATAGTAATCACCTTCCAAAATTGGTTTAGTTATTACCGTTTCATAAATATCTCCGTCGTGTTCTATTTTCATTTGTTTGTGTTTTTTGTATAAAAAAAGTAAAAAAATACTATTAGTATTATTGATATTAAAAAAGATGTTAAATTTTTGGAGTATAAACTTGCAAAAACATTAAATAACATCATAATGATTAAAGGTGAATACAAAATTAATCTTTTCATCGCCCAAAACCTACTTTACCTGATCCTTTAATTGTTGGAGCTTTTTTCAACCCTTCCAAATTATCCATAACTTCTTCAAATTCTCTACCCATAACAATAGTTGAAATTACGACTTCCTTCAAGTGTGAAAGAGACATTCCTTCAGTTCTTTTTACCCACTCAGAGACGTTTACATTTTTCAAATCCTCATCTTTTAATTTGTGACGAATATATGCTTCTCTAATTTCTTCATTTGGAAGTTCAACTTTATATCTCCGATCAAAACGAGATGGTCGATTTGTAATACGTTCTTGTAGTTTCTCAGGATAGTTGGTTGTTGCAATATATACAACATCTTCGATCTGTTTAACACCGTCTAATATATTCAACAACTTACTTGTTGAGTGATTACTTTCCCCTGCGATTGAGTCAATGTCTTCCAATAATACAATTAATGGTCTATTTGGTTCAATCTTTCTAAAAGTCGCAATAAAGTCAATAAAGTATTCTACATCGTCATGATCTTTAATGTTTAGAATAATCCCGTCGTTTTCAATTAGTTGTTTTGATATTAATTGGATGATACCTGACTTACCACAACCAGGTTCACCATACATTAGAATCCCACGCTTATGAACAAAGTTATACTCTCTATATTTGTCTCTACGATCCCAAAAATTTTGGATGTCTTTAAGGATGTCTTGAATTTCGTAAGAAGGTAACTGATATAATTCATCTGTTTTAAAAGGTTGTTTTTTTATTGTGTGTTGAGATACTTGTCTATTCCATACTATCTCATAAATACCAGAAGGAACTTTATCTACAGACTTAAATGCAGGAACAAATTCTTCGTCTTGTAATGTTCCCCAACATGTTGGAGTTGCCGAGTTAGTGTTTATAGAAGATTCTTCTTGATTATAATCAAATGAAGGTTCATCTGAATACTTAGTCATAATACTTATGGGTTCATTAATTTCTAAGTTGTCTAATTCTTCAATTAGTTTTTCAAATTCTTTATCCATCATATTTTATTTTTAACTTCTTTATTTATTATCTTTTTCCAATCTTCTTTTTTCACCGACATTCTTACATCATCGATAGTAAAAAATACCTCTTCTCTTAATTCGAGAGGGTCTTTAACTTTGGATGAATCAATTTTTAATCTTGTTTGATAATAACTTTCATTTGCGAATCGAACCAAATATTCATTTTCCATCACAATTTGTTTGCAATTTTTTTAATAATTTCTTCGTCTTCATTGGAAAGTCTAAAATGTCCGTTCCATAGTTTGGTGAGATTGTCTCGAAGTTCTGCTTCTCCGTGTGTTTCTTCTTCACCCCTTATAAGTCTTCTAATATCAGGATTGGGGTGTTTTCCCAATGTCCCATCATCATATAACCATTCGGCCATTTGTCTTTTGTCACTTCTATCCATGTCGTCGTAGATCTCGTCAATATCTACATGTAATCTTAAGTAAGGCATAATTTATTTGTTTTTTTAAATGATAAGTAAAAAAGGTGATCCCATCAAGTTAATGGGAGTCACCAACATTATTTTTTTCTCCGTAGATCAAATAGTCAGGATTGATAACTTTTGCCACTTTGTGACGATCACCGGTAATTGACTTTACAACAACACCTTCATGAGGAACTTTAGATCCTTCAATAAAGTTGTTGAAGACGTATTTGTCTTGTTCTTCTTTATTCCAATTACCATGATATAACACATCAACTTGTGGTAAATCCATTACCTCGAAGTGTGTTTTTTCTCTCATATATGGTTCGTATTCTCCATCAACCTCAACATCAAATCCTGCAAATTTTATATCAGATAAACCATAGTCATAGTTTTTTTGTATGCCAGCACCATATATTTCACCATATATAATAAAACCCTGTTCCAAATCTTCAGGATTGTAAGTATCTTTTAGGTGATTCCAAAGTTTTGATCGGATATTGTATTTTTTTGCAACCTCATCCCAAACATCTGTAGAATAAAACCCTTGTGAGTCAGATCCTTTCTCAACATTATGAGACCCATAGATGTAATCAAAGGCCTTCCATTTATCACCGAAGAATATTTTAACTCGGTCCCACAAAGAAAGTTTTTTCTTCCTAACTATCGCATAACGAGCATTAGTTCCGTGAAGTTTTCTTGTTATAACCACTTCGTCCTCTTCATTGAACATATCGGGCACATTCTTTTGATTTGGAAACTTATAGTAAACATGGAAGTTTGGATTTTGGTAGTATTTGATTTTTCTTCCACCAACACTCATTTCAACCATCTTAACAGGAGGTTCGTATTTGAATATACCCAACCTTTCCATCATATCCATACCCTCGTAATATTGATCTCCATATCCGGGTATGTATTTAGTTGGTATTATTAAACATTCAGAGTAAACTCCACGAAGTTTCACGGTTCTAACTCGTTGACCTTTACGAAGGTAACCAGTTACTCCCATACTATCAGATAATTCTTGTGGTATTACAGCGTCAGTAGTTGCAACAACAACCAAGTCTCCTTCTTTATATTCACCTTTTTTGGTTATGGCCATCCAACCATTAACCGTAACAAGTTCTATATTATCAGCACCTGGTATTTGAGTTGGAACACCAACTTTACCTACATATGCAACACTATTTAAATTTTCCATTTTACAAAAATAATAATATTTTTTTTATTCGTCACTATCTTCTTCAGAATATTCTTTCTTCATAGATCTTGGTTCAACAAAATCCCACTTGGTATTTTCAAACTCTTTAATCCATTCACTAACATCTTCTCTTGTCCATATTGGTTTGGAAGATGGTCGGTATTGAAATGGTTTATCTTTACTTTTGTCCCACTCATCAAGTCGTTCAGTTACATCTTCAATAAGATTTTTAGCCTTAGTGTGTTTAATCCACTCCCTGTAATCATATTCTGAATTGATATACATAACATCACCATAATTATAAAACTCCATTTCAGGAAATTCCAAATTTGGATTATTGGTATAAACATCAACAATTCCATTGTCGCCGTAATAAGAATCACACAATTCCCTTAATGAATACAGACTGGTTGGTCTTTCTTCCCAAACACTACCGAACTGACGAACAGAACATATGTAGATATAACCGTCCTCATATGAATGAATAAGTCCTTCAATTTTATTTCTTAAAGAAATAAGTTCGTCCATTGTTAGTTTAGTTAAATCCATTTCTTATATTTTTTCTATTGTATAATCCCACTCAAGTCTAATGCAATTTTGTTTTAAACGATTGATGTGTCTGTAGTTGTTGATATAACCACACATATTACCACTTCCAATTGCGTTGTGTGAATGAACCACAACATCAACAACAGGTTTACCATTCATCCATTCATTAACCAACCATTTAACACAATCCATACCGGTCTTTTCGGTAATGTTATCGTAATTAATTGTGTAGTTTGTATAAACATTTCTTTTCCACTCATCAATTGCGGTATCACCCAAATCGTGATCTAACGAAATGAGTTGGATATTATTCAAACCAATCTCATTTATTTTTTCAACGAACTCATCGTAAGAACGAACAACAATCCATTCTTTATCAACAGGCGTTCTAACATCGTCTAAATAAATCTTCTTCATAATAACACAAATATATAAATAATTTTTTTGTAAATCTATTTTTCTTTCACCCCATTTTGAATGGTGTCTTTAACTAACTCATATAACGAATGGTAAGGGGCTTGGGTGTTTTTTACCCCATTTTGAATGGTGTCTTTAACCAACGAATCAATCTGTTTTACATATCCACGGGTGTTTTTTACCCCATTTTGAATGGTGTCTTTAACTCGGGTGTTTTTGCTTCCACGATTCCAGCAGGTGTTTTTTACACCATTTTGAATGGTGTCTTTAACACACAAACGATAATTGGAATTAGATTTGTCAGTTTCTTTAACCTCATTCTTATTCAAAAATCTTGACTCAAACCATTTTTGAATAAGGTCTTTATTATCAACACAATCCAAGTTTATCATTTCCATTTCGTTTTTGAAGAAATAGTAATTATACCATAGTGTTTGTTCTTTAGTGTATTCCACAACCCATTTCATTTCATCAGTAAAGATCAACCACATACTACCATTATGGTTATATGTATCAACACCTTGTATGGCGTCGTCAAACATTCCAAATAAAAGTTTCTCTAATTTTTTTCCTGTTGGGTTAATCATTTTATTTTAGCATTTCAGAAACTAAACTATCCATGAATTGATTTCTGATATTGAATTTAGACATATTTTTTTAAAAACTGACTTTATGTTATCAATATTATTTGGGTCTATCCCCCCAATAGACATTCTAAACCAACCTTCATTTTCTTTTGATCCAAAATATTCAAACGGAACCATTCCGACGCCACAACTTTTGATTAAAAATTCGACAAAATTTTCAACACTACCGAAATATGAAACGTGTTCAAAATAAATTGATATGTATATCCCACCTTCTGGTTTTTGATAATCAATATTAAATCTTGATTTTTTCAAATCATCCAAAGATTCACAAATCTGATTGGAAATAAAAGAATATTGATTTATTTTTGAAGAAATAAAATCATTAATTTCTTGGTAGTCATTCAAAAATTTTCCAACGGCAATCTGTTCTGGTTTTGGTGCCCAAGCCCCGATGTGAGAAAAAATTTCAGTCATTTTTGATATTACACTTTTTGGACCAAATGTCCAACCCACCCTAACTCCTGTGGCACACAAGGATTTTGAGATTCCGTCAACACAAATTAAATATTCTCTAATTTCAGGACAAACATCCAAAGGATGTGTAAATAATCCTTCAGGAACTAAATCAGAATAAATCTGATCAAAAAACAAAAAAGTTTTTTTACTCTTTTCTTTGTTAATTTTAACTATTTCATCACATATTTGCTTAAGTGTATCCTTATCGATAACTCGTCCTGTGGGATTTTGAGGTGAACATAAACAAAGTAATCTTGTGTTTACTAACTTATCTTTAACATCGTCAAAAGTTGGAAAGAAAGAATTCTCGGGTTTACATTCTATTGGGATTTTAATTGCGTTATGTAAAAAAGAATAATGGTTGTTGTTCCAAGACGGAACAGGATACATAACGACATCTCCAGGATCGACAATACTTTTGAATATGGTATAAATTAAAGGTCTAACACCGCAACCAACAAGAATTTCATCTTCACCATAAGATATTTTTCTTTTTTTTCTTAAGTAATTACTTATTGATGTTCTAAGATCCAATTCACCTGAAGACATTGGATAATTAGTCAAATCATTTTCATATGATTCAACTATATAATTTTTGAGTTTTTTGGGTATCGGATTTACTACAGGATTGAAATCCCCGATACTAAAATTTTCAACAGGTTTTGATTTGGAAACTTCTTTGATCTGTTGTGAAATTTTTATAATCTCAGATCCTACAATATTGTTTCCTAAAAATGATAGTTTTTGCATCTTAAAATCTTTTTAATATTTCAAAAAATATAATAGTAATCACCGAATCAATCAATTATCCGAGACCATATAATTTTAAAAAATTTCAATTTTTTGATTCAAAAATGAAAATTACAAAAATGTATTCTCTCATCACCTCAACATATACTGGTGAATAACTATTACTAACTTACCTTCAACCAAAGCTCGGTCTGATTTGATTTCAATATCCATCATACCCAAATCTTCTTTGAGTTGTTTTGCTTGTATCTCAACTTCGTGTTCAGCATCCTCCTTGGTCTTAAAAAAACCAAAGTAAGAATCACAAGATCCTGTCTTATCGCACACTCCGTAAATTATCTCTCTTTCTTTCATCTTTTAATCTTTTTTTTGATTCTTCTTTTAAACCTATTAACAATCCTTTTTTATATGCAATATAATCTTCCTCGTATTTTGATGGCCAAGCAACCAAATAAGTATCTCTTTCACTTTTTGGATAAGTGTAGAAATCTTTTTTTAATCTCTTTTTAGTCTTCCTTGGTAATCTGAACTTTTTCATTTTTATATTTTCTAATTAACTTGAATATCTTTGTGATGTCTGTGAATTCTGAAGGTGGTGAGTCGGTTCTTGCCGGTAAGAATATTAGAGTAAATCCCCAATTTCCTTCAAACTTTTCTTTTACCTTAACACCACAAATTTCGTCAATATAAACCCAAGGGTAGTTACCCACAAGTTTAACTTCAATGCCAATCTTTTTTAATCTCTCTACGAATACCTTAATCTTGTCGCTAGTTTTCTTTGTGTTTGTTTCAGTTTCCACATAATAAGTTCCAAATTTAGTTTCTATCTTTTCTTGAGCCATAACATTCTAATTTTTTATTTTTAACATTCCATAAATCCTTCACACCTTCAGTCATATGACAATTGTGACTTTTCCCGGTTCTTTTACCAAACTCCACAATCATATCATTATGACGATTACGAATAAAATGAGGACATTCTTTACAGGGTTTTTTCATAAAACAAAGATAATAAAGTTTTTTTACTTTACAAATCTAATTTATATAATCTACACATTTCGAGCATATAATTTTTCAAATTGAATATTGTTTCTTTGAAATCAACTTTTGGTGTTTCCTTAAATCTTTCTGACAACTCATCATCTTTTAGAGTTTCACAACAACTTTGGTATATTTCTTTGAAGACTTGTTTATAGTGTTGTTCTTTGTTGTATTCGTCTTCAATTTTTCTTTCAAGTATTACACCTTCAAGTTCCCGACAATATTCAATTAGTTCTTGAACTTCAACATTATCTAAAAGTGATGGATTTGTTTTAAATAAGTGGTGTATGTTTTTTTTCATAATGTTCATCACATAAAGTTGTAAACCAACGTATTTTTGTCCTTAATTCTCCTTTTTTACCGCAAAGTTCACATATTTCATAACTTAACTTTTCCGCTTCGGTAATTTTGTTATATATTTCATCGGACCCACCATTAATGTAGAATCTCAATCCTCCAAATTTTTCTTTTACTTGTATCACTTGTTTATCCCAACCCAATGTTATGAGTTCATCAATCAAATTTTTAATTAATGGATACCAACCAACCTGAACATCAAAAAAATCACAACTGGTTATTTTTGGTTTGTTCGAATACATACCATTCTCAAGTCCTCCAATTGACTCAAGGTAATCATTCATTTCTTCTATAGTCATATCAATTCTAATTCAGTTTCATAAAAATAAGGGCAATACCACTTTAGATCATCACATTTTAATTTAACCATAGTCCCGTTATAACAACCAACTTCAATTACGGTTGCCATTCCTGATAATTTAGTTTTTATTCTATCTCCTACTTTAAGATTTTTAAACTTGTCACTCATCTTTCAAATATTTAATTATTTTTTCTTTAATTCCAGATTGTTTAATACCTTCACTTGATCTTGGTGTTAACACAAAATTAGATAACCCAGGATTTTTATCAGATTCGCCATCTGAAAAGTATTTTGATAAAAACTCTAAACTCATGTTTAAATCATCAACAGCAACCCAATGAGTTATTTCAGGGTGGTTATCTAACCAATGATTAATTTCCATACTTCTTTCTAGTTCTAGATCAGCACGAAATCTAAAAGCGTTCCATTCTTTAGGAAAGATGTCTTTGAATATATCAGTAAAGGCAATTGGTCGTTTAATAATACCTTGACTGATGTAGTAATCTCCAAGTTCTTCTAAATTTGCATGAAGTCTCCAATCAGAACTCACAACAATCTCACATCCTGTCTCTTCAATAATCTCATTAAGGATTTTAATTGCCTTTTTATCAAAGTCGTCAAATCGAACAAATACAGGGGCGTCTTTCTTTTCCCTACTACTGTCAGGATTTGCTGAACGGTATTTTGCCCATTTCTTTGATCGTCCAGCCCAGTTATTAGAGAGACAAATTACACCATCATGATCCAAGAATATCGCTTTCATAGTGGTAAATATATGAAAAAAATATTACCCCGGAAAGTATGTTGAAATAAAATTCTTGATTTGTATAATGTGATCAAACAAAAAACAAGTTAGAAGAAATAAAATAAACCAAATAATTGCGGTCGATGTTAAAGGAAAATTTTTTATAGAATATTTTACAAAATCTATAATGTCTGATATCATAAATAATAAAATTATGATTGTTAAAAAAATAAAAGTTAAAATCATTTTATTATTTGTTTTATAGTTTCAGAAGTTATTCCATTAGAAGTTATGCTAACATAATAAACCCCCGGACTTAAATTTAAACCAGAAATATTATACAAATTTATTCCGGTTGAAACTTTTATGTCTTGGTTATAAACTTCAGACCCTTTAGTATCCTTAACTATAAATAGTCCTTCACCAATCATTTTTTTATTATTTAATATAACTTGAAAATCTCCTGAACTTGGATTTGGAAATATTGAAAAATATCCTTTTGTGTTTCCATTACAAATCACATTGATTGGTCCATATTCTTTGAATTGTCCGTCAATATCATATTGAATTAATTTGTAATAATTGTTTCCGTCGATTGCATTTTCATCTTTTGTGGTATATGACAATTCTTGAGTTGAGTTACCGGCAGATCCCAAAGTTGTTAGTGAAGACCAATTTTCACCATCCCTTGATTTTTGTATTTCGAAATAATGTGAATTATGTTCAGTTGCTGTTTTCCAGTCCAATGTGATGACATTATCATTACAAGATCCATCAAATGATAATAACTCAACAGGAAGAATTTGTGAATTAGACGACCCAATATTAAACCAACTAAACCCTTGTGTATTATTGCTTGTAATTAAAAATGCCATTGGATTAGCATTTGCAGGTATTGCAACATGACTTCCGCATGGTTGCCAACTTGTATGAACTGAACCAGGAGATTTAATAATTCTGCATATTTGTGGAGTTGTCATTCCGTTAAGGTTATTTGCAAATAAAGTTAGATTATACGGTGTTTGACAAATTGAAGACGAATAGTTATTTGATGTCGGTATAACTTCCCAATATCCGTCAATTGAATAATTTTGAATAAGTGCGTTTGAGGCCATAAATGGAAGTCCATTATATAAAGGTGTGCCATTAACAATTGGAGCTCCATTCTTATATTGAACAGTTAAAGACTGATTCACCCCAGGAGAAGTTGTGAACTGAAAACTTGCATATCTGTTGTAGTTTGAAGTTCCAACGGGAAATAGTCCCTCGTTACCGTTTGTTGATAAATTATTAAAAAATCTTTTGAACGGTCCAACGATTGTTCCTGTATTATATGTTAATGAACCTATATTTGAACTACTTGAACCTAGTGTTAATAAGGAGTTGTTTGAGGTAAAAATATTTCCTTGAATCATATTTAAGTTACCAGTAACATTCACATGGTTACCAAGTGTTAGTGTTGCCCCTTGTGATTTATTAACTTTCATGTTAAATAATTGTGATGTTCCGTTTCCATTGAAAGATGAGTTTTGATTTCCAACAAAATTTATAGTTCCAGTATTTGCGATCAATGTCCCATTATTTACGATATCATGTGATATTTTCAAACTGTCGTTTGTTAAATTAAGAGTAATTCCTGAATTTATAAAAACGTCATAAGCATCTCCATTCACACTTAAAGTTGGTGTTGTGTTTCCAATACAAATTCCGCCATTTACTTGGTCCAAAGTAAAAACCTGACTTGCTATTGTTGGAAGTGAAACTCCTGACATTCTAATGAAATGTCCTGCAGCTTGTTTTTGATACCAGTTTGTTGAAGTTGACCAATCAACAGAAGTGAGCCCTCCCCATAAAAAGTCGTTTGTTCCAATTGCACCTCCTAAAGACGAAGCATTTGGTTGATTGAATGTAACTAACATATTATTGGGTGTAGAACAATTTCCGTTTGAGACAGTCCATTGAAGAGTATATGTTGAGCCATAGTTTCCAATAAACGTAGATGTGGGTGAATTTATATTTGAAAAACTTCCTCCAACACCACTTACAACTGACCATGTTCCTGTTTCACCCGCTTGTGGTGTGTTAGCCCCCAAAGTTACTTGATTTATACCACAAGTTGATGTTCCATTATTAGACCCTCCTGCGCTTGCCAAAGGATTGGATAGAACAGTGACGGTAGTGCTTGAGGTATTAGAACATCCATTTGCGTTTGTGCCTGTAACCGTATAAGTTTGCGTTGATGTTGGTGTAAAAGCCACTCCATTAGTCACACTGTTATTCCAAGAGTATGTTGATGCTCCAGAACCATTAAGTGTTACTTGAGTTCCTGAACAAACAGTTTGATTAGACCCTGCACTTACATTCGGTAATGGATTTACGGTTATTGTTCTACTTGAAGTTCCACTACAACCATTAGAAGTTGCAGTAACAGTATAGGTTGTTGTAGTTGATGGGTTTGCTATCGGATTTTGTATATTTGGGTTTGACAACCCTGTTGATGGTGACCAAATATAATTTACAACCGGAGCTGTTGTGCAACTTGATACCCAATAGTTATTTTGTGAACCCCCTCCAATTGAGCCTGAAAGTATTGTAGACCCATTACAAGTTATAGTAAAGGTTGGGACATTATCATTCCAGCTTCCCATAGTTTCAATATAAAAAACATAAGGACCATTAGCAGAAGAAGCAATATTTGTGACGTTAGGTGATGTGAAATAAGGACCTCCTGAACCAATTATAACTCCAAGATTATTTGTTAGAGTCCAACTTGTTTCATCTAATAATCCCCCTGTTATTGTAACTGCAAGAGAACCTGGAGATGACACTCCCGTAACAGATGAATTTAGTTGTGTTGATGAACCCTGACAAATTGTGCTTAAACTTGCAGAAGTTGATACGACCGGATTGTTATTTACCGTTACTGTTGTAGACACACAATTGTTACTAAACTGAACTCCATTGTAGTTTCTTGCGTAATATGTTGTGGTTGTCGATGGGGTTACACTTATTGAGTTCCCTGTTGCAATCTGACCTACACCACATCCTCCTGTAAACCAATATACAGTTCCACTTGCCCCGTTTGCCGTTAATGTAGTTGATTGACCAACACATATTGTATTTGAAGTTGCTGTAATTGAGGTTGGGTTTGGTGGTGGTGGAGTTGAACATGTTAATCCTAATTGAAATGCACTTGATGAACTATATCCATGAACAAGAATATAATAGTTAAGTCCAACAACTGATGTCCATTGATATGATGCTGAAGTTCCAACACATAATGGTCCGTTATCATCATTCCCACCTACACAAGTTAATGCGGAACAACTAGTTCCACTAAAAACAGATATTTTACTATCCCAAGCAGTATTACATAAATGAGCGGTCATTATTTGACCATTACCTGTAACTCTATACCAAACACCTGGCATTGTTTGTGAAATACCACAAATACCATTTTCTCCCGTTCCACTGTTAGTTGCATTTACTGTTGTTCCTGATATCATCTGACCACAGACAATTGGTGTTGCGTTACAAACTAAATCATTTGCAGGGGCCGCTGGAGCGGAACAAGTAACACAAGTCACAGTAGATGTTCCACATGAAGATGTCGTTCCACAACTTGAATTTGTATTGTAGTGGACATAAACGGTTCCAGTATAACTTGATGCCCAATTTAATGGTGCATTTCCATAAGCAACGATAGGTCCGTTATATGTTCCTGTATGAACCGTAATATAACCTCCAAGACTATAACCAAATTGATATGTTTGACCAGCAACAATACCTGAAACCGTGCTGTATTCACTTTGAAAATTACAAGAGCTAATTGTAACAGTAGTTGGTGTAGATGGAGCAACTGCAGACCCATATGAAGAAACGTTAGTGCAACCTGGAGTTACAATAAAACAAATAGCATTACATGTATAACCACCCGTCGTTGCTGTTCCCGTAACAGGTTGTATGGTATTTAAAAGAATTGTTCCTGTGTTGTTTACTATTTGAACCCTCATTTCACTTGGCCAACTTCCCGCTAAAGTTCTCCAAACTCTAATTGTAGCACCAGTTGCTGCCGTAAAATTGAAATTGACAGGGCCAAATCCTGAAGTAAATGTTATATTACTCAATACAGTCACTCCGTTTACCGATACAGAAACCGCACCTCCATTCCAACCATCACCAAATGTATCAGTCAGTCTGATCGTATGTGTGCAAGATTGTGAAAAAACAAAACTTGTAATAAAAACAAAAATCGATAATAATAAATTCTTCATTGCGTACAAACTTGTTTAAGTAAATTTAACGCTCACTTGAAGAATCCTATTGGAAACCCCCATCTACCATGGGCCGGTCGAGACTACTAATAAATACGAAGAAATACGTAATAAGAATATATTACTTTAACTCTATTGAGCAAAACCAACTTTTGACTTATTATTTTTTCACTTTAACGATTAAAACCGTGTCAACGGGTTCCAGTGTTACGTAAATAACACCTATTTTTAAAAAATTAAGTTGTTTTGCGGTTCCATAACTAAGATCAATAAGAAATGATGATGATTTTGGAAGTCTATCATTAACCTTAACATAACACACAGAGTCATTATTCAAATTAGTCACTTTTAGTATTGTTCCAAACTTAAAGTATTTGTGTGCTGCGGTTAAACTATCGGCGTAAAATCTTTCACCTGACGCTGTAAGTCTTCCTGTCCAATGTTGTCCGTAGTATGTTGCTTTTCCTTTGTATTTGGTTGGATCTGAAGGTGTAAATGATAATAAAATACCCGATATAAAAAAGATTATTAATTTATTTAAAATTTTTGTATTTGTAAGTTGTTGAAATTTTTCTTTTACCATATTTTTTTTCCATTAATTTTTGATGTAAGTCCCAATTTTGTATAGATTCATTCATATTTTCGTCATCCTTGGCCATCGCATAAAGTTTTCCAATTTTTTTTAAGTATTTTGTTGCAACAAAGTTGAAGTTTTCTATCTCATCTTCAAAAAATTTTATAGGATTTTTTTGATATTTTACTGCTTGATTCAAAAATTTTTGTCTAACCTTATTTGTTTCTTCGAGTCCCTTAACCTTTGATTGCAACATTGAAGGAACATTTCCAAATAATTTTGACATCTCAATTAATTCATCAAAACTTTCACTTGTCATATTTACGAAAATATCCATTCTTTTATTTACACTATCCATATACACTAACTCTAATGCTTCTTTAATTTTTTCATCATCAGTCATATTTGAATAATCTGTACCAATATGATCAAGTAATGCATCTACTCTGAACATTTGTTCGTGCAACTCTTCGATGAATTTATCAAAAGTATAGTTTTTTATTTCGAGTAATTCTTTATAAACTCTTTCATTTTCAATAAAATCTCTAAATTTTGATTTTGATACGTTTGCCGATCTCATTTGTGATGCAACTTCAACTGGTCTAACTAAGTTTTCGGACATTGAAATGAAATAAGCATATCTAAAAAATTTACGGTCGATTGCTGGAATACCAAATGTGCTTGTTTGTTGGATTGCTTGATAGTCTGCACTTTTTCCAACTAATGATAATTCTTTTGCTTGTTTATCATATTGATGTTTTAATTCGTGAGCTAAAGATGCTGTTTGGTAATTTTGATCTTCAACCATCTTTTCAACCAACTCATGTGGTTCCCAATTTGGATTTACAACAAAGGTTATGAAAAGATCTAAATCTTCTTTTATTTGATTTCTTTGAAGTAAAACATTTCTATCAAACATAAACCCTGATTGGACTCCCATAGAAGAAATGTCAGGTTTTTCTTTATAATCGTCTATCTCTTCAACTGTAATTGTTAAATTATAGTGTTTAATTTTGATTTTCTTTTTTTTCCCAATTTCAACATTTAAAGAGCCAGAAAAATTATACTCGTCTTCTTTATCTTGTATTGTTTTCAAATTTTCTAAAATTACCTGATAAAGTTTTTCTGAGGCATCCAAGATTTCATCAGGAACTCCTAACGCTTCGGTTAAAATTTGTAATTGTTGTTCTGTTAAAATTATTTTCAAAATATTAGTCTAAATAATCTGAGGCTTTAGATGTTGTTTTAGGTTTACTATATGTTTTTTGTGATGTTGATTTACCTCCGGTTGGTTTATTACCCACAACAATTTTATTATTTGTATCACAATAATAATTCACCATTGTTCCATCACTTTTTTTCATTCTTCCATTGTTATAGTATTTTTCAGTTCCAATTGTATATACTGTGCTTCCATTAGACATTTGAGCCGATTTAGCACCTGAGTTACTCGGGACACATGGAAAATTATACCATAATTTATCACTTGTTGCTTTATTTGCAGATTTTGCTACCAATTCAGTCCCTTGACTGATAGCCCCTTTACTTAAACTTTCGGTTTTTCTTTTTGCTTTAAGTAAAGGAAGATATACGTATTCGTTCCACTCATCATCATCGTCAATTTGTGTATTTATATCATCGAATAAATCATCACCTGGATAATTTTCCGAATACCTTTGAACAACGGCACATAAATCAGGAATTGTTTGAATTTGACTCAAAGCACTTTTTAATAAATCTTCATCTGTGTTATAACCATAAGCCCCTTGCATGTCTCTAAGGTCAGAGGTTATACTATCTAAAGTAGTATCATTCATAGTTGATTTACCCATACCTGATTTACTACAAGAATCAAAAATTTTTTTTACACCATCCATAGATCCACTACTGCCCTGAAGCAGTTGTAAAGCAACACCACCTACACCTCCCAGAACAAGAGCAGTAGTGAGCTTTCCTGTGTCATATGACTCTACCATATTATTTATTAATCTTTTTTTAAGTCTTTCGTATTGACCTTCGGTTAACTGTATTTTTCCCATGATTTTATTTTTTAACTTGTTAATGTTGCAATATCATTTGCGGTTAATGGTTCACCTAATTTTGGCCCTGCAACTGTAGTTCCTTGACCCGAGGCTTGTGCCGAAGCGGTCTGAGATTTTCCAAAATGAGGTTTACATGCTTTAGCCGCGGCTTCGGTTCCTGGTCCAAATGTTGAATCCTCTTTCAATTTATAGTTTGGATATGATCCCGTTCTTGCTTTAGGATAGTTTTCTAAAACAGTCTGAAGGACCAAATTAGGACAAGTATCATTGATTCTTGCTTGTAATGCCAAATCCATTTTGCCCTCCTTTTTTAGTTTTTCCCACCTTTGTTCCGCTTGTGATGGAGCGGAAGCTACCGTTACACCACCCTTTGATGCGTCTGTTGGTGTTGTTGTGGTATTTATTGACGCCGGATTTGTTGTTTCTTCTTCATTTAACCAACCGAATTTTGATTTGTGTTGATATAAGATCGATCTTTTTTCGTCTTCCGAAATAATAAACTTGTTTCTCATTTTATTTTTTTAAATAAATATATCAAAACAAAAAAAAAGGTGAATTTCATCACCTTTTATTTTAGGTCGACATTGAATGTCGATTCTCCACCACCTTATTTTTTATTAGAACAAGGAAACTATTGTTTTACCATCCAAATTTTCACACTATTTTGATTTGTAAAATAATTTTTAAATTGGCAATTTTCAATTAAACCTTGAGTTAAATTATATTCATACACAGTTCCACTTATATGTCCCCATGGTGTGTTATTTAAAGTCAAAGTAAATCCTACATTACTTGGATATAAACTATAGGTTGACTGAAATCCGTTAAAACTATAAGTATTATTTGTTAGAAAAACAAGTGTGTCAGATCGAACTTCTTGATTGAAACTAGTATTCAATACTTTAAAAATAACCCACGTTGAGTTTTTCAATGTCACGGTGCTATCAACAAAAGTTGTATCTGTGATTATTGGTTGTGGCCCCAAAGGTTGTTGTGGTTTGATATCTTCTTTGACACAAGAAGTTATCAATAAAAAAAGGACAATAAGTAATGAGAAATATTTCATATTATACTAAGGTTTCAATTTTGTTTCTAACTTGTTCAACTAAGGACACTTCTTTTACATTTGTGATTACCAATGACTCTTTTAAGATCTTATGTGGTATATGAACCAAAAATGTGTTTCCATCAAAATACGACAAATCTTCTTTCAGATTCAAAGCACCATCAACCATCTTTAAAAAAATCTTAAACTGAATTGGATCCATAAAGGACTCAGTAAGTATATTTCCGAATTTTTCGGACATGATTGTTATTGTGTGTTGAAATGTTGGTTTGATCATATTGATTTGTTATTTCTACAAATATAATAGAAATACTTTTATAAAACAAATTACTTAAGAATTTTTCTTATCAAAGTCATCAATTCTTCATTTTCTTCTTCTTTTGGTAAATCGTCTTTTTTGAAGTATTGACATTCGGTGTGTTCAAATCCGTCTTGAGCTTTAGTTAAATCAGGAATACGTTTCTTTTCAGTTTTTTTGTAAAAAACAAACATATGTCCTTTTTTTGTCCCATCTTGTTTGAACTTATCAATAAAACCGACAAAATCTAATTCATTATCTAATTCAATATTTGTTTCTTCATAGAATTCTCTAATTGCCGCTTGACCAGGATTTTCTCCACTTTCAATTTTACCTGAAGGTATTGACCAAACGTTAGGCATTGATTTATCAGGTGATCTTTTACAAAGAAGTATTTCATCTTCGTTTTGTAAAATTATGCCAGAATATTTTTTAAACTTTTTCATTTATATTTATAAATATGGAAATAAAAATAAAAGACAACCTTTTTAATGTCATTCCCCTTATAACATCAAAAGATATACAAAAAGGAATGATGAATAAAAAATTCGATTCAAGTTTTGATGGTATGTTATTTTTTATGGAAAAGGGTCCTCAAGGTTTTTGGATGAAAAATTGTATCGTTCCATTAGACATTATTTTTATTGATGGTGAAAAAATAAATAATATCCAACATTATTGTCCTCCATGTAAAACCAAAGATTGTAAAACATACGATGGGTATGGTGATCTTGTTTTGGAGTTACCTGGAGGAACTTGTAAAAAATACAATATCAACGATGGAGATCAAGTAGAAATATTTTAAAATATTTGAACCGTTATTTTTGTTTTTTCCTCAATAAATGGTTTAACTCTTGATTTTGCAATTTCAACATAATTTGGTGAAAGTTCAATTCCTAACCATTTACGATCTAATATTTCCGCCGCCACCAATGTAGTCCCTGAACCAGCAAATGGATCCAAAATTACATCGTTCTTGTATGACAAGATCTTGATCGCCTTGGTTGGGATGTCCATCGAGAAGGTCGCTTTAGTGAGAGATTTAGTGTCAGCAAAATAATTCCACTGACCAAAGACAAGTTCCATAAACTCTTTTTTATCATTCTCACTATAAACCATTTTGTTTCTTTTACTCCCATCCTCATTTTCAATTTCCGTTAATTCACCAGTCCACTCAGGTTGTCCTTTTACTTTTTTGATATGTTTGTTTTTGTAGGCCAATATTACACATTCTTTCGGGTTATAAATGTACGGGGACGATGGACTCATCCATGATCCCCAAGCTGTGGTCTTACTTCTATGTGGTGATTGTTCCTCTAAATCGACAATACCAAAAAAACCATAACCGATCTCTTTCATAATTTGCCACATCTCTGAAACAAAGAAAATACGACCACCTTTTTTTTGTCTGTTTATTTCATAAGGAATGTTAAGGGCAATTCTTCCATCATCCTTTAATAACCTATAAGCTTCACTCAACCATGATTTTGCAAACTCAACGTAGTCGTTGAACTCCATATCGTCCTCGTGAACATCGTAATCAATACCTACGCCATAGGGAGGTGATGTTACAATTAGATCGACAGATCCCTCAGGTAGTGTTTTCATCACCTCAACACAATCACCATTTATTATTTTTCTTGTTTCAATCATTTTTTAAAATATTATTTTTATTAATTTACATAGTAATTTCCAAGTAAAACTTAACCAAAAAATGGTTAGTGTAATTGCTAACATTCTATAGAAATACTTCATACCATATTTACTAAAAGTTGAGCCACTTTATATCCTGTAAAAGCCCCTGCGGCCGCCGAACCAGGTAACACAATAAACTTTCCAAGTATCGTATCATATTTCTTTCTATTCACAATATACGAAATTAGTATGTAATAGACAATATAGTTGAGTAATACTAATAAGTCCAGTTCTTTTGAAACAAAAACTACAATTGAATTCCCTAAAAATCCCCACGAAAAATTTATAAGAGTTTCCCTTAACAATTCGTTTGGTGTTGTGATTGCATCCAACACATTTATTTCTTTATTTATTCCGGTTTTTTTCTTCAAGTGTTTTGATGTGGTGTTCGAGATACCATAAGGCCTTTCTGAGGTCCTCGAGTTCTTTATCTTTTCCTTTTTTTCCTGCACGACTAATATATTTTACTGTGTTTCCTAAACTAAATCCTAGATCCCAAGCATCAATCACTTTGATGGCCTCATATTCATTATTTTTTCCTCCATAATGATTCGGGTGATTTACATGTTCCATCATTCTTCTCTATATTCTTTTAATAACTCATCATTAGATTTTGTCCCGTATTTTCCTTCCAATGTTTTTGCGTCAATATACGAATTCATCATATTTTTCATTTCATAAATTTGATGAGTGGTGTCTAACGATCTAACAATCTCACGAATGATTTTGTATGGATCGGCATTTGAACCTGGTCTTCTGTCTTCAACATAACCCTTCCAATTTTCGGCCGTGTCTTTTGGAACCCTAATTGATGCTCCTCGATCAGACACACCCCAACTAAACTTATCAATCGCCTGAGTTTCATATTCACCAGTAAGTCTTAAATGATTTTGTGATCCGTATGCTTTGATGTGATCTTCATGTCTTGATTCAAATGCATTGAATAGTGCCATAAAATATTCTTCATTCCCTTCATGTCTCATCATGTCAGTCGAAAAGTTTGTATGAAGACCTGATCCATTCCATTCACCGTGTGTTAATGGTTTTGGGTGTAGTTCAATGTGGTATCCATATTTTTCTGAAGTTTTAAACAAGAAATAACGAGTCATCCAAAGATCATCACCACCTTTATGTTTTCCTTGTGAGAACACTTGATATTCCCATTGACCTAAAGCAACCTCAGCGTTTGTTCCTGTAATATCAATTCCATAATTTAAACACATGTTCAAATGTTCGTCAACAAATGGACGACCCACCACATTATGTCCAACTCCACAGTAATATTCGCCCTGTCCTTTAAGAATATTTCTCTTGTGTCCTAAAATGTTTCCATTGATTTCTTCACGAATGAAATACTCTTGTTCAAACCCAAACCAAAGGTCTTCATAACCTTCACCAATTTTTGATCTTTTATTCGATTCATGGGGTGTCCCATCTGGGTTTAATACCTCACATAAAACATAAACGGTAGATTGCATGTCTTGAACATAGTGTCTTACAGGTTTTAATAAAAGATCTGATTTTTCAGTGTTTGCCTGTCCTGTTGATGATCCATCAAAGTTCCATATTGGAAATTTTCCATCTAAAAAGGCATTTTTAACTTTTTCGTATTCAACAATTTTAACTTTACTTCTTAAGTTTGGTTCTGGTTTATATCCGTCTAACCAAACATACTCCAATTTAATTTTCATTTTATTTTTCTTTTGTTATTTGTTCATATTTTTTTGTTTGAGAAATGATTCCGGCAATTCTTCTTTTAAACATCGGAAGTAAAGTTTCGTTGATTGGAAAAATATCTTTTGATGTCATTAAAAATATTGGTCCGGTTTTTTTATCAATACTCTCAAACGTAGAAAATGTATTTATAATTTTTGGTATTGTCAATTCGTTAATTTGATCTTGATAAATCAACTTAACTTTTGTCATTTGTTGGGGATTATATCTTGTTTCTTGTTTAATGGTGTATTCCCAAACATAGTGTTTTTTTTCATGGTCTATGAAATAAAAAAAACCTTTCGGGTGTAAGATATTTTTTTTATTTCTTTTTATTTTCATATCTAAAGAATCAAAAACTATTGTCCAAACTGATTTAGCTATGTTAAAATATTCCATTATTCTTGGAGCAGAATACATAAGGATTTTTTTAAACTCTTGTGATTCTTGTTCGGACATTTTTGGGATTTCTTTGAACTTAAGATCTTTAACCATTATCTCATCGTCAATATTGGTGAGTTTTTTGTCGGTGTAAATTATTTTATGATCTCTCATAAGTGCTTGGACATTCATCAAGTGTAATGAAAGTTCAATAAAACCTGGATATAACTCTAATTTGTCGAGTTTATCTCCCATTTTTTGAAAGTAGGAAAGTAGTTTGTATTCTTTGTATTCTCGATCAATTGGTTTTTCAAACATCCAATCGGTCTCCATTAAAAACTCTATTTTTTTTCTTCTTGTCATCGAATAAAAACATAAAAGAAAAATATAAATAAATAAAGTCCTAAGAGACCCTCATTACATAATACTCGGTTCCATTTATATCAAAAGTTTCATAGTCTCCATCGTATGAGTTTAATAAAGATCCATAACCATCTGAACTAATTACCGTGTTTACAATACTATCAGTATCAATAAAATCCATTATGAAGGTCTTATCATAACCGTAGTGATTAATAAAACCTTTTATGTCGTCTTCCCATTCTCTAACTCTATCATTTACTTCATTTTCAATAGTACTTTCATCATAACCACCTTGTGGATCTTCTTTAATTTCTTCTATTGTTTCCTCTAAACCATCAATTTTTTCTCTAAGTTGTTCATATTCTTCATTACTTATACCTTCTCTTTCAATTTTTTGATTCAATGAATCTAAAGTTATTTGGAGTTGATTAATTTGTCTCGTTTGTTGTTGTGATAACTCTAAAGGAATGTCCCAATCCCCAGGGTCTTGTCTTATATAGTCATCATAGAAGTCATATAACCAACTTGTCCAACTTTGTTTGTCTAATGCATCATCAAAGACCCAATCTGAAAAAGAATCCATTCCCATATCATCTAACAAACTTTCAACCGCATGTTTTGCCGCTGAATCAATTTCATCTTCTGCATAAACATCATAGGTATTTGGATTAAATCCATTATCACCACCTAACCATTCATAATTTTTTCCATAACCATAGGTTGCTCTTCCACTTGGGTATATGTAATATTTGTCTTCAGGAATCTCATTTCCCTCTTCATCTTCAACCGTGTCAACATCACCATTTTGTTCTAAGTATTCATATAGAGCTTCAGTTCTTTCAGATTCGTCGTCACCATTTTCAACATCCCATTCACTTTCTTGTCTTTTCTCGTCTAACTCAGCAAGTTTTTGATCCAATTTTGCTTGTTCCTTTATTTTCCACATAGAAGATCCGTAGTCAGATACATAACCATCTACGGTAATTCCGTCTATATTTGGGACATTAGTGTGAGAAATATCTAATTTACCCATTACTCTTACAACACCGGTAAGCGGTCCAACATTTTTATACTTACTAACATCTAACGGACCAGTAATAACAATACCTTTACCTCTATACGGTTTAAGTCTTGATATTCTTTCTGCAATACCTCCAACATCGTCTAATAACTCCAAATAATCATCAGGTGAAATCGAAACAAGGTTCTCATCTTGTTCTAAAATGTAATTTTTAAAAAACTTTTTTAATGACATATGTTATAAATATCAAAAGAAAATATAATTGATTTTTTTTATTTAGTAATTAAAGTTTAGTTAGTTGATATTTATAGACAAATAAACCACTTAAAAATAATTACCATGAGTTGCGGATGTAAGCAAAAACAACAAGCTCAACAAGCACAAACACAAACTCAACAACAATCGTCTCAGGCTCAAGCTCAGACCCAAACGAATGTTCAAGAGAGCGTTAAAAAAGTTATCTCAAAATATTACAGAAGATAATATTTGTTGTGTTAAAAAATTACAGGTGTTCGTATTGGACACCTTTTTTTTTGTTTGATATTTATAACATATGAGTTTAGAAAGAGCAAGAAATTTAATTCAGTCATTTAACGATGGTGAATACGAGTATGATATTGAACCGTATTTCAGTACCTTGATGAATTTTTTGAAGTTTATCAAAAAATATGGTTTATTAGATGAACTCGATTTAAATGAAATGCCAATTGGAGATTTTGATGATAAACTTTTTGAGTTCTTTGAAGAAAATGGTGTTGTGTCAAACATGACATACGATGGAACCCCACAACAATTCAAAAATCACTTTTTACTTTATGGTTTAGAAAACAACTATGAAGACACGATGGTTTTTATTACAAATAATCTTATTACGGATGTAGTTATTAGACCAGACGGTTTTTATCTTCATTTAAGAGATAGAGAAGAATTGGAGATTTTATTTTGTGGTTCAAGTCGTGGTGGTGGTGCAAGATATGTTGCAAAACTTATTTTAAGTGAAGATGGTTTAGGACATGAATGGTATTATGACAATACCGTAGAACCGCACCAAGTTGTTGATATACTGGATGATGCAAACATCACAACACTCAAAGATATTATTTTTAAAGAGATTGGAGATAAAGAATTGTCGTTAGAGGATTATGACTCTGATTTTTTTTCTGAACTTTCTGAAGAACAAGGAACTGAAGATTATTTTAGAATAAGAGCTGAAGATTTGAATGGTTTAGTAAGTGATGAAAGTGCGTTTAACGAGTTATGTAAAAATGATTTGGATGATTTAGGAAGTAGCCTGAGAAGTTTATATTGGCACTCTGAAAATAGTGCATATGAAGATGAGGTATATGAACTTGTCTATGGTGGTTTAAATGAATACTTTGAAGGAAGAATAAGTGAAGTTCCAAGAGAGGTCACAATGAGTGATGGGACAAAAAAAACAAGATATGACCAATATATTAAAGTAAGAGATTTTAAAAACATTATTGATACTTTTTTAGAATCTAACAAGGGTAATTATTGGGGTGATTCTCATTTAGAATACCATGGTGGTTTAGTTACTTTAATGGTTGCTATGATGAATGACGATCAAATTGATTGTATTGATTTTAGAGTTCCTGACTATCCTGATTGGGATAGAACAAGAAGAAACATCAACGAAAACTTCCCTGAATACCTCTAACTATTTATAGTTTAATTTATTTCTCATATACATTTTAAAAACCAAAAATATGAGAAAATTAGAAAAAAACACAAGACGGTATTTTGTAAATCTATTTGCCGACTACATCCTATCTAAATTCGACAAATCAGAAAACACAATTATTCAAGTAACAGACTTTGAGAACTTTGTTGTTGTAAATGGTCAAACAACAAGTTCAAATGTTTTAGAAATGCTTAAACTAAAATCTGAGTTTATTGAGTCGAATAAAGAGTTATTTAACTCTTTGGATAAAGAGGATCTGAATGTAATTGATATTATCAAATACAATCAAGAAATAACAGATCTAAAACGAGGATGGATCAACGTGAACAAATCTTTATATGTTGATCAATACGATCCAATTTCAGAGATAAACATTTCATCAGAATTTCCATATGGACATAGTTTAGGGTGTGGTAGAGGAATGTTCTACTACTCACACTATATCTTTAACCACATGTATTCTTTATTGGGTGTAGACAAGTTATATTTTCGTTATTCAAGTGATCTTGATGAGAATGAAGACTACAAAATTAAAATAGTGTCTGATTCAAGATATTCAAAAGATCAGATTACTAATCTTGTATTGGATGTGTTTGATATGGATTTAACCGAATTTAACCAAAAGTTATCAAACCACAATTTTACAGAAGACATTACAAATCAGTCCTTAGACAAACCATATTTGGTTCAAGATAGATTAAAAGATGTAATATTGGTATAAAAAAGAAACCCCACTTTAAAGGTGGGGGTAGTTTTAAATAATTTATTTTCTTATAGAAAATCCAAATCGATAATTGCCTTTAACATTTTTCTATCGCCATCACTACCTATAGAAACCGAGGCTTTTGATTTACAAGCAACATCAGGGTTATATGGATAGGATCCGATTTGATTCTTAGACCAAGACATATATTGTTTTTTAGATTTCTCTGACATTCTTGACCAAGAAAGACATGCAGTTGATAACAACTCAACATCCTCAAAATCCCCCATTTTTGTTTTTGTTGGTTGTTCATTTAGAACTCTTTTAACAATACGAACCAAATCTGATTCTGTAAGTCTTACTATTCTTTTCATTTTCAATTTTATTTATAAATACAATCAAAAAAAAAAAAGAATCAAAAATTATAAAAAAAAAAATTATCTTTCGTAAAATTCTTTAATGATGTTTACCCCATTTTCAATATTATCAAAATCTTGATCTGGTGCGTATAATGAAGTAATTGGTTTTTCACTTTCAAAATCTTCAATTAACATAAATGCAGGAACATAATCGTTTCCTGTCGCATTTACAAACAAATCGTATTCTTCTTCGTATTCAAAAATATCTCTATCCACATAATCAATATCTGCTTCATCAAGTTTTTCTTTGAAGTCCACGCAGTGCGGACAGGTTTTCATCGTGTATATAACTACTAACTTATCCATTGATTAATTCTGTTACTAAATCTTTTATTTGTCCTTCAGAAAGAACACCAACTTTTGTTTCAACAACTTCTCCCCCATTAAATACTTTAATAGTAGGGACGCTTCTAATTCCAAGGCTAATGGCAATCTCTCTATTAAGATCAACATCCATTGTATACATTTGAACTTCCGAGGTATTCTCGGTAGTTAATTTTTCAAATGTAGGTTTCATCATCTTACACGGGCCACACCATTGGGCGTGGAAGTCCACTATAACCTTTTCTCCATTATTAATTTTTTGTTGTAATTCAACACTACTAATTTCCATCTTTTTTTATTTTTTTTAAGTTTAATATGAAAAACTCAACGTCTTTCTTTTTTCTAATAGGATAGTATATCTTACAAGAAAAAGAAGAGATCATGGGTTCTACTTTTGATAAATATATATAAATGTCATTGTCAAAAACAAAAATCGAATCTAAATAATGCGTTCCGTCACTATAATTTGTCCCCTCTAAAAAGTAAGGTGTGAACTTAGGTTTATTTGTCAAACTGGTAGTAGTCAACCCATGTCCATCTGTTAATTCGGTAATTGAATAGAACTCACCCGTTTTTTCTGTGATAAGATCTAAAAATCGTTCTTCGTGTTTAAATTTTTCCATAAGTAGAAATGGGGGTCAGTGACCCCCGTTTTTTAGTTTTATACCAATACCAACTCTTCAGCCGCTTCCCAAAGTTTGGTGTTTAGGTTGTGTGATGCTTGAATACTTTTGATTCCACGAAGTTTGGTTGTTCGTCCTCGTGGTGTTTGGTAAGAAAATCCACCTCTCATCATTTTCTCTTGGATCACATTAAATACGGTCCAAAGATCACTACCCTCATCCTCAGGTCGAAATGGTGTTAGAAGGTCGCTTACGTCGATTGATGCTGGGGCGTTTCCAACAGCCCATCGGATCTCAACCGCTCGTTTGATTAAACGAAGTTTTTCTTTTTCGGTTAGTTCCTTTTCCATCATCTTGGAAACCGACTCTTCAATTTTTGGAAGTTTTTTTGAAAAGTCCTCGGCCAAACCTTTAACCTCATCTAAAGAGAAGTGGTTGTGACGAAGTGAAAATCTTTCTGCAACTGAGGTGGGAACCGTAAGTCCGTTGGAACAAACTAGTCTAAATAGTCCCGCTCCCATAGAAAAAGTTGCAGATCCATCGTGAGAGTTACGAATAATTGCCTCAACAACAGTGTCTCCAACTTTGGGGAGTTGTCCGTTTCGGTATTTCAACTCGTGAACAGAATGAATTCCACGACCTGTTTGTTTTACTGATGAAAGTTGCCAACCTTCACGATCAAACATCTCCATTACTTCGTTGGTTGGGACAAACTCATATTTGTTTGTCATTTTTGAAGATGGTGATGTGGCGAATACTGCCGGAGCAATTGATTTGATTAATTCTGGAGTGTATATCATAGTTTAATTATTTTTCTTTGTTTTTGTGTTTTGTTTTACGAGTATAGGTTTTTTTACTTTTTTGAACACAGGGTCTAGTCGCCTGCCATATTTCCTTCATTGTAAGTTCTATTGTTTTCATTTTGTTTCTCGTTAATCACACTACAAAGATAATAAACTTTTTATAAATACCAAAAGTTTTAATAAAAAAAAACCACGGTATTCTGACCGTGGTTAAATTAATTGTATTCTGACAATTAGTTTAAGATTATATCACCCCATTTCGTTTTTTGAATGAATCCTTGGATTTTTTCAATAGACTCCTCAGCACTTAATAACTCAGGCATTTTTAAATCTATTATAATATCAACTATTTGTTGTTTTGAAATTATGTGGTCTCCATTGTTTTTTGAATTTTTTTCACATTGTTCTTTTAACTTAGAATAGAATTCTTCTTTTTGTAAATCACCAATTAACGTTAATAAATCGTTTGGGTTATTTTCAAAAAAAGTAATAAGTTGTCTTATATATATTTCACAATCCACATTTCCCATAAAAACAATTATAACTTTTTATTATTTTAAAGTCAAAAATTAAAGACCCAAATCACTTAAATCAACGTCATCATATCCCTCTTCCTCATCATCGTCATATCCCATCGCCTCTTTGTAATCTTGTTCTTTAAGTTCTTTAACAATATCATTAACCATTCCTTGAATAAATTTTTCTCCTTGTGGGTCACCTTTTAAAATTAATTTAGCAACTCTCATAAACTCCTCGGCGTTTAACGCTGAGAAACGCATAAACAAATAGTGCTGAATGTGTTTTTTATCGTCATCGAATAATTCCAATGGGTAGGTTGCCAAAAACTTTTCCCAAAATACCGGCCCTAAACGGGAGTCCCAAATCTCTGCGGGTAATGTGTCTTCGGCACTTAATATCATTTCTTGTTGTCTTGGGTCATCAGGTAGTCCGTGGGTTCCAAAAATTTCATAAACCCCTTTTACTAACTCATGAACAAGAAGTGGGAAAGTTACGGCTCTTGCTTTAACGGTTGGTGGATCTGTTTCTTCATCAACTTCAGATTGACCCATTTGACCTCCGCCACTTCCGGCCATTCCTTCCATGTCAGGAAAGATCCAATAAGCGTGTTCCATAAGTGCTTGTGTGACGGCATATAAGTTCATTAATTGGGGATTGATTGCATTGATCTCATCTCTAACAAGATTATACATGTGTCCTCCTTTAAAAGCGGCTCCTTGAATAAGTGAATTGATAAATCTTCTTTTAGCTCTTTCTAAGTTAAAGTTTTCCATGTCTCCCATTAACTCTTCAACTTCCTCTTCACTTGGCATTTCAGGTTCGCTTTGCATTCCTTCTGCAGCACCCATTGGTTGCGTTACAAGTTCAGCGTCAAATAACATGGCTCCATCAGGAATACCCAATTCGTTTTTAACAAGTTCTACGGCCAAGGCTTCTAATTCTTCTTTGTTCTGTGATTGAATCATAACAAGTCTTTGCATTGCTTGTCCAACTGTCATCATGAGTTGCATAAGAGCATTTCCTCCTTGGATAATTCTTGTGTCTCCCATCGCCATTCTAACTTTCTCAACGGAGTCCTTAAATCTTTTAGAAGATATCAACTCAACAAAGTCTCTATCCATTTTTGGCATTGCGGGAAAATTTGAATATGGGGTTTGTTTAGAAAGAATTTTTCTTTCCACATCTCCAGCCATTCTTTCGGGACCCTCATAATCAATTGGGGCCTCCATAAGTTTTACAAACTCTTTTTTGGAAATCCCCTCGGTGTATAACCTTTTTTTAATGTTTCTCATATTATTTTAATTTAATTCCAATTTTATTAAAAGTTAACCAAGTGGGCATTTCTTTATCTTCGGCTTTTGGATTCTTCTTAGGTCCGGGTTTTGGTCTATATGGTGTTCCAGGTTTTGTTCCAGGTTTAATTCCCGGTGTCGTAATTGTTCTTTCTTTTTCTTTTGTTCCGGGAAGCATTACAGGAACATCCATCTCTTCATCAAGTTCATCAACTTCTAAACCCATTTCATATAGGTCTGACATTTCTTCAACTTCAGGTTGTTCGGATATAATTCTACCTCTGTCGTAATTAAAAAGATATTTGATGTCTTTAATTTCCTCAATAATTTGTTTTTTCATATCAGTTTTATTTAATAAATATCAAGGTTTTTTATTCTGTCACCATAAAATATTGATGTCCCAAAGAATAATACATAAATTGCCCCTTTTGTTTCAATACTCGGTTAATTTCTTCGGTTTTATTGACACTAACACCAACTATTTTTTTCCCTTTTGGGAGTTTTCTTCCAGGATGAGTGTTCAATACGTCCTCAACAGGATCTAAATAGTATTTAAGTTTTTTGATTAATGATTTTTTATCGCCAACAGGACTGATATCATGTTGTTTACAAAGATTTTTGATTTCAGGTAATTCAAGTTTATTTAAGTCTTCCATATCACAAAGATACAAAAAATTTGAATTCTAAACAAATTTAATTTTTGGTGTGCTATCTTTTTGAAAACTTCTTTTGATAATAATTCCAATTCAAACCTTTGTTTCTTTCTTTGTCGGTATATCCTTGGAAATAAGCTTCGTTGGCGAGTTTTTTTTCAACTTCTCGAATTTCTTCTTTTAAATTAAAAAGAATTTCTAATGTTTCTAAGTTATTTGTTTGTTCTTTGATTAAAGAATCTATTTTCTTCTCAATTGGTCCCATGTTGTTAAATATACTAATCTAAATTTTCTAATTCAACCTCCACATCAATAGGAATTCCATATTTTTCTAATAATTTGTAGAAAAAATCATAACATTGGTAATTTAGTGCACCAAAAAAGTCTCCCGTCTCATAAGCTTCTTGAGCTTCGAAAAGAGCGTCCCAAAGACTTCCATTAACTAAACTTTGTTCTTCGGTTTCAGGATCAAGAAAATCATAACTTACTGTTCCGTTACCGTCAATGTCTATTTGTAAATCAGCAACATCATACTTATAACCGTGGCCTGATGTGAGGTTTATGTCAATAACTTTAACTGAAGTTTCTAAATCTAATTCAGGAACAACAAGATTAAAAGTATTTCCTAAAACTTCTTCTTTCAGTTTTCCATATAGATTATTAAATCCACCATTATATCTATACCAAATAGGTCTGATTGTTGTAAAATCTTCGGTTGTGTTTTTTTGAATTCCAGAAATATCATAAATAACATCATCAAGATGTGGTTTTTCACCCATCTTTTTTTGTTTATCCCAAACACTATAGCAGAACCTACGAAGATTTTCTTCGGTCATATTTTCCGAAATCAAATTTTGTTGTCTTTCTGTTATTATTATTTTCATAATTTAAAAATCCTCCTCAAAAAAAACATCCACCACTTTTTTAAAACCTAAACCCATATCACTCAAAGGTTCCAACATAGGTATATCTTCTAATTTATATTCGAAATTATTTTCGTCCATAAACCACTCTTCATTATTTCTATCTTGATATAAATACATTTTATCGTCAAAATCTATTAAAAACATTGGCCCAAAACGATTTAACATTGAATTCAAATATTTGACAGGTAATTCGAATCTTTTTGGAAGATCGTATTTTGATTGTATCATCATAATTTTATCTGTAAAATCCAAATCATTCTTAATTAAGAAATTTTTGGTTTTTTTTTGTCTTGAAGTTTCTTTATTAAAATCTAATTCTGAAAATGTTTCCAAAATCAAATTTTGTTGTCTTTCTGATATTATTATTTTCATCTTATTTAATAATTTTAAACATATAAAGATATTAATTTTGGAATTTTTTTAATTAATTCTTTCGGGTAATCATTATTTAAAAAATCAATTAGCTCTTGTATTGAGTTGAACTTTGATGGCACATTGTTTAAAGTCATATCCGAAAAATTAGCATCGTCCTCTTCACCATCTAATTTGTTTTCGAAATAATCTGTATCCACGGGTATTGAGCAGTCACCATTCCAATATGGGCTTGCCATTCCTACCAATTTGACTTCTTTATTTTCATAAGTAAAATAAATAATTCCACTAAAACCACCCCAAGTAAATTCAAGTGTAGTTTCACCATCATTAAAACTATACTCTTTTCTTATAAAGTCAGTTCTCCAAAAAAGTAAAGTAGTGAGCCTTTCAGCAAATCCACAATCAATTTTGATGGGTTTATCTTTAAGAAGTAATATTACTTGTTCTTCATTTAAACCAATCAGTTCTGTTATCTCACCAATCTTCATACCTTCATCCCACATTTTACCGACCAATCTTTTGTTCTTTTCAAAGTTGGATTCAAGAAGTAAATTATATTGAGATTCTGATATTATTATTTTCATTACCCTATGTTTGCCCCACTAACTTCTTTTATCTCTACATCAGGAAATAATCCTTTGAAGTAGTCATATACTGCGTGTTTAATGTGCCTTGAAATTATATGGTATGGTATTACCTCTTCCATCTGGCCATCAACAGAATAATCATAATATAAGGTTTTGGATTCTTTTCTATATACAAATAATAAATTACCGTTTTCACCCATTAAGTATATTGACCCATGACTGTCCCCGTAAGACTTAACATCCTGTTTTACCATCTTTATAAACAACTTTTTATACTTTGGGTATTCGTCACGATACTCAGCATCCCAACGATCTCTGTTATACTCCTCGTTGATTAAATGTAACTGATCTTCCGTGATTATGATTTTCATAAACTATATTAAACTTTTGATTTCTTTTTTAATCTTACCAAGTTCATCAAAGTCAAATTCTTTACCAAATTTGTTACCAACTTTTTTAACAGTTATTCCGTCTTTTCTAAACATGACCTGTCCTACATGGTCTCCGTCATAATGAATTTCAAAATCATCACCAACTTGTTTTACTTTACAATCGTTTGATTTAAGAAAATTGTGTATTGTTTCTTGAAATCTTTCGATTTTAACGTCGGAGTCTTTTTCTTTAACACCTTTATCAGTTTTCCCTTCTTGGATAACTTTTTCAATAATTCTGATCAAATCAGATTCTGTGAGTCTTACTATCTTTTTCATATCAATAAATATTAGGTAAAATAAAAAACCCACCATAAAGGTGGGTTATAGTTGTTGTTTGTTTTTTTATGTGAATAGGTTGAAGTCCTCATCTTCTTCAGCTCTTCTTAGAACTGAATCAGGAATTATGTTTTTACCTTCTGCACCTGGTATATTCAACACCATTAAATTTGGCATATCACCAATACACTCAGGTAGTCTTTGAAGATTTTTATTATCAACCAAAGATAGGTATTGTAGATTAGGTAAATCACAAACCGCTTCAGGAATCGACGCGACACAATTAACAAAGTTAAGTGCTTGTAATTGTTTGAATCGGCTAATATCATTAGGTATGTTCAAAGATATATTGTCTCCACCTCTTGAAGAGTTTTTGAATGTGAATCTTTTAAGATTTTCAGGTAATGTTGCAAATAACTCATCAAACCCGTAAAGAGCAACAAATTTAGATGCAGAATCTCCAGGATAATCAATAACAACCTTATCACCTTTATCGCCAGCCAATGACTTCATAAACTCAGGTTTGAAGAATGTTTTAAGTCCTTCTTCGTTTGTGTTTAAGAAATCCACAAGGTTGATTTGTCTGTCAGATGGATCCATGTATTGATTAGAAGGGAAGTGGAACTGATAACGAAGTGCTGGAAGACCTGACACATCACCATATTCTTTTTCTCCTCTGTGTTTTTGACCTTTATTTGGAATAACAACATATAAAGGACCATCTTTAATATAACGATCAAACCAAGTTAATCCTGGTGAGGATGTGCACCATCTTGTTTCACCTTTACCTTCTTCTTGGTATGAACCTCCGTAGAAACAAGCGGCATCCTTACCAAGTTGTCCTTTATCTGAAATTTTAGCGACCGTCCAATCATTACCACGATAAACGATTTCAGCTCCAGGGTGTTGATATGTTTTAGACGCTTCTTTCTTTTCTGAAGCGGTTGCTTTGGTTTTTTCTAAACTAAAATCTTTAACATTATCATATAATGTCTCAGGAGTCAATTTATTAATATCACGAAACTCTTGAGGTAATCTATTTTTAAATCTCTCAAACTTTTTAAGGTCACCAGTTACCTTATATAAATCTTCCATAAACAAATCTTGGAATTGTTTAAGTGCCGATTTATACTGACCTGATTGAGGATCCACAATATTTAATGGATGATCGGCCGGTAACTTTGGTGTTACAAAGTTTTTGATTAACCACTGAGTATATTTTCCAATTTTAACTCGGTCCATATCTTGTGGTTTGACATTATTAATATCCATTCCTTCAGGAAAACTTGAAGTTGGGTCGGCTGCGATTAAAGCAATTAAAGTCTCAAACGGCATAATACCTTTTTGACCTTTATCTTTTGGTTTTACGAACTTATCAAAAAGAACTTGAAATCTTGAACTTTCAACAATAAGATCTCTGAGGAGATTGGTAAATCTAAGTGCCATAGTGATTTTTTTATTAATAAATATTTGTAAATGTAAAAAAATTAATAATTCATTATGAGTAATTCCTCACCCATGTTTTGTTTTTCCCCTTTTTTGGCTGAAGCGGCCTTTGCAAACTCCTTTCGGGCCCAAGTATATTGATCCTCAGGAAACCATTCGTGAAGTAATTCAAAGTCATAATACGACAATGAAAACTTACCTTGAACTCCATGTAGAACATTTGCCAATCTCTCGTGATCTTGTCTGTCAAAATCGTGGTTTGAGTAATAAGATCCTTCACCAACAATGTAATATGGAGGATCAACGTAAAAATATGTTGTAGGTGAGTCATATTTTGTGATTACATCTTCGAAATCCATGTTTTCAACAAAAGTAATAGATTCAAACATCTTTTGCCACTTTTCGTTTTTTAATTTATTCATGAATGAAGTGAACTTTGAATGGTATTTACCTTTTAAATCTATAAACTTTGATTTAGATGGATTAGCTCCAGAAAAAACTTGTGTTAATACATATATGTATTTTGCAGCAACTTCATAATCATAAGCTTCAGGGGTGAAATTTTCTTCAAATATTTCAGCTTGGAAGTTGATAAATTGTTCTTCACAAATTGGATCGGTAGTGTATTTGTTTTTTTCTTGAACCACTAATTTCTCACATTCTTGTAGAAGTTGTTTATGATCTTTCAAACACTGATACATGTTGTAGTTCAATTTATTAAAATCGTTATAAACAACGGTTTTTAGATTCGGATAGTCCGTTAAATTCATTTTAAAGAATGTCCAGAATTGACCACTAAATGGTTCAACATACATTTCAATATCTTTTGGGATATTAGGGATTATTAATTGTGGGGCAATTTTTGACTTACCTCCGATATAACTTACACACATAGTTCAAATATATCAAATAAACTTTATTTAATCAACCTTAAAAAATATTTCAAAATAATTTTGTGGAATTCAAAAAGATAATTATATTTGTAATGTGATTGATCACAGGGAATGTCAGCCCTCCCACTCGAAAGCTGACCACAAGTGTTTAGTGATGTAAATACAAGGTTGATTACCTCAATTCAGTGAATGAAATAATCTTAACCCCACTCAAAAGGTGGGGTTTCTTGTATTTATATAATATGAAATTACTAAAAGTATTAGAATCTAATAACTTTACTAAAATTACAAGAGGTGATATTATTATCTATATACTATGATTATGGAAAACAAAAAAGCAACAGAAGTTAAGTGCCAAGCGTGTAATGAAAGTAAGCAAGTAAAAAATACACAAATGTTTGTATTGTTATTTGGGGGGATATTCTTTTTCTTTGGCTTATATGGAATTGTGTCTTTTATTAAAGACATTATTTCTTTATTTTAATCCCTCTTGTATTTCACATATTGATTCACGATTAAATCACCCACACTATCAAGTTTAAACCCTTTTGACTTTACTCTTAATGGAATTGAGGTGTCAATTGTTTTAGGTAATTTGATATTCAATTTACCGTCAGGATGCGGAACATCCAAATTACCCGATTGTAGATCCTCTAATGTCATAAAGGCACTATAAACCAAATGGTTGTCAATTTTTGTAAATCCGTCCTGAGGTTTTAAATCTACTCTAACAATCAGATCTCCATACATCCCATTTTTAAAATCACCCATACCGGTCATTCTTAAAAATTGCCCATTATCAACTCCATGGGGCAAAGAAATGTCTAATGTTTTCATTTCCACTTTGGATCCAGCACCATTACATAAAAAACATGCATTTATCATAAAAAACCCTTTTCCTTGACATGTTTCACAAGGCACTTGGGCTACTTGAAAAAATCCGTTACTTCCAAATTGTTTTAATGTTATGCCACTACCATTACAAAAATTACATGTTTTTTTATCACCTCCGGTCCCATTACAAGGATTACAAGAAGTTTGTCTTCTATAAGAAAAAGAATGTTTTCCACCTTTGTATGAGTCCAAAGTTCCGATATTTACCGTAATACTTGTCGTATGAACAGGTCTTTGGTTACGGTTATGTCTATTATTAAACATATTATTAAAAATATCGTTGAAATTGGTTGATCCTCCAAACGGATTTTTTCTTTCTTGATCGTATTGTTGTCTTTTTTGGTCATCACCTAATACATCATATGCGGTTGAGATCTTTTTAAACTTCTCTTCGTTTCCTCCTATATCTGGGTGGTTTTCCTTAGCTAACTTTCTATATTTTTTCTTAATATCGTCCTGTGAAGCGTTTTCCTCCACACCTAAAATCTCATAATAATTGTCAATGTTCATTTATTTTAATTTCTTACTATTTTTTTATTTATGAACTACTTAGTCGTTTTATTCAAAGATAAATCTAAAAAAAAAATAATCAATAAGTTTATAACCTTAGAAAGGGCAAAGGATTTTTTTGATAAAAAAATTACCGAGAATAATCAGATTTATTTTGAGAAAAAAATTGAGAACGCAAAACCTTGTGATTTCGAGTTATGTATTTTAGAAAAGAAAAATAACAAATTCGATTCGTTATATGTGAAAGATGACTTGGGAAGACAAGTTAAAGTTGAATTAGATGATCCTGAATATAATATCATGAAAGTTTCTAAATATAAAATTGAAGAAAAGATTCACGATGTTTTAAAAAATGAAAAAATATCAATCGACGTTTTTTTCAAAGAATATATTTTAAAAAAAGGTATTGTATTAGTTTCAAAGTTGAACAATAAAGTTGTCGTTCAGGATGATGATAAGGTTTTTTTGTTTTCGTTAAAAAATGGGGATGAGTCCAAAAGATTTTTGGATGTTTTGAGCAAATTTCTAATAGATAAGTCATCAACTAATTGTATTATAGTTTCAGAATCATCAAAAGCTCAAAAAAAATATTTGTATGGAGTCTTAAATAATTTAGGTATTGATAAAAATATCTTATACAGAAGGACTACCACTTTTAAACCAAGATGAAATTTTTGTCTTAACTGATGCAATAAAGTTTTTCTTTTCTTCTTTTACCGGTGTTTTTTCAGGTTCCATAAATGTTGAGTCTTCATGTATAAAAACATGTTCTAATCCTGATATATCCACAGAAAACTTTTTGTGTTGGTGATCAATTTTTCTAAAGTTTGTTTGGACTTTGGAAAAATCATTATCATTTAGTTCATACACACAAATAATTTTTCCATCAGGAAACATAGTTTGTAGAGCATCTGTGACCAATGCCAGTTCTTGTATTATGTCAGTAGCACTTTCTTGATTTTCTGCCATAGGTTAGGTTTTTTTTCTTGGACTAACAGGTCTTCCTTTTTAAAACTTTTCAAAGAGTCGATTAGTTGTTTTTTTTCTTTATCCAGCTCTTTTTTATCTTTTTCAATTTCATTCTTCAGCCAATCGATCGCTTGTTCTTCTCTCGTTAAAATCTTCTTCTCCATCATTTAGGGTTTCTTCAAGTAATTCAAATTTAAGTGTTTGGAGGTTTTCTAAATTTTTGTTTTCAAAAATCTTTTTTAATTCTTCTATTTTTTGTTTTAAAAGTTTTTCTTTTAATTCTAATTCTTTGTTGTATGAGATGATGTTTTTAATGTTTTCCACAGTTGTGTTTAGAACAATTTCATTAAATTCACTCACAAATGAAAAAAATCTTGTAGATTCATTCACTCTTTGGTTTTCAAGAATTTTATCTTCTTGGACAAATCTTTTGGGGATTTTCCATGCTGAAGGAAACTCTATATCTATAGATAAGTAGTTTTTCAATTTTCTAACTGAAACTAAATATTCGAATATATCTTTAAATTCGTTATACATATTAGTGATTTGAAATTATATATGTTATAAAATAAGCAATAAATAAATAATTGGATATTTTCTCTAATATCGAATAACTCATTGTTTTGGGATTTGAACTCATAATGTTTTTTACAACATTAAATGTTAAGTTTAACAAATGAACAGATGACAAAACAAAAATAAATAACAAGAAAATATCCAACTTTATCATAATTATTTTTTCTTTTCTTCAAGGATTTCAGTTCTGAACTGTTGTAAAAGAGCTTTTAATTCTTGAGCTGTTTTTCTCGCTCTTGTTCCTGCACTTTTGTTTCCACTAAAAAACTTGTTTCCATCAAGACTTAATAGTTCGGTCAATTCCTTGATCTTTTCTAACGTTTCCATTTTTTTTAATTATTAAGGTTTATTTAGAGTAAAATACTTGAATTTTCTACAGTTGTAAAGATTAGACTTGTAAATTTTTGTCTAAGGTTTTGTAGATATTATAAATTAAATCTAAATCAACCTGTGTGAAAGGTTTTTCTCGGTTAAATAAGTCGTTGAAAAATAAGTCTATGGTGTTTCTTATGTTTTCTTTGTTTTGGTTGTAGTATATTTCTCTAAACAACGAGAAAAAATAATCGTAGTGATCTCCCTCATTATAAAAAATTATGTTTTCTTTTTTGAAATTTTCTAAAGTTTTTTTCCAACACCAATCAAAATGTTTTTTATTATCTTCTTCGGACATTTCGATTTTTGTTTCGTTACTTGACTCAACGTCACCTAAGTAGGTTTTTTTAATTAACAAAAATAGACTATAAGATAAGTCATAATATAATTCCATTTTCTCGGGAATTATATCATTTACACGGAACCAAACATCAACTTCCTCAGGATCTAAGTTCTTGGTAATATAGTTAAAAAAATTATCCATAGTCACTACTAACTATGGATAATTATAGAACAAATAGTTCCATAGTAAATTATTGAGTTTTTTTATTATAACCCATCAATTGATGCATTCTACCAAACTCTTCGTTTAACTTTTTTTCTGATTTTTCACCTATGGATTCCTCAACTTTATTTAAAACAGATTGTGATGTTTTTTTCCCTCTTTTGGATTTTAAAGAACCTCTTTCAGTTTCTTCACCAGCCTGATCTACGGGTTGTGGTTGTCTTTTATATGAAGCATCCATTTGTTCTTGACCATACAAATTGTCTTTGAAATTCTTAAAGAATTTCTCCCCTGTTTCACTTGGAACAACGTTACCTAAAGCATTTCCATCATCATCAACTTGAGCGTTTCCTGTTGTTCTGTGACCTTTGAGATATTTTTCTATATTTTTTTCAGTTGGTTTGATTTCATCAAAAACTAAATTAGTTTGACCTGGATATGAAAAAGCGTCAATATAATCATCTACCGCATCTGATGGTGTATATTTTTTTCTAATACCTTTTTTAAGTCCTCCATTTTCAGTAGGAAACTTTTTAGTTTCTTTCATTTCATATTTAGAACCCGAATCAGAAGATTTTTTTAAATAATCGGTCATTTTCTTAGCAACACTTTTTAAATAATCATCATTTTCTTTTTTGTCGGCTTTATGTGCTCTTTCATATTCTCTATAACCTTTAGGTTCTGTTACTTTGAATTTTCTTTTTTCTTCTAAAACCAAACTTTCAATAAGATCCAATAGATCACTTTCTGTATATAGAATTGATTCTTTTACTTTCGCTTTTCCTTTGCCTTTCCAACCTTGTTTAGCTCTTTTTGCAAAATAAAGTTGACTCATTTTTGTTCTATCAGCATGAGAAACTTTTTTACCCGACTCTTGTGTTTTGTCGTTTTTAGCTTTTTGTTTTTTAATTGCCGAATTTAACTCTTCGATTGACATATCGGAATATTCACCTGTTTGTTTTACATCAACATCACCTTTCCACTTTTCAGTAATATATGACTCTTTAACATCGAAAGTTTCACCATCCAATTCAAAAGTATCTTTACCTTTCTTTTTTGCCATCATGGCAGCATATGCAAATTCTCTACTCTCATCAGTCTCACCTTCTTCAACTTCCTTCTCGAATTCAACTTCATAAAGTTGTTCTTCTTCATCTTGTTGTTTTCTTAACATTTTGAAGTCTTCTCTATCAAGTCTTCCGTTTTTGTTTTTATCTAATCTATGTTGTTTACCATGGAGTTTTTCTTTAATTTCTTCAAATTCTTCTTCATCATCGTCTGAAAAAGAAATTTCTTCAAAATCATCGTCCTCATCATCCTTTCCTCCCTTCATATATTTTTCAAGTTTTTTTCTTGTTTTTGGATCCATATCAGAAAAGTTTAAATCACCAAATATTGGATGTCCATCGTCCATCCCACCTAATTCCATAATTTCGGTCTCGTTTCTATATCCACACTCTTTACACTCACCCTCAGACACTTCAGATCCTCCACATTGTTCGCACGTTTCTTGGTCGTCTTCTTGGACATAATCAAATTCACCTGTTCCTTGGAAAGGTGCTTCGTCATAAAGATTTTTTTCAATATTTTTAACTCTCTCGTCGATAGTCTCAGATAAGATTTCTCTAAACTTAGACTTGATAAATTCTATTTTATTCATTTTCTTTTTTTATAATAAATATCTTTAGTTTTGTCTTTTTTTGATTTCACGAAACACAATTTCTGAAATATAATTTTTATCATACCCATGACTAACCGAGACACTCTCAATCGCATTTTGAACTGACTCACTTTCAAAAATTTTTAGAGCCTTAATATCTCCTTGGTTACAATAAGGAAATGTTTTACATTTTTTCTTTACCTGAACTCTTTTTGCTCCTGGCATATATTTGGTTGACGCTCCCTTCCAATGTTTTTTACTCATAGATTTTGCCCAAATGGCGGGTTGTGAATATTGGCCAGAAGACGCTGATGTCGTGGCTTCTTTTGTTTCAACTTTTTTAATTTTTTCGTCTTTTTCAAATTCTTCTCTTACTGTTTTAACACCACTTACCAAATCTCCCTTTGTTGTTGAAAACAAAGGTGCCGAAAATTGTCCCGCTCCTCCAGCGGAGGTTGCTTCTTTATTTTCTTCTTTTTTTGGTTTTTTATCTAATATAGATTGTAAAAAAGATCTAAGTTGGTCCGGTTCTTTTAGTAATTCTTTAATTTTTTCTCTGATTTTATTGGCGGACAATTTTTTATTTTTAACCAAAAGATAAATTTTTTTCATATCTTCAGGATCATTTAAAAAATCTTCTGGTGACTTATTTTCAGACTTTTGCGATTCAGCCATTTCAATACTTTTCATTATTTTATATTTATTTTGTGGTGGCACTCCTTCTTTCGCAAAAGCAGAGGTTAGTGTGTCTTGAAGTGATTTTTTTACATCTTCCATTATACGTTTCTAAATTTTTGTTCCCAAAACCCACGTTGCTGATACATGATTGTAAAATATTCTTGGAATGACTTCATTACAACCTCTTTCACTTCATTTCTAAGTTTACCTTTTTTCAGGTCATCAGCGACTTTGTCCATCAATTTATTTTCAAATTGTTTTGATGTTGCCGAGTCAAAAAAACTTTTGATCTCTTTTCTTATCAAAACTTCAATTTCTTTTTTTTCTGTAGAAGATAGTGCCATATTATTTGAAAACTGCAAAATAGGTTAATGGAACTATAATAATTCCCGATATTATGTTGAAAAAACCGTTTTTAATTTTTAGTCTTTTGTTTTCGTTTTTCAAATCTTCATTTTCAGACTTATATATTTTTATTGACTCATTTTTTTCTGAAATAATTTGTCGGTTAAGATCATCTTCTTTCTTCCAAGCGTCATTTTCTTTAACAAGCAACTCTGTTTTTTTATTCAATTGATTTATTTCATTTTGATATGTAGGTATTGTTTCTTTTAACTTATCATAATTGTTTAAGTCTAATAAAATTTTTTGTGCCACAGAATATGGCATACAAATTTGATTGGTGTCTATGGTTTTGTTTTTACTTGTCTGACCAAAAGTAAAAAATACCACAAAAAAAAGGATAAATGTTATTTTTTGTTTCATATTAAAAATTATATCTTTTTCTAAGTAAACTATCGATCTTTTTTCTATCAGCATTTTTGATCTCTTCCTCTTTAATCGTATAGTAGTTATTTATTTGACTTCTTTCTATTTTAATGTTAGAAATTTTGGTATCAATTCCCTTGATTTGTTTTTGATACGAATTAATTGAGTCATTTATTTCTTTTTGTAGTTTTTCAATATCTTTAATTTTTTTATCAATCTGTTCTAATTTATATTTATTAAGTTCAGAGGGGACAGGAACGGGCATTAAAGTTCTAACTAATAGATAAACAAAAATCACTCCTAATATTGTAAGAGTGATTGTTTTCCAATTATATGTTAGAAAATCTTTCATAACTTTTGTCTTGTGGCGACTATTTTACTCCATTTATTTTTAAACTTTTCATAGTTTTGTTGAAGTTTTCCTACCATTTCGAGATATTCTTGATTTAACTTCATCATATTTCCGTTTATATAGATTCCATTTACTTCGTTGATAGTATAGAAAAATTCTAAATGTAATTCCATAATTTTTCCCGACCATTCTACGTTGTCAGGATAAACATTCATTTTACCGAATTCAACAAGTTCTGCAACCTCATTTCTAAATTCATCCACACTTTCAACAAAAGCGTTTTTTTCGTCAGTGGTTAGTTCCAATTCAGATTCGTCTTTTCCGTGTAAAATCAAAATGTTTCCTTGAATCTTATATCCTTTTTGTTTTTCTGCCTTTTTTCCAATTTTATCAGAGTCTTTTTTATTTGATACCTCTTCGTCGTCTTTAAACTTCTCTATGGTGTCAATTTCAATTTCTCTTTCGTTTAAAATTTGATACTTTTTTAGTATTTCTCGGTTTTGACTTTCATTCATGTTTTTTTTCAAAACAGATCTTGAAGCCTCAAGTAGTGATTTTATTTCTTCGTATTTATTCATCTTTCAATAATTTATTAAACTTTTCAAAATCAAATGCGGGACTTAAGTCCGTTGCAAAATCATCAAAGTTGGATCTTGTCAGAATACCAAAAAAAGACTCAACTCCTTTAACTTTGGTGTTATGTCCAATAAACCTCAACTCTATATTATGTATTTCACATAATTTTTTACACAAATAAACGGTTGATTCCATCTGTTTATCTGTATATGGTTGCCAAAAATAATAATCTCGCCACTTTCGGTCAAAGACTTTTTGTTTATAAATATTACCAATCCAATTTGTGTGATAGTTTTTTAAAGAAACTTTTTGTAACCAACCCAAATTTTCTAAACAAATGATAATTGATTTATAATTTATTGTGTTATTACTTGTAAAATTTCCATTTGTGAGATCATCTGAAACTTGTAAAATTTTACCATCCCTTCCGATCAAATAATGAGGAAGTCTAATTGGATCTCCGTTAAATCTATATTTCAATGAATTTAAGTAATCCAAAATTGGTCGTGCAGTATGAGTTAAAACAATTTGTTTTTTTTGTTTTTCTTTTTGGAAGTTGGATGGAATAAATTTTTCTATTATTTCCATTTTTTATTTTTTATATTTTAATACTTTTTTTTCCATTTTTTCTAATTTCTTCTCAAGTAATATTTGATCGATTTGGTTTCCATCTTGGTCGAAAACTTGACCCATATCATTAACATAATACTTAAACGGTATTTCAACGGGAACTTCAACAATTTTTTCAACGGGAACTTCTTTAATTACTTCAACAAGTTTTTCGACTGGAACCTCAATTATTTTTTCTATTGGAACTTCTCTTACAACTTCGATTAATTTTTCAACCTCAACAACTTTTTGAACTTCAACGGGGACTTCAACAATTTTTTCAACTTCAACGATCCTATCCACTTCCACGGGTATTTCAATTGGAACCTCAACAATTCTTTCAACCTCAACAATTTTCTCAACAATTTCAGGTTCAACTTGGGAGATATTATGATCGACACATGTTAAATAACTTTCAGGAACTTCGATTTCGTCTTGGGATGGATATTTTTCGTTCTCAGGTTTTATCTCTTCTTCATCCTCTTTTCTTCTTCTGTAATTTCTAAATGATTGGTTTGTTGCAATAACCAAAGCGATTGCCAAGGGATCAAATACAAAAATTAAAGTTAGAATAAAAAAGTTTGCAGTTTTTTTAATTTCCCATCCTGTAATTTCGCTTAAATATTTTATCGCTCCCAATTCACCTGTTTCAATTTCTTTTGAAGAAATGTCTAAAATTTGAATATCCAAACTTGTAATGCTGTCGTTAATTGCATCAATTTTAGATGAGATTGTATCTCTATTTTGTTGAGCGATTCTTAATTGTTTTTCAAATGCATTTCTATTGGCAACATTTGCTCTTGTTATTACTTGTCCTGATTGTCTATCTACAGTTTGAGTTGTTGTATTTGTTGAAAGGGCGTTTCTTAAGTTGGTAATATCTGAATCCAAAACTTTTTTTTCTTTTTGGTGTTCTTCTTTTATTTTTTCAAACCTACCTTTTTTTATCTCGATGTTATCAATTTTCTTGTTGTTGATCTCAAGTCCTGCAATACTTTTTTGAAATCCTGTTGCTAATAACCCATATATACCTATTGAAGTTAAAATTGATAAAACCAAAATGGCGGTTGTTAAATAAATCTTTAATAAACCATATGTTTTTTTCCAAGTGTCGTGAAGATAAGTCGCAATTGCAATTTTGGAAACTTCCAAAAAAGATCCCATAATAATAACAGGAATTGCAACTCCTGAAAAAATAATTGAGAGTCCATATACACTATAATACGCTGCCGTTCCTGATAACCCAAGAGCACAAAATAATAATAGCCATGATAATAATTTATTGTTCATTCGGTTTGTTTTCTATATAAATATTAAAATAACAAAATCATATAAAAATATAAACCCCCAATCATTAGAAATGGGGGTTTACTTGTGATGAAAAAATTATTTTACAAATAGTCAAATAATTCAGAAGAGTCGTTTCGTAGTCGTCTAAGAGCCTTTTCTTTGATCTGACGAACTCTTTCTTTTGTTAGACCAAAGTCTGAACCAATATCCTCCAAAGTTCGTGGTGTTCCCGTTAAACCAAAGTAATCACCAACAATTGTCCTTTCACGATCATCCAAAACATCCAAAAGACCCATTAACTTTTGTTTTAATACATCTTTTGTGTCAAAGACAGCATCGGGAAGTTCGGCGTCCTTATTTTCAATCATATCCAACAAAGTATCACCTTCTTCATTGATATTCATATCAAGGTCAATTATAGAAGGTAGGGTTGAAAATCTATCGTCAAGTTTTTTTCCTGACTGCTCAACTTCTTTTTTTGCCTTTTGTAAATCCTGAACAACATTGACCGGTAGTCGAATGGTTCTTGCATTGTCATTTAAGGACTGAATGATTGATTGTTTAATCCACCATACACCATACGATATAAAACGAAGATCTTTCTCCCAATCAAAGTTCTTAATCGCCTTCATAAGACCAAGATTCCCTTCAGCAATCAAGTCCGATAGATCCAATCCTTGATTTTGATATTGTTTTGCAACTGTGATCACAAAACGAAGGTTTCCTTCAATAAGTTCTTGCTCAATTCGTCTTCGTTCAGAAGTGGGTGTTTCTTCTGACTTCATTTTCTTGGCCAGTTCTTTCTCACGTTCAACTGTCATTACCTTAATTTTTCTAATGTCTTTAAGATAATGTTGTATTTCATCTTGATTTATGTGCGCTCCTGTGTTTTTGTCTTTCATATATTTTATTAAATTGATTTTGAATACTCTTGTAACTTTTGTTTTTCAATCTCTGTAAGCGACTCCATTCCTTGGAAACTAATTTTGTCAAGTAATTCATCAAGGGTCATATTACAAACCTGTGGTTTTTTTAATTTCATAAGAATGTCTGCCAAGTCTATGAAATTTTCATCCTCTTTTGATGCTTTGAATTCATAATTGATTCTTGGGGGTGTTGGTTTGTTTTTTGGTTTGGTTTTCTTTAACGACAGCAAATGATCAAGGTTGTCTTTTGGCATGTTAGATGCTGAACTTCTTGGCTTGGGGGTTAAGAAATATTGGAAACAATCAAGTTCGTCGTTGATAATATCAATCCATCCTGCTATTTCTTCAATTGGCATGTCTGATGCGAAGTGAAATATTGCTTGTTTGTCTCCGAACATAAACTTTGCTTCTTTGGAAGACATCTGTTCTGCAATTCGACTTGCTATTTCATTTGTTGATGTTTCTGAGTTATCGACCGTGTCGTTGTAATAAACAAAAAGTAAGTAATTCATGTGTGTGTTTTTAATTGTTCTACAAATATAGTTATAAATTTCAAATAACACCAATTCTTTTTTGACTAAGGTTAAAATATTCTTGAGATATTTCTGACCCCAAAAAATTTCTTTGGGTTTCAATAGACGCCTTGGCGGTCGTTCCACTACCCATAAAAGGGTCATAAACCAAATCCTGAGGTTTTGTCCAACTTATAATATGATCTTTCACCAATTGAATTGGGAATATTGCAGGATGTTGGTAAGCAATTTCATCTTCTTGACCATTCTTTGATGTCTTATAAGTCCAAACATTATATCTTTGTCCATATTCTTGTATAACTTTTTTTTTGCGTTCTACCATGGTTCCGTCAACTTGTCTAGATGTGTTTTTACCCCAACTTCCAACATGTCCCGCATAAACATTTTTCCTATCTTTTATCGAATTAAAAGTTTTTGGTTTTCCTTTAGATAATACAAACATGTATTCAAATATTTGATGATATCTATTTGATGATGGGTTTGAAAAATTATTTTTCATGTATATCATAGTATCATGGATGTTAAATCCGATTTCTTTAAAGAAAAGGGCTTGTCTGAATGAAGTTCCTGTTTCACTCCCTTTTTCTGTCCCGTCACCAACAACCCAAATAACCACTCCTCCTTTTTTCGTCGTTCTGTGTAATTCTTTTGCGATCTTTTCAAATTCAAATGAATACCCATTAAATTCTATTTTTTTTTCTGAGACAAAATTATTATATGTTCTCAGGTTATCATAAGGTGGTGAAGTTACTGTTAGATCAATAAAATTGTCAGGTAGTCTAGATAAGGTTTCTAAACAATTTTCATTAAATATTTTATTTATTTCTATCATATTTTTCAAAAAATTTCTTAGCAGAAATAGATTTATTTTTTCTCAATGGTAAATTTTCAACATCTTCCTTAATCAACTCTATAGTGTCTATAACTCCATCTTCGAGTAATCTTTTATCAATAAGTATAAACCTATCAACTGAATTTAATTTTTCTTTGAAACCTTCTTCGGTTACTTTTCTACCAAACCCAACTTCTTTTGAGGATGCGAAGCTAACTATATCCGTTATAGTTCTTATCTCGCTTTTAATATTATCTTTTTCTTTAATGTCAAAAGATGAATTTTCTTTTTCTCTGACCCCATTGTTGGAATTTTGATGTAAAAATTCGCCTATTCTACCTAACATTCTACCGTCATTAAACATCTCAATAGTTTTATCTATTGGTAGACCAAATCCTTTTGCTATCATTTCCCAATCTAAATTATATGTGTTAATTTTTTTCATAAAACAAATTTAAAAAAAAATTTTTAACTACAAAACTTTTGACACATTATTTTCTTTTTTTATTTTAACAATGTTATCAGACCAGTTATTGATCAAAGGATTGTGTGAAATTACAAAAACTTTTTCAAAATAATCTTTAATCTTGATAAAAAATTCCGAGACCATTTCAAGATTTTCATTTGAGATCTTACCGAATACCTCGTCCATGACAACAAGATTTGGTTTTGGTAAAGTACATATCTTAGTCAATACTGATCTAAGTGCAAGTGACGCAATAGTCTTTTCATATCCTGATCCACTTGTCATAAGTTTTTCAATTCCAGTACTATTGTCTATCATCATAAACTCAACCTCATTCTTGTCATTGATTCTGATTTCAAGTTTGAAGTAGCAGGAGTCTTCCATAAGTCTTTGGAGTTCTGAATTGATCAAAGGCATCATAGTTTTCATTATGATTTTAGAAACACCATTTTTACCATAAGCCTCTAAGTATATCTTATAGATCTTTTCTTTTTCCTCTTCTTCTTTGATTTTAACAATCATTTTTTTGTTGTTTTCAATCTTTTCTTCTAACGAAGTAATTGAAACTTTGTTTCCTGATATCACAGAATTAATTCTTGTTTTTTCTCTTTCAAGTTCTTCAAGTCTCAAGTCAGCTTTGATTAGTTGTCCGTCAATCTTTTGGTTTTCTTGGATCTTATCTTGAATCTCTTCCCACCTTTTAAGTTTATCTTTCAACGCACTTATTTTCAAATCACAACTTTCAACTGAGATCTCATATTTTTCTTTAACAAGTTTGTTTTTTTCATATTCGTCAAACTCCTTCTTTAACTGAACAAAACTTTGTTCTTTGCGGGATAAATCCTGCATAAGTGTCGTTTTTGTGGTTTTTTGCACAATAAGTCCATCTAACTCTGCAATTTTAGAATTTGTAATTGCTGCGTTCATTAACTCAATACCACAGTGTTCACATTTGATACCACCCTCCACTTCAGACTTCAGTTTGTTGATTGATGAAATTTCTGTATCAATCTGAACCACTTCTTTATAAACCTCGTTATATTGTTCTTTAACCTCATCGTGTTTATCTTCGTGATAATACTCACTTGGTTCAACAACTTTAAGTTCATTGATTTTAGAAATGTAACCTTTCTTTTCAAAATCAATGGTGTTGATTTCTTCTTGAACTTTGTCTGTATTTAATCTACTAATCTCTTGATCAATGTTGGAATGTTTTTTCTTTAACATGTCATCTCGGTAATTTTTACCTTTAGTAATGGCATCTTCAACATTTGTCAATTCTTTGGTGTTATCCTCAATTTGAGTGTTAAGTGTTTGAATTGACTCCTGGTGAGTTGTGATATCATCTTTTAATTGTTCAGATGAATACACATTTGACAACTTTTGTTTTGAGAATTCTCCGTAGATTTCTTTTGCAACCTCTTCTTTTTTCTTCAAGAACTCCAAACCCATAAATCTTGATAATACCTGACCTCTAGCGGTTGGCTTTGACTCTAACAATTCTTCAAGGTTTGATCCTGTTGTTAGAATTGTCATTAAAAAGTCTTCTTTGGTTCCAATTGAGGTTTTGATAAACGCTTCAGTTTCTCTTCTTTGTTCTCCTGTGAAGTTTAATAAAGTTCCGTCAGATAGTTTTTTAAAGAAGTCCAATTCGGTTTTAACATTCCATTCACCTTTTTTGGACATCTTTCTTTCGATGTTTCTAACAATCACATAATCCTCACCATCAATTGTGATTTCACCTTTGACATAAACCTTGTCTTTGTTTGAAAATCTGTTGAATATTTCTTCCGCCTTAGTTGTCTTTGTTGTTTCATTAAAGAACAAGAACATTAAAAGATCCACCGTCAATACGGTTTTACCTCCGAAATTTGGTGGATCTGACTCTACCACCACAATACCATTTAACTTATCAAAATCTAATCTTTGATTTTCACCATATGATAAAAAGTTTGAGAACTCAATGTTTCTAATATACCACTTTTTAAACTGAGTTTGGTTTTCTTCATCACCATTCATTTTGTTTTCAACCATTTTATTGATCCCCAAAATATCGTCAGTTTTATCTTTATAACCTTTTGACTCAATAAAATTCTTCAACAAGTCCAACTGATAATTCGCATCACTGATATTTACTGAAACATCAATTGATTGCATATCCTCAGTTTGAGTTTGTTTTGCTTTGGTTAAAACATTTACATTGGTTGTGTTATACTTTTTTGAAAAGTAATGTTTAACACTTTTAATCTTATCTTGTGTAAAGTTTTCCGGTAAATCTTCCCAAACAACTTGTATAATAGGGTTTTCAAAACTTGAAAAGTCCAAATCTTTTATCATAATATTGTAGTTAAATAATTTTGGTGGATTAAATAAATCCATTTTTATTCTTCTGTCGGTAGTTCCTCTTCAAATTCTTTATTGATTTTTGCAGACTCCTCTTCGTTTGGTGTGAATTTGAATGCGTGATCGATCGTTTTGTGTTCAACGACTTCATAATTTATATCGTTTCCTTGAACTTCGACTTTCATTTCATCGTCTTTTAATTTCTTCAATTGCTCTTGCAACAAAAGATCAAATGCTTTTTGCATTCCTGATTTTTGTTGTTTGATTTTTGCATTTCTTTTTGCGACTTTTGCTCTGTGTTCTTTGGCTTTCTTACCCATTTTATTTGTTTTTATTAGTTATTACTCGGTCTATTTTCTTCAAACCATTCAATTATTCCGTTAATTGCCCATACAGCACCAGCGGACAACATTCCATCAAAAAATATTGAAAAATATTTATTAAGTCCAATCATTTCGTGCCAAGGAGCAAAAAGAATTAATGATAAGAAAAAACCCACCCATGTTGATGTGCATAATACGCACTGAATTAAACTAGATACAAACGCAAAGACAGGTCTTAAAATAACCCACCCCACATTTGGTTGTGCGTTTTTATGTATCCAATTTCTCAACCCATTAAAGATTGATCCATAAACCAGAATATTTGTCATTCCATAAGCTGCGATAACCCACATTAATATAATCATACTCTTCTATTTAAATTTGATCCCCTCAGAAGATAACCTTGATTTGGTCCATTCAGAAGTTCTCGGTTTATTTTTTCTAATTCTTTTATTTGTTCATTCTTTTGTTGTAATTCACTTCTTAGTTTTTGTAAAGTCTCTTGTAACATTTTTAACTTATTATTTGTTACAGGATCGTCTAACTTTTGTCTAAGTTCATCTAACTCATTATTCTTTTTAGACATTTCATTTTGGAAAAAAATTTCCATTTCTTCTGTTTTAGAAGTATGTTCTTGTCTGATATTGTCAATTTCTGCGGTCTTAATCAAAATTTCTCCGTTTAAGTGTTCTATTTTTGACAACAATTCATTCAACTGTTCGGAATTTCTTAACAGTTCAATTTCCAACTTGGCGTTTTTTTCGCCAAGTTCATTTATTTGGTTGTCATCGGTGGTATAAATTATTTTCTCAACCACTCTATCAACCGGAACTTCTTTAATAACTTCTTTAACAACTACCCTATCAACAGGTATTTCTTTTGTAACCTCAACAATCTTCTCAACTTCCTTTATTATTTCCACAGGAACCTCAACGATCTTTTCAACTTCTTTAATTACCTCAACTTCTTTGATAACTTCAACAGGAACTTCCACACGTTTTTCACGGATCACCTCAATTTCTACCCGTTTTTCCTCTTCATTATCCGTTTTTCCCAAAAAACCATATTTTTTAATATCGAATCCTTGTTTGAAACATAGGTATATGAAATTATCAATATCCTTGATTTCTTGTGATTCACAAAATGCGGACACCGCCTGCATTGTTTCCTTATTAAATATTTTGGAGTTTTTCAAATCCATTTATTTTATTTCTTTTTTCTAAATTTTCATACCACCATAATGGTTGTAGGTTTGTATAATGACAAAGTTTATAAATTTCTTCTTCTGTTTTAGCTGATATTAATGGTATAATATGGTCTATGTGCCAACCATTTAATCCATAATTTTCCCAACACATACCATCTTTAAATTGTTTTTCTATATGTTCTTTTAATTTTTTAGGTTCACACCCAACAATTTTAAAAGTTTCGTTATCTTGTCTTATATTTTTACTTTTTAAAAAATTTTTTACCCTACTCCGAACATTACACCTTATTTTAAATTCAATGTCATTTTTTTTTCTATTTTTTGTGTAATTACTTATTTTTTCTTTGTTATTCTCTCTGTATTTCTTTGCGCGTTTTTTTTGTTCCTCTTTAGTTCTATCTCTATATTTTTTTTTAGTTTCTTTATGTTTTTCAACATTTCTAAAATAAGTTTCTCTATTCCAACTATTAGTTTTTTCTTTATTTATCTTTCGGTAATTATTTACCCTATTTCTAGTGCAATTTTTGCACTCATTTCTTAGACCGTCTTTTGAATCGGACCTTGAGTGGAAGTCGTTTATAACTTTTTCAGTATGACAAATATTACAAATTTTTGTATTTTTCATCTTTATAATCTTTAAGTAATTTATTAACTAAAGAAGATAAATTGATGTGTAATGTTCGATAAAATTTCAATAATTCTGGTTCAAGAGCAACAGAAACTTTGGTCTTTTTATCTTCATCTTTTATTTTTAATCTTCCCATATATTATAAATATCTTGATCTATTAAAAAGTGTGAATAATATTAATTAAATATTAATTAATTTTTCTGTTCCATTTTCTACGTCTTCAAAAGACTTGATTGAAAATTTTAACAGTGGTCTTGGATTGAACAAATCAACATATTTATATTCTTTAGTTTGAACGTCGTAAATACCGTATCCGTGTTTTCCTATACTTTCCCCTACATTCTGCTGAATTGTAGACCCAATCATATAACCCTTTCCCGTATTGAATTTAAACTCTTGTCTTTTGTGAATGTCTCCACATAATACGGTTTCAAGTCCATCAAACTTTTCAACATCATACGCCTCTTCACCAAAGTCAAAACCAAGGTCTGTTTTCATTCCTTGGATTGGTCCGTGAAATAGTCCAATTCTTTTACCTTTTGATTCGGTAATGTCAGGTGGAATATTTCCTTGACATTGTGAATACACACACCAACTGATGTTTTCATCTTCATATACACCTCTATCTTTGAGGTATAAAATATTTTCATTGTGTAAGGTATTTACAATAGGTGTAATGGAGTCTAACCTGTCTTGATTGTTTAAATTTGTATCATGGTTTCCAAGTATAATGATTGTTTTTGCAACAAACGAACATTCGGTTAATAACCATCTAACCATCTCAATAAGTTCAGGTGTCATTTGGTTTTTAGAATGAACAAGATCTCCAGTAAATACAATACGATCAGGTTCTAACTTTCTCCATTGTTCAATTGCAGTTTCTAAAATTGATTTATACAAATCATGATCTTTAAAAAGACGGATGTGTAAGTCAGAAAAATGTATTAGTTTTTTAATCATTATACTCTGTTAATTGGATCTTTTTTAAAAATGTATCCTGAAATATCTAAGTATCTTAAAATTTCTCGATCTCCTTCAATTGTAGTTTGACCTTTTTTTATTTTAATCATTCCAATTTTGTATTCAAAAAGGTTTGCTAACCATTTTACAAATAGTGCTGGTATTCTTTTCATAATTTTTCTATATTAATTTTAAATTTACCTGATGAAACTAATTCAATTATTTTTTTACATTCATTCCAATTTTTACAACCACTTAAATCAATTGTAATTAGATTTCTTTTTAGTTTTTTAATCATTTAATTGTTCGGTTTAACCGTTATTGTATATTTTTTACTATAACTTGAATCTTCGTTTTTTACTAATACACCTAATACAGGAATAAATGCGTCTGGATCAAACATGATAGGTGTAACAACAACACCTAGATTGGAGTTTTCTAATGCAATTTTTAATTGTTGCGCAATTTCCATTTCATTAATTTCTTTTTTCATTTTTTCATTTTTTTAATCATTTAATTGTTGTTTATCATTACAATATACCTCAAATGGTGGTTTATATGGGTCGTCTTTTACAGGAAATGGATTTACTGGTATTGGTATTCTAAATGGTTCAGAAATATCAATCTTGTTACTTTCTTTCACCAAATTCATCTTTTCAATAATTGGTGCAATATCAATATTTTTATCTTCTAATTTTCCATGAAGGTAACCTTGTAACCAAATATAAAATTCTTTATAACTTAACATAATTCTCTACAATAAAGATTTATTAACATTTTTCTTGCTAACTTAAATTCTTTAGCCCTATTAAGTTTTAAAACATAAAGAGTTGCAATATTTTGAAGGTGTGGATACGCCTCAGTAATAGTCATTTTTCTTGTTTCCATTAGTCGATAAACAATTCGAAGTCTGCATTCACATGACCACAATCATTACACATGTAAGTTGGGAATGGAACAATTGTATCTTCATGACTTCCTGTTAATAATTTTGGAACTTTCTTCAACATTGTTATTTCTTTGAAGAACTTTGACTCGCACTTTTCACATTTAATTGTTTCTTGACTTCGTAAGTCGATTTTTGGTCTAATAATATCGTCGCTCATAATTTTTTTTATTTAAAATATAGTTTATTTTTTAATTTTAGTCAAATATTCTTTCATATCCATTTCAAGTATTGTGTTCATAGTTTTTTTGGAAACTCTATACTCAATAAATTCCCTTTCATCTGTTATTAAAACGACAATACAACCTAAAAGTGATAGGTCTTCATATTTGGTTCCTTCTAACATTTTTAATAGTAGCTTACCGTAAAAAGGTAATTGGGTGTTGTAGTGACCAAGAGCATTATCAGGTAGGTCTCTAAATGGTATTTTCATGTTTCTAGTGTATTTTGTAACCGAAAAGTTTTTTGGTTTATTTGTTTTCCAGTCTGTTATTAAAATACCAACTTTACCATTTGTTCCAACAACCAACCATACCTTATCTGGTTGTCCCGTATAACCCAATTCAGGATGACCCAAAACAATTTCCGTATCAATCAACATACAACCCCTTTCTCTTAAAAGATCAATATATCTTTTACCTGCAACGATCATAGAATCACTTTTAATAATCTGTTCAGGATCACATTCAAATATTGGTTGACGAACATCTTTTTTTATATCAAATTCTTTTAATGTATGTTCTTCCAAAAAGAAGTGACAACGAGAACCCAAGTTTGTTGACTTTCTTCCCGCTTCAACCCACTCTTCCATTAGTCTTTTGGCTTCATCTAAGTCCCAACCGGCTTTGTTAAATGCTGCTTGTTCTGTTGGAAAATCCTCATAAAAAAGTTTCATGACTTTTGATACTGATGGGAAATCGTTTCTTAATTCTCCACTTTCATCCAACATCGTATATGTGTGAGTTTCTTCCTCAAACGTGAGTTGAAATTCTTTTTGTTTTTGAGATATGATTTCTCTAATCTCTTGTGCTATTTTTGTTAAATCCATTATCTAATAATATAATAATATTCATCTTTTATTTCGCCTCGAAGATCAGCAATATCCTTTTCATCGGGCAACTTTATTAATTTAATTCTACCCCAAAGTTCACCTCCATGAAGTTCGTGATAAAGATTGACTGAGTTTTCCCAAGCATCAGCGTCCAAACAAATAATAATATCACCTTTTGCCTTTTTGTAGATTGTATCAAACAAAAGTTCTGACATGTGTTTACCTAACATCGGAATTGCATTATCCAAAAACAACCCATCAAAGGCTCCCTCCACCAAGAAAATATCTTTGTTCCAATCTATAAGACTTTCCCAAAATATAATTTTTTCTTTTTCGGCCTCAGGGTTTCGATATTTCGCCCTACTGTGTGGATCCCAACTTCTTGCAATATAATAATTCAGTTCACCATCAATATTATATGATGGAATAACAATTCGACCAGCATGGTCTCCTTTATCACAAAATCCAATTTGATATTTTTCAATCATATAATCGGTTATTCCCCGATTATGTAGGTAATTTATAGCGGCTTTTCTAACGGGGTAAATAGGACTTGAGTCTTTGAATAAAGTAAATCTATCGGGAAGTCTAAGTTTTTTCTTCGGTTTTTCTCGTTTGACAACCGTCTCTGGTTTTAATACTTGATAAAGTTTTTTTTGTTTTTTATTTCCGTATTTGTCAAATAACTTCCCAAGCGGTCCATGAGTTCCCTCACTATCTGAACACGCCCAACACTTGAACACGTTGTCTATATAATTAACTTCTAGATTATGTTTATTTCTGTCGTCATCACATACCGGGCAGTTGAATGATATTTGACCTCGGTTTGGGTAGTGAAGTCCGTGGTCACCCAAAACATCCTCTAATAACTCAACTAACGCATCATTTTCATCCATCCCTTACAATATAATTAAAAACTTTCAATCTATCAACTACACAAACTTTTGTATTTTTTTATATTTATATTTGTTATGCCATCAGTAATCAATATTAATCTTTTGAATGGTGCGTCTCCTTTTGACGTTTATACTTGTGATACAGGATATACAACTTGTGTCTATGTTGCAACTATAACAAGTGGTGAAATACCTTATCAATTTGTTGTTCCTTCAATTCAACAAAGTATGAATCCAATAGGTCTAAAAGTTATTGATAATACCGGATGTATAATAGAACAAAATTTAATAGTATAGTATGGCATGTAATAATTTAGGGTCTTTTGCGGGTGATACTTTTCCGAGTATAAGTCTTTGTCTTTCAGCTCAGACAGCGACTGTTTATGGTGATAGTTTAACAATAGGTCAAACACTTTATTCAGATTCTGGTTGCACAATGGCTTTTACCTCATTTTTTTTAAGTAATGGTATTAACTTTTATGAAACAGATTTGTCAGGAAATATCGTAGGTATTACAGGATGTTCTTGTAATTATTTAGGAACTTTTTCATCTAACTCTCTTCTTGACGCTAGTTGTTTAGGTCCATTTACTTTTGACGTATATGGTGCCGATTTAAATTTTGGAACGACTCTATATTCAGACTCTGGGTGTTCGATCAATTATACCACAACATTTTTATCCGACGGTGTTACAGTATATGGTGTTGATTTGGCCGGTGTGATCGAAAGTATTGACAGTTGTTCGTGTGGGGCATTTATTTGCGTTCATAATGACAATATTTATGATGACCAATATGAGTTAGCTGGTGTTTTTGCAGGACAAAACTATTACACAGGACAAACAACAAATTTTAATATATTTTACTCTTTAAGTGAATCTCGTTGGTGTTTGGCCCAAAACCTTGGTGATCCTTGCGAACAATTTGGTCCTTATGGAAGCGTTTCGTCCTGTCCTGATTTCGATGACTCAGTTGCCTATACCGGTTTTTGTGTAACAACTACAACAACGACAAACCCTTGTTCTTCGTTGGATTTTGATGCTGTTTTCGATTG